>Ga0310826_100434_pt1 | contig 43583 bp, 37 predicted proteins | sample WT_ome_FD_201306 | JGI IMG/M metagenome (GOLD analysis project Ga0310826, IMG submission 201306) | Sorghum-adapted microbial communities enriched on wild type (WT) sorghum from Joint BioEnergy Institute, Emeryville, California, United... ... | reverse complement strand
CCGCAACGGTACGGAGTACCGTTAGCCGTCCATCCGCCGCGGCTCCGGCCCGCGTTAACGGTACGCGGTACCGCTGGAGGGCGAAAAAATGGGCCTGCGGCTGCTGCAGGCGGCCCGCAACGGTACGGAGTACCGTTAGCCGTCCATCCGCCGCGCTTCGGCCCGCGTTAACGGTACGCGGTACCGTTAAATGATTGGCCGATCGGGATCCACTCCCGATCGGCCATCGCTGTGTTACGGCAGCACATTCCCCGCCGCGCGGTAGATCTCGTACCATTCCTCGCGGGACAGCCACACCTCGCTCGCCTTGCAGCAGTCGCGCAGGCGGTCGAGGTTCATCGTGCCGATGACCGGCTGCATCTTCGCCGGATGCCGGAGCAGCCACGCGATCGCGATCGTCGTGTTCGAGACGCCGTGCTTCGCCGCGATCTCGTCGATCTTCCGGTTCAGCTCCGGGAACTTCGGGTTGTCCAGGAAGACGCCCTCGAAGAAGCCGTACTGGAACGGCGACCACGGCTGGATCGTGATGTCATGCAGGCGGCAGTAGTCGAGGACGCTGCCGTCGCGGTCGATCGCCGAATCGTTCTCCATGTTGACGTTGATGCCCTGCGAGATCATCGTCGCGTTCGTGATGCTGAGCTGGAGCTGGTTCGCGACGATCGGCTGGCGCACGTAGCGCCTCAGCAGCTCGATTTGCATCGGCTTCTGGTTCGATACGCCGAACCAGCGCACCTTGCCCGAGCGATGCAGCTGATCGAACGCCTCGGCCACTTCCTCGGGCTCGACGAGCGCGTCCGGGCGGTGGAGCAGCAGCACGTCGAGGTAGTCCGTCTTCAGCCGCTTCAGGATGCCGTCGACGGACGACAGGATGTGATCCTTCGAGAAATCGAACATCCCCTTGCGGATGCCCACCTTCGACTGCAAAATCATCGACGAGCGGATTTCGGCGTTCATGCCGATCGCGTCCGCGAAGATCTCCTCGCAGGCCCCTCCCCCGTAAATGTCCGCGTGGTCGAAGAAATTCGCGCCCTCCTCGAGCGCCGTGCGAATGAACTTCTCGGCCTCCGGCTTGCTCAGCCGGTTGATGCGCATGCAGCCGACGGCGATGACGGGCACCTGGAGCGTGCTGGTGCCGAGTTGTATGGTACGCATGTTGACGGACAGCCTCCTTATCGTGGATGGTTGACGTTGCCGTGAAGCTGTGAATGCGTATTCATGAAAAGATTGTGGCACATCCCGACGGCCCAATCAAGGCACAGATCGGCTCTTCATTCCGCGCTCTCCGCGTTCCCCGCGTTCCCGGCGCTTCCCGCCAGCTCCTTCCGCACGATCGGCGCGACCCGCGTGCCGAGCAGCTCGATCGCGCGCAGCACGTCCTTGTGCGGCATCGTGCCGACGTTGACGTGGAGGAAGAAGCGCGTAATGCCGAGGTTCCGGTGCAGCAGGACGATTTTCTCCGCGACGTATTCGGGATCGCCGACGTAGAGCGCGCCCCGCAGGCTGCGCGCCGCGTCGTAGGTTTCGCGGGTGTACGGCGGCCAGCCCCGCTCCCGGCCGATCTTGTTCATCTGCGCCTGCGTCGGCAGGTAGAACTTCTCGGCCGCCTCCTCGGACGTGTCCGCGACGAACCCGTGCGAATGCGTCGCGACCTGCAGCTTCGAGACGTCGTGGCCGGCCTGTTCGGCCGCGCGCTTGTACAGCTCGACGAGCGGCCGGAACCGTTCCGGCATGCCGCCGATGATCGCGAAGCAGACGGGCAGGCCCAGCATGCCGGCGCGGATCGCCGATTCCGGATTGCCGCCGGTTGCGATCCAGACGGGCAGCGGGTCCCGCACGGCGCGCGGGTAGACGCCGCGGCCGTCGATCGCGGGCCGGAATCCGCCCCGCCACGTCACGATCTCGTTCCGGCAGACTTCGAGCAGCAGCTCCAGTTTCTCGTTGAACAGCTCGTCGTAGTCCTCCAGCCGGCAGCCGAACAGCGGGAACGATTCGATGAACGAGCCGCGGCCCGCCATGATCTCCGCGCGGCCGTTCGACAGGCCGTCCAGCGTGGCGAACTGCTGGTAGACGCGGACCGGGTCGTCCGAGGACAGGACGGTGACGGCGCTCGTGAGCCGGATCCGCTTCGTGAGCGGCGCGGCGGCCGCCAGCACGACGGCCGGCGCGGAGCAGGCGTAGTCGGGCCGGTGATGCTCGCCGACGCCGTATACGTCAAGGCCGGCCTGGTCGGCCGTGACGATCTCCTCCACCGCGCGGCGCAGACGCTCCGCGTGGCTGATCCGCTCGCCCGTCACGGGGTCGGGCGTCGCCTCGAGGAAGGTGCTGATGCCGATCTCGATGCCGGCGGCCGGTCCGCCTTGGCGTTGTCCGTCGGCCTGATGAGGGGTGCTGCCTTGTTCGGTCATGTTCTTCGCCTCCTTCGATACTTCCAGTGTACTTGAGCCGCGGCCGTTCCACAAACGGACCAAGCCGGGGGCTTGCGGCTTGACACCATGCATCGAAGGCGTGACGACGGTGATTGACCTTGTGAAAGAGCCGGTGGCGGAACGTTTGAAGGAGCTGACGGACGGCGAAGGGGTGGACATCGTGGGCATCGTCATCAAGACGTCCGGGAACGTCCGGGCAATCGGCGACACCGTCAAGACCGCAAGATGGGCGGACGGATCGTCTTTGTCGGCAGCGGTCTTCCGCCGGCTTTGTCCGTTTCCGGGCGGGGCGGGCGCCATTTCCCCATTTATATTGAAAATTGATAAATCCTATAAGATCAATTTCATTGAATCCTGCCCTGCGCTGTGCTACTCTAAATAAATAATGCATACCTCTTTACTTGGAATAGAAAGCGGAAAGCAACACAGCGAGGTGGAAACGTTGGTTCTTCACGAGACGAACAGTCCGTTCCGGCAGGACCAGGCGGAGCTGCTGAACAAGCTGCTGCCGACGCTGACGGACGGACAGCGCATCTGGCTGAGCGGTTATCTCGCCGCCACCGCGGGCGGCGCCGTTCAGACGGTTCCGGCGCCCGTCGCGCCGCAGGCGGCCGCGCCCCAGGCGGCCGCGCCCCAGGCGGCGCCCCCCGCGAGCGCTCCTGCCGCGCCGGCGCTGCCGAAGGAAGCGACCGTGCTCTACGGCTCGCAGACCGGCAACAGCAAGAAGGTGGCGAACCGGCTGGCCGACCGGCTCAAGGAAGCGGGCTACGAGGTTGCGGTCAGCGCGATGAACGATTTCAAGACGAACACGCTGAAGAAGGCGACCCGGCTGTTCATCGTCGTCAGCACGCACGGCGAAGGCGAGCCGCCGGACAACGCCCTCTCCTTCTACGAATTCCTGCACGGCAAGCGGGCGCCGCGGCTCGACGGCCTGCCGTTCGCCGTGCTGGCGCTCGGCGACACGTCCTACGAGAAATTCTGCCAGACCGGCAAGGACTTCGACAAGCGGCTCGAAGAGCTCGGCGGCAAGCGGATCGCGCCGCGCGTCGACTGCGACGTCGACTTCGAGGACGCGGCGAACGCGTGGATTGACAGCGTGCTCGCCGCGCTGGCGGTCGAGGAGGCCGCGGCGCCGTCCGGAGCGGTTCCGGCCGGAGCGGGCGCGGCGGAAGCGGCCGTCGCCGCCCTGGCGCCGGCGCCGGTCGAATATTCGCGCGCGAATCCGTTCCGCGCCGCGGTGCTCGAGAACCTGAACCTGAACGGCCGCGGCTCCGCGCGCGAGACGCGCCATCTCGAGCTGTCGCTCGAAGGCTCGGGGCTGACCTACGAGCCGGGCGACGCCCTCGGCATCTGTCCGGAGAACCATCCGCAGCTCGTCGACGAGCTGATCGAGGCGGCGGGCTGGAAGGCGGACGAGCTCGTGCCGGCCGGCAAGGACGGCGAGCTGCCGCTCCGGGAGGCGCTCTCCCGCCATTACGAAATCACGGTGCTGACGAAGCCGCTGCTCCGGCAGGTGGCGGAGCTGACCGGCAGTCCGAAGCTGAAGGAGCTGACCGCGCCGGGGCAGGAGCAGGCGCTGCGCGAATACATCGCGGGACGGGACCTCGCCGATCTGATCCGCGGCTTCGGCCTGAAGGGCGTGCCGGCGAAGACGTTCGTGCCGCTGCTCCGGAAAATTCCGCCGCGGCTCTACTCGATCGCGAGCAGCCTGAAGGCGCACCCGGACGAAGCGCATCTGACGATCCGCAAGGTCGTCTACGAGGCGCACGGCCGCACGCGGTACGGCGTCTGCTCGACGTACGTCGCCGAGCGGGCCGAGCCGGGCACGGAGATCCCGGTCTTCGTCCAGCAGAACGAGAACTTCCGGCTGCCCGCCGATCCGGACACGCCGATCATCATGATCGGTCCGGGCACGGGCGTCGCGCCGTTCCGGGCGTTCCTCGAAGAGCGGGAGGAGACCGGCGCGACCGGCAAGACGTGGCTGTTCTACGGCGACCAGCATTTCTTCACCGACTTCCTCTACCAGGTCGAGTGGCAGCGCTGGCTGAAGGACGGCGTGCTGACGCGCATGGACGTCGCGTTCTCCCGCGACCAGGAGCACAAGATCTATGTGCAGCACCGGATGCTCGAGAAAGCGAAGGAGCTGTACGCGTGGCTCGAGGAAGGCGCGGTCGTGTACGTCTGCGGCGACAAGTCGCGGATGGCGCATGACGTCCACGCGGCGCTCGAGACGATCATCCGCCGGGAGGGCGGACTGAGCGAGGAAGCGGCGGCCGAATATCTGAAGCGGATGCAGCAGGAACGGCGCTACCAGCGCGACGTCTACTGATGAAGGCTGCCCGAAACCATACGTGCGAAAGCGAGGCAACGCGACATGTTCGGAAACAACCTGCTGAATCCGAACAGCAAGCCCCACAGCGACGTCGAGGACATCAAGCGGAAGAGCAACTACCTGCGGGGCACGCTGGCGGAGACGCTTGAAGACCGGCTTACCGGTTCAATACCCGAAGACGACAACCGCCTGCTCAAGTTCCACGGCAGCTACATGCAGGACGACCGGGACCTCCGGAACGAGCGGGCGAAGCAGAAGCTGGAGCCGGCCTACCAGTTCATGGTGCGGGTGCGGGCCGCCGGCGGCATCGTGACGCCGCAGCAATGGCTGGTGATGGACGAACTCGCGCGAAAATACGGCAACGGCACGATCCGGCTCACGACGCGCCAGTCGTTCCAACTCCACGGCGTCATCAAATGGAACATGAAGAAGCTCATCAAGGAAGTGAACGACGCGCTGCTCACGACGCTCGCGGCGTGCGGCGACGTGAACCGGAACGTCATGTGCAACCCGAACCCGTACCAGTCGGAGGTGCACGCGGAAGTCTACGAGTGGGCGAAGGCCATCAGCGGGCATCTCGACCCGCGCACGCGGGCGTACCACGAAATCTGGCTCGGCGGGGAGAAGGTGTACGACAGCCGCGAAGGCTTGGAGGAGGAGCCGATTTACGGTCCCGTCTACCTGCCGCGGAAATTCAAGATCGGCGTCGCCATCCCGCCGTCCAATGACGTCGACGTGTTCTCGCAAGATCTCGGTTTCATCGCGATCCACGAGAACGGCAAGCTGCTCGGCTTCAACGTCGTGGTCGGCGGCGGCATGGGCATGACCCACGGCGACCCGGCCACCTATCCGCAGATCGGCAAGGTGATCGGGTTCACCGTGCCGGAGCGGGTCGTCGATGTGGCCGAGAAAGTCGTCACGATCCAGCGCGACTACGGCGACCGGGCGGTGCGGAAGCACGCGCGCCTCAAGTACACGATCGACGACCGCGGGCTCGACTGGTTCGTCGGCGAACTGCACAAGCGCCTCGGCTGGGAGCTGGAGCCGGCGCGACCGTACCATTTCGAGCACAACGGCGACCGCTACGGCTGGGTGAAGGGCGTGGGAAGCAGATGGCATTTCACGCTGTTCATCCAGAACGGCCGGATCCGGGACACCGAAGACTACAAGCTGATGACCGCGCTGCGCGAGATCGCGAAGATCCATACGGGCGACTTCCGGCTGACGCCGAACCAGAACCTGATCATCGGCGGCGTCACGAGCCAGAAGAAGAAGAAAATCGGGGAGATCATCCGGGCGTACGGCATCACGGACGGGAAGCACTACTCCGCGCTGCGCCGGAACTCGATGGCCTGCGTCGCGCTGCCGACATGCGGCCTCGCGATGGCCGAGTCGGAGCGCTACCTGCCGACGCTGCTCGACAAGATCGAAGTGATGCTGGACGAAGCGGGGCTGAAGGACGAGGACATCGTCATCCGCATGACCGGCTGCCCGAACGGCTGCGCCCGTCCGGCGCTCGCCGAGATCGCCTTCATCGGCAAGGCGGTCGGCCGGTACAACATGTACCTGGGCGGCGGGTTCGCCGGCCAGCGGCTCAACAAGCTGTACCGGGAGAACATCGGCGAGGAGGAAATTCTGCGCGAACTGCGGCCGATCCTGCTCCATTACGCGCGGGAGCGGCGGGAGGGCGAGCGCTTCGGCGACTTCTGCATCCGCGCGGGCTACGTGAAAGAAGTGAAGGACGGACGCGATTTCCATAGTTGATTCAGGCTGAATTGCCGATCAGGAGGCATCCTGGTCGGCTTTTTGCTGCCCATGCGGGGCGGCGCGGCGGGATTTTCCAGCCTTGGCAACACGGCATGCACGCGGCGGCTTTTTTTGGGAAGACTAAGCGCGGGTTGACATTCCCGGGGCATCGGACTATATTGTTAAAGCGTATAAAATTTAAACAGATGAAACAAACGGGGTGTCGACATGGAGTCGGATGTCCGCAGGATCGCCGCGTCGCTGGTGAAACTGCAGAAGCAGCTCAACGCCGCCCTGGCGCAGCATCCGGCGATGCCGGTCACGCTGCCGCAGCTCATGCTGCTGAATCTGGCGCATCTGCACGGGCCGTACCGGCTGACGGCGCTGGCCGAGAAGATCGAGGTGAAGCCGAGCGCCGTGACCGTGATGGTCGACCGGCTCGAGAAGCGCGGGCTGGTCCGCCGCACGCAGGATCCCGAAGACCGCCGCGCCGTGCTCGTCGAATTGACGGCGGATGGTCTGGACGTGCTGCGCCAGGCGGGCGACCTTCGCAGCGAACTGCTCGGCCGCTTCACGGACCGGCTGGATCCGGCGGAGGTCCGGCTGCTCGCGGATCTGCTCGAGCGGCTGACCGGGGCGGAGGCGTGATCCCCCGGCCGATTCTTGCGCGCGACACCCGGGAGCGAGGGGAGAGAACTCAACATGGAGGAACTGTCGCCCAAACGGAAGCTCGCCATCATGATCGCCATCCTGGCCGCGATGTTCTTCGCCGCCATCAACCAGACGATCGTCAGCACGGCCATGCCGCGCATCATCGCCGTACTGGAGGGCATGGACTACTACACCTGGGTCATCACGATCTACATGCTGACGTCGACGATCGCGACCATTCTGGTCGGCAAACTGTCGGACATTTACGGCCGCAAGCCGTTCCTGCTCGGAGGAATCCTGTTCTTCCTGGTCGGCGCGTTCCTCTGCGGTTTCTCGCAGGACATCCTGCAGCTTATCGCCTACCGTGGCATTCAGGGCATCGGAGCGGGTGTCATCATGTCGACGGCCTTCACCGCCGTCGGCGACCTGTTCTCGCCGCGCGAGCGCGGCAAGTGGAGCGGCGTCATGATGTCCGCCTTCGGCTTCTCCAGCGTCATCGGCCCGGCGCTGGGCGGATGGCTCGTCGACCACATGGACTGGCACTGGCTGTTCTGGATCTTCCTGCCGCTCGGCGTCGTCGCCTTCTTCCTCATTCTGGCGCTGTTCCCGAAGACGGCGCGGCGCGAGTCCGAGACGATCGACTGGTTCGGATCGCTCTTCCTGAGCCTGACGATCATCGCCCTGCTGCTCGGGTTCTCCTGGGCCGGAACGCGCTATGACTGGGGTTCGCCGCAGATCGTCGGTTTGTTCGTTGCCGCGGCGGTATGCGGGAGCATTTTCGTCTTCGTGGAAACGAAGGTCAAAAGCCCGGTTCTGCCGCTCTATCTGTTCCGCAACGACATCGTGACGATCTCGAACGTCATCGGTTTCATGATGAGCGCGGGCATGATGGGGGCGCTCATCTACATCTCGTTCTTCGTCCAGGGCGTCGAGGGCATCGCGCCGACCTACGCCGGATATGTGACGATTCCGATGTCGATCTCGATGGTGATCATGAGCACCGTCATCGGCCGATCGATCACGAAGACCGGGAAATACAAGCGATACGCGCTGCTCGGCATGCCGGTCATGGTATTGGGCATGCTCATCATGGCGTTCATGGACAACGTCTGGACGGCGGTGGCCGCGATGATCGTCTTCGGCGTCGGGCTCGGCGTCGGCATGCCGGTCTTCTCGCTGACGGTGCAGAACGCGGTCAGCCCGGCCGACCTCGGCGTCGCGACCGCTTCCTCGCAGCTCTTCCGCAATATCGGCGGCACGATCGGCATCGCCGTGCTCGGAACGGTCATGTCGTCGAGCCTGGCTGCGAACCTGAAGGCGAAAATGGCGCAGAGCGCAGGCGCGGCGGCGGAACTGGACGAGGCGACGGCGGCGCATCTGTCCGCGCTGACGGACCCGAACATGCTGCTCGACCAGCCGAAGCTGAAGGAAGCGATCGCTTCGCTGCCGGCGGACGTTCAGCCGATCGCGAACCAGCTCGTCGAAGCGCTGCGCGACGCGCTGGCTTCGTCGCTGTCCGTCGTCTTCCTGTGGGGGACGGCGATCGTCGCCGTTGCCGCGTTGCTCACGTTCTTCATTCGGGAAATTCCGCTTCGCACGTCCAACAAGCTGCCGCAGGAAGGCGCGGAACGGGAGCGCTCCGCGGAGCTTCATCCGGTCCGCTGACCGGTCGCCGGCCGGTCCGGGATTTCCGGGCTTGGGGCCGGCTTCTTTACAACAACCAAGAAAGCGGATACAATTTTCACATAATTGACACTCACACCCGGTGTCACGCACATGATACAATGGCGCTGAGGAAAACCTTGGAGAAGACGCCGGCTGACGGGCGTCCGAAAACATCGTTGACGGAGGAATGATGCATGGCCAGAATCATCAATGTACCCGAGAATCCCGTATCGCATTTTCTGTTCAACGACACCCGTTCGGCCTGGATCTGGCTGATCGTGCGGCTGTACCTCGGCTGGAAATGGCTCGACGCCGGCTGGCACAAGGTGACGTCGGACACCTGGGTCGGGGCGAACGCCGGCAAGGCGGTGGAAGGGTTCGTCAGGAAGGCGGTGGAAGAAGACAAGGCCATCACCGGCTGGTACGCGTCGTTCCTGGAGAATGTCGCCCTGCCGAACGCGAAGGTGTTCGGCTATATGGTCGCCTTCGGCGAGCTGCTCGTCGGCATCGGACTCATTCTCGGCCTGCTGACCGGGATTGCGGCGTTCTTCGGCTCGTTCATGAACGTCAGCTTCCTGTTCGCGGGAACGCTGAGCACGAACCCGCTGCTGTTCATTCTGGCGACCTGGCTCGTGCTCGCCTGGAAGGTGGCCGGCTGGTACGGCCTCGACCGGTGGGCGCTGCCGCTGCTCGGCACGCCGTGGGGAAGGGTCAGCCGCTGACGCGGCAAGAGACGGACAAGACTGCGACGAAGGCTGCGATGAATCCGCTCATCGCAGCCTTTTTATGGCTTTATGGCGCGGGGCGGCACAGCGTGGCCGGCGGGCCGATCCGCTCTTGGACGAGCCGCCGTTCGGCGTCTTCCAGCCCGTAGAGCGCCGTGACGCGCCGGTCGATCTCCTCGTACAGCTCCCGCCGTCCGGCCGGATCCCGGCAGGCGATCAGCTCGTCCGCGAGCGCGGCGATTCCCTCCTGCTCCTCCGGCGGGCAGGCCGGGATCGGCAGCGCCTCGATGTGGCGCCGCAGCACCTTGACGGAGGCGTGCGCGTACCGGTGGTAGAACCGGACGGGCCGGGAGTTGAGCGCCGCGAGCACGAATTTCATGCGGCAGCCCGGCGCGCGCGGGATGATGATGTTCGCGCTGTTCAGCGTGAGCCGCTGTTGGTCGTCCCAGGCGAAGACGAGATCCGCGCCGATGAACCGGTAGATCAGTTTCTCGGGGGCGCGGTATAGCGTCTCGGGCGCGGTCTGCTGGTACCGTTCCGGGTTGAAAAGGATATAGCGCCCCGAATGGCGGACGTTGTACGCGGACACGTCGGCTCCCCGCAGCACCGGCTCCCAGCCTTCGGGCACCCGCCCGTCCGGGAATTCGCGTACGTAGGCGCGGTTGTCGCCGGTGACGATGCCGAGGGCGAAGTCGCACCGGCCTTTGAGCCGCCAGACGCCGGGCGCGGCGCGCATCCGCTCGAGGACGGCCTGCTCCGCGTCTGCGGCGCGCACGTTGAACGCGCAGCCCGGGTTCGTCCGGAATCGCCGCTGCGCGATGGTTTCCGCCCGGCCGCGCTCATCCCGGACGGCGACCGTGTGCGCGGGATCGGGCGGCCGCTTGCGCAGCGTCAGTGTGACGACCGGGCTGCTGACGCCCGCGAACGGGCTGCCGGCCAGCGCGATGCCGAGCATCTCGGTCTGCTCCGCGATGAGGCGGCGCGCCTCGGCGTACCGGTCGACCATGAGCAGCGACTCGGGCAGGACGTAGGCGAGCACCCCGCCGTTTTCGAGCATCGACAGTCCGGCCTCGATGAACAGGCCGAACGACTCCGTGCCGAAGGTCGCCGCGGTCCGGTAGCGGCGCTTGAAGCGCTCCGCGTCTTCGGGCGCGAACCGATAGCCCCAGGGCGGATTGCCGATGACGAGGTCGTACCGGCCGCCGCCGGGGGCGCCGGGCGAAGGCGCGAGCAGCGCGTCCCGCCGAAGGATCGGGAACCCGGCCGGCAGGTCGCCCGACCCGTCCGGCTCGGCGAGCAGGGCCAAATTGAGCCGCGCCAGCGCGACGGCCGTTCCGTCAATGTCGAATCCCGCCAGCGCCCCGCGCTCCCGCAGCAGCCGGTCGGCTTCGCGGGCGGAGAGTCCCAGGGCGGCGAGCCGGCGCTTCAGCGCGAGATAGGCGCGAACCAGAATGTTGCCCGATCCGCAGCACGGGTCGATGACGCGCGGCAGGCTCCCGTCCTCCGGCCATCCGGCCAGCGCGTCGTCCACGAGCGATTCGACGATTCCGGACGGCGTGTAGTAGGCGCCGGTCCGCTTGCGGCGGCGCAGCCGGGCGAGGGACAGGTGGACGAGGCCGAGCAGGTCGTCGCCTTCCACATAGTCGGCGGGCAGCCGCGCCAGCTCGCGGAGCCGGCGGCGGGCGTCCGCGCCGAGCGGCGGAATGCCGGCGGACGGGGAGCCGGCGGGCCGGGCGCTTCCGGCGTTCCCGTCGCCCGGCGGACCGACCGCGTCGGGACCGGCGCCGTCCCCGCCCGATCCGGCTCCGTCCGCATCGCGGACATCGCCGCCGCCCGCGCTCCCGCCGCCGCCCGCGCCGTCCGAGGCGCACAGCTCGCGAAGCAGCGGCGCGAAGCCGCCGGCGTCGAGCCGGCCGTCGAGGAACCGCTCGGCCAGGCTCGCCCAGCCGGCTTCGGGCGGCGCGGCCAGATGCCCGCGGCTCACGAGCAGCTTCAGCGCCAGCTCCAGGAGCGCGAGCCGCGGATCGAGCCGGTCCCCGGCGATCCCGGCGACTTGCCGCGCCAGCCGCTCGTACGCCTTCGTCCGGACGTAGCCCGCCGGCACGAACGCGCCGTCCGCCGCCGTCTTGTTGCGGCGGCTCCGGAGCCGCGCCGTGCGGCCCGAATCGAGCGCGTCCTTCAGCGCTTCGACCTCCGCGCGCTCGAAGGCGAGCGCGCGGCCGTGCCGGATGCCGCGCAGGCGCCCCGCCTTCGCCCAGTTGCGCACCGACGCGGCCGAGATCGACAGGATGCGGGCCGCTTCGGCGGCCGTGATCAGCTCTCTCACGACGGTCACCCCTTTCCTCCGCGGCGCCTGTGCCGGCAGCCGCATGTTCCACCCTGCGAAATCCGTCCGATGATCCCCATTATAGCGAAAAAAGCCCTCCGCCACGCATGGCCCGCCGTCCGGCAGCCTCGGGACCAACGCTCCAATTTTCCGACATCTGAAGTTTACACACGGCAAGCCCGCTCCCGGCAGCGCGCTGACGCGCGCGGAAGCGGCCGTCATCCTGCATCGGATCTGGTCGCTCCGAGTCAACAAGAAACGGGGCCTTCCCGCAGGCAGCCATGGCTGCCGGGGAGCGGCCCCTTTCTTTCCAACCCTTACTTCTTCTCGATCGGAATCCAGACTTCGCAGCGATAGTCGGGCGAACACGAATCGCCCTCCAGGTACACTTCCAGTTCCGGGGCATGGGCGTGCTCATAGTTCGTCGACGGGAACCATTCCTGGAAGATTCGCCGAATCACGTCATGAATGGCGCCCGGCAGCGGGCCGACGGAAGTGAATACGGCCCAGGAAGCCGCCGGCACCGTATAGCCGGTCCATTCATCTCCGGCCATCTCCGGTCCGGCTTCGACGGCGATCATGTACGAGAGATCTTCCCGCTCGGGATCCATGGGCAGCACGACCCCCATTGCCATGCGGCCGGTGAGCGATTCAAGCCGCTGGATCCAGCCGTCTGCGTAGCCGGCGGACCAGAATGCCGGAATCTCCCTGAAATTTTCACCGTCCCGCGTTGTCGTGTGCAGCACTTTCCCGATCACATGAAACGCTTCCCGCTCGACAATCCGATAATCCATCGCATGAACTCCCTTCAAGGCGATCTGGAATTCCATGCGGGGAAAAGCCTTCAGCGGGACACCGGGATTGCGGGCTTCGGACGGCGAAATGCCGTGCAGCCGGCGGAACGCCTTGGCGAACGATTCGGGCGAATCGTACCCGTACTTGAGCGCGACATCGACGACCCGGGTCTGCGTCGATGCCAGCTCCTGCGCCGCCAGCGTGAGCCGCCTGCGCCGGATGTACTCCGTCACCGTAAGCCCCGTCACCATATGGAAGAGCCGGTGAAAATGATACGCCGACGACCAGGCCGCCCCGGCCGCCTCCTCGATGCTCACTCCGTCTTCCAGATGGCGCTCGATGTAATCCAGCGCCCGGTTCATCCGATCCAGCCATTCCATCCGCATCGTCCTCCGCATTTACCGTAACATGAGAGGTCCCGTTGCCGCCTGTTCAGGCTTGCTCTCCGATGACAGATGGCGGCTTTCCGAACGGCGCCGCCGGAAGCGGCGCCATGGACGGCTCAACCGACAGCGCATCCGGCCCCGCAACGGCCGCCCGGTCGGCGGGCTCAGGAGAAGAACGCCTCGAGCTGCTCCTTCACCCGCCCGTTCGCGTTCGCGACGACCGTGACGCGGCGCGGCTTGCCGAACAGCGCCCGGATCGGCTCGGGGTAGACCTGCGAGATGTTCCGCAGCCGGATCGCCTCGTCGAACTTGGCGGGATGGGCGGTCGACAGCGCGATCGTGACCTCGCCTTCGTCCGACCGCTTGTCCGCGGCCGCGACGCCGCAGGCGGTGTGCGGATCGAGCAGATAGCCGTACGCCTCGTGATAGCGGGCGATCGTATCGAGGCATTCGTCGTTCGACACGCTGTACGCGGCGAAATCTTCCCGCGCCCGGCGCAGCGCGTCCTCCGGCACCGCGATCCGGCCTTCGGCCCTGAACCGCTCCATCAGCGACGCGACCGTGCCGGCGTCGCCATCGTACAGGTAGTAGAGGTAGCGCTCGAAGTTGCTCGCCACCTGGATGTCCATCGACGGGCTGTAGGTGCCGCGGAATTCGCCGGGCTGATAGACGCCGCTCCCGAAGAAGCGGGCGAGAATGTCGTTCTCGTTCGTCGCAAGGATGAGCTTGCCGACCGGCAGCCCCATCCGCTTCGCGATGTATCCGGCGAAGATGTCGCCGAAGTTGCCGGTCGGCACGCTGAAGTTGACCGGGCCGGCGTGCCCCTGCTCCGCCAGGCGGAAGTACGCGTAGAAATAGTACACCGTCTGCGCGAGGATGCGGGCGATGTTGATCGAGTTGATCGCGCGCAGATGATACCGGCGCTTGAACGGAACGTCCGCGAACAGCTCCTTGATGATGCGCTGGCAGTCGTCGAACGTCCCCTCGACGGCGAGGTTCAGCACGTTGTCGTCCTGCACCGTCGTCATTTGCAGCTCCTGCACCCGGCTGACCTTGCCGTGCGGGTGGAGGATGCAGATCTTGATGCCTTCCTTGCCGCGCACCCCTTCGATGGCCGACGCTCCGGTGTCGCCGGACGTCGCGCCGAGGATGTGGATGACGGAACCGGTCTTCCGCGAGACATATTCGTACAGGTTGCCGAGAAACTGCAGCGCCACGTCCTTGAAGGCGAACGTCGGGCCGTGGAACAGCTCGAGCACGTGCAGGTCGTCGCGCAGCTTCACGACCGGCGTGACGCGCGGGTCGCGAAACGTCGCGCAGCTGGCGTCGACAAGCCGCTTCAGCTCGTCCCGCGGGATGTCCTCCTCCATGAACAGCGACAGAATTTCCAGCGCAAGCTCGGGCCAGGACAGCTTCTTCCACGCCTCGAGGGCGTCCCGCGAGAGCCGCGGCAGCCGCTCCGGCACGAGCAGCCCGCCGTCATCCGCGAGCCCCATCAGGATGGCGTCGGTGAATCCGATCGGGGCGACCCCGCCCCGGGTGCTGATGTACTTCATATCGATCTCCTTGTCCGATGCATTGGGTGTGAAGCGGCCGGCGGAGCGGGCCGGCCCGCTTCCTCCATGCCCCCTATTGTACATCAGGATGCCTTTCCGGTCGACTCCCGCGCATGACAGGGGAGAGCGCAAACTTTTTGCAAGAAATCAATTATCGAAACCGGCGGGCTTGGGGTAAAATATAGAGGGTTATGCATTTGATGGGGAGTGGAAGACCATGGCGAACGACGAACTGATACTGACTCCTGAAGGGTACAGACAACTGGAGGAAGAGCTCCGCGAGCTGAAGGGGCCGAAGCGCAAGGCGCTCGCCGAACGGCTCAAGGTGGCGATCAGTTACGGCGATCTCCGCGAGAACAGCGAATACCATTCCGCGAAGGAAGAGCAGGCGTTCATGGAGACGCGGATCCTGCAGCTCGAGCGGATGCTGCGGACGGCAAAGGTTGTGAACCCTGACGAGAACAAGGACGGCACGATCCGGATCGGCTCGACCGTCCTCGTGCACGACCTCGAATTCGACGAGAAGATCGAGTACCGGATCGTCAGCCCGGCGGAGGCGAACGTGGGCGAGAACAAGATCTCATACGAAAGCCCGCTCGGCAAGGAGCTGCTCGGCAAGAAAGCCGGCGACACGGTGAGCGTGAGCGCTCCGATGGGCGTCATCGAATACAAGGTGCTCGAGGTCAGGGGCTGACCTTCTCCGCGTCCCCGCCGACCCGCACGGCGCCCGAAGGGCCGCCGGGGTTGCCTGACCCGCGCTCCGGTATGGTACTATAGAGAGAAGCATAACGGGCCGGCAGGCCTGAACAGGGGAATCGGACATGGCCGGAAAGCTTCAGCAATTCAAGGCGGATTTCTTCAAGGCGCTGGCGCATCCGCTGCGAATCCGCATCCTCGAGATTCTCTGCGAAGGCGACCGCAGCGTGAACGAAATCCAAAGCCTGCTGAGATCGGAAGGATCGACCGTGTCGCAACAGCTCGCCGTGCTCCGGAACAAGAACGTCGTGTACGGGGTGAAAGAGGGGACGACGGTCGTCTACTCCCTGCGGGATCCGTTGGTCAAGGATCTGCTGCAGGTGGCGAGGCAGATCTTCGACAACCATCTGATCGACCAGATCCAACTGCTTGAAGAGATTCGCAACGAGCCGTTGTGAACGGCAATCGGCATGAGGGACGGCCCGGGTTCCGTTACGGAATCCGGGCCGTTCCGCATTCCATGCGCAGGCCGCGGGCTCCCCGCTTCGCCCGGACTGGCCGGAAGGGAAAGGAAGCGGAAATTCGGGGCGCATCGTCTTTTTTCGCGCGATTTCGGCCTTTGACAGGGGGAGGAAACGGGGGTAGCATACATCTTGTGTGTTCTCTATATTTGAAAATTCAAATATTTAGATTACATAAAACGCAGAGAGAAAAGAGGCGCATCCGGGTTGCAAGCTTCGGACAACTCAGGCGGATACGGGTGGGAGAAACTCCGCAGGGATCTGGTCTCCGGCGTCATCGTCGGTCTGATCGCCATTCCGCTCGGCATGGCGTTCGCGATCGCGTCCGGCGTGAAGCCGGAGTACGGACTGTACACGACGGTGGTCGCGGGCATTCTGATCTCGCTTCTTGGCGGCTCGCGTTTCCAGATCGGCGGGCCGACCGGCGCCTTCATTCCGGTGCTGCTCGCCATCGTGCTGGAGCACGGCTACGAGCGGCTGCTGACCGCCGGCTTCCTGGCCGGCCTCATCCTCGCGATCATGGGGCTGCTCCGGTTGGGCACATTCATCGCGTTCATTCCGAAAGCGGTGACGGTCGGCTTCACCGCGGGCATCGCGGTCATCATTTTCACGGGACAGATCGGCAATTTCCTCGGGCTCGAGGGCATGAAGCGGCATGAGTTCTTCGTGCAGAACATCGGCGAAGTGGCGAGGCGGATCTCCTCCGTCAGCCACGAGAGCGTCTGCGTCGCGGCGGTCTGCCTGGCGGTGATGCTCATCCTGCCGCGCGTCGCGCCGAAGATTCCGCCGGCGCTCGCGGGCATCGCCGCCGCCACGGCGGTGTCCGTGCTGTTCTTCGACGGCCGCGCGGCGACGATCGCCTCGGTCTATGGCGGGATTCCGGCGTCGCTGCCGGCGATCGCGCTGCCGGATCTGTCCCGGGAAACCATCGTGACGATGCTGCCGTCCGCCCTGCTGATCGCCGCGCTCGGCAGCATCGAGTCGCTGCTGTCGGCCGTCGTCGCCGACGGCATGTCCGGCACGCGCCACAACAGCAACCGTGAGCTGGTCGGCCAGGGCGTCGCGAACATCGTCACGCCGCTGTTCGGCGGCATCCCGGCGACCGGCGCGATCGCCCGCACCGCGGCGAACATCCGCACGGGAGCCGCGTCCCGGCTGTCCGGCGTCATCCACGCCCTCGTCGTGCTGCTCGTGCTCGTCCTGCTCGCCCCCCAGGCGTCGCAAATCCCGCTGGCGGCCATGGCGCCGGTGCTGATGGTCGTCGCCTGGAACATGAGCGAGCGCCGGGCGTTCAAGGAGCTGCTCCTGAAGCGGTCGCCGGAGTCGGTCGTGCTCGTCGCGACGTTCCTGCTGACCGTGTTCGTCAACCTGATCGCCGGCGTCGGCTGCGGCATCGCGCTCGTCCTGCTGTACCGGCTGCGCGAGGCGGTCCGGCGGCGCGGCGCGGTCCGTTCGCCCGCGGGCGCGATCGCCCATCCGGCGCCGCCGCTCAAGCGGAGAGGACGCGGATGAACGGCCTTACGGCCTCAGGATGACCTTGATGCAATGCTGCTTCCGCTGCGCGAAAATTTCATACCCCTGTTTCGCTTCCGAGAGCGGCATCATGTGGGTGACGATGTCGCTCGGATCGAGGCGGCCCTGCCGCATCAGGTCGTACACGACGGGCATGTAATGGACGGCCGGGGCAAGGCCGCCTTTCATGGTGACGTTCCGGATGTAGACGTCCCCGTAGGGGAAGCCGTTGTAGCGCATGCCGTACAGCCCTGTCACCTGGATCACCCCGCCCTTGCGCACCGCCTGTATGGCGGTGGTGAGCGCGCCCTGTGAGCCGCCCTGGATCCTCAGCATCGTCTCCACATATTCGAGGGGCGTCATCTTGCCTTCCATGCCGACGCAATCGATGACGATATCGGCGCCCCCCTTCGTCATCTCCTTCAGCAGGTTTCCCGTTTCCGACGGCGATTCGTACTTCACCGTGTCCACCCGGTTCGTCCGCCGCGCGTGATCCAGACGATAGTCGACCGGTTCGACGGCGATTACCCGCTCCGCCCCCATCAGCCAGCAGATCTTCTGCGTCGCCAGCCCGATCGGTCCGCAGCCGAGCACGATGACCGTGTCGCCCGGCTTCACGCCCGCGTTCTCCGCGCTCCAGTACGACGTCGTCAGCACGTCCGAGAGCATGACGAGCTGCTCGTCGGTCAGCTCGCAGTCATCGGGCACGCGGAACGGCAGGTAGTTGCCGTAGGGCACGCGCAGGTATTCGGCCTGCGCGCCGGAGAAGTCTCCGCCCTTGTCGGCGAAGCCGAACACGGAGCCGATCGCGGCGTTCTCGTTCGAATTGTCGCATTGGCTCTCCAACCCGTGCCGGCAGTAGAAGCACTCGCCGCAGCTCACATTGAACGGAATGACGACCCGGTCGCCCTTCTTCACCCGGGTGACTTCCGGTCCGACCTCCTCGACAACGCCGAGCGGTTCATGGCCGATGACGAAATCCTTCGGCAGGTCCGGGACCATGCCGTGCACGAGATGCAGATCCGAGCCGCAGATGCCGCTCGCCGTCAACCGGACGATGACGTCGTCGGGCCGTTCGATGCGCGGGTCGGGAACCTCCTTCACCTCGATCCTGTGGGCGCCCTGGTACGTGACGGCTTTCATGAATGAAGCATCCCTCCGCCTGTTCGGTGTGGCATCGTCTGCCGGTAGGTTATCCAATCGCATCCATGTTATACTGGGGGCGAAAACGGTCGGCAAGGAGGCGTGGTGAACATGCAATTTGTCGGTCAGTTGCTCGATATTGCCGCCACCGTCATCGTGCTGGCGGTTCCCGCGGGGATCGTCTGGCTTTATGTCTGGGACAAATATCTGCAGCGCCAGCATTCCGTGCTGAAGACGCATCCGGTCATCGGCAGGCTGCGATACGTGTTCGAGATGCTCGGACCGGAGTTCCGGCAGTATTTCATTTGGGGCGACAAGGAAGGCCGGCCGGTGGACCGGGACACGCAGGCGTATATCGCGAAGGCGGGAAAGTACGGCTCGACGGTGATCGGTTTCGGCTCGCGCCGGGATTTCCAGACGGAAGGGTTCTTCCTGAGCAACGCGCTGTTTCCGAAGAACACGGACGAGCTGGCCGTCGACCAGACGGATGTCGTCACGACGACGTACAAGTACCGGATCGTGAGCGAAGGGCTGATCTCCCGCAAGGAACGGCGCATCCGCGCGACATCGCTGCCGTGGGCGCTGACCGATCGGGATGCCGTCGTGATCGGCGAACACAACCGGGTGCGGATGCCCTGGAAGACGCGCGGCTTCGTCGGCGTCTCGGGCATGAGCTTTGGCGCGCTCTCCGACAACGCGGTCATGGCGCTTGCCCAGGGCGCGGCGATCGCCGGCCATACTTGGATGAACACCGGCGAAGGCGGCCTTGCGCCTTACCATCTGTCGAAGGTGTACGAGCTGCGGGACGAGTCCGCCGCGCAGCCCCGGGACCGGCACGAGGCCGCCGTCTTCGCCTTCGTCCGGAAGCGCCGCCTCGTCTCGAACTTCGAGATTCTGCGGGAGCTTGCGGGCATTCCGCATGAGGACATGCGCGTCTTCGACATGGAGGATGATCCGTATGTCCAAGCCGCCGAGCGGCTGGTCTCCGCCGGCGTGCTGACGCGCAAGGCGGCCGACTTGATCTTCCAGATCGGACCCGCGAAATACGGCGCGCGATCGGACGCCCGCGGCACGTTCGATCCGGAGGCGTTCATGCGGACGGCCGCGCGTCCCGAAGTGAAGATGATCGAGGTGAAGCTGGCGCAGGGGGCGAAGGTGCGCGGCGGCAAGCTGCCGAAGAGCAAGCTGACGCCGATGATCCGCCGGATCCGCGGCATTCCGGCGGACTACGACGGTGACGTGGAATCGCCGAACCGGTTCGGGGACTTCCACGACCTGCCGTCGCTCTTCGCGTTCCTCGAGCGGCTGCGCGAGCTGTCCGGCAAGCCGGTCGGCGTCAAGCTGGTCGTGGGCAGCGAGCAGGCGATGGAGGAGTTCGCCGCGTTCATGCGGGAATCGGGCACCGGACCGGACTTCCTGACGATCGACGGCGGCGAGGGCGGCACGGGCGCGGCGAACATGGAGATGGCCGATTCCCTCGGCCTGCCGATCTACTCCGCGCTGCTCATCGCGGACAACGCGCTCCGGCGGCACGGCGTGCGCGACCGGGTGAAAATCATTGCGAGCGGCATGCTCGCCACCGCCGATCGTGTCGCGATCGCGCTGGCGTTCGGCGCCGATCTGGTCAACGTCGGCCGCGCCGCGATGAACACGATCGGCTGCATCAACGCGCTGAAGTGCAACACGAACGAATGCCCGACCGGCGTCACGAGCCACAAGCCGGGGCTCAAAAAAGGGCTGGTCATCGAGGAGAAACGGTTCCGTACGGCCAACTACCTGACGACGGTGCGCGAAGGCGTGTTCATGCTGGCGGCTTCGTGCGGGCTCGACTCGCCGGCGGGTTTCGGGCGGGAGCATGTCACGTTCAAGGATCGGAACGCGGCGGCCGTCCGGATGGACCGCGTCTGTCCGTACCCGGACGCGGCGGCCGCGCGCGCCGTCGGCGATTCGGCGCGCATCGGGTAAGGCGGGAAGGCGCGCGACCGGTCCGAAGCGGCGAGCGCCGCGCCCGTGCGGGCGCGGCGCTTATCGGTTGCCGCGGCCGGTTGTCAGCGTGGCCACTCCCGGTCCGCGAACTGCTTGATGATCTCGATGACCGTCAGGACGGACTTCTCCATGACGTCCACCGACACGTATTCGTATCGGCCGTGGAAGTTCTCGCCGCCGGTGAACAGGTTCGGCGTCGGCAGGCCCATCCAGGAGAGCTGCGAGCCGTCGGTGCCGCCGCGGATCGGCCGGATGACCGGCTCGACGCCGAGGCGGCGCATCGCGTCTTCGGCGATGTCGACAATTTCGCGCACCGGCTCGATCTTGTCCCGCATGTTGTAGTACTGGTCCTTCATTTCGATCCGGACCCGGTCCCCGCCGTACACGGCCTGCAGCCCGGCGGCGACATGGGCGAGATACGCCTTGCGGTCCTCGAACTTCTCCCGGTCGAAGTCGCGGATGATGTACTGCATCCGGGCGTGCTCGACATCGCCTTCAAACCGGATGAGGTGGTAGAAACCCTCGCGGCCTTCCGTAAATTCGGGCGCCTCGGCGGCGGGCAGCTTCGCGTGCAGCTCCATGGCAATTTTCGCGGCGTGGATCATTTTGCCTTTGGCGGTTCCGGGGTGGACGTTCTTGCCGCGGATCTCGATCACCGCCTGGGCGGCGTTGAAGCTTTCGTACTGCAGCTCGCCGAGCGGGCCGCCGTCGACGGTGTAGGCCGCCCGCGCGCCGAACCGGGCGATGTCGAACCGGTGCGGGCCGCGGCCGATCTCTTCGTCGGGCGTGAAGGCGACGCGCACGGCGCCGCGCCGGATGTCGGGATGCCGGACGAGGTGATGCATCGCCGTCATGATGATCGCGATGCCGGCCTTGTTGTCCGCGCCGAGCAGCGTCGTGCCGTCGGTCGTGACGAGCGTGTGGCCGCGGTAACCTTCCAGCTCGGGGAATTCACGCGGCGACAGCACGATTCCCTGTTCCGCGTTCAGCACGATGTCGCCGCCGTCGTACGATTCGACGATCCGGGGCTTGACGCCTTTGCCGGTGAGGTCGGGGGACGTGTCGAGATGGGCGAGAAAGCCGATGACCGGCACCTCGCGATCCGCATTGCCCGGGAGGGTGGCCATGACATAGCCGTTTTCGTCCATGGCCGCGTCGGTCAGGCCGATCGCCTTCAGTTCTTCGACCAGCATGCGGCCGAGCTCGAGCTGGCCGGGGGTCGAGGGACAGGTGCCGCTGTCGGGGTCGGATTGAGTGTCCACCTGAACGTAGCGCACGAGGCGCTCGACGAGCTCTTTTTTCATCGCGGATTCGCTCCTGTGGCAATGGATTATGGGTTATTATAGGCATTCATCCGGGCCGGCCGCAACCGGCGGGAAAACGCGTCGGCAGACGGCGGGGCGGCGGGATGGGGCCATTTTGCGATTCGGCGGCAGACATTCCGTATTCGACAGAAAACGACATGGCCAATCTTACCGTTCCCCGGTCCTTCGGTTATAATGGTGAAAGGCGGCAGCCGGTGGGGAGGAACATACGTGGAGGACAAGGGGATGCGCCGATGGTTCTGGGGCGCCGCTGTCCTGACGGCACTGCTTGTGTTGTCCGTCGGGACCATCGTCTATCAGAAACAGAAACTGGATGAAACCGAGGCTTTGAAACAGGCGGCCGTCGCGACGGTCGTTTCCTGGGCGGGCGATCTCGCCGGCTGGACGCGATTGCGGATCGCCGAGCTGCGCGTCATGGCGGGCACGGACGCGGTCCGGGCGGGAAATGCCGGCCAGGCGCTGGCCTACCTGGCCCTGGAACGGATGCGGCACGCGGACAAGCCGCTGCTCGGGCTCATCGGCGCGGACGGCAGGATCGTTTTTCCGGACGGCACATCGGCTTCCCTGAAGGATGACGGCGCTGCCGCTCATGAGGTTGACGGCGGCGGACGGCTGTACGGTCCGGTTACAGGCCCGAACGGCGAATCCGGACTCGTGCTGGCGGTCCCCTACGAACGGACGGACGGGACGGAAGGCGGTGCCTTGGGCAGCTTCGTCCCGCTTTCATGGGTGCACGATACGTTCTATACATATGAGCTGGCGGAGGAGCAGACCGTCTATTTCCTGGCCGGCGACGCCGCGTACCGGTTGACCGGGGACGGTGTTCCGGCGGAGGACCCCGATGTGGCCGGCCTGATCGGCCCGCGGGACGGCGCGGATTCCGGCGTGATCCCGCACGAGCGGGAAGGCGGGGATCAGCTGATCGTCTTCGGATCGGCGGAAGGGACGCCGTGGCGGCTTGCGGCCGAGGTTCCCGGTCGGCTGCTGCTGGCCTCCGCGGGCGGCGGCATCTGGCGGACCGTGGCGGGCTTCGCCGTTCTGGAGGCCGCCCTGTTGCTCATGCTGTTCATTTCCCAGCAGGGATTCGCTTCCCGGTTCCGCGATCTGAAGACCCGGTTGGCCCAGATGAGCCACGCGGCGCGGCACGATCTGCTGACGGCGCTGCCGAACCGTCTGCATCTCCGGGAATCGCTCAACGCGCTGATCCGCAGCCATCCTTTTTCCGGGCGCAGGCTGATCGGGCTCGTCCTCATCGATCTGGACCGGTTCAAGAACGTCAACGATACGCTGGGCCACAACGCCGGCGACCGGCTGCTGACCGCGGCCGCCGGACAGCTCGGTCTCGCCTTGCGCGACGGGCAGCGGCTGTACCGGCTGGGCGGGGACGAATTCGTCCTGCTGTTCGAAGGGTTGGACGACGCCGGGGAAGGCATCGCCGAGGCGGAGCGGATTCTCGGCTGCCTGCGCGAGCCGATCCGGATCGAAAATCACGAGTTCATCGTCACGGGGAGCGCCGGCATCAGCTTCTATCCGCAGCATGCATCGAGCGGCAACGAGCTGCTGCGAAACGCGGATCTCGCGATGTACCGCGCGAAGAAGCAGGGGGGAGGCTGCCTCGTCTGCTACGACGAGTCGATGGTCGAGCAGACGACGCGCGAGGTCAGAATCGAGCAGCATCTGCGCAAGGCGGTCGCCGAAGGCGAGCTGACGCTGGTCTACCAGCCGATCCAGGCGATCGGCGAGGAGAAGAGCGACCTGTGCGCGGAGGCGCTGCTGCGCTGGCATTCGAAGGAGCTCGGTCCGGTGCGGCCGGATCTGTTCATTCCGATCGCGGAGAGCACCGGGCTCATCATCGAGATCGGCGACTGGGTGCTGCGCCAGGCGTGCGCCCAGCTCGGGATATGGCGGCGCGTCGGACTGCCGATCAACCGCGTGTCCGTCAATCTGTCCGCCATCCAGCTCGAGCAGCCCGGCTTCGTCGACAGGGTCAAGGCGATCCTGGCCGAGACGGGCTGCGGGCCGGACGGCCTGATGCTGGAGCTGACCGAGAGCTCGGTCATCAGCCGGATGGATGTGGTTGTGAAGACGCTGGGCGAGCTGTCGGCGCTCGGCATCAAGATCGCGCTGGATGATTTCGGAATCGGCTATTCGTCGCTGTCCGTGCTGAATCAGCTCGACATCGACGTGCTGAAGATCGACCGTTCTTTCATCGCGCGCATCCACGACGGCAGCAAGGACGAGGCGCTCGTGAAGGTCATCCTGTCCATCGCCGGGCTGCTCGGGATCGACTCGATCGCCGAGGGCGTGGAGACCGAGGAGCAGCTCAGGATGCTCAGGGACATGCATTGCACGCACGCCCAGGGGTATCTGCTCAGCAAGCCGCTGGAGCGGGCGGAATTCGAGCGCTACGCGATCAACCACCGGAAGCTGGGGTGGACGTAGGCGGCGGCTCGGCGGCGGATCGCGCGGCCGATGGCGGCGGAACGGCGCGTGCTGCGTGCTGCGTGCTGCGGGCGGCTTCAACGGCGGCATGGTGCGCCGCTATGGGCGAACCCCATCACAATGGCAGTATGGACCGTTGATTTCAATGCGCGGGGGTGCGGCGGGTGACGGAGCGACAAGTCCCGGCGGGGTCGGACCGGCAAGCGGGAAACGCCTGCCGGGAAGCGAAGCCGGACATCCTGATCATGACGGCGGTGGAGGCGGAGCGGGACGCGGTGCTGCGCGGCCTGGCGGGCTGCCCGCGGGCGGACGTGCGGCTGGCCGGCGTCGGCCCGGCTTCGGCGGCCGCGCGGACCGCGGCGGCGCTGTCCGGGGGCGGCTGGCGCCTGGTCGTCAGCGCGGGCATCGGCGGCGGATTCGCCGGCGCGGCCGGCATCGGCGATCTCGTGCTGGCCGACGTGATCGCGGCCGCCGATCTCGGCGTCGAGACGCCGGACGGCTTCCTGCCGGTGGACGAGCTCGGCTTCGGCTCGTCGCGCATCGCGGCCGACCCGGCCTGGTCGGCCCGGCTGGCGCGGCGGATCGAAGCGGCCGGCCTGCCGCTTCGCCGCGGTCCGGTCCTGACCGTCTCGACCGCGACGGGAACGGCCGCCACGGCGGCCGAACGCGCGCGCCGCGTGCCGGGCGCCGCCGCCGAAGCGATGGAGGGCTTCGGCGTGGCGGCCGCCGCCGCCGCCGCGGGCGTGCCGGCCGTCGAGCTGCGCGCCGTCTCGAACATGGTCGGCCCGCGCGACCGCGCCGCGTGGCGCATCCCCGACGCGCTGGCCGCGCTTGAGGCGGCGTTCGCCGCCGCGAAGGAGGTATTCGAAAACGGATGAATACGCTCAGCATCGCCTACTCGCCGTGCCCGAACGACACGTTCGTCTTCCATGCGCTCGCGCACGGCCTCGTGCCGGGGGCCCCGAAGCTGGACGTGACGTACGCCGACGTCGACAAGACGAACCATTACGCGGCCGAATCCGAAGATTTCGATGTGCTGAAAATTTCATACGCCGCCCTGCCCTGGGCGCTCGACCGGTACGCCCTCCTGCCGTGCGGCGGCGCGCTCGGCCGGGGCTGCGGCCCGCTCGTGCTGACGGCGCGTCCGGCCGGGCCGGACGCGCTCGCGGGCAAGCGGGTGGCCGTGCCGAGCGACCGGTCGACGGCGTACCTGCTGTTCCGGCTGTGGGCGGCCCGGCATGTGCCGGGCGGCGTCGGCGAGATCGTCGTCATGCCGTTCAACCGCATCATGCCCGCCGTCCGGGACGGCGAGATCGACGCCGGGCTCGTCATTCACGAGGCGCGGTTCACCTACCATGAATATGGCCTGTCCCTCGTCGAGGACATGGGCCGGTGGTGGGAGGAGGACACCGGGCTGCCGATCCCGCTCGGCGCCATCGTGGCGCGGCGGACGCTCGACCGCGACCGGATCGCGGCGTGGATCCGCGCCTCCGTCGAATACGCCTGGGCGCATCCGGAAGCGTCGCGCGACTACGTCATGCGGCATGCGCAGGAGATGAAGCCCGAGGTGGCGCAGGCGCACATCGGGCTGTACGTCAACCGGTTCACGGCCGATCTCGGCGAGGAAGGCTACGCGGCGGTCGAAGCGCTGCTCGGCCGCGCCGCCCGCGAGGGGCTCGTGCCGGCGTTCGATCTGTCGGCGCTGCGCTGAGGCGCGGCCCGGGGCGCGGGGAACAGCGTCGGAAACGGCGGCGGTGCAGGAATCGAACGGAAGTGCGTCTTGAGCGGCGACGTATCATGAATCGGAAGCGTATGGTCTGGCCGCGGCGAGTCACGGGCGAGAAATGCGGATTGCCGATGACGCGCCCGCCGCGGGAGCCGCCCAGACCGGACCGGCTGAAGCAAGCGGGGATTCGGGGAACGGATTCGGACGGACTGCGGCGCGGTCGGACTTCGGCGTGGCCGGAACCATGGAGCATTATGTGGACGGACGGACTGAATCGGCTCCGGAATCGCGGGTGTCGCCCGCTCCGGCGTCGGAATGCGCGTTGGAATAAAGGAAAAACTTGCGTTGATTTTGTCGAAATCGCGCCTTTTCCCCGGAACAAGCGAAATCCCTTCGTCTATTCCGGCGATTTCGGGAGAAACCGGCCGATCCGGCGGGAATAGAAGAAGAAATTTCGCTTATGTTCAAGCAAGTCGCCCGTTTGGCCGGAACAGAGGCAAAAACTTCGTCTATTCAATCAAGCATCCGGAACAGAGGCAAAAACTTCGTCTATCCAACCGGGCATCCGAAACGGAAGACAAAACCTTCACCTGCCCATTCGGGCAGCGACAGAAAAAAACTTCGCCTGTCCGCGGACGGCAGCCGTGCGCACTCGGGACAGACGAAGTTTTTTGTCGCTTCAGGCCGTGCGCCCGACCGGCAGCATCCGCACCAGCGCCGCGCCGGCGGCCTGCATGCCCGTCTTCACGACGAGCTGGCCGAGGATCGCGCTGCCGACCGCCTCCCACGGCAAGATGCCGGCGCCGAGCGGCGACAGGCCGATCAGCACGAACAGCACGCTGTCGATGACGCCGCCGGCGAAGCCGCTGTACAGCACGCGCCAGGCCATCGGCAGCCGGAGCCGCGTATAGATCTCCGTATCCGTCGACTCGGAGACGAGGAACGTCACGGCCGACGCCGCCGTGATCCACAGCGTGTCGCCGAGCAGCCACGACGTGGCGGCGGAGAGCAGCATGGCGGCGAGAATCGCGGCGTACGTCCGTTTCCGTCCGATCGCCTGCTGCACGAAGTCGCGCAGGATGAACGTCGCGCCAATGAACACCGAACCCGCCGGCACCAGAAACAGGCCGAACTCGAGCGGCGCGAAGCGCGCGGTCACGACGTTCGCGACGACGATGGAAGCCAGGTACAGGAATACGATTCCGGCTCGCATGGATCCTTCCCTCCGCGTCAACGGTTGTCCACTTTCTCGGGATACAGGTCGTGGTTCAGCATCCGGTGCTCCGCCATCGCCTCGTATTTGGTCCCCGGCTTGCCCCGGTTGCAGTACGGATCGATCGAGATGCCCCCGCGCGGCGTGAATTTGCCCCACACCTCGATGTACTTCGGATCCATCGCGGCGATCAGATCGTTCATGATGATGTTGACGACATCCTCGTGGAAATCGCCGTGGTTGCGGAAACTGAACAGGTACAGCTTCAGCGACTTGCTCTCCACGAGCCGCCTGTCCGGAATGTATGAGATGTAGATCGTCGCGAAGTCCGGCTGTCCCGTCATCGGGCACAGGCTGGTGAATTCCGGGCAATTGAACTTGACAAAATAGTCCCGCCCCGGATGTTTGTTTTCAAACGTCTCGAGCAGCTTCGGATCGTAGGTGTACGCGTACGTCGTGTTCCGGCTGCCGAGATGCGTCAGTCCTTCCAATTCCCCGGTTCGTCTTCCGGCCATGAAAAAATCTCCTTTCGCGTAGGGCTGCTGCAGCGAAACGAGATTCGGCGAACCGCATTTCCGCGCAAACACGGAAAGAACGATTGCGGCAAGGGCGATCGTTCAGCCTTGGTTTTTTATCGAGGGAGTTCGCGAACCTCTCCCGGGCGGCGACCAGGCCGGCACCGGATTTTCTTGTGCAGTTGACTCCGTCAGTATAGCACAAGCCGGCGCGCCGTGCCATCCGGAAGCGCTGGAAACGATTCACGCGGCTAAAATGCGGCCGGACGGGGAAGTTAAGCGCGAAAGGAGGCGGCGGACATGGCGAGGAGAGGCGGAAGGCGGCCCGTCGTGCCCGGAGCCGGGCCGGCGCTGGACGCGCTGAAAGCGGAAGTGATGCGGCGCGAAGGCTGGGCGGTCAACCCGGCCCGGCCGGACGACGTGAAATATGAAATCGCGCGTTCGATCGGCGTTCCGCTCCAGCCGGGCACGGGCGGCGAGCTGCGCACCGAACAGGCGGGCAAGATCGGCGGCCGGATCGGCGGTCCGATGGTGCGCGAGATGATCCGCATGGCGCAGGAGCGGTTGGCAAGACGGACATGAAGCACGAAGCGATCCATGGTCGAAGAACCGGCTGAGCGCCCGGGCGGTTCGGCCATGGATCGTTTTTTTGTTTTGAAAAAAACATACTTGACTTAAAAATTTAACTCGAGTTAATATAAGTACGAAGGTAAAATCACTTACGGAGGTACGAAAAGCATGATCAACGGACAACAATACGAAGAGGCCCGGCGCAAAGTGCGGCGCATCGCGGAGTTTTACCAACATCTCGGCGTCTACATCGTCGTCAACATCGGTCTGGTCGTGATCGACCTGATCTCGAACCCGGAGGACATCTGGTTCGTCTATCCGCTCATCGGCTGGGGAATCGGCGTGGCGGCGCATGGCCTGAAAGTGTTCATGACGGACGGCTGGAGCCGTTCGTGGGAAGAGCGCAAAATCCGTGAAATCATGGAGAGGGAGAGCAGAATCGGCTGATGGAAAGCAGGAAGCTGCCGCTCAGGGAAATCAAGAAGGCGAGGTCGAAGATCGCGATCTTCAAGGCCGCTTTCGAACTGCTCGGCACGATGTCGTTCAGGCAGCTGAAGGTGGAGGACCTGTGCGCGAAGGCGGAAGTCTCGAAGGTGACGTTTTTCAAATTTTTCCCGGCGAAGGAAGATCTGCTGATCTACTTCATGCGCCTGTGGCTTGCGGACCGCCTGATCGAATTCCGGCTTGAGCCGAAACGGGGCATCGCGGCGATCCGCCATCTGTTCCGGAGCGTGGCGGAGGGCGCCGGCAGGAATCCGGGGCTCATGTTGAGCTTGATCGGTTACCTGTCGGAAGTGAGCATGCATCCGGACATGCCCGTGCTCAGCGAAGCGGAAATTCAGCTCCTGTATCCGGGCCGGGAAGCGCTGGTGGACGCGGAGGCGCCCAATCTTGGCGCGCTGTTCCGCCAGTTCATCGAAGAAGCGAAGGCAGACGGGGAAATCACGGACCGCGTGCCGACGGAGGATCTCGTGAAGGCCCTGTTTACCGTTTTCTACGGCGCGTATCTGACCGCGCACATCTACAGCTCCGATCAATTCATGGAATTCTATGACCTTCATTTGAATCTGATTCTGCCGCGCAGAGGAAGCGATGACCGATGAGCATGAGAAAAACGTGGCTGAGCGTCATGTCCGTGCTGGCGCTGCTGATATCCGCCTATGCGATCGTCCAATTTGTCGTGCTGAATCCGAAGAGCGCCGGGATGGTGCAACTGCATTTGCTGGATGTCGATTTTCCGTATGAGCGGTGGGTCAATTTCCTGTACCTGCATGCCGTCGGAGGAGCGGTCTCGCTGGCCGTGGGCCCGCTGCTGTTCAGCAGGCGGATCCAGGCGAGGCGTCCGCGGCTGCATCGCCGGCTTGGCAAACTGTACGTCATCGCGATCGCGGCGGGCGGCGGGTCCGGTCTTTATCTGTCGTTCGAAGCGCTCGGCGGATGGGCAAGCCAGCTCGGGTTCCTCGGCCTCGACATCGCGTGGCTGACCGCCACCTGGTTCGGATACCGGAGGATCCGGCAGAAGCGGGTCGGGGAGCATCGGGAATGGATGATCCGAAGCTACGCGCTGACGTTCGCGGGTGTGACGCTGCGGTTCTGGGTCGCGGCGCTCGGCATGCTGACCATCCCGCTCGAAAACTTCTCGCAGTTCGAGCTGCTGCTGGACGATTTCAACCGCATGTACCGGATCGACGCGTGGCTGTGCTGGGTCCCCAATCTGCTGTTTGCGGAATGGCTGATCCGCAGACAGCGCCGAAACCGGTCCGAAGCGCCGTTGACGCAGGCCGCCTGAGACGCGGGCACCCTGATCGGGGTGCCTTCGCTTATTTTGGGACGCCTGCCTTATCGGGGTGCCTGATTAATTTTATCGGGACGGGGCGTACAGATCGGTCGAAGCGTGTGTTAAAATTATTGACACATACGGGGGGGTGGGACCATGAGAGTGCTATTGCTCAAACATTTCCCCTTTGATGACGCGTCAGTTATTTTGACATGGGCAGAGGAACGGCGGTGTCCCGCCGAACTGTTCGAGCCGCCGTCCGGTCAGCCGTTCCCGCCGATGGACAGCTTCGACCTGCTGGTCGTGCTCGGCGGTCCGATGAGCGTCACCGAAGAAGACAGGCATCCGTGGCTGGTCAAGGAGAAAGCGTTCCTGCGGGAAGCGATCGAAAGCGGCAAGCGGGTGCTCGGCATATGCCTCGGCGCGCAAATGCTGGCGGAAGCGCTGGGCGGCCGGGTATACCGGAACAGGGAAAAAGAGATCGGCTGGCATCCGGTGCGCCGTACGGAAGCGCGCCATCCGTTGCTCGCCGGGCTGCCGGAGATGTTCTGGTCGTTCCATTGGCACGGCGACACGTTCGATCTGCCGGAGGGCGCGGTGCATCTGGCCGCCTCCGGGGCGTGCCGCAATCAGGCGTTCGCCTGGGGCGACCGGCTGCTCGGCCTGCAGTTTCATCTGGAGACGACGCCGGAATGCATGAAGACCATGACGGAAAGGTGGGCCGGCGAGCTGGTGCCGGGCCGGTGGATCGAGTCGGCCGGCGCGATGCTCGCGAAGACGGCGCGCTGCGCCGATTCCGCGGCCTATCTGCGCCGGATTCTGGATCGGATGCTCGCGGCGCACGCGGAGGAACGGGCGGCGGGTTGAGCGGCGCGGCGCCAGGCGCGCCCTGCGCGGGATCGCCGCGGCCGGAATCGGCGGCAAGCCGCGCGGCGAAGCGGCTTCCGGCCGGGCCGGATGAAGCCGCGCCGTGACGCAAGAAGAGCCGGTCTTCGGACCGGCGCCTTCATATCGGCTCACCGGAACGCGGCGGCTGCCGCTCCATGAATTCCTCCAGGTCGAGGGCGGCCTTGTTCTGGTTGCACTCGCGACACGCGGTCACGCAGTTGAGGGGCGTCGTATGCCCGCCCTTCGCCCGCGGCACGATGTGGTCGATCGTGTCGCCGTATCTCCCGCAGAAGTAGCAGGTGTAGTTGTCCCGTTGCAAAATGTACTCGCGGAACGCCTTGTTGCTGTACAAACGGCGGATCGTCCTGCGGTTCACGACGACGGCGGCGTATTCGCGGACCAGCGTCACGGCGGTCTCGAGGTCGGTCTCCTGCCGCCAGCGGCGCCCATTGTCGGTCCGGCCGCGCATCCAGATGACGCCGGATTTGCCCGGCGAGAGCACGGATGGATCCGGGCCTTCCGGGCGCGGCGGAGGCGGAGGCAGCGGCGGCGGGACGTACGTCGCCTTCTTGCGCGGGCGGCGGCCGGCCCCCCGCGGGCTCGCGGGCGCATGGTCCGCATCGGCCGCGGGCTCCGGCCCGGCGGGCGGCTCCTTGCCGGGCGGCACCGTGCGGGACGGCTTCGTGCGGGATGGCTTCGCCGCGGTCCCCCCGTCGGTCCGCTCCGGAGCCGTTCCGGAGTCCGGATCGCCGGCCGGCTCGGCGGCCGGTTCCGCGGCGGCACCCGCGGCCTGCGCCTTCCGCCGCCTGTTCCGTTTTCGTCCGCCGCGCTTGCCGCGGCGTTTTTTGCGTTTGCGCTCCGTTCCGGGGACGGGAGCCGGCTCCTGCCCGGCGTCCGCGACGGCGATATCCGGCTGCGGATCGGCCGCTGCGGGCGGCTTGTCCGCTTCGGCCGCCGCTTCGGCGGGCGCCGGTCCACGCGCCGGGGACCCGCCGGCGCCGGCCATTGCCGGTTCCGCCGGATCGGCCATGGCGGCTGCCGCCGCTTCGGCGGCCCCGCCCGCCTTCATCCGGCGGCGGCACGCGCGGCACGCGCCGCGGCGCGAGTTCGGCCCGGCGCGCCGGCCGGTCCGCCGCCGAAACTCCCCGATCGGCCGCTCTTGTCCGCAATATGCGCATGTTTTCGTCAGCGGCCGTCCCGCCGGTTCCAACTGCTTGCCTTCCATGAACTGCAATCCTCCGGTCAACGCTGTACATTCCTATTATACGCGATCTCCCGGCCCCGATCGAGAAAAGAGCCCGGCTGCGCGCAGCCGGGCTTCGTTTCGCGCCTTCCCTCTCGGAGAGACGAACTTCAACGCCTACCCGACAAACGCCGACACCGCGAACACGGCGGGCGAGTTCCAGTAGATCGTCACCTCGTTGCCGGCGTAGCTGTCCCGGTGGTCGATGTAGCATTGGGCCGGCGGCTTTCCCTGCAGATGGCGGCGCATGCAGTCGTCATGCAGGCCGGCGTTCGGCCCGCCCGAGACGAAGCCGGGAACCGGCTCGTCGACGCCGTCCGCGACGCCGGGCCGGTAGTGCGGGTTCCGGTACGCCCGCTCGCCGAAGCCGGTCACGAAGCTGATGCCGAGCACGTTGCGGCCCAGGAGGTAATGGATCTGGTCGAGCGCCGCCGCGCGCCAGGACTCGCCGCCCAGCAGCCGGTCGGCGATCAGGAGCAGCATCGCGTCATTCATGGCGAGCATGTTGCTGCCCCAGACGTATTCGTGCCGCTCCAGCGACACCCGGTAGCCGTCTGCGTCTGCGATCGCGGCAATCCGGTCCGCCTCGGCGCGCAGCCCGTCCAGCAGCTCGTCGTACAGCGCGTTATCGCCCTTCCCGCGGCCGTTCAGCAGCCAGGCGATCGTGCCGTAGCCGCCCATGTCGGCCCAGCCGAGCGCGAACTTGTCGAAGTCCTCGCGCGCAAGCCGCAGGAACGCTTCGCGGTATGCGTCCTCGCCGGTCGCGCGGTACAGCTCGGCCGCCGCCCAGTACCGCTCGTCGCGGTCGCCGTGACGGTCGCCGTATTCGCCCGTGAAGACATCGGGCGGGTTCCGGTATCCGGGCGCGTCCGGATTCCGCGCGAGCCAGTCCCACGCCCGGCGGGCCGCCGCCAGACACCGGTCGGCATAGGCGGGATCGAACGGCCGGCAGATCCGGGACGCGAGCGCCATGACCGCGGCGAAATCGGCCGTCGCCGTCGGCGAGACCGGCATGACGTACAGCTCATCGAGATCCTCCTCCGCCTTCCGGTTCAGCGGGGGGAAGCGGAGCGTCGTCAGCTTGTGGTGCACGCCGCCCGTCCTTTCATCCTGCATGCGGAAAAGAAAATCAAGCTCATACCGGCATTCGTGCAGCACGTCCGGCATGCGGCCGTCCGTCTCCGGGATCGGAACGGGCCGGCGAAACGCTTCCGGATAACATTCATACGCGAGAAGCAAATCGGCGACCGCCTTCGCGGCGGGCACCGTGTACTTGCCGTAGTCGCCGGCGTCGTGCCAGCCACCGCTGCCGTCGACCCGGCGCCCGGGTTCGCCGTAGACGGCGGCGGATCTCCGGTGGCAGGCGCCGTGCGTCCACGGTCCGGCGTATTCGGGGACGAGGTCCATGCCGCAGCGGAAGTAGTAGAACGCCTTCAGCAGGCCGCGATGCAGCTCGTCGTAGGGCCGCTCGGAAATTTCGAACCCGGCGGACGATTGGCCGTCCATCTCGATCCGGTAGCGGCCGGGCGCCGTCAGGCCGGTGAAGTCGCCGTGCGCGACGCTGACGCCGCTATTCGCGTCGGGCCTGGCCTCGCCCGTGCGGCCGGTGAAGACGGTCTCGCCGGTCGCGGCGTCGACGACCCGGAATTCCCCGGCCTTCGTGAAGCAGGCGATCTTCGCCGCCCGCGCGGGGTATCCGATCTGGTTGACGGCGATGGGGCAGATGTCGTGGGCCAACAGCGATCGCTCCTTCCCTTGGTTTGTTGCGCGTGCGATAATGGGGGCAGACGCGGGCACCGCAAAATGCGGTTTTGCCAACCGGCGGATGCCTTTTGCGAAAGCGCGTACATTCCACTGTCGACTTGATTATAGGCGGCTTTCGGGTTTGGAAATATCAGGAGGACAACTTGTTCTATCACGGAACCAACCGGATCGGAAAGGAGGTTCGCGCGCATGCCGGTGATCGAATTCACCGCTCTTCCGCTTCCCCACTACATCCGCGCGGGATACAGCGTCGCCGGGCCGGGCCGGAAGCATCCCGGGCGGTACGCGATCGGCGAGTTCGACCTGCTTGTCGTCGCCCAGGGGTGTCTGTTTATCGGGGAGGAAGACCGGCAATACGAAGTGGCGGAAGGCTGCGCGCTCATCCTGCGGCCGGATCTGCGCCATTATCCGACGGCCGGCTGCCGGGAGAAGACGGTGTCGTACTGGCTCCATTTCCATACGGCGGGTTCGTGGCGGATGGCGGACGGCGAAGGGGGGGACGTCTCGGCCGGACCCGACGACGCGCCGGCGCCGGGACGGACGTTCCGGATGCAGAAGTTCCGGATCCGCGTGCCGCAGTTCAGCCGTCTCGCGCAGCCGGCGAAGATGTACGAGCTGCTGCGGCAGCTTGTCGCGCTCGAGCGCGATTCCCACCTGCACTGGGTGCGCTGGGAGCAGCAGCTCCTGTTCCAGCAGGCGCTGATGATGCTCGCCGCCGGGGCCGACGCCCGCTCGCCGCGTCCGGGCGCCGTGGTGGCGGATCAGGCCGCGTCGTACTTGCGCAAGCACTACCGCGAGCGGCTGACGGCGAAGGATCTCGGCGAGGCGCTCAATTTCCACCCGGTCTACATCGCGCGCTGCATGAAGCGGCAGTTCGGCTGCTCGCCGATGGAGTATCTCATGCATTACCGGCTCGACCAGGCGAAGCTGCTGCTGCTCCAGACCGATCTGCCGGTCGGACGGATCGCGCAGGAGGTCGGCTTCCAGCAGCCGGCCTATTTCACCGCGTGCTTCGTGAAGAGTGAAGGGGTGACCCCCCGCGAGTACCGCCGGCGGTTTCTCCAGTATCCCGGCGCGGCGGGGTTCGATCCGAATCCGACCACATCGGGAGGCGGGAAGTGAGATGGAGAGGACGGCTTACGTAACGGGCTGCGACCGCGGTCTCGGCCTCGGGCTGGCGAAGGTGCTGCTGTCCGAAGGATACCGCGTGTTCGCGGGGAGCTTCCTCCCGGATTGGCCCGAGCTCGGCGAACTGGCGGAGAGGGAGCCGAAGCTGCGCATCGTGCCGCTCGACATCGGCAGCGACATATCGGTGCGGCGGGCGGCGGACATCGTGAGGGCGGAGACGGACCATCTCGACATCCTGATCAACAACGCCGCCATTTACCGGGACCGGTCGGAGGACATCTTCGGCGACCTGTACTTCGACGACATGCTGAACATGTACAACGTCAATACGCTCGGCGCGCTGCGGGTCACGAATTCCGTGATCGGTCTGCTCGTGAAGGGCGAGGGGAAGCGGCTCGTCAACATTTCATCCGAAGCCGGCAGCATCGCGGACAACTGGCGGAAGCGCGAGTACGGCTACTGTATGACGAAGGCGGCCCTCAACATGCAGTCCGCGATCTTGCAGAACCATCTGCGGGAATACGGCATCAAGGTGATGTGCTTCCATCCGGGCTGGGTGCGTTCGTACATGTCGGGCAAGTTCAACGACAAGGCGACGGTCGAGGCGGTCGACGCGGCGAAGGGCATCATCGCGCAGGTGCTGCAGCCGCAGGAGATCGCGGCGCTGCCGTCGTACACGGACTACACGGGCAAGCCGCTGCCGTGGTGATGCGGCCACGGTGCGGCATATGGGGAGGAATGGAGCATGAAGAACGTCATTGCGCTCGTCGGCGACTACTGGCATTCGGGCGGCATGATCCGGGAAGCGCTGGAGAAGGCGGCGGAGGCGGCCGGCGGCATGAAGCTTGGGTTCACGGGGCACGGGGAATTGGCGGACCGGCTGAAGGAGCGGCCGGACGCGGTCGTGCTGTTCAAGCAGAACCCGCTGAACGCGCCGGATGAGCCTTATGATCCGTGGATGTCGCCGGAGATCGAAGCCACGATCGTCGCGTATGTGGAAGGCGGCGGGCGCTGGCTGGCCTTGCACACGGGCATGGCCGGCTACGACAAGGACGGCGCCTATGTGAAGATGCTGCGCGGCCGCTTCCTGCACCATCCGCCGATGAACGATGTGACGTACATCCGCGCATCGGACGGTGAAGAAGTGATGACGCTGTTCGACGAGCATTATTTTGTCGAGGTGGACGAGGCGGGGACGGACGTGTTCCTCCGGTCGCGCTCGGCGGACGGCGTATCGCCGGCCGGCTGGGAGCATGCGTTCGGCCGGGGCCGGGTGTGCTGCCTGACGCCCGCCCACGCGCGCGAGGCGCTGCTCGATCCGAAGTTCCAGGCGCTGCTCGCGGAGCGGCTGCGATTGCTGCTGGCCTGAAGCCCGTTCGGAAAGACAGGCGGAACCGTTGCGCGCACCGGATATTTCCAATCATTGCGGTATTCGTAATTTCCGTCATTGACTACATAGTATTAATTACCTATACTTGAGGTGCGAAAGTCCTACTTGAGATCAAGACAACCTGCGCGAAAGCGCAAGGGCGCAAAGCTACAGGGGCTAATCGGCGGGATAGACCAGACCTCCGCGTTCCGGACTCCGAAATTCGGACGCCGGACACCGACTTTCGGACTACGATATCGGGAACCGGAATTCTTGCCCCGAACTTCGGGCTTCGGGTTCCGGGCGGACGGGCGGCCTGCCGGATGCCAGCCAGCTGCCGAACAAGGAAGGAGGTCGCTTGGGATGGAAACCGCAGGGTTGCGGCAAACATCCGGGCACAAGGGCGCGCACAAGGCCGGCGACGGGAACGAGCCGGCGGCGTCATCGGCATCGCAAGCGAGCGGGAAAGGCGCGGATCCGCAGCCGGCGTCCGCCGGGGAAGCGGGGAGCGCCGCGCACCCGGAACGGCCGGAAGGCGCGAAACGCGCGGGCGGCTTGAATCGCATGGTGATCGCAAGCTACACGAAATTCAAGGGCGTCGCATCAGGCGCGGAGCAGGCCGGCGCGGAGCAGGGGAAGAAGCCGGTTCCGGTGCCGCCCGCGCTGATGATCGGCGCCAAACTGGATGTCCGGGCATGACGCCCGGACAAGCCGGCAGAGAACGACTATAACCGGATAAATCCGTTGACAATTCGTTGAACGGCATGATACCTTACGACATAAAGACGAAACAACGGCAACGGAAAGGAGCTGCGGGCAATGAAAGGCAATCGGACGGAACACATCCTCCTTGCGCCATCCGGAGGCCATATTTCCATTGCCCGCGGCCGCTTCGTTCCGGCGCAGGACCGTCGCCCAGGCCTGGCCGTCTGAAGCGTTCAGAATCGCACGCCGCGGGAGGGGCGCGGCGTGTACCCATATCGGGGAATTGGGAGCACATCGCGGCTTTTTGCGGTGTGCGTTTTGTTTTTGTGTGGCAAGCCAATGGGCGAAGAGAGGGGAGAGACAGACATGCTGGCGGTGCTCCGCAAGCTGGGCTGGTTTTTCAGGCTGGAAAGAAAACGCTACCTCATAGCCCTTCCGCTGATGTTCCTGAGCGGCATCATCGAGGTGCTGCCGCCGATGATGGTCGGGGACGCGATCGACGCCGTCTTCCAGGGCACGATGACCTGGCGGAGCCTGACGATGACGCTCGTCGCGCTTGCCGTCCTGACGGTCGTCGTCTATGTCATTTCCTTTACATGGCACTACAATCTGTTCGGCGGCTCGTTCGTCGTGGAGCGGATGCTCCGTTCGCGGCTGATGCGGCATTTTCTGAAAATGACGCCGGCTTTCTTCCACAAAAACCGCACGGGCGACCTGATGGCGCGCGCGACGAACGACCTGAACGCGGTCAGCGTGACGGTCGGCTTCGGCATGCTGACGCTGATGGATTCCACGCTGTGGATGACCTTGCTGCTCGTCATGATGTCCGTGTTCGTCTCGTGGAAGCTGACGGTGATGGCGGTGCTGCCGCTGCCGATCATGGCGATCCTTGCCGGCAAGTACGGCGGCTGGATTCACGAACGGTTCATCAGGGCGCAGGACGCGTTCGGCGACATGAACGAGAGCGTGCTGGAGACGATCTCCGGCATCCGCGTCATCCGGGCGTACGTGCAGGAGCGGGCGGCGGAGCGCCGGTTCGCCGAAGTGACGGAAGACGTGTACAGGAAAAACTTGAGCGTCGTGCGGATCGAAGCGCTGTTCGAGCCGACGGTGCGGATCTTCGTCGGCGCGAGCTACCTGATCGGGCTCGGTTATGGCGCCTACCTCGTCTTCCACAACGAGCTGACGATCGGCGGGCTCGTCACCTTCAACGTCTATCTCGGGATGCTGATCTGGCCGATGTTCGCGGTCGGCGAGATGATCAACATCATGCAGCGCGGCAACGCGTCGCTCGACCGGGTGAACGAGACGCTGAACTACAAGCCGGACGTGCCGGACGTGCCGAACGCGGCGGGCGGGGCCGAAGCCGCCGGTGCGCCGGAGACGCCGGGCGACATCGTCTTCCGGAATGTGACGTTCCGCTATCCGGGGTCGCCGGTCGACAACCTGCGGGATGTCTCGCTCACGCTGCCGCGCGGCGGAACGCTCGGCGTCGTCGGCCGGACCGGCGCCGGCAAGACGACGCTGATCCGGCAGCTCTTGCGCGAGTATCCGCCGGGCGCGGGCGAGCTCACGATCGGCGGTGTGCCGATCGAGCGGATTCCGACCGACCGGCTGAAGTCGTGGTTCGGGTACGTGCCGCAGGAGCAGTTCCTGTTCTCGCGGTCGGTGCGCGACAACATCCTGTTCGCGCGCGACGACGCGGGCGAGGCGGAGCTGTGGCGCGCGATCGAAGCGGCCTCGCTGAAGAAGGATCTGGACTTCCTGCCGAACGGCCTCGACACGCTCGTCGGCGAGCGGGGCGTCGCGCTGTCGGGCGGCCAGAAGCAGCGCGTCGCGATCGCGCGGGCGCTCGTCCGGGATCCGGAGATTCTGATGCTCGACGACGCGCTGTCCGCGGTCGACGCGCGGACGGAAGCGGAGATCATCGCAAACATCCGGCGCGAGCGGCAGGGCAAGACGACGATCATCGCGACGCACCGGCTCTCCGCCGTCCAGCACGCGGATTGGATTGTCGTGCTGGACGACGGGCGGATCGTCGAGGAAGGCACGCACGAGGAGCTGATTGCGCTCGGCGGTTGGTACCGGGAACAGTACGAGCGGCAGCAGGCGGAAGAAGCGGCCGCTTTGGAAGCGGGTGAGCATCGATGAGCGCGGAAGACCTTTTCCACCAGGATCTGGACATCGACCGCAAGACGGCCGGCAAGGGCGAGACGGTCAGGCGGCTCGTCCGCTACGCGATGCTCCACAAATGGCAGCTGCTGCTCGCGATCGCCATGCTGGCGGTCTCCGTCGCCACCAACCTGGCCGGTCCGTTCGTGGCGAAGCGGCTGATCGACGTGCACATCTCGGGCATCGAAATGCCGTGGTATGAAGTGTCCGAAGCCGATGCCTACACGGCCGGGTACGGCGGCAAGCTCTACAAGCGGTCCGACCATTTCGCGGATGGCGAGGAGCGGGGCGGCGAAGTCCGCATCCTGCAGATCGGGCGGGACTACTATTTCATTCCGCAGCCGGTCGCGTTCGACGGCTCCCGGTCGGTGAACGAAGACGGGACGATCACGATCGGGCAGGACGGCCGGTCGGCCGTCTATCCGGCGGAGCGGATCGGTTCGAAAGACATCTACCGATTCTTCCGTCCCGAAGTGGACGGCATGCTGCGGCTCTGCCTGTTCTATTTCGGCCTGACGGCGCTGTCGGCGTTCTTCGCCTACGGCCAGCGCTACTATTTGCAGGCGGCGGCGAACCGGATCATCTTCCGGATGCGCAATGACGTGTTCGCGCAGGTGAACCGGCTCGCGGTCCGCTTCTTCGACAACCTGCCGGCCGGCAAGGTCGTCTCCCGCATCACGAACGACACGGAGGCGATCCGCGAGCTGTACGTGACGGTGCTGGCGAACTTTTTCACCGGCGGCGTCAACATGGTCGGCATCCTCGGCGCGATGTTCCTGCTGGATGTGCGGCTCGCGGCGATCTGTCTGATCATCGTGCCGATTCTCGCGGCATGGATCTGGGTCTACGGGCGGTTCGCCCGCCGGTACAACCGCGTGATCCGCGCGACGCTGAGCGAGATCAACGGCCGGATCAACGAGGCGATCCAGGGAATGGCCGTCATCCGGGCGTTCCGGAGGGAGAAGAAGGTCGAAGAGGAGTTCGAGGCGTACAACCACCGGAACTTCGTCTACAAGAACAAGCTGCTTTCGCTGAACTCGCTGACCAGCTGGAATCTGGTCGGCGTCATCCGGAACTTCGCCTATGTGGCGGTAATCTGGTATTTCGGCGCGGAGCGGCTGACCGGTCCGGAGGCGGTCGTGTCGCTCGGCGTGCTGTACGCGTTCGTCGACTATCTGAACCGGCTCTTCGACCCGATCGTGAACATCGTGAACCAATTGCCGAACCTCGAGACGGCGCTCGTCTCGGCGGAGCGCGTGTTCGTCCTGCTCGACGAGCCGGGCGAGGACGTGTCGGACGAGCGGATTCCGCGCTACAAGGGCGACGTCGAATTCCGCGACGTCTGGTTCTCGTACAAGGAAGGCGAGCCGGTGCTGAAGGGCATCTCGTTCGCGGTGCGGCGGGGGCAGACGGTCGCGCTCGTCGGCCATACCGGATCGGGCAAAAGCTCGATCGTGAGTCTCCTCTTCCGCTTCTATGACCCGGACCGCGGCAGCATCACGGTCGACGGCGTCGACATCCGGAACATCCCGCGCCAGGCGCTCCGGGCGCACATGGGCATCGTGCTGCAGGACCCGTTCCTGTTCACCGGCACGGTCATGTCGAACATTACGATGGGCGATCCGCGGATCACGCGGGAGCGGGCCGCGAAGGCGCTCGCCGAGGTCGGCGGCGGCCGGGTGCTCAAGACGCTGCCGCGCGGCATCGACGAGCCGGTGCTGGAGAAGGGCGGCACGCTGTCGGCCGGCCAGCGGCAACTGATCTCGTTCGCGCGCGCGCTGGCGTTCGACCCGGCGATCCTCATCCTGGACGAGGCGACGGCGAGCATCGACACGGAGACGGAGGCGATCATCCAGGAAGCGCTCGAGGTCGTGAAGCAGGGGCGGACGACGTTCATCGTCGCGCACCGGCTGTCGACGATCAAGAACGCCGACCTCATCCTCGTGCTCGACCGCGGCGTCATCGTGGAGCGCGGGGACCACGAGTCGCTGATGGCGCGGCGCGGCAAGTATTATCAGATGTATCAGCTTCAGCAGGGCGAGGCGCCGGCCGCGGAATCGGCGGCGGGCGCCGGAACGGCGAAAGCGTGAGGATGACGGGGGACCCCCCCGGGACCGCGGGAAGCGGGACCGGGGGGGTTTTTTTCACGCCCGGGAGTTCGTTGCAGACCCAAAAAAAGATGGCGGATACCCAACGACCGTATCCTTATCCGATCAGGAGGCCGGCTCTATAATATTGATTGCGTTTACAACCATGTGGATACAGAGAGATGTTTCATTGAAAAGGGAGGAAGGAACGAAGAGATGAAAAGAGCACTGGCACTGATCACCGCGATCATCATGTTGGCATCGCTCATTGCGGCATGCGGAGGGGGCAACAAAGACAACAACGCGGGCTCGAACTCGAACGGTGGCAGCACCTCGACGACCACAAACGACTCGGGCGGTTCGTCGGGCGACTCCGGCGGTTCGGGCGACAAGAAGGTCACGATCAACCTGTGGTCCTTCACGGATGAAATTCCGAAAATGACGGAAAAGTACAAGCAGCTGTTCCCCGACCGGAACGTCGAATTCAACCCGACGATCATCTCCACCACGGACAACGCTTACCAACCGGCGCTTGACCAGGCGCTGGCGGCCGGCGGCAAGGACGCTCCGGACCTCTACGCGGCCGAAGCGGCGTTCGTCCTGAAGTACACGCAGGGCGACATGTCCGACTTCGCGGCAAGCTACGCCGACCTCGGTCTGACCGACCAAATGGTGCAAGACGCCGGCATCGCCGAGTACACGATCGACATCGGCTCGAAGGACGGCGAGTTGAAGGCGCTCGGCTATCAGGCAACCGGCGGCGCGTTCATCTATCGCCGCTCGATCGCGAAGGACACGTTCGGCACGGACGATCCGGCCGTCATCAAGAACGAAGTCGGTCCGGGCTGGGACAAGTTCTTCGAGGCTGCCGAGAAGCTGAAGCAAAAAGGCTATGCGATCGTCTCCGGCGACGGCGACATCTGGCACGCGATCGAGAACAGCTCCGAAAAGGGCTGGATCGTCGACGGCAAGCTGTACATCGATCCGAAACGCGAAGAATTCCTCGACCTGTCGAAGCGTCTGATGGACAACGGCTATCACAATGACACGAAAGACTGGACGGAAGCCTGGTACGCCGACATGAGCGGCACGGGTCCGAAACCGGTGTTCGGCTTCTTCGGTCCGGCATGGCTCATCAACTACGTCATCGGCCAGCATGCGCCTGACACCGCCGGCGACTGGGCCATCACCGAACCGCCGGTCGGGTTCTTCTGGGGCGGCACCTGGCTGCTCGCCAACAAGAACGTGCTGCAGGACGAAGCGAAGAAGAAGGCGGTTGCCGACTTCATCCACTGGGTGACGCTGGACGCGTCCGATCAAGGTCTTCAATACTTCTGGGCGAACGGCACGATGGTCGACGGCGAGCAAGGCACGAAGGACACGGTCGCATCCTCCGTCGTCATGTCGAAGTCGAACGGCGAACTCGATTTCCTCGGCGGACAAAACATGTTCGACGTGTTCGTGCCGGCCAACCAGTTCGCTACCGGCAAGAACCTGACGCAGTATGACCAGTCGATCAACGACATCTGGCGGGCTCAGGTTCGCGAGTACACCGCCGGCAACAAGAGCCGCGACCAGGCGATTGCGGACTTCAAGAGCACGGTCAAGGACGAACTCGGCATCGACAACTGATAAGGGCGCCATATCGGGGCGGGCGGGCAACCCCCGCCCCCTTTACATCGTTGGGGGGTGATTGCTTTTGCGCCGGCGAACGATCAGCTATTCCAGGTACGGCTATATCTTCTGCCTTCCCTTTGTATTGGCGTTCCTGGTCTTTTCGCTGTATCCGATCCTCTACACGGCATTCATCGGTTTCACCGACATGAAGGGCGTTGTCCCGAAGGAAGTCAACATTCTGGACAACCCTTTCGAGAACTTCCGCAATCTGCTGTTTGAGAACGAACTGTTCCGCAAATCGCTCCTGAACACAGCGGTCATCTGGATTTTGAACTTCATACCCCAGCTGGGGATCGCGCTTCTGCTTACCGCCTGGTTCACCAACAAGCGGCTCAACATCCGGGGGCAAGGCGCGTTCAAAATTTTGTTCTACATGCCCAACGTCATCACGGCCGGCACGATCGCCGTGCTGTTCAGCTCGCTGTTCGCCTATCCGATCGGGCCCGTCAACAGCCTGTATCAACTGCTCGGATGGTCGAGCGAGCCGATCAACTTCCTGCTGGACAAGTGGACGGC
>Ga0310826_100428_pt1 | contig 44063 bp, 70 predicted proteins | sample WT_ome_FD_201306 | JGI IMG/M metagenome (GOLD analysis project Ga0310826, IMG submission 201306) | Sorghum-adapted microbial communities enriched on wild type (WT) sorghum from Joint BioEnergy Institute, Emeryville, California, United... ... | reverse complement strand
TGTTTTTGTTTGTGCCGCTCTCATTGGGCGGCTTTTTCTTTTTCTGCTTCATACACCTGCAGACACTTTTCGATTGTGATCGTTTCGCGACCATACCGCGCGAGGCTGCATCCCGAGCTATAGAGATCGCCGTCACAGACCAGCGCGATTTCGATCCTCTGGTCCGGGCAGATGGACAGAGGGCTACGCCATACGTTCATTGGTATGTCACCTCCTCCTCCGGCCGCTGCTTTCACCACAGGTTGGCCTGCGCCGGCTTCTGCCGGCCTTTCTTCCGCTGCTGGTAGCGCTCCGGGCGGACCGGATACACGCCATCGAAGAGGTAGCCACGGGATCGGCATACCCGGCGTGCTTCGCGCTCGGCTTCGTGCCGGTGCGGGGACTGGCACGCGATGACGAACGTGTGCTTTTCGCCTTTCTGGTCCATGTACCAGGCGAGTCCGTACCATCTCGGCATCTTGATCACCCCGCGTTGTTGTAGTAGGGGCGGAATGCCGGCCCGCCTTGTTGTGCCAGCTGCCGGCGCTCCCGGCGGCTCAGGATCGCGCCGTAGTCGCGGCGGATCGCCTCGGACACAGCGGATACGCCGAGCGTGCCGGGGCGGTACGGCGGTTTGGTGCGTTTCGATTGGGTGCGACCAAATGCGCGAAGGATTCGCTTGATCATCGGTTGTTCACCTCCCTGAAATCAGCCTCGAAAATTTGCCCCTGTCGCTCCGCCCGCAGCCGTTCGAATGCCTTGATCGCGTTTTGGATGTTTTGCAGCCTTATTTCCGGATCGCCGCTCTCATTGGCATAGAACTCGACCACTCCGAGTACATACGCCCAATCTACGCTATCGCCCGTCATGCGCGGGCGCAGAGACCCCATATGCTCCTCGACCGTTTTGGTTTTCACCTCGTCGTCACCCCCTCACCCAGCCCGCCGCTCGAGCAGCGGGCGGAATGTTTCACCTCGCTTACTGCTTGTCCACTCTGGCGGCCCCGGTTAGGCGGGGCTTTTAGCCCGATCGTTCAATTTATCGATGTACTTCGGCAATATACGGGCAATCAGCCGGTGCAGATTTTTCATTGCCTGTTCCGATGGTTGGTTCATGCGAATCCTCCTTTCTTGCCGACCGCAGCGCAATCAGGCGGTTTCATGTCTAATTAAATTAGACTCTTTGTCAAAAAAAATATCTTCAAAATTACGACCGACAATTTTGGAGAACTGTTTCGCCGTCCCAATACTCATACATTCCGGATTTTTCTCCCATTTCATGTATGTTTGGACGTGAACTTTTAGTTTTTCCGAAACATCTTTTTGCGTCAGGCCGGCGAGAAGTCTTGCCTGTTTGACGGTCAGTTTCACTTTTCCCACCTCCGTATTCAGCTTGTGTTTATAGTTTAATCTATTTTATTTAGACTGTCAACAACGTTTTCTAATATTATTTCAATTTTGATGTTGAATTTTTTCGATGTCTCGCGTATAATCTAATTGGATTTTGGGTATTCCAATAAGAATAGAAAGAGGTGGCAGTAATGGGGATAAAGGAAAACATAAAACGGATCAGGGAAATATATGGCTTAACACAACAGGATTTGGCTGACATTGCTGGTGTGACAAATAAGGCAGTATCAGCTTGGGAAAGTGGTTTGTCCGAACCACGGATGGGGGCTATTGAAAGGATCGCTAATCGCTTTGGCCTTATGAAGAGTAACATTATTGAAGAAGGCGGAATGGACAGTTTACGGTTAGCAAAACAAAAGGACGTGTTTGCGATTCCCCTCGTCGGTACTATCTGCGCCGGTGACGGCCTTTTGGCTGAACAAAACATCGAAGAATATGTCCACTATCCTTTTCCCGGCAAACGTCAACCGGACTACGCTTTGCGCGTCCAGGGCGATTCCATGATCGGCGCCGGGATCGAGGACGGCGACATCGTTTATATGCGCTACACCCAGTGGGCGGATTATAACGGTCAGATTGTGGCCGTAATTATAAAAGACCATGAGGAAGGGATGTTGAAACGTATTAAATGGTCGAGCGATTCGCCGTTCATTCAACTCATTCCTGAAAATGATAAATACGAAACAAAAGAGGTGCGTCCCAACGAGATTATTATTTGCGGCGTATATATGGGACATTTCAAACCGGAAAGGGAGAATCAATAATGAGAGTGGCCGGATACATCCGCGTATCCACCGAAGAACAAGCAAAGGAAGGATATTCGCTTGACGCGCAACGGGACAAACTGATCAGCTTTTGCAAGTCCCAGGACTGGACACTTATCGAGATTTATGTTGAAGAAGGAAAATCAGCAAAAGACATGAACAGGCCCGAATTACAACGTTTGCTTTCCGACGCCAAGACCGGGCAATATGACGTTATCTTGGTCTATAGGCTGGATAGACTCACACGTTCGGTTATGGATTTGTATACGCTGTTGCAAACATTTGAGGAATACAACGTCAAATTCAAGTCGGCCACTGAAATATACGATACGACTACGGCGATGGGTAAACTTTTTATTACGATCGTCGCTGCTCTGGCCCAATGGGAGCGCGAAAACCTATCTGAACGCGTCCGTTTCGGGATGGAGGAACTTGTACGCGGCGGGAAATGGCCGGGTGGACCAGTGCCATACGGGTACGTTTGGGACGGCGAAAACATGCACATAGTACCCGAAGAAGCGAGAATATTACGTGAATTACGTAGACTTTACATGAGCGGCGAAGGATTGGGGAGCACCGCAAAAGCCTTAAATGCTCGCGGACTCCTGCGGCGAGGTAACACTTGGTCCGCTCAATCCGTTTGGTATGTGCTCGATAATCCGTTTTACGCCGGAAAAATCCGCTACGGAGAGAAAAAGAAAAACGGGAAATATGCCACCCGAAAAAAGGAAGAGCGCGTCGAAGTGATTTGGGCGGACACTGGATTCCCAACTATTTTCACTTGGGAAGAATACCAAGAGCATCGCGAGCGGATGAAGCGAAAGGAATTTTACGGGTATTCTAAGAAACGGGAATATTGGTTTACTGGCGTTTTGCGCTGTGCGCGTTGCGGAGCGACATTGATCGGCAGGCCATATACGAATAAAAAGAAAGATGGTACGCGGTCGGAATCGATTGTCAACTATATTTGCTCCAATCGTTCATTACGAAAAGGTTGTAATTTACCACTACTCAGGCAATCCGTCGCGGAACGTTTGATTATGGAACATATCCAACGAATCAGATTAGACCATGCCGAGATATCCGCTGCGGCAGAGGCGAAGAGTGAAACAAACATCCAAAATGAACGGGAGCAACTTTACAAAGAATTAAAAGCCATAGCGGAACGTCGCAAAAAATGGCAATATATGTTCGCGGAAGATTTGATTAGCGCGGAAGATTTAAGAGCACGGAGGAAAGAGGAAGACGAAAGGGAACGGTTGGTCCGGGAAAGATTAGCGGAGATTCAATCCCATGAAACAGGCGCCAGTAGAAAAGTGCTTAATAAATTATTCGAATTGCCTGATTTATGGAATGTCATGGACGATGTTGATCGACGTGAAATGATGCAAACCATATTTAAACGAATCGTCATTGAATGCAAAGTTGAAACGGGAATTGACGCAAAGAAAGGCAGGGAGTTACCGTTTTACATTCTCGATGTAGAATACAACTGATTTTTTATGCCTATTTTTTATTTACTATTTGTACGATACGGGAAAGCATATATGATAACCAGTATATTAAATGAGCAGCCGGGATCATCCCTGCTGCTCTTTCTCCATCTCCTTCTGCCGCATGAGCCAAATCCGCTCATACTTCGGCACCGGCAGCCCGCACCGGGTGCAGACATACGCCTGCGGCCAGCAGTCGCGGGTCCACCTGGCACGCATGAGGGCTTTGCAGGTGCATGTCTCGATTGGGCCGAGCCAACGCCTCACGCCGACCGCATCCGCGCCGGCAACGCAGCCAGAATGTTCTCGACCCGGAACGTTCGCGGCGCGCCTGTGGTGAGGCAGTAGGCCCGCACAACGCCATCACGCACGTCGAGCACACGGATCATGCGCTGCGTGAGGCTGCCGTCAGCGGCCTGATAGATGATTTCGACGCGGCGGCCAATATACTTGTGCATACGGACCACACCCCGAACAAGTGTTTGTATCCGTATTATATGCGAATGTGCGTTCGGTATGCAAGCATAATAAGGGCCGCAGCGGTGCTTCCGCATACGGCTTGATTGGATTATAGCAAAATTGGTTGACTCTGAAAAGTTCATAATTTGTTCGCATTATGTTCGCTTGTGTAATACAATCATTCTTGATATATTATAGTCAGAAGGAACGAACAGGAGGAATCGGAGATGAAAAAACCGAGCTACGAAGAAGTAATCAAGTTGGTTGAGGAGGCGCGGGCGGCAGCCATCGCCTACCACAAGATGAATGATGAGGCAAAAACGAGGGTTTTAACTCCGAACGAGCGCTATGAACTGGACAAGCTGGCAGGACGGGCGCAGGCGCTGAACAAGAAGCGGATCGAAGTGCTGTCCATGTTCACCGAGGAAGAGCGCGAAGAAATCAAACGACTGGCACAGAGCAAATACAACCCCGCCTGACGAGCACCCCGGAGGCACCGGGGCGAAACCTAGCCGCCCGACGGCGGCGACGGTCGCGGGATAGCCGCAAATATTCATGGAGGAGGTACATAGCATGCGGGTTTGGGAACGCGAAGGATACCGAGTGGAGGAAAAGCTGTTCGACCACGACCTGCACGAGTTCGACGTGGTGAAGGACGGCGAAGTGATCGCCACGATCACGCCGGCCGACCTGGACGACATGCAGCGGATCGTCGAAGCGCTGGACGCCGGCGAAGACGTAAACGGGTGGGAAGACGGCATGGGGAACACGATCCACATCCCCGCCTGACGATGGCCCGGCGGCTCCGGGCCGAAACCGCCCCGCAGGGCGGTCGCGGGAAGCCGCTATCGTACCTACAAGGAATTGGCCGGAGACGGCCGAACAAACCACGAAAGGATGAGCTGTATGGTAAAAGTCGAAATGTTGGAGATCCGCGAAGATTTCCCGGTCCGGGACGAAGCCTATGCGCTTCTGCGCGGCGAGAACGGACGTTTCGCCTTCGCGTGGGGGCCGACCTACCCCTACGCGGACGAAGTACCCGCGCAAGACGTAAAGGACGGCGAGTCCGGGCTCGAGTGGCACGAGACGGAGAACGCCGCCCGCGCCGCGATGGAACAGGCGGCGAGCGCATGGGATACGCAGGGCTAGGGACGAGGCCGAGAATGCCGGCCAGCCGCTTCGGCGGCCTCCGCTCAACCTGCATGTGGAGGTGGTGATATTGAGAGGACAACAAATCATGCCCGGTCAACGGTTTGGCGAGCTCGAGGTCATCGAGATCTCACCGGAAAAACTCTGGAACGAGGCGGCATATATCTGCCGATGCTCCTGTGGCGAAACCACCACCGCCACAAAGAGCCAGTTGCTGACGGGGCGAAAGAAATCCTGCGGCTGCCTGCGAAAGCGGACACCCGCGAATGCGCTCGACCTGACCGGGCAGCGTTTCGGCGGCCTCGAAGTAATCGAGCGCGCCGGGACGAACGAGCGAGGACAGGCCCTGTGGATGTGCAAATGCCATAGGTGCGGGACTATCAGACCGTTTGCAACGACCATCCTGCGCCGTGGCGAAGCTGTGTCTTGCGGATGCTCCCGCCCGGATCAGGTTCGGGCAGCCAGACACGTCCTGATGACAGACAGGACCGTAGACGGCGTGCAGGTGCCGCTACTGACCAAAAAGGTAAGGTCGGACAGCGGTACCGGAGTCAAAGGCGTGTATCGCCGCCTCCGGAACGGCGTGGAATATTACGAGGCGCACATCACGGTCAAAGGCAAGCGCATTTGGGGCCCTATGAGGCACACGCTTGCCAAAGCGATCGCGGACCGAAAAGCGCTCGAGGAGCAATACCACAAGCCATACCTCGAAAAAGCGAAACGAAAGGATGATCAGGATGTCTGACTACCAACCCCTCGAACTGATCGGAGCCGCCGAGTTTGCGCGGCTGCTCGGTACCAGCCAGCAAAACGTCAGTCTGGCCGGCCAACGGGCGCTGAAGCCCACCTACCGGGGCAACTTTCTCCGGCCGGACGCCGTCTTCGAAGGGCGACCATTGTGGCGGAAAGACCGGGCGGAGGAATATGCCCGGGAGCGAAAAAGTTCATAATTTGTTCGTGTTGTGTTCGCTTGTATAACACAATTATATGGGTATAATTAGAATCAGAAAGAGCGAACGGGAGGAATGAAACAGTGGCAAAAGCCAAAGTGATCTCGGAATACTATCGGCTGGTGGATGTCAAGCGCGATCTCCTGAAAGTTTTTGAGCCGAACACCTCGTGGAAAGATATGTACTGGGAAGCTCTCCGCGTCATCAAAGAAAAAGGTTACGCAGCCGTATACATCCAGCGTGTCACCAAATGGATCGTGAATGTCGAGGATCTGACCGAAGAGGATCGCGAAGGTTTTGCGTTTTTGCTCCTCCCTGTCGACCAGACGGAGGGAGCGTTTGAGGGCGAAAGCCTCACGGGCGAGTACGCGGTCAGCATCCCGCAGCACATGCCGGTAGAGCTGAGCAGGTATCACCCGGTGAGCGGCTGGCTGGTCCCGGACGAGATCGATGTCTGACAAAACAAAAAATCCCCGCCCAGCACGTGGCAGAGCGGGGTTTTATCATTAACGCGGGTTTGCTACAAGCTCAAAGGTGAGCCATGCCAACTCGTCCCGCGTGAGCGTCCGTTTTTGGGCTTTTTCAAGCCACCCTTGGTCAGAGATAATCTTCCGGTCGAGCAAGGACTTAACCCCGGTCTCGATCCGCTGCCATTGATAATTACTCAACTGCATTTTGTTGTCCGCCTCCTGATCGTATTTTTTGAGGTTGTACATGCTGATGATGTTGCAGATTTTAAGGTCATACTCCGGGTCTGTGGCGTATCCGCACAGCCGCAGCGCTTCCGCTTGTTCCTCCGGTGTTTTGGCGGCCCGAACGCGCTCATAGCGTTTGTTTTGGAGCAGCAGGTCTTGATCCTTGTAAAAGTGATAGATCGACTTGTACGCGCGAAATGCAGCCGTTGTATCGACTCTTACGCCGTTGTACACTTCCCAAGTTTTGCGGTTTACGCTCGATCCGTCCCACCATTCGTTAGGTTTGCCGCTTCCTACCTTATAGCCCCCAAGGTTGTAGTAAGACGGGATTTTGCCCCCGGTTTCAAGCAAATTCTGTGCCAGCCGGACCGAGACGAACAGCGGCGATCCTTCCTTCCGGGCACGGATCGCGTGCGGCGCCAACGTGGCAAAGAATTCGGTGCGGGTCATTTCGCATCACCCTCCGACTTTCCGCGCAGCACTTCGACGGCCCGCTGCATGACGGGCGGAATGGGAACACCGATCCGGCCAGCGTTTTCGATCACGCTCAAAAGTTCATTCGCAAGGAAAAAGAAAATCGTGGCATCCCGAAACAAGTGAGCATCGCCCAGCGCGGTATCCACCAAGTGCGCGGCGGCCACAACGGCGAAGATGCCGACCTTCTTCGCGATGCCCCATGCACCGACTTCGCTGTTCAGCTTTCCTTCTTTTGCTGCGGCTGCGAACCCGGTCACATAATCGAGCACAACAAACGTCAGCAAAATCGACAGCAACGACGACCACCCCCCGAAAAGATAAGAGGCGGCCGCGCCGCTCACAGCTACAACAGGTTTGAACCAGTTTTCCATATTATCCCCTCCAATACAAAAGGCCCCGTCTATTCGGCGGAGCCCTCCGGAACCTGCGATGTCGCCAGAATAGCGTCTGCCTGCTCCTGCGTGATCCAGCGCGGCACTTGGGCCTGAACCCACTCGGCCGTCACTTTCCGAAGAATCCATTGCGTTCGGATGAACTCATACATCGGACATCGCCTCCATGAGCGCGATCAGAGCCTGCTCGGCCGCCTCGACCCGCTGCTGGAGCGTCGGCGGCGCGGGCGGCCGCTGCGCCCATTCATCATCAAGTTCTTGCTGCGATCGCTCGACGATCTGACCGTCCTGCCATCGGAAGCGGAATTGTCCTCTCTCGTTTTGGAGAGGATCAGGGAATGCCTCGTGGAAGTGGCGCGGCCCGTCCTCGCAAATGAGGATGTCGCCGTCCTGCGGCTGCTCGAACGCGCCAGAAAAGCCGTGGATGATCTCCCCGGCTTCGTTCGTGCGAATGTAGTGGTTATAGCCTGTACGCATGGCGTGCCTCCTTAGAGTTCGGCGTCGGCGGTCCAGTGATAGGACACCATGTCGCCAGCATTGATTACGTTCAAACCTGTCAAATTCTCCAACTTGAGGTTCACCTGAGCCTGCCCTCCAGTAAAGCGCACATTATTCGCAAAGTTGACATGTTGGCCCGTGCTATCATTAAACACGCTATTAAGCTCGCCGTTGGAGCGGTTATAGACCCTCACCGTCGGTGTGATCCGTTTCGGCACCTTGAACTTCAAAGGACCATGACGGAAAAGATCAAGAGTACCGCCAACGCCAACTGCAAGGTCACAAATAAGTGTTTCCATGCCTTCCCCAACAGCCATACCAGGCGCTGTGTCGATGTCGTAACTCTTTTCAAAGTACCGCTGACACAGCGCCAACTCTTCCGCAAAGCTGCGCGGCTGAAAAGGCAGGGCAACATCTCCGGCGTTGAGTTGGACTTGAGCAAAGTCGATTGTGTAAGTAGAATTTATCGGGAACCCGAACACCATCATAAGATAATCATCTTTATTGGTCCCGAACGTTTTTCCACTTACAGAAGATATCTGCAGGGTCGCCGTAAACTTTTGCCATACTGGTGTTAGATAAAAACTAGCCGAGTTCGAAGCGGGTTCCAAAGGAGAAGGCGAACCTCCCGTTCCAAAATTTCGAAAGAAACGAACACTAATAACTACTGGTGAAACAGCCTTTGCATAAAAGCTCACCGTTACAGTTTGACCAGCGAATAGCGCTGCATTTTCGATCAATTGCTGAAAATTTCTGTATGTTTGACCCGTTCCTGCCACAGTTTGCGCGTACCGAAGATAATATCGCGGATTGCCGGGCACATCGGTTTGGCCAGGCGTAAATTCCTGTCTAGTTACCGTTAATGTTCCAAGAGTGCCGTCGCCGTTATGACGCCAACGATCGGCGAAATACGAATTGTACGGAGGGTTTGAAAAACTCGTCCCCCGCTGCCACACATCGAAGTTGCCGTTGATGATGGCGTTGCGGTAGAGGCCTACAGGCAGATTGTCGATGTCCTGCTGAACCGCATCAAAACCGACGTTAATCTTTTGCCACTCGTCTTTGATCTTATTTGCCCCGACCAGATTCGCGTATCGGTTTGGCATCCTTCTGTTCATCTCCTTTCAGTTCGTTCAGCCGTCGGTCGATCGCTTCTGACACACCGCGCAGGATCGCTTCCTCTCGGTCCGGGTGATACGGCAGCACGGCGGATATGATCGCGCATATCTCCGGCACAGGTTGGAGAGGGTCAATCTCGGCGCGGATAATGGGTTTGACGTGAGCCATGGGACACCTCCAAACATATGTTTGCAAGGAAAAACCTCCCATGCCGTCGAATCGTGACAACGAAGGGAGGAATCCGCGTGATCAGCTATATCAGTCTTGGGGTTGCCGTAATTTCATTGCTTCTGGGAATATACAACTGGTATCAATCCATTGTGAGACTCCGCATCGATACAAAAATATACAACACGGTCGACGATTATTGGGCTGTAGAAACCGTCATTTCCAACCTTGCGTCAAGACCTGTCACCGTTCTCGATACTCGATTGATCCCTCCCAAAAATCAGACTTTGGAAGAAGCCGAGCTTCGAAGAGCAAAGGATTTTTATGTGTTCATGCACGATGGGCGAAATGTGGGGGCGACCACGTTTCGCACCGAGTATCCTTTGATGATTGAGGCTTACGGGGCTGATACTGTAATACGGATCGTCAACAAAAAGCCTGCGCCTAACACGAAATTCGAGATCAAGACCCCGACAAGGCGTTTTCGATTCAAGATCCGCGTGTCAGAATGAGGAATCCGACATTGATGGCGACCGATCCCGCCGCAAGGAGCATGATCAGGAACTCGCGATTGAACCAAAACGGAAGTCTGTTTTTACGCATAGCCGATCTCCTTTCTTGGCAAACTTAAAAACCCTCCAAGTGGAGGGTAAAAGAAAACGCCCCTTGATGGGGCGTGTGATGGATTACTCTTTTGATTCAGCAGGATCGGATTGCTGTTGTTCGAGCGCGGCAAGTTCAGCTTCGAGCTCTTGGATTCTTTGGAGATTTTTTTGCAGGGCACTTTCCAAATTTGCTTTTGCCATAAGCGAACCTTCTATATACGCCCCTTGCTCTGTACCGATTTCAATATCTTTCTCTACGATTTCAAGACTTTCTCGAATCTTCTCATTTGCTGCCTGTAGTTTGGCTATTTCCGTCTGCAATTCTTCTTTCCGCATTTCTCGCTTGATATCGTTAACGATTTTTTCTTTTATAGCGTCGTAATCATTGGCTTTCTCCACATACACCGCCCCATCTCTGTATTTGATGTCGGCGCCAAGAGTGTTTCCGATCGTCCGAACCGGCAAATAACTCGTTCCTTCCACGACAATCGCTTTAGCCACAAGGGGTTCGCCGTTGTAGTTGACAGGGATCTCCTTCTCTATTTTTTTGCCGACCAACGAAATGCTTTCAGCCAGCACAGACGTACCACCAAACAAAAACGCACCACATAAAACCCCGAGAACAAACTTTTTCATGGCATAATCCTCCTTTAATACCCTTCTTTATATTAGGATTATACGACAGATTATGCCGAGTGTCTCATATCAAATGGGGCGTCCATCAATAAAAACGCCGCCTGGGGCATGGATTTGTATGGTGCTTCCGACCATCTGTATTGCGCATGTACCATTCGACAAGTATAAATTATCGTTTGCATACAACTGGGCCGACCCCAGACCCTTCCCGATTGAAAATATGCTGCCGTCGTACCTCATCTCGAGCGTAAATAATCCGGCACCGGGGTATATACGAAGATATCTCGTCGAGGAAGCCTCGAAGTTGAGCCAGTTATTCGTCTCCGACAACTCAATCCGAGGGTAAAATCCAGGCGATTGAGTTTGAATTGTCCCGCCTGTCACCGTCGCGCCGGTGATCGTCGGGCCCGAAATCACACCGCCGAGAATGGTGACACCTTGAATTACCCCAGCCGTCACCGTTCCAAGGTTTGCGCTGATCGCCGAGAGCGACGCGGCGTTGATTTGATTGGCCTCTATGGTACCTGTGTAAATACCGGTCGGCGTCAGCAACGTCGTTTTCCCGTTCCAGTTGGCCGCACTGGCGATCAAGCCATCACCGATTTTCTCGCCGTTGTCTCCCACGACAATTTGATTGGCCTTGATTGTGTCGATAAGCGCGCTGCTGATTTTGGCAGTACCGGCAATCAGTTGATCGGTTTTGATCGTCCCAGAGTAAATACCTGTCGGCCCGATATACGTCAAACGCCCGCTCAGGTTGGGAATGTCGTCTATATCAGGCGCGTTGACGTTGGACCATGAGATAGTACCGCCCAACATCTCGATATCGCCGCGGAACTTGAGTTTTTCGGCTTGAGCATCAAAATACAGACTGGATTGACCGTTGACCTTCCAGTCCATCTCATCACTGTTGAGCGTGATTTTGGATTTGTGATCCTCGCGCTCGATCTCAAGCCCACGCTGGCGTGTGACGGTTAATCCGTAATAACTACGCCCTTCACGCACCGCAGTAGCGCGCAGCCGATTGATTTGCTGCGTAATATATCCTTCAACTCGGAATTCGCTTTGCTGCTCCGACCGCGCGGGGGCTTCGAATTCCATTCGCAGGCCGCCTTTGAAGGTGTATCGCACATTCATCAGCAATGTGATGCCTTGCGGTTGTGAGCCTTCGAAGCCATCCCAGGTGATGTCTGCGTCTTGCCACGCAACGTCTGCGGCATTCCACGTCAGCTCTTCAGCCGGAGTACCATAGCGGATTCGATCTCCAGCGTCAAACTGCGGATAGCCCCTGACATCCATATCAACGGGCGCATATGAAAAGCCATTCAACTGCGCGTACAGATTCTGAACCATCTGCGGTGTAGCGAACGGATTTTCGATGTAAAGGGTATGCGCTTCGTCTCCTGATCCGGACTCAAACGCAAGCCCATCGTCGGGATTGTAGACCACCACGATGCGCGTATAGGTTTTCACCGGACCCGTTTCTTTCACGCGAGCATAGTCGGCCTTTGTGAACGTGTCAACCGGATTATCTACGGCGGAAAACTTCCGCCATTGTACGATTCCCCACCGGTCCACATACACACAAGCACCGTGCGCAGCGGCGATATAACCCAATACCTGACGGCATGTATATCCCGCTGGGCCGACCTCGATCTGATAACTCGGATTGATCTGTACGCTGTCGCCATACGCAAAACCGGCACGTTCGCATACCTCATCCCATACCGCCTGCATGGTCGTGGGATAAGTCAGCGACGAAACATAAGCGATATCTGCGAACCGCATCCGATCCACGCATGTCAGTTCGAGGATATGGCCTTGTACAATTTGGCGGGTGTCCACAAAAAACTCACCCATCGGCAGCCACTCGGTTACAGCACCATTCCACAGGTAATCAGCCGTTTCCCAGGTATCCTCGTTGTCCTGCCATGCAACACCAGCATTGCCTTCATATTCTTCCGGCAAGCTGAGTGCAACATAGGGCACGACACGAGCGTTCGGCGGGACGGTTATGGTTTTCTTGAGGCGGAGGGTGAGTTTTGAAATATTCGCGGTACCGATTTCGAGTTCTTCGCCTGTCGATACGCTGGTTTCAACGGTAAAATCAACGATCGTTTCACTGCCGTATTCTTCACCAGCAATATCGACTTTTACAAGCCATTCCCGGTTACGTTGCCGCAAATATTCCTTGAATATATTGGAAATCGACTGCATGTTCTCACCTCTCCGTCAATACCATTGTCAAACCGTCCCACCAGTAAACGCCATTTCGTTCGAAAGCATATGCCCCTGTCCGATCCCCGGCGTAAAATGTCCCGGTGCGCTGTGTGCCTGTCATAGGATCGGGATAGGTAAATTCAAAAAACTCATCTTGCATGGATTGCAAAATAGAGGCGAGCGCCTCCCATCTGAGCGCTCGCCATGTCATTCTGATCTGTCTTTTTCTCGCTACTCGGTCGCGTGTGAGTGTGCCGTCGGCTGTCCGAAAAGTGGATTCGGCATCATCAAGGTCCATAAGTGTTACTTCAAACTCTGCGGGATATGCAGAGATTTCAGTTCCGTTGATAGCTAGATACATGACACCCCCTCCAATCAAAACGCCCCAGCAAGCGGGTTTTGCCCTCGGCGTGCAAGATCGTTGATATATTCGGTGGCCATACGTCCGACCGTATTCCGGTCAATGGTACCTTGGCTGCTTCGAGTATCGCGGATTGCGAACAGGATTTGCCGCAGCACCGCAATAACCTCAGTCATATCCGTCGGCGAAACACCATCGGCTGCCGGGTTGTATTTCTTCGGCACAACAGCCTCGCCTTTATGCAGAAAAGCAAGCATATCCTGCGGGACATAGTTCGTGCCGGTCGCAAGTTTCGGGATCAACGGGATATTGATGCCGAACTTCTTTCCTCCGAACTCCGGCACCCATTCAGGGATATCGATGCTGATTTTGTTGACTTGCTTTATCACCCAGTTCATGAGGTCAACAATTACGTTGACCACGCCTTTAAAGATGGCTTTCAGGGCATCGCCGATTCCTGAAAAGATGTTCTTTATCCCGTTCCATGCGCGCTCCCAGTCTGCGGTAAACACGCCAACCAGAAAATCAATTACGCCGCTAAGCGCCCTAATAATCCCTTTCGCCGTGTCGATAATGGTACCGAGTGCAGTTTCCAGTATGCTTGATACCAGATCGAAAACTTCCATGAAAGCGGGCTTGAGGTTGTCCATCAGCCAATTCACAACCGGCAAAATAAATTTGTTAAATATCGTCTGTGCGCCGTCGATCAATTTGCCGATGAAGTCCCCTACTTCCTTAACCAAGTCTTTCATGTGTTCGTCCCACAGCCTCGACATCATATCAAGCATCCGCGTGACGACCGGTTTCATGTATTCGTTCCAAAACTTGTTCCACAGGCCTTTGATACCCTCGATTGACTCGTTAACGTTATCGAAGATTCGGCCTCCCCAGTCGTCCCACCATTCGAAGATGATGTCGAGCGTTTCCTGCGTGATCCGGGAAATGTTCTTGAGCGCTGGATCAACGGCATCTTGCCAAATGTCAGCAAAGATGTCCTTGGCAAGCTCAAACAATCTCGTGAATGAGTCAAGAGCGCGCGAAACAAAATCTGTGATCCTCGGCAAGCCATCCGTCACAAACTTTTGCAACACCGGGTATGCCGCATCCCACAAGGAACCGAAAACCATCCGAATAGACTCTGAAAGTCCGGTGAGGATCGTTGTTGCTGTCTCGATACTTTGCCCCCAAAGCGGTATGACATCATTTTGCCACCAATTTTTAAGCGGTTCGCCGAGGGCAATGATGTCGTTAAATACCACTTCGAACTGCTCTTTCCACATACCCTGTTCGGTTCGGATTGCATCCCATGCAACTTGAAGGGATTGGCCTGCCGATCCAGATACCCCGTTCCATCCATTACGGATCACATCGAACATGCCGCGGAACGCATCTTTTACGCGCTCGGCAGCCTGTTGCGCCCGCCGCGTCATATCGTCGATAGCTTGAGCCGATTGTGAGAACGGGTTTGTTTCCAGATCGCCGGTAACACCCGGAACAATGGCTCCTGCTCCCGATTTAGAAGCCGCTCTTTCGCCGATCAGGTTGAGTTGGTCGAATCCCGCGACTGCTTTCTTCGCCTGTTTACCGGCTTTTTCGTAGGCGTCTCCGAGATCGCCGACAGCAGTTGCTTGATCTTCAGTATGCGAAATCTGTTGTTGTGGTTGCTTGTAGCCAAATAGCGCCTGCATAAAAGCCGCTAGATACCGCGCAGCGTTTGCGAGTGCAGCGGCCATCCGCGTCAAAGCGGGCAAGATCGTGTTGTAGATCGGAAGGAACGCTTGTCCGAGATATAGACGGATATCTTTGAGTTGGGCGATAAATTGGGCTTGTCTTGTTGCGGTATTTTGCGCCAGTTCGTTTCCGTACTTTTGGACGGTTTGCTCAAGGATCGCGAAATAGCGGATTGTCTGCTGCGTGTTGAAATCAAGTTGATTCCAACTCTTTCCGTTCGCAAACTCGCGGAACGCTTTCGTCGATTCAAGGAGCGAAACTTGGACGTTCACGCCGAGGTCTTCGATGGCCTCGACGTTGCCGAGCAAGCCTGAACGGATACGCTCCATGACGTCCTCCATCGTCCGGCCCGTCGAACTTGCAATGATCGCCGACGCTTCCAGCAGATCGCGAGTACGCCGCATTGTCTCGGCGGTGCCGCTGGAAAACCCGCTCAACAAGTTGGCATATACGGCGCCATACCGTATAGCCTCGGATCGTGCGAACCCGAACGCTTTGGCTTGTGTATCCACCCACCGCTGAAACTCATTCGCGCTGCTACCCATCAACCGCTGAATCTGCATGAGCGCAGCTTCAAACCGGATGGCTTCTTGTGTGGCGGATTTAAAAAACGCCCCGATCCCGATGGTCGCGAGCGTCGCGCCGATGGTTCGAAGCGTGTTATTGATCGATCTGGTTGATTTTTTAACCTCCTGATCCGCCCGATTAAGCTCTTGCTTGACTCGGCCCAATTCCTTGCGGAGTTGTGCCGTCTCGCCTGTGATCAGCACTTGCAACTCCTCGATCGTCATTGCCACGCTTCTCACCTCGCTTTCGCTTCCATTCGGCGCCGTATTGCTCAATTCTCGCTTTCATCACGCGCCAATCTTGTTGACGGGGATGGAGCATTTCTTCCGGGAATACGCCCGGAAAGGCTTCGCTAAGAGATGGGATTTTGTTGCGGCCACCCATGATGTTACCGACAACAGCACCAATCAAATCTGCGTGTCGGTATGCTGTCAGAGACAACATCATCATTTCGGCTTTCAAGCGTTCCTGATCGATTTTTTGCCGCTCTTGAAACGCCTCAATTGCGGCGGTAATCTCCCGATAAGTCATATCCCAATACCTGACCGGATCAACACCGCAAGTACAAGCGATGGGATATAGCTTTTCAAACAATTCCGTCAGCGACTTTACAGGCTCTCCGTCTCGTCCTCCGTCGCTGCTTTCGGAAAAAAACCGCTGACCCGAAACACATCGACGAGTTTCGAGATCAATTCTGTATAGGAACCGCCTTCCGCAACGTATTGGTCATACAGTTTCGCGACATCAGCAAAGCTCAGCCCGTGTTGGAATTGTTGCAAGGCCGCATGAAGAATCCTCAGCGCCACTGTTACGGGCGGCAAATTACCCGACTCAATGATCATGAGGTAATCCAGCGGATTGCGGCCGCCAAGTTGTTTTTCAAGTTCAATGACTTGCGTTGCACCCATACGGAGCTTGTATTCCTTTTCCCCTACCGTCATTGTCGTGTAAATCATGGATACATCCCCTTTTTGGCATATAAAAAGCACCCTCGTTTACGAGAGTGCTTTCTGCGTGATATTTTTTTATCTACTTCTCAAAGCCCGAATCAATTCCTTGTGTCGTTTGTCGGCATAGTACTTGTTGACTACCAATATTGCGTGAATGACACCCGGAATATAGAGAAACAAAGTGAGAATGAAATTGATTAACGCTGTACCAATTTTCCCGCACGACAATACAGCCAATGGTGGAATGATGCAAAGAAAATACCTCATCAATGTGTCCCCCGTCCTATGGTGTTTTCTACATATTACCACAAGACGGAGGGAATCGTCATTAAGACGGGTCTGTTACCGTGATCTCGGATTGCAGGAAGAATTGTGCCGTGAACGTCAGCGCAGCGTTCACCGCAGCCGCGTCCATCCGCACATTGACGATAGCGTCAAACTGATGTGCCGTGCCGTCAGGATACGTCACGCGGAACGTCTTCACTTCGCCAGAATCCTGGAAGCCTTTCAGTACACGCCAGTTGGACGTTGCCGAAGAATTGTCGTAGAGGAATTGGAACGCCAAATTCCCGAGGTCTTTCACACCCGGAATGTATCTCCGCTCCCCGTCTTTGAGAGTGGTGACTTCCACCTGTTCAGGAGTGCCACCGAGTTCAGGTACTTCCAGCAAATATTCGAGTTCAACCCAACTGCTGCTGCTGTCCTGATATTCCAAAATGGTGTCTTTGGACAGTACACCTTGTGCCACGTTAGATCATCTCCTTTATTGCGAAACGCGGCCCGTTCTTATATCCACCACGCCGCGATACCGCATGGTTTTTCGTTTGAGTCCGGACGGGTCCGGTATGTCAGCAGACATTTGCCGTCGAAAACCGATAGAGTTCATTTTCTCGTCCACTTGAGCAGCCAAAGCACCCGTTGAACGGTTGTGCCATACATCAATTTGGATCGAGACGTCAGATAGCGGACCGTTTGCAATGGTCAACGGATCGGAATTTGCTAGCTCGTAGAAGGTGATCACCGGCATGGTATCGTCGGCTTTGGGGAATACATCCGAAACACTGGCGACGTTCGGGATTGAAGATAAAAGATCATTAATGGTCGATTTAACATCGAACATCAGCGCCGCCCCCTTAGACTCCGGAGTTCTTTCCTGATTTCATCGCCGACGATCTTTGGAACGATCTTCTCGTTCTGTTTCGCTGCCGGATACATGTACGGCTGCGCCTCCATCCCCACCCAGTCTTGACGATAGTAAAGATCATCCGGAGATTTAGGCGGAGACGGTGATGCTTCACCACGCTGGCCTGTGCCAAATTCGACATATGGAGCGTGTTCTGCGTTCGTATAAACACGGCCCTGAGCGCCGGTTGTGGTTTCCTTTGTTTCCTCCTTAATGCTGTTTCGCAATTGCCCTGTTTCCCCTACGGCAGCAAGTTGCTTAGCATCTCCCTGAACCTTGATCGTCGCTTTTTTGATCCCCCGAACCAGCGGAGCTTTGTCACCGCCGAGTCGATTGAGTTTTCGGATCAAGCTGTCCAGATTCCGCATCGTCATGGTGTCATCTTCTCCATCTCAACGACGGTGTGACGCCATTTACGTACCGCAACAACGCGATAATCCGGTTTCTCGGCATCTGATGGGACATAGACCCAAGCGCCGGAGCTTTCCTTGATGTCGGGATGTCCTTCCATGTAGGCGACGAGTATATAGCCGAGACGCTCCCCATATTGCTCGGCCATGACCCTGCCGCTGGCCGGTTGTACGTTCGCTTTTACAGCGATCCCATTCGGGTCCCAACCTTCGTACGTCGTCCCGTCAGGTTCTTTCAGGGTTTTCCGCTCTCGGAAGGTGACCAAACGTTGATCACGCTTAATTAGCCGCATATTTGACCACCTTCAGCAGCCGATATTGGCTAATCGCGTTCCGAATGGATTCCGGGAGGTCATCAAACGACCGGCTAATTCCACCTTCACTATGAGCTGTCTGCCCCTCCACGCCCTGCCGGTTGTAGCGGATTGCCGCGATTTGCCGCTGGATTGGCTCAAGGGCTGTCGGCAACTCGACGCGGTTCGTCCAGGTCAGCAAGTCCGCTTTTACATCATCCAGCAACAGTTGCAACAAGGCATCTTCATCCGATCCGGTGATCCCGAGCATGGTTTTCAGTTTTTCGAGGGTGTCCATTCGCTGTCACCTCATAAAAAAGAGGGCAGCTTATTCGCCACCCTCTGCTTTCTTCTTGCCTTTCGGCTTCTCCGGCTCGTCCACGCGTTTGAAGCCTTGGCGCTCAAGTTGTTGCGCCTTGAATTCCGATCCCACGAACTTCACGACGTTGAGGCGCATGAGCTTAATCATTAGGCGCTCACCGCCACATAAATCTCACGGACTTTGTTGGCCGGAATGATCAGGTCGTGGTATTTGCGAAAATCGAGCTTCCACGCGTTGGCCTTCTGATTCGTCATCGGGTCGAAAATCCGCACGACATCCGTTTTGCTGATGCCAATCGGTGCCCGTCGCGAGGATACGATCCAATGCACGTCCAGCGCGCCGGTATCAGGCACAAAACCGCCTGCTTCTTGCCCTGTCGTCGTGCCGTCATTGAAGACAAATGCGGTTTTCATGCGGTTCGAAGCGACCGGGATAAGCGGAATACCGTCCAGCATCCGGATGCGCAGATCAATGCCGCCTTGGCTAAAGCTGCCGACATCAATTCGTTTTTGAATCGACGTGTTGTTGACCAGGATGCTGTATGCAGGCCACGAAATCGTGATCACGAGTTGCGACAGGTCGAGACCGCGATCCGCCAGAGTGAAAATGTGGCTGTACAGTTTTGTCACCACATCCGATTCGCTCGGCGTATAGGTCTCGCTGTTGCCAGCGCCGACCGCCACCGACGCGATTTTCGAATAACGGTAGGCGTCGATTTCCGGGATAACCTGCGTGCGCTGGAATTCGCTCATGACGTTAGCTGCCGATGCGCCGAAGTTCGTTTCATCAACGTCCATAGCGTCGAGTTGGAACGTGCGACCCCGGTCCATCGTCAGCTTGTGCGTTTGGTATTTGTACGTTACAGAGCCTTGCACAAAGCCGTTGTCCCGGTCATAGTCGCCCAGACCTTGTACAACGATATCCGGAATTTTGATTTCGTCACCACCGTTGTAGATGACTTGTCCGGCGTTCGCTTCCATCCAGCCGGAGGTTGCTTGCTGCTCGGCTTGAAGGTCGAGTTGTGTTTGAAAAAGTTTTGCATACTCAAGCGTATTGATAGCCATTGATCAATCACCTCTGATTGAAGATTTGTTTGATTTTTTCTGCGTCAGGAATGGCGTTGTTTCCGCCGCCCGTACCGCCTTTCGGTGCTCCGCCTTTCAAGCGTTCATTGACCGCTGCCTCGACGGCCTCACGGAATACCTTCTCGACCGACTCAATGGACTTGTTCGTGCTCTCGGCGTCCGTGTAGTCGAGGATATCGGCCAGTTGCTTCGGCAGTCCCTTTTCCGCGAGCGTTTCGAGCGCGGTCGCGCGGAGTTCGCGACGCGTAATCTGCGCTTCGCGGTCAGCCAGTTCCTTTTCACGCTTCTGACGTTCATATTCCGCCTTTTGTTCGGCATTCATTTTCGCCAGTTTTTCCGCTTCGGTTTTGGCTTCGTCCAGTTTGGTTTGCAAGTCCTTTTCCCACTTTTGCCGCTCTTTGGCCAGACGATCCGAAATGATCCGGTTCACATCGTCTTGCGTAAAGGTCTTTACAGCATCGTCTTTCTTACCATCCCGTTCTCCACCCCTCTGATCGTTTCCGCTGTTGCTATCGACGCTATCAGACGGCCCATCATCATCAGCGAAAAATTGCAAGTCAAGCGGAAGCCTATATTTCACGTTTTCGTCAGTTTCGTACATGCTTCACAACCTCCCGTTTAACGCCCGTCGGCTATTTCCGTGTCAGCTTTTAACGTCATCAGCACGTTTTGGACAAAAGAAAACGACCCATTATTTGGATCGTTTCGTAACTGCGTTTATGATGCTGAGAATTACCATCGTCGAACAGATAATGAGCGTAATCAAAACGCTATTGGCCACACTTAACACCTCCGCTTCATCAATTCGTCAGGCCTGTTGCAAATTCGATTACATGCGTGGTCGGCGAATTTGCTTCTGCGCGAATCGTAATTGCTCGGACGCCTTTCAACTTCTTGCCATCCTGATACACATCGCAACGATGGCCTACAGCGTGCTGCACAAATACCAGCGCAGGCGGTTCGTCAAATTCCAATATAAACTTTTGACGCGTGCCATCCATCTTGTCTTCACCCCACTTTCACAAACTTTTCATACCACTCCTGATATGACATCGACGCTGGCACAAGGTATGTCTTACCAGTAACCGGATCACGCGCCCGGCGCTGTAAATTAGCTTCCTCACCCACATCAATCACCGCTATCGTTGTACTGCGGCAATATGGATGCAGCGGAGGCATGTTAACACCTGGTCGCGCATCTTTGACCAGATATACCTTGTTGTCATGTTGGCGGCATATTTGAGACGTGCGCAAGTCCAACGTCGCCACAAACCGGTACCGCTCGATTTCCGCTTCCTCGTAGGCCTCCATTTCAGCCATGTTCGCAAAGTATGTTGTCTCGGTGCGGATAAGGCGGTTTGCTGCGTGTTTGGCGACGTTAAAACGTTCCTCAAGTTGCTTCCGCATCTTTTCGATGCTGGCACCGCTCATGATGCCGCCGGTGATGACTTGTGTCAGAGTGCGAGCCAGAACGTCCGTATTGTCCCAAATACGGCTGCTGAAGTGTTCACCACTCCACGGCCTTCTAACAATCGCCTCAACCGTCCGGCGCGGAATTGTGGCAAAATCAAAGGCATATCCGACGCCTTGCTGGATGTCAAAAAGCGTGCGGTAATATGCCTCGTTGATCGTGTCAATATATCCTTGTGTCGATAATCGTATCTCCGCATCAGCAATTAGCTTTGATTGGATGAGCATATCCGCCTGCATTGCCATTCGCCGGGTTATTCGCGCTGCATATGCCCGCGAGTTTAAGATAGCCAGCAACCGCCGACGGATATCGGGATCACTAGCCTTTCGGTACTGGTCACGGATTCTTTCCCATTCCCTGCGGCTGATGGGTTCAGACAGCAGGCGTTGTGCTTCCTCCGGCGTCATGCCACTGTTCTTTAGGTATGTGCCGAAAATGCGTTCGATGGATTCCAGGACGTTTTGTTGACCGCGATCGTAGGCTGTTACGACATGGCGCACAACCTCGTCATTTTGGCGGTGATAGTCGGCCATGCGCTGTTGTGCCCGGCGCTCCCAGTACTCATTGCTCCTGCGCATTTACATCGCCCTCATCCCCCATTGGCATGCCGAATTCGCGAGCCATTCGCGCCGCGCTACGCTCCTTTTCTTCTTCGACGATCTGATTTTCCGTGGCCGGATCGTCCACAAAAGAAAGTTGTCCAATTAGCGTTTGGTTGCTGACCATATCCCGCAGTGTTGCGATCATTTGAGCGGCCTCCATGTCGTTAGCCGGGAGGTTGCGCGTCATGGTGATCGTTACATCGGACACATCGACCGCTTTACCCTTTACACGGAGGACGTTAGCGAACAGTTCGAGCCGTTTGCGCAAACCCTTTTTGAAATACCGCTCCTTGATGATCGCCAATTGCTCCAATCCGAGCAGCTTATACTTCATTGCCACGCCGGATGCATTGGCCGCGAAGTTCTTGTCCGTCAGGTTTGGAACCATAGCGAACTGATGGATATCGTCCCGAATCGCGTTCCGGAGCACCTCTACATCAGACTCAGACAGATTCTTGATGAGCCAAGCAGCGTCCGCGTCTTGACCAGAAGGAAGTTCCAACACCTTGTATTCCTTCAAAAGCCGAATTGTGCGGCCTGCTTCCTCTTCATCGTCGCCTAGCGACACGCCTTTGAGTTTCAGGATCGCATCGACCAATTGCTCTTTATCGTTGACACGATCACTCATCAGCACGTTATATGCGTCGATCAGGCTGATTTGCTGTTCAAAGTCGCCTTGCTGTTCCTCGTTGTTCCAAAATTCCACGATAGGTACGCCGCCGAAATAGTGCGGTTCGCGGCCCAATTCCTCATATGTCTGGCTGCCGAGGTCTTTGACCAAATAATGAATGACCTCGCCTTCGGTGTACACATTCACGTAGTAGCCCACGACGGAATTACTGATGTCTCGCTTTTCGTAAAAATGACACCCGAACAGCGGAAGATGCTCTATCGTGTCATCCACAACAAGGAAAATATGGCGCGGATCGATCAATGCCGGTCGAGGGTACGGGTTATCGTCGCTGGTCATGTAATACAATTCCCGTCCCACGCCAAAGATGCTCAAGTCTTTTGCAAGCTCTGCGTCGTGCGAAACGACATCCCCGCGCTTGAACACCTCGAGAATATCGTCTATCCCGTCGCCCTCGTACTTGACCGGATCACCCATCACATATCCAACCGCGATATCCGTAATGTACTTGGCATGGTTGGCAACAAGCCGGTTATTCGGTAGCCCTTTCGCGTCCATGTTGCGCGCCAATATTGGGTGTTTGCCGAGATAATAGGATTCTAACTTGTCCAAACGCGGCACGCTTTTCAAGTGCTCTTGTATGCAGTTTCGGATCATCTCCGGCGGGATGTCGTTCCAGTTCGGGAGCAATGACCGATCTCGGATAATTGCCATCATCTCACCCCAATCTTTGCCTTGTTGCCAATCCGCAGTTTCGCATATCTCATTTCATCCTCAAGCGCATATCTCACAGCGTCGATGCTGTGGTTATCCCGGTCCGGGTAGCCATCTTTCCATCCGCCGTTGCCGTCCGGCTCGAGCTCGTACCCTTCGAACTCTCGCGCCGTGTTCGGGCAGCGTACCGGGTCGATCACGATTTCGTCCAGGTCTTCGAGGAATTTCATGCCATGCTCCACGCTGTCAGGACCTTTCTTCGCGCCGGCGATGTTGAGACCGAGATTTCGAAGCTCCGCGATCGTCCGCGGCTCAGCGCTGTCGGCAGTCACTCGGGCATTGCTCTTGTTCTCGGCCTTGATGGCGTCCGCCAACGCCCTATTGCTCATGCTGACCTTGTGGATCTCGTAGAAGATGAACAGCCGGCGCCGTGTGGCGTCGAAGTGCATGACCGCATAATGCGTCGGGTGCGCTGCGAAGCCGAAGTCGAGCCCGCGCTTGATGCGGTCGAACGTCGCAATCTCATCGTCGCTGATCCGGCGCAGCGTGAGGTTGCGGAACACCTCACCACCCGTGCCGACGTCCTCGCCCAGGTACTCGTGCCGGTACGCCAGCTCGTTGCGCTGCTTGAGCGTCTCGGCCTCGATAAAGAACTGCTCGCCGAGCCACTCGCGCGGCACGTCCAAATATGTGCTGTGGTGGACATACCAGCCGTCCGGCGGATTGCTCTTGTATTCATGCACCCAGCGCTTGCGGCTTTTGGGTGGATTGTAGGTGTAGAACACCTTGTACGTCTGCCCACCGCGCAGGGCCGTCTGGTTAATACTGCGGATGTCCTCGATACTGAATTCGTCCGCCTCTTCGTACCAGACAAACTTAAAAAAGCCTTTGCGAAGTCGCAAAGACTTGATTTTGATTGGGTTATCGGCACCGCGAAAGATGATCTTCTGCCCGGTAGGTTTGTACGTGATCCGGAGTGTCGACGCTGGCATGTCGAACAAGTGAGCCAGACCCAGCTTCTCAATCGCCCAAACGAACGACTCATACACCGACTCACGCAACGTGTCTTTGACCTTCCGGAGCGCTAGGGCGTTTGCATTCGGATCTTTGAGCATCCCCGTGATGATCTCCGTCGGCGTAAACGAGGATTTCGTGCTGCCCCGGCCGCCGCCAAGGAGGAAGTGTGTCGCAGCGTCTTCCTTGATCGCGTGATGTACCTCGTAAAAGCTCGGCGCGATCAGCTCTGTCAGCCGCACCTGCATCTCAACCCTACCACCTCCGCGTGGACATATGTACATAATCCCGAATTTTGTACATATGTCTGGACGTTCAAACGCCGAAATCAGGCGAATTTGACCATTACGAGCGATTTTGTTCGCTACTTATCAGCCGCATCATCGATTTATTTCATACACAAAGTGCAAATTACACGATCTCGCGAATTCTCGTTATTTCTCCGACTTTTGCGGCACGTCATCGACGATCTGTACCGCGCCTTGGACATCGACTTGTTGACGGTCAAGCCACATCCCAAAGCGTTTGCCAAGCAATTCGAGCGCCCGGTTTTTGTCATGGAATCGCACTTCGCGCTCAACCAGAGGTTCGCCGTCGTCCGTATATCCGATGGTTTTGACTTTCACCGACTGCACGGCGTTAAGGTCATCTTCCGTCGCTGTTGGCTTGATTTCGCCTGTGAGCATATCAACCACATTAGCCGGGTTCACGAGGGCGAGCCGCGCCAGTTCGCGTATCACCCGTTCCTGATTGATACCTGTTCGTTTCGAGAGTTCTGCCATTCTCTGATCGATATATGCGCGAACCTTTGCATTGCTCAACAGTCTGCTTCCTTGTTGCTCCGCCGACTTCGGGCTATATCCAGCCCTGATAGCAGCCATCTTCGCATTCATGTCGATCAGCCACTCATCCGCAAACCTCTGTTGCTTCAGCGAAAGACTCATCCCCCGTCACCTGCCTTCCACATCTCCTTACATCACTTCGTTCTCCGCAAAGTATCGCCCCCGCCCCCGCCTCTGCATCTATGGGACGTTTCCCGTCGGCTTTATGCCGCGCTCCAAAAATAAGCCGGTCATTTGAACGACTCTTTGATGACAGTCCGTGCTTCCGCAATCTCGATATATTCGGCTTCTCGCTCAATACCGATAAAGCCGAACCCCTCACGCCGTGCCGCTACTAATGTCGAACCGCTGCCTGCGAACGGGTCGAGGACGACTCCGCCCGGCGGCGTCACCAACCGCACCAGCCACGCCATAAGGTCAGTGGGTTTGACGGTTGGGTGACGGTTGGTCGCACCGATTTCTTCACCGCGCCAATCGCTGTTTCGATCTCGTTTGCTCGCCTTTTTACAAAGGTATTCCGGGGTTACGTTGAAATATGGCGAGAAAAAGGCGTCCGGCTCCGTCGTGATGCAGTTGGCGGGGAAGCGGCCAACAGCTAACCGTGCTTCCGCGTTCTGCGGCATACCCTTCGCGCTCATCATTAACGCATTTCCGCCCGGTTTATTCGCAGCCGGTTGATTGATACGCTCCTCGTCACCCACCCTACACGCATCGATATTAATCGCCCCCGTCCCCCACCGTTCCACGTTCTCCGCGACAGTCCCGATAAGCGGTTTTCTCGCGACGATAATCGGCTCGTGGCTCGGTTTCAAAGCAGTTCCCCATCCATCCCATTTCTTGGCTAGGTCGGTTGCGGGTGCGGTTATGTCGTAGGTTTCTTTATATCCGACTATATGACTTCCGTTTCTGCGGCTCTCTCCTTTTGCCAACCCTGCATTTCCTTCGCCGATTTTCTCGCGCTCGGCTTCTACCCGTTCGATAAATTCATCGAATCGGTCGTCAAGGTCAAGAATCGGTTTAAGCCGCAAATAATTCTCTTTGCTCGGCGGTTGTATACCATTTTTCCGTCCTTCCCACCACGAATACGACGTATTAAGCCCTAACATCCGGTCAATTTCGCTTTTACTTAAACCCTTTGCTTCCCGGCACTCTTTGAGATACGCTGCAAAACGTTTGGCCTCTTCACGAAACGCCAGTGCGGAACCGTTTTTCTTATCAAACGCCTTTCCCACGTCCATCGACTTAGGAAAGCCGGAGAAATACAGCCATTCGACGACGTCCCGAATCTCAAAACCCGCCAGCCGTAGCGCTGTTGTCATCAAATCCTGCGTCCGTGTCCCGGCGAATACAAGCGCATGGCCGCCGGGTTTCAGCACGCGGTAGACTTCCCGCCAAAGGGACGGTCCAGGCACGAACGAATCCCACGTTTTGCCCATAAACCCGCCACCACGATGGTGATAATCTTCGCCCGCGAGCCATTTTTCTAAGACTTCGCGGATATCCGGTTCTTGCGAAAGGCCATACGGCGGGTCAGTGACAACCGAATCAACGCTATGATCAGGCATTTTTTTTAATTCTTCCAAACAATCTCCATGTATTAACTTGTATGTCACTTCTCCGCTCCCCACCTTTAAATCGCAGCGCAAAGCCGCGCCACTCTCCAAAATCGATTATTTATTCCCGCGCTCCAGCGCCACCGCAAACATCATCCGACAAAACGCATGGCCGAGGTGATCGTCCTGTTCATCCCCGGCCATGTATGCGTAGATATGCGCGAGTGCGTGGTTTAAATGGTCATTGATCGGTATCTTGCGCCAGTTGTCTTCTCCGTGGCGTTCCGATCCCTGATAAAGCACCTCTGCAAGTGCAAAGATTGCTTGTGGGTCGATCAGGTCAAAACGATACGGCAAATGCGATTGCGAGCCGCCTTGATCGTTCACAACCTTTGGTGCGTCTTTGCCGAGACCAGGAATCATCGAAGACGATTTGCCCCCATCATGTCCTCGAACCCACTTAAGAGCGATGTTCTCATTGAAATTCGCAGACGAAGATGAACCATCTCGCGAGTACCCGAATACACTCACGCCAGCGCCTCCTTCCTCTCCACATAGGGAATCGCCCTCGTTTCCTCAAGGTCGATGTCCCCGTTTTCGTCCAATTGAATGACGGCGTAACCCTTCACCCATTTCCGATCCGTTTTCCTCTCCAACCGGTAATCCGGATCGTGCGACGCATGTCCCTGTTCAATGAGCAGCACGCCGTTTTCGAGGTAGTAACCCACCTGATGGGTGTGGCCCATGCAGATGCCTTGGATTTTTTGCGGGTTCGGCATCATGTCACGGTTCGCCAGTATCGCGTTCTTTACGTTCTGCGCCGTCCGCATGGCAACCTTGCTGAAGGTGAACGGATGGACGAACACCATGCCGCCGATCTGGAGTTCGATATGGTTGATATACATGAAGTTCTTGTGCTCGATCTCTTTAAGCGGATCAAGCTTTTCCTCCATGTACTCGATAACTTCCGGATCTTTCTCCGCCAGCCGCGCTATGTACTGATACAACCTGGCGTCATGATTGCCCAGCAACGCTACACAGTAATCCGCGATCTGGCAGCAGACGTTGATAAGCTCCTGCGCCAGCTTGATTTCCTCTTTCACGTTGATCCGGTGTTTCCCTTTGGCGAACTTCGACATCTGCGAAAAGTCGAAGATATCACCGTTCAGCAGGATGATGATCACATATCCTTCCCGGCGCTTTTGCTCGATGATCGGCTGATACTTTTTGAGCACATGGTCGATCATGACGAAGTCAATAAGCGGGCTGTGCAAGTCACTGAACGAGAGGATGAAGCACTTTTTCCCGGCGAACGTATCGTATATCTCCCGCATCCGTTCCAACTTTTCGTCGATGTGCGTGAAGTTTTTGTGCGCGGTATAGGCGTAGTCGGGAAACAGGTTTCCTTCACTGCGGATGTGTTCGCCACGCCGGATCGCCTCTTCCCTATGCCGCACCATATCGCGGGTGATGGTGATGCCGAACTCCTGTGTCAGCCGTTCAGCGACGGACCGCTGGCTAAGACTCTTTCGCAACAGGATCAAACGCTCGTCCAGTTCAGGCGTCCAGATCACTTTATCACCCCGTTTCCTCGATAAAGTCGCGCACCACAAGCATCTTCGCCGCCTCAAGCGCACCGAGTAGTTCATAATAGCTCATATCGTCATGATCGATTTCAATATCTCCCGTAATAATGTCAAGTGTGATTAACACCTTTTTCGTTATGGTGGCTTGTTCCATGTTTCCACCCCTAAACAAAAACAGCCCGCGATATGCGGACTGTGATTGCGATATTGGGATGCGGGCAGGGATTTGCACCCTGCATGACGCCCTACCTAAAAGCGGGTGATCAAGTCGCTGTGGTTGCGATCCTTGCAACTGGGGCATCCACCCGCAAGCGTCTACCTATTCCGCCACCGCATCCCTTTCCGTCCATCTGGACGGCGACCGGGCTATCCCCGATCCCTTCTCTTCCTGCGCAGGGAACAATCTGTATGTGATGCCCGCCACTTCCTCCGCGAATGCGCAGAGGTTGACCGCTTTACCCACCCGACCGAAGAGGTCAGGGGGCCGCCGCGATTCCGCAGCGTGATGGCGTGGCGAGCGGATCACCGAAATTATGTGCGGTTTTGCGGTTTGCCTTCCCACCGCCAAAGTCATAGGCTGTCTCACGGTCGCCACCCTTTGCAAACTTCAACCGCACGAAAGCTATATGTGATGCCCGCCACTGGCGACAAATGCGCCCGAATTGTCACATCGTCTATACGAACGGAAAAACGAGTCTGTGGCGGGAGAATCACCGATTTCACCGCCCTATTCCCTATCCTACTCCCACGCTGGAAGGAAGGATTTCCTCACGACCGAAGAGGTCATGGTTTCGGGATATAGTGGCGGCGATTGCGACCCCCGGAGCAAGGATCCCACGTCCGAATGACGCTGCCAGCATTACACTGACCTTGCTGTTACCCGGCGCATGTCGCGATGTTACCCGCCGTCCCGGTATGCCGCCTTCCCGGCCTCCCGAGGAAAGACGGATCGGCGGCCCAGCGGGCTATTAAGTTGTGTGGTGAAGCAAGTTATGCGCTCACTTGCCCACCACCTCACACCATCATAATACACCGAAATATCAGGCCAAAAGTATCATGATAGTATCATTTTCACCGCCAGCCAATCTTTTCCGCGATAGCATACACCACTTCATCACGCCAACGGATCGCTGTAATTCGGCTAACATTCAACCGTTGTGCAATCCCGTCCCATGTCAACGTGCGCGGTTTTGTCCAGTAATACAGCTTGACCAATCTTTGTTTTTCCTCCGGCAGCCGTTCCACCACAGATTCAATTGCTTCTGTAATCCGCTCCATCTGTTCAATCTTTCGATGCGTTACAAGGAGCGTTGCCGTTCTCTCTGTCGGATTGCCAGGGATATTGCTGCGCCCTCCGCCGGTTCGGTTAGGTTCGGGAGAGGCGTACAGGATTTCATTTTTGAGTCGGACGATCTCTTGTTTGGTTTCGTGGTACGCGTAAATCTCCGACTCGACGTGCTGGAACGTGCCGCGTTTAAGTTTGACTTCGCTTGCCATTCAGCCGCCCCCGTTCTTGCTTGATCATGTTTCGATATACCTTTGCCGATATATCACATTGTTCCGCAAGAAACTGTTCCCCGCGCTCCCGGTGACGGGCAGCCGCGACCGTCAGGATCTCGATCCGTCCTTGCCAGAAGGCCAATGTCCGCTCACTGAACATTCCGCTCACCTCGGCGCGGCTTTGGCTGCATGTTGAACTGGTCCGGCGACCGCAGAATGTATTCGCGGCCGGAAACGCGGATCACGGTCGGTACATTGCGTTTGGTTTTAAGTATCGTCACCGACTCCTGGATCGTCCTCGGCAGTGCCGGTAACGGAATTTCTTCACCAGGTTGAATCTCCCGCACCGTTCCATTCAGGAATCGCAAAATCAACGTGCCGGATCTCCGTCCGATCGATTCCAGTCCAGCGGCCTGCAAACTGCCGTACGGGCTGTACACGTCATGGAGCAGCATATTTTTCGGGTCCCACTTCATGTCTTGCCGTCCTCCTTCGGCGGCTCCGGCAGCGGCATCCAGTGGGTTATAAGAGTTGTGGGACGCCAATCCAGGCATTCAAATGCGTCTTGCTCCCAAATATGGAATTTCCCTTTTCTGAATTTCGCTATCTCATAACCGCCGCAAGAGTAGGTCAAATAATACCCTTCCCTTTCCGGCATCCGTTCCTCAATGCTGATCCATTTCACTCAGCCCTCACCCCAATCGTGTTCTGTCTGCGATAATACCTGCACCTGTACGCCCATCTCTCGATCACATATTCAGCGTCTGAATTCCTGTCATCCCGTATGTGGTCTTTATTGGTGCATTGAATGTTGGAATTGAACACCTTATCAGCGATGCCGTATGCGCAGTTCTCGCAACGTTTACGGGGCGGCCATGTCACTCCACCGTCACCCCGATCTCTTTGAGGATGTCGCGGGCGCGTTGGCCACCGTCATTCAGCATGTGGGTCAGAGATAGCCGCCAGTTTTCTGTAGCGGCATACCACCGCAACACCTCGATCAGCTTGTCTCGTTGCTGCAAATACCGCTCGGCATCTTCTGCAAGATCATGTTCAATTCGCATATACGCTTCGATGATCTTCTTTCTTCTCTCGTTTTCCTCCCGCAACCGCTCAATCTCCTGCTGTGCGGATTTACGTTCTTTTTCTCGCTCGACCGTAGCCTTTACGGCAAGTTCTTGCAAGAGATCAAGTTCCTGCCGCAGTTTCCGGTTTTCCTTTTCAAGCTCGCACAACGCCGCCCGCAGACGCTGGACTTCAGTTTGGTCGGCGTCGAATGCGCCGGATTGGATTCTTCCCCTTAATGATGCAAATTCACTGATAACTTTTGATATCTCGCTGGCCTTATTTTCGTATTCGCTTCGTCCGATCAACCAATCAATTTTTACGTTAATTTCTTGCACAAGCGCCTGTTTCCGCACATACTCACTCATTCCGATACTCCTTTCAGCAGATGGGGATGGTCGTTGATGTTGCCGATAACTTCGACTTCATCATCATTCCCAAGCACCACATACATCCAGTATGCATCCATACTTTCAAGAGATTCACGAATGACATACGCGGCAGCTTGTTCTTCCCACGAGACAAACCCCGTCTTAATCCCTTCATCCGATCCGTCGTAGTTGAAAATAACGAACCGCAAAATATCCCCCTCATAAATCTCTTTCCCCGAACGGTCTTTTAGGCCGGTGTATTGCCCGACCGTTTTGGGATCGACTTCGACATCCACGAAATATGATCCATATTCAGGGGCATCATGCAGTCGCTCGATCATGATGTAATGTTGGTCGGTCGCTTCTTTGTGGCCGTAATAACCATAAATCCATTCGCCATTGTCCAAGCGTTTCCCGCGAAACTTTATCTCACGCATCGTTTTCGTCTCCTTCCCTCACCCGTTCCACCTTCTCCGCATTGATTTGTTCGGCATCGAAACGGCCGCACTCGATCTTGGCAATAATCTCAGCCAACGCATATGCTTCTCTCACAAACTGCGTTTCATCAAGGCGTTTTTTTAGCCACTCCAATACCGCTTTTTTGTTTAGGTGTTCACTCATTGGCGTTCGCTCCTTTCTCGCCCCAAATCTCCATGTAGCACTCGACGCAAACGTTCAGCTTGTTGCCGTTATGCCGGTTCTGCATCACAAATTTCGCCCGGCGCCGTTCGCACAGATCGCACAACGTCCGTCCGCACTCGCATTTTTTGCTCATTGTTTCACCACTCACATTTCTCGTCCCGGCAGTCGATGCCGTAGACGGTGGATTCGTCCAAAACCTTCTGCACCGCCTCTTTGAGTTCCACCGCCGAAAACACGACGTAGACCAATCCTTCCAATTCCATGACGATCTTCCCAACAGGTCCGCCTTCCCACAGTCTCCGGGTATTCGCCTTTCCCCATCGACACGGAATCAGGAGGCCAACCGACGCATTTTCGCCGACGATACTTATCTGCTGATCACATTTCTTGATGATCTCTTCCAGCGTCATTACTCACACCTCACGCCGCCCGTCCCGGCAGTCGTTGCCGTAGGCTTGTTGTTCGTCGGGCAATTTGCGCCGTTCGTCTTCACGCTCCCGAACAGCACAGTCAAAACAATATTTTCGACCATCCAGAGGTATGCCGTCACACCTTCCCGCCGCTTCCCCATATCCGGGGCATTTAGGCGTGTTTCTCGCCCACGTCCGATGCCAGTATTCGATTTCGCGCATGTAGTCGCCCATGGTTCCCCTCCTCAAAATAGCGTCAGTTGCCCTTCCTCCAGCACTTCCGCATCCTCAATCGCCACGCCGTATTCACGTGTTCTTCCCCATCCCACCGGCGGTTCGACGTAGTAGTTTTCCTCGTCCATGTGTGTGATGGTAAAGATCTCGCCGACCAGACTTCGGTACCAATATGAGTCCTCGCTAGATTTGCGGATGATGATGCGCATTATCAGTCACATCCTCCACCGCCAGCGCCGCGAAGTCTCGCACGGGCATCACTACTTCTTTCCCCTTCACGTTCACGATGACGTTCCCGTCTCGGATCGCCTCGACGCGGCGGATCAGGCGTAACCCTGGGATGTACGAGTATCGCGGTATCAACCGGTATGAGCGGCCAGGTTTGATTTGGTCGGGGGTAAGGCGTTTCATTGTGACATCACCCAATCGTCGATGATTTTGATCGCGTACATAATCGGGAATATTTGCAGCGGGTCAACCGCATTCCCGAGCGCTTTCAGCCGCGCCGCCCGGTTTTTCACGCCCGTTGCCACTCTGGGCGGCTCCCATTCGTACTGTGGTTGTCCCATCAGCGCCGGTTGCGGGTATGAGTCGATGAAGTCTTTCAGCGCGTCCAGCGGGTTCATTCCACGTCCGTCCATTTCGGTGGGAAGTTCATCAACACCTCGACCCATTCGGGATTGAGTTGCCCTTCTTGCGCCGTGTGCCCTTCCCGCATGATTGCCCCCGGAATGCTGTCCCAATCCTTCGCTGATGGTGGGAGTGAAGAATTTTGTGCATCGTTCGCCGTTGGTGTGGGCCACAATGAAAACTCTGTCTCGTCTGTGGCTGGCGCGGACGGCCGCAGCTGGTATAAGAAATGCTTGCGCGGTGTAACCCGCCCCCCCCAGGTCAGCAAGCACGTCGTCGAGCCCCAAAGTGACGTGTCCAGCAACATTTTCGCCAACAAACCAACGGGGCCGGATTTCCTCAAGGATCCGCTTAACTTCCGGCCAGAGATGGCGGTTATCTTCCGCGCCTCGTCGCTTCCCGGCGTAGGAAAAAGGCTGGCATGGGTATCCGGCTGAAATAATGTCAATTGTTCGACCGTTTCCGAGCACTCCACGCTTTTCCAACTCCTCCCGTGTGACTTCTCGCACATCGTCGATGATCGGGACGTGCGGCCAGTGTTTGCGAAGTACGCGCTGTGGGAACGGCTCACGTTCGCAGAAGACCACTGTTTCCATGCCAGCCCAATGTGCTGCGAGGTCTATTCCGCCGATACCGGAGAATAGACTGGCTTTTTTCACCCGATCACCCCATCAAAACGGCAGATCGTCTTCCGAAATCTCAATTGGCTTCCCGTCACCCCGGAACGAATCGTCACCGTACAAATTCATGCCGTTGTTGCTTTTGCTCTGCGTTCCGCTATTATCTTTCGGTCGTTCCAGAAACCTCACATTGTCCGCCACAACCTCGGTCACGTACACCCTTTTGCCTTCGTTGTTGTCGTAGTGCCGTACCTGAATCCGGCCCTCTACCGCGCACAGACGGCCTTTTCGGAGATATTCCGCGCAGACTTCCGCCAACTGCCGCCATGTGACGATATTGAAAAAGTCTGCTTCTCGCTCTCCGTTTCCGTTCGTGAACGGTCGGTCTACTGCCAGCGTGAAGCTGGTTACTGCTGTGCCGTTGGGCAAATAGCGCATGTCAGGATCGCGGGATAGGCGGCCGATCAGGATCACACGGTTTAACATCACTCATTCACCCCTTGGATTTTGATGCCGAGAATGTCGAGAAGCTCCATGATCGCCGTGTGCTCTCCGCTCGCAACCAGCATCTTATCTGGAAATTGAACCAGATTCGCTTTCACGGATTCGTAGTAGTCCCGGATTTGCTTTTGCTGCTCCGCCGTAATCTCCACCGTGATCGGTTCGTCGATCACATAGCCGTAACGGAGGGCGTCGGCCAGAAGGAAGATGTTCCCCGAACCTACGAAAGCATACAGAACACCCCATGGTCCGCTATCAAATCTGTTAGATGGATGTGCTGAGTTCCACACAATGAATTGTCTATCCTTATCAAGATCTGGTTCGTCCTTCAAAATCTTCTCCAACGCCTCCGCCACTTCTCGCGGCAGCTTTACCGGTTCTTGATTAGCCAATTGTTCCACTCTCCTTACCACGTGTATTTGTAAAGCTGTAGCGTGTCCAATTTGATTCCGTACAGATCAGCGATTTGTACGTCATTCAGCCCTCTGTTCCGCTGCATTTCGTAATCCCGTGATGTCATGCGGCCTTTGATGCGGATGCCCCTTCCCCGACCGTTTTTCTGCTCGGAAAGAAGATCAAAGTCGGGAAACGTGACAAGCTTGACTTTCTCGATCCGATCCGGCTCGCCCAGGTCCATGCCGGGCTTGTATGCCGCCATTTGTTCTGGTGTGAGTTGCCAGACTTTCATTGTTGTGTAGATACTCATGCTCCCATCTCCCGCACGTCAATTTCGATCCGAGGGTTGATGCTGTAATACTTCTCAACCACGACACGTACGATTTGGCTGTCATCCCGCCAGATAATACCGTTCAAGGCGTCTTTCACGCTCTTGAGATAGTTGTCCGCGTCCGGCTTCGTAATGGGCCGGATTTCGCCCTTTTCTGCCGCCTCCGCTTTTCGCCGACTGAAACTCTTCGGGATCGACCTACATACTGTCACGTGCAGCTCCAGCGGGCCTTCAAATGGCTTGTCCGGCTTATGCTCGGCTGCGGCGAGCCGTATATAGTCCTTGTACTGCCGCGACTTGGCCGGGTCGTAGGCTCTGACAAACCCGCCCACCGTGGTAAAGCGCGGACGGCCTTGTGCTACCGGTTCGCCGTAGACCGTAAAGCTGATCATTTCGCCAACTCCTTCACAAGCCCCCAGAACCTCTCGGTTAGTTTTTGCTGCACCACTTTCGGCGGCACTCCGCATATCCTTGCTTCGTACCAGACCGTTCGAAGCCTATGATCGAGGCGTTCACAGTCGGAACGTATCTCTGGTTCTAGGCTGTTCCAGATTTCGTCGAATTCGCGTTCCATGCGGCTCATGATCTCACCCCGTGCGCGGCGGCATCCCCAATATCTGCCGTATCCGGTTCATGCATTCGAGTGCTTTCGGGTCGAAGTTTTTCATTAGCTCAGCGATCCGCTTCTCTTGCTCCTCAACTTCTCCCAGCTCCGCGTAGAGTTTGGCTAATCTGACTTCGGCCATTTCGCGCTGTTCAAATGTCAGGTCTGTCCGCTTGAGAAATTCGTGCCCTCTGCGTATGCGGTCTTGAATTTCGTCTTTCGTCATCCGATCGCACCCCCAAGGCGGAAGTCTTGTCCTTCGACCGCATAGGTGTTGCCCCGCGCCATTCCCAAAAGGCGGCTTGCTGCAGCGTCACCGATCCGTTCCGCCAGCGTTTCCGAATCCTCGTTCGAGTTGAAGATGATCGGCCGCTTAGCTTTGTATCGCTCGTTGACTATCTGGTAGTACATGTCAAGCCGGAATTCGCTCGGTTTTGCCTTGCCGATATCATCCCAAACAAGCACGTCCGCGCGGATCACCGTACCCAGCAGCCTGTTCACTGCTTCGCCTTCGTCGTTGTATGCCCGTGACCGGGACAATTCTTCCATGAATGCCACATCCGAGATACAAACCACTCCGTATCCGCGCTGGATAAGTTCCTTCGCTGCTGCGATTTGAAGATGCGTCTTTCCGAGCCCGAAGTTGTTATGCTGCGCCTTCATCCGTGAACGTTCAACCGGATTCTTGATCTCTCGCAGCTTCTGTTCTCCGAATTTTGCGATAAATCCGAAGCTGTTTTGCTGTGTGTTCCTTCGCTCGTCGAAGGTGTCGAGATATTCTCGAATCTTCACCAGCATTCCGGCTTGAGTGGGCGTGTCTGTTCGATAGGTCGAGAATTCGGCGTTTTCAAACTCCTCCGGGATCATGGCGTTTTTCATCCGGGCCGCCAGCTTCCTTTGGTTGAGACAGACGCATTCGTGGGCCGTCCAACCGTCGAGGATATAGCCATCAACGCAACCGTGCGGGCAATCAGAGTGATTGGATGAGTCCGTCAAATCGTTCGAAGTATCCCTTGCTATCGCTTTCGCTGCCTCCACTCTCCTGCGAATCTCGTCCATGTCCAGCAGACTTCCGAGTTTTTGCACGCTCGTTTGCCTCCTTTCGGCTTTCGTTAAGGTAATGCAACTCCCGAATGATCGGGTCGCAATAGGTCATTGACTTTATCCGGTCGTTTTTGAACCGGGGCTTGTACTCGTCAAAGGCTTTGTCAATACCTTGCATGATCGTGTCAACGGGTATCCCGTCCTGCAAAAGCTGCTCGATCACCAGAATGTCATTGGGCATCAGGTCAAACCCACGCGCACGCCGCTGGATGTATTTCGCTTCGATTTGTCTGAAGGACGAAATTTTAGCCTCGTTCGGCTCGGTAGACGGCACCCCGTCGCCCTTCGCGTTTTCTTCGTGCGCGCTAGAAGAAGATAGATAGATAGAAGAATTAATATATATATCTTCTGTAATATCTTTATTAGATCGGTAATTTTTTACCGAGTGATCGGTAATTTTTTGCCGATCTCTATCTTCAGTTCGGTAATCTTTTACCGATCCAGATCGGTAATTTTCTACCGATCTCTCGCGGAACTTTTTGGACTTGTTGACTTCAAAAATGAGTCCATATGGTGATCGAGTAACTTTGATGTATCCATTCGTTTCGAGTGCTTCGATCCAGTTCCGAATGGTTTTGTCAGACTTGACTCCGAACACTTCCTGCAATTCCTGAATCTTGATTGGCTTTCTTCCGAGTACTTGGCCCCACTTGACGCCTTCGCATTCAACCTCTTCCGTCGTGGCGCTGATGCACCACAGGAACAACCATAAGGCGTTGCCGATCCGCTTATAGTGCTCGGGTTCAAGGACGCCGGAATATACCGGGAACGGATAACTTTCCGCCATCGCTCTCACCCTCTTTTTGCGTAGTCGATCAACATAGCTATCATTCTCCGACAGCGTATTCCCTCCGGCGTCTCGTCGAGCCAGTCGTGACAGGATGTACACAGATGCACCAGGTCAAGCACTGTTGTCTTGTGATTGATCCTCTTGCGTCCGATCAGATGGGCGCGTTCAGTTGCTTTCGCGCGCCCGCAGAGTTCGCAGATGCCCTTTGAGCGCTCTTTGAGCTCGCGATCGACTGACTGGCTGATTTCCCCAATTTGGCGTTGTGTGGGCCGAACACGGCGGTGTGATGACGGTTTTGGTACGGGTCTGTATTCCCCGACTGGCATCAGTACACCGACAACTCCGCGTAATGTTTGATCCGCTTGATACGCTTCGTCTTCCGGCAATAATCGCACCGCTCACACCGCATAGGGGGTTCTTCCCCCGACTTCACAGCTACTACCCTGTCAATGTGGTTTTGGACAATCTGGAGCCCTGCCTCAATGGCGTCGTAGTCGAAATAGATGATTTCATGGTCCGGCGGGTCTTGTTTGGTCACAATGACCATATGAGGGATCAGCCAGTTTTCCCGACCAGTAACTCGCTTTTCGACTTCGGCATAGACAGCCATTTGGATATGGTAGCCGTAATGGTCGATGAAGTTTTCATAGGCCTGTGCTTCCTTGTTCCACCATTTACCGTCAATCTCACGCAGCGCCTTTAGGTCGGTGAAGATGCCAACTTCGGGCTGATAGCTGTCGATCATGATTTTCCATTCCACACCGAACAGTTCGGCCGTCATGATGACTTCTTTCTTCCCGGCCAGCGCCTTCATGACCAGCGGATCAGCTTCGAGGACTTCAATCATCCGTTCGCAATGCTGGAAGTTGGCCTTGAGTTGACCAGCAGTAGGGCCGCGCGTGCTGTATAGATGGGGATTGTTGGCCTTGAATTCGTCTAACTTCCCCTCGTTCCATGCGTGGAGGAAATGTCCCTCATCGAACGCGGTTTTGTCCGGCTCCTCATATTCGCCTCTGAGGATCGCCATTGCCCGAGCTTCGCACCCGCCATAAGCGGGCACGAAGCTCTTGAATTGGCTGACGGACATATATCGCAGGTTTGCTTCAGGACTGTAGTAAGTCTCCCTGGACAAGTTCACCTTTTTCACCGCTTTCGTCCTCGATGACTTCGTACTCACCTTCCACGATGTTCAGCGGGCTTTTTTGGGCGGGTTTCGGTTCCTTCGTCATGTCAAAGTCGCTGGCGTCTTCAAAAGCACGGGCCTGTTCAATGGTGTCAAAGTCAAGTTCGATGTGCTTGCACAGACGCCGAAGAACCGTTTTCTTGTACATCTCGCCCTTGCTCTTAGTCCATGCCGGTCCGTCCGCTTGTTTGGAATAGTTCTTACGGACTTCCTCGATTTCTTCGGCCGACATAGCCTCATACATCATGCCGCCGTCTTCGAAAAGGACTACAGCAAATGCACCAATGATCGGACCGTTGTTGAAAGGGATGGGCTTAAAGTGGATGGTTTGCTGCCCATCCTTGATTTCTTCGGTGAATTCGTCCCCCTCACGGACCAGCTTCGCGTAGATGTCCTTCACCGGGCGGACGCTGTACTTTTTGACCAACTTTTTCTCGCCCTTGTAATCCGTCTGGAATTGGACTTGTCCGCCGTAAGGGATCGCGTAGCATTCCTTGTTGAAGAAGTCGAGACCGAGGAATGCTCCTTTCAACATCGTTCTGGCGACGCTGACCGCATCACATTTTTCGATGCCTTTGGTGTCTTGGAGAACCGTCATGCAGTTTTGGATGAATCGAGTTTTGTTGAACCCTGCCGGCATTGCTTCAATTTTGGAGTCGATCAGCTTTTCGAGGTTGTTGTGTATGGCAACCAAATGTTGGCTTGTAGCCATAGGATCAATCCTCCATTCCAGCGGCCACGTACCTGCCGCCGAGATGTTTCATGAGGCAGTAAGCGTCACAGTAGAGGTCTCCGTCCAGCTCCACAACCTCGTCCCTGAGGTAGATGGCCGACTGGCACTTTTCGTAAGTGCATTCCCCGACTCGGGCAGCCGGCCGTTCCTGTGGATCGGGCAGACCATGCGCGAACCTATCAAAACTAATCATCGAGCATCCCCCGACTCTCAAGGTGTTCTTTCAGCGCGGTGTAAACGTCTATGAGTTGGCAATCAGCGGCCTCGAAGTAGAGTGTCAGGTGGTCGGTGTAGATGCATAGTGTAGGGATCGGCGAAGGCTCGATCAATATGTCGAATTTCTTGGAGATGTGGCCTTCGATGTGAAGTTCGGTCATTTCCGCTTCACCCCCATCTGGCTTACGATCATGAGGACCGAGACTGCGGCAGCTTGACTTTATCCTCCATCAGTCGCTCGCCTCCCATCCGACGATCCGGACGCCGATGATGCAATCCGCGATGTCGTCGTAATCGATATGCAACTCGTCGCCGGACGCATTGAAAAGTCTGTAATACTTCACATATCCGGCTTCCGTGCCGCTGCTGTTTGGTACGATGTGTCTATGATTCTGCCCAAGGCTCATATCCGGCTGAAAAGGCTGAAAATTGCCGTCAACAAGGGAATCCAATGCGGAGTCGATAATCGACGCGCCCATCGTGTTGCCACCAATCTTGCAGATGATCGTCCCTTTGTACTCGCCCCACTGGAGCGATACCTCGACCGTATGCGTCCCTTCGCTCGGGTATGCGACGCCTCCCATGTACTTGTCCATGTCTTCCCCTCCCCGCCCCATCTGTGGTATGATGGAGATGTCGTGTTATTTTGTGGCCGCTCTCATTGGGCGGCTTTTTCTTTTTCCGACTCATACACCTGCAGGAACTTTTCGACCGTTATCGTTTCGCGAGCATACCGCGCGAGGCTACATCCCGAGCGATAGAGATCGCCGTCACAGACCAGCGCGATTTCGATCCTCTGGTCCGGGCAGATGGACAGAGGGCTACGCCATACGTTCATTGGTATGTTACCTCCTCCTCCGGCTGCTTCCACCACAGGTTGGCCTGCGCCGGCTTCTGCCTGTTCGCCTTGCGCTGCTGGTAGCGCTGGTCGGCCAACGGGTACACACCCTCGAAAATGTAGCCTCGGGATTGACATACCCGGCGCACTTCGCGCTCGGCTTCGTGCCGGTGCTCGGCCGCGATGTCGCCGATGATGATGGTCTTGCGTTCGCCCGCCGTGTCCCGATACCAGCCGATTCCGTACCATTTCGGTATCATGTCGATCACCTCCAGTTGTAATAGGGCCTGAACGGCTTGCCCTGCCTCGCCAGTCGCTTCCGCTCCCGGCGGCTCACGATGCGGCCGTAGTCGCGGCGGATCGCCTCGGATACAGCGGACAGACCGAGCGTGCCGGGGTGGTACGGGGCCTTGGTGCGCTTTTTCCGGGATCGCGTGCCGCGGGGTCGAGCGTTGCTCAGCGCGCTGGTGAGCTCTCTCAGGTTCATGGGTCGTTCACCTCCCTCCCTTGAGCTCGTCCAGGTCGGCCTTGACAATTTGCCCCTGTCGCTCCGCCCGCAGTCGTTCGAATGCCTTGATCGCGTTTTGGATGTTTTGCAGCCTGACCCCCGGATCGCCGCTCTCATGGGCGTAAAACTCGACCACTCCGAGTATGTACGCCCAATCTACGCTATCTCCCGTCATGCGCGGGCGCAGAGACTCCATGTGCTCCTCGACCGTTTTGGTTTTCATTGGATAACCCTCCCCCCATTGATCACTCGAAGATTACTGCGCGCTCGATGCAGGCATTCTGTTGGGCTTGTCCGTTCTGGCAGCCCTGGTTAGGGGGCTTAATTAAACGGTGTTTTTTGCTTGAGCGTTCAATTTGTCGATGTACTTCGGCAATATACGGGCAATCAGCCGGTGCAGATTTTTCATTGCCTGTTCCGATGGTTGGTTCATGCGAATCCTCCTTTCTTGCCGACCGCAGCGCAATCAGGCGGTTTCATGTCTAATTAAATTAGACTCTTTGTCAAAAAAAATATCTTCAAAATTACGACCGACAATTTTGGAGAACTGTTTCGCCGTCCCAATACTCATACATTCCGGATTTTTCTCCCATTTCATGTATGTTTGGACGTGAACTTTTAGTTTTTCCGAAACATCTTTTTGCGTCAGGCCGGCGAGAAGTCTTGCCTGTTTGACGGTCAGTTTCACTTTTCCCACCTCCGTATTCAGCTTGTGTTTATAGTTTAATCTATTTTATTTAGACTGTCAACAACGTTTTCTAATATTATTTCAATTTTGATGTTGAATTTTTTCGATGTCTCGCGTATAATCTAATTGGATTTTGGGTATTCCAATAAGAATAGAAAGAGGTGGCAGTAATGGGGATAAAGGAAAACATAAAACGGATCAGGGAAATATATGGCTTAACACAACAGGATTTGGCTGACATTGCTGGTGTGACAAATAAGGCAGTATCAGCTTGGGAAAGTGGTTTGTCCGAACCACGGATGGGGGCTATTGAAAGGATCGCTAATCGCTTTGGCCTTATGAAGAGTAACATTATTGAAGAAGGCGGAATGGACAGTTTACGGTTAGCAAAACAAAAGGACGTGTTTGCGATTCCCCTCGTCGGTACTATCTGCGCCGGTGACGGCCTTTTGGCTGAACAAAACATCGAAGAATATGTCCACTATCCTTTTCCCGGCAAACGTCAACCGGACTACGCTTTGCGCGTCCAGGGCGATTCCATGATCGGCGCCGGGATCGAGGACGGCGACATCGTTTATATGCGCTACACCCAGTGGGCGGATTATAACGGTCAGATTGTGGCCGTAATTATAAAAGACCATGAGGAAGGGATGTTGAAACGTATTAAATGGTCGAGCGATTCGCCGTTCATTCAACTCATTCCTGAAAATGATAAATACGAAACAAAAGAGGTGCGTCCCAACGAGATTATTATTTGCGGCGTATATATGGGACATTTCAAACCGGAAAGGGAGAATCAATAATGAGAGTGGCCGGATACATCCGCGTATCCACCGAAGAACAAGCAAAGGAAGGATATTCGCTTGACGCGCAACGGGACAAACTGATCAGCTTTTGCAAGTCCCAGGACTGGACACTTATCGAGATTTATGTTGAAGAAGGAAAATCAGCAAAAGACATGAACAGGCCCGAATTACAACGTTTGCTTTCCGACGCCAAGACCGGGCAATATGACGTTATCTTGGTCTATAGGCTGGATAGACTCACACGTTCGGTTATGGATTTGTATACGCTGTTGCAAACATTTGAGGAATACAACGTCAAATTCAAGTCGGCCACTGAAATATACGATACGACTACGGCGATGGGTAAACTTTTTATTACGATCGTCGCTGCTCTGGCCCAATGGGAGCGCGAAAACCTATCTGAACGCGTCCGTTTCGGGATGGAGGAACTTGTACGCGGCGGGAAATGGCCGGGTGGACCAGTGCCATACGGGTACGTTTGGGACGGCGAAAACATGCACATAGTACCCGAAGAAGCGAGAATATTACGTGAATTACGTAGACTTTACATGAGCGGCGAAGGATTGGGGAGCACCGCAAAAGCCTTAAATGCTCGCGGACTCCTGCGGCGAGGTAACACTTGGTCCGCTCAATCCGTTTGGTATGTGCTCGATAATCCGTTTTACGCCGGAAAAATCCGCTACGGAGAGAAAAAGAAAAACGGGAAATATGCCACCCGAAAAAAGGAAGAGCGCGTCGAAGTGATTTGGGCGGACACTGGATTCCCAACTATTTTCACTTGGGAAGAATACCAAGAGCATCGCGAGCGGATGAAGCGAAAGGAATTTTACGGGTATTCTAAGAAACGGGAATATTGGTTTACTGGCGTTTTGCGCTGTGCGCGTTGCGGAGCGACATTGATCGGCAGGCCATATACGAATAAAAAGAAAGATGGTACGCGGTCGGAATCGATTGTCAACTATATTTGCTCCAATCGTTCATTACGAAAAGGTTGTAATTTACCACTACTCAGGCAATCCGTCGCGGAACGTTTGATTATGGAACATATCCAACGAATCAGATTAGACCATGCCGAGATATCCGCTGCGGCAGAGGCGAAGAGTGAAACAAACATCCAAAATGAACGGGAGCAACTTTACAAAGAATTAAAAGCCATAGCGGAACGTCGCAAAAAATGGCAATATATGTTCGCGGAAGATTTGATTAGCGCGGAAGATTTAAGAGCACGGAGGAAAGAGGAAGACGAAAGGGAACGGTTGGTCCGGGAAAGATTAGCGGAGATTCAATCCCATGAAACAGGCGCCAGTAGAAAAGTGCTTAATAAATTATTCGAATTGCCTGATTTATGGAATGTCATGGACGATGTTGATCGACGTGAAATGATGCAAACCATATTTAAACGAATCGTCATTGAATGCAAAGTTGAAACGGGAATTGACGCAAAGAAAGGCAGGGAGTTACCGTTTTACATTCTCGATGTAGAATACAACTGATTTTTTATGCCTATTTTTTATTTACTATTTGTACGATACGGGAAAGCATATATGATAACCAGTATATTAAAT
>Ga0310826_100424_pt1 | contig 44210 bp, 36 predicted proteins | sample WT_ome_FD_201306 | JGI IMG/M metagenome (GOLD analysis project Ga0310826, IMG submission 201306) | Sorghum-adapted microbial communities enriched on wild type (WT) sorghum from Joint BioEnergy Institute, Emeryville, California, United... ... | reverse complement strand
CGAGAAGGGCCTGCGGGAGCTCGAACTGTACGGCTGCCCGTCCTGCGGCTCCTGCTCCGGCATGTTCACCGCCAACTCGATGAACTGCCTCGCCGAAGCGCTCGGCCTCGCGCTGCCGGGGAACGGCACGATCCTCGCCGTCTCGCCGGAGCGCCGCGAGTTCGTGAAGCAGTCGGCGCGCCAGCTCATGGAGCTGATCAAGCGCGACATCAAGCCGCGCGACATCGTCACGAAGGAAGCGATCGACAACGCGTTCGCCCTCGACATGGCGATGGGCGGCTCGACGAACACCGTCCTGCACACGCTCGCGATCGCGCGCGAGGCGGGCATCGACTATCCGATCTCGCGCATCAACGAAGTGGCGGAGCGCGTGCCGCATCTCGCGAAGATCGCGCCCGCTTCGGATTACCATATCGAAGACGTGCATGAAGCCGGCGGCGTGTCGGCGATTCTGAACGAGCTGCTGAAGAAGCCCGGCGCGATCCACGGCGAATGCCTGACCGTCACCGGCAAGACGCTCCGGGAGAACGTCGAAGGCCGCGAGATCCGGAACAAGGACGTCATCCGTCCGCTGGACAATCCGCACAGCGAGCGCGGCGGCCTCGCGGTCCTGTTCGGCAACCTGGCGCCGGAGGGCGCGGTCATCAAGGTCGGCGCCGTCGACCCGTCGGTCGGCGGCTACCACAAGGGCCCGGCCATCTGCTTCGACTCGCAGGACGAGGCGCTCGCGGGCATCGCGTCCGGCATGGTGAAGGAAGGCCACGTCGTCGTCATCCGCTACGAAGGGCCGAAGGGCGGCCCCGGCATGCCGGAGATGCTGGCGCCCACGTCGCAGATCGTCGGCATGGGGCTCGGCGCGAAGGTCGGGCTCGTGACGGACGGCCGGTTCTCCGGCGCGTCCCGCGGCATCAGCATCGGCCACGTCTCGCCGGAAGCGGCGGAAGGCGGCCCGATCGCGTTCGTCCGCGACGGCGACATCATCGAGCTCGACCTGAACAACCGCACGATGAACGTGCTGATCAGCGACGAGGAGATGGAGAAGCGGCGCGGGGAATGGCCCGGCTTCACGCCGAAGATTTCGGGCGGCTACCTCGCGCGGTACTCGCATCTCGTGACGAACGCCAGCATGGGCGCCGTGCTCAAGATCTAAGCCGCGTACCAAAACAAGGGCTGTTCCGGAGGATCCCGAGGGATCCCTTGGAACAGCCCTTTCCCTTTCTGCTGATGCGCGGCGCAACATCCTTCCGCGCTATTGCTGGAGCGCCTTCCCGCCCGCCAGGACGGCCTCGGCCGGAGCGTCGGCCGGAAGCGCGCCCGCGGCCGTCTCCAGCGCGCCGGACGCCTCCCGTTCCGGATCGCCGGCCGCGCTGCCGTACTTCTTCAGAAAGCTCTCCATCGACATCGCCATGATGCGCGGATAGAACCGGGCCTGCCTGTCTCGCAGCAGCTCCCCGCCGTTCGGATTCATCACCCGGATGAGCAGGCGGAGATACCGGGTCGTGAAGAACCGGAACGGCCCCCGCGGCAGGTCGATCACGCTGAACCCGAACGCTTCCGGTCCGCGGTGAATGAGGCTGACGCCGTACAGCGCCTTGACGCCGCCCAGATCGGCATGGCGCTCCAGATGCCGCGCCAACACGGGCAGCGACCGCTCCGCCTCGCGGATCAGATAGATCGCCACCTTCATGAGGGAGCGCGCATTCGCGAGCAGTTGCTGCAGCTTCGCGTTGTCGAAATGCAGTTCGACGATTTTGTCCTTCGGCCGGATGACGGTGCCGTCGTCCAGCATGAGTTCCGCCCCGCCGTACGGCCGGATGCGGTAATGGAACAGCGAACCGTCGCCGGGATCGACAATCCGGAACAGCACGTTGAAGCAACGCTCCCAGGCCATCCAGCAGGCCGTCACCGTCCGCCGGACGAGGCCCGGCCCCTTCGCCGCCTTCTCTTGCGCGCGGTTTCGGTCCGTCACGGCGATCATCTCCCCGATCGTCACGAAACGATAGCCCAGCTCGCCCCCGCGCCGCAGGCAGACTTCCAGCGCCTGCAGCATCTGTTCCGGCGCGTCCTCGTCCGCCCCGAACGTCTTGCCGCAGTCGTGCAGCAACAGCACTTCGCCGGGACGCAGTTTCTTCAGCATCCGCGCCGTCAGCCGCTCGGCGCCGACGCGCTTCCGCCAGTCGCCGAACATCGCCGACCACAGGATAATCTGCAGATAGCCGAGATTCGCGTAATCGAACAGATTGACGATGCCCCACGGCGGCCGGTAGTAGACCGGCTTCACGCCGGCGGCCCGCTCGATGATCTCGCTCGTGCGGGCGATCTGCTTCTTCACCGTGCCGGGGCGCATGAGCCAGTTCGTCTTGTGCACATAATTATGAATGCCGATGGTATGTCCTTCCTCCGCCATCCGCCTGAGCAGCTCGGGATGCCGCTCCGCGTGGACGCCCACGACGAAGAACGTCGCCTTCGCCCCGTATTGGCGCAGCAGATCGAGAAGGCGCGGCGTATAGACCGGGTCCGGCCCGTCATCGAACGTCAGCGCGATCTCCTCGCGCGCGCGCCCGCGCTTGAACACGCGGAATCCGAACGTCCGGCTGATGAAGCCCGGCAGAAAGGCATAGAACGTCAAAAAGTAGAATCCCCACAACAGCACATTCTCCATGCGAACGTTTCCCCACCATCCCAAGCTTTCGCCCGCGCCGGATCTCTGCCGCCGGCGTCGCATTCATCTTGTTTATTGTATCACAACTATCAAAAAAATAGGCGGTCCGTCCAAAACTATAGTAAAATCAGGTTATCCCGTGTTTTAGCGCCATCACCTGTCCGAAGGGGAGTCGATATGCTCGCATTCTACAAACGATATTGGCGGACGGCGTTTGACATCGCGCTCATCGCGCTCACCGTGTGGCTCATCATGTACATTTTCAGCTTCCTGTACAACATCGCCGCTCCCGTCTTCATGTCCTTCCTGATTTTCGCCTGCATCGAACCGCTCGCGAAACGGCTTCATCGTCTCGGCATCAAGAAGGCGATCGCCTCCGCGATCAGCGTCCTGTTCTTCACGCTGGTCATCCTCGGCGCGTTCATCGGCGCGGGCGTTCTGCTCACATATGAAATCATGGAGTTCGTCGACCGGCTGCCCGCCTACCAGTCGATTTTCACGCGGGAAGCGACCTACTGGATCGCCTGGATCCAGAGCCGGATCGATCTGCTCCCGGACACCGTCGTGCAGCAGTCGCAGAGCGTCATCGACTCGATCACGGGCTGGGGGCAGAAGGTCGCCACGCAGGTGCTGCTCGGGTTCGTGGGCGTGCTCCAGTCCTTCAGCACCTTCGTGTTCAACTTCGGCATCGGCATCATTCTCGCGTATTTCCTGAGCATCGAGATCGAGTCGTGGAAGAAGCTGGCCCGGGAGAAAACGCCCAACACGTTCAAGACGGCGTTCTACTTCCTGAGGGACAACGTGCTGGCCGGCATCGCCGGGTATCTGAAATCGCAGCTCATCCTCGTCTCGATCACGTTCGTCGTCATCCTGACCGCCCTGCTGCTGCTCGGCGTGAACAACGCCTTCACGATCGCGGCGCTGTCGGCCATCGCGGACATCCTGCCGCTGCTCGGCGTCACGACCGTGTTCGCGCCGTGGATCATCTACCTGTTCATCGTCGGGCAGACGCAGCTCGCGATCTGGCTGACCGTCATCCTCGGCGTCATCCTGCTGACGCGCCAGATTCTCGAGCCGAAAATCACGGGCGGCACGCTCGGCGTCTCCGCCTACACGATGCTCGTCTGCATGCTGGTCTCGCTGTCGCTCTTCGGCGTGGCCGGCGTCATCCTGTCGCCGGTGCTCGTCATCCTGATCAAGCAGCTGCACGCGCAGGGCTATCTGCGCCGCTGGATCCGACCGCCGCTCGACTACGACAACCCGCCGGCGGATCCGCCCGAAGGCGGCGGTTCGTCCGCCGGCCCGACGCCCGCGACCTGACCGTTCGCCCGGCAAGACGGAAAGCTCCGCCCCGTTAGCGTACGGAGGCGGAGCTTTCTTCATGCGCCGCGAGCACATCCATCACTTGCCGGAACAGTTCGGACGCGAGATGCGGGCTGCCCGGCGGGCGGTTCAGCGCGACGACGGCGGCGGCGTAGCGCGGCCGGCCGACCGGTCCGTAGCCCGCGAACCATTGGTGATTGACCGGGCGGCCGCCCTTCGCCGCCTGGGCCGTGCCGCTCTTGCCCGCGAGCGGCCATGCGGCGTTCCGCATGCCGCTGCCCGTGCCCTCCCGCACGACCGCCTCCATGCCGCGCAGCAGGAAGGCGGCCGCGCGCGGTGAGACGCGGCCGTGGCGGGACGGCGATTCGGCCGGCGCGAACGCGGCCAGCCGGCTGCCGTCGGCATAGCGGATTTCCGCCACGATGCGGGGCGCCGGCACCCGGCCGCCGTGCAGCAGCGCGACGACGGCGGCGGCCGCCTGCAGCGGCGTGGCGGCCGCGTCGCGCTGGCCGATGGCGGTCTGGACGAGCAGACCGCCGTCTTCCGCGCCCGGCCGACCGGCGAAGACGCGGCCGCTCTCCTCCTCGGGCAGCGGCCGGATCTCGCCGCCGGCCCCCGGCCAGCGGATCGGGCGGACGAGCGGCCGGCCGAAGCCGAGCCGGTCGGCCGCCGCCTCGAGCTGCTCCGGCTCGAGCCGCTCCGCGATTGCCGCGAACGCGACGTTGCACGACTCCGCGAACGCCTCCTCCAGCGTCAGCACGCCGTGGCCGCCTTCCTTCCAGCAGGAGAGTCCGTAGCGTCCGTATTCGCCGTCGCAGCGGAACCGTTCCTTCGGGTGGACGACGCCGGCGTCGAGCGCCGCCGCCAGCGTGGCGATCTTGAAGATCGAGCCCGGCGCGGCGGCGCGGAGCGCATGGTTCTCCGTGCCGGCGAGGCCCGGCGCGATCCGCAGCGGATCGTAGGACGGCCGGGAGACCATCGCCGCGATGTCGCCGGTCGCCGCGTCCAGCACGACGATCGCCCCTTCCGCAAGGCCCGCCCGGTCCGCGAGCCCGGACAGCTCCCGCTGCAGCCGGCCGTCCAGCGTCGTGCGGACGGTCAACGGATGGTATTCGCTTATCGCGCGCACGATCCTTACGCCTCCCGGCAGCGGCGCGCCGTCCGCGCTCCGCCTGCGCTGGGCGACGACCGGTCCCGGTCCGCGCAGCAGCTTCTCCAGCGAGCGCTCCAGCCCCATTCCGCCGACCTTCGCGTTCAGCGGCATTTCGCCCCGCGCCGTCTCCTCCGCATAGAGCCCGGCCAGCAGCGCGGGATTCTGGCTGACGAAGCCGACGACATGCTGCGCGCCCAGGACGGACGAATCCCGCGGTGTGTAGGGCAGCACATGGACGCCGGCGAGCCCGGCCGCTTCCGCCGCTTCGGCCGCCCGCCCATGAAGCGGAAACGGCGCGCGCCCATCCCGGTCCGGAAGGAACGCCGGCGCTTCCAGGCCGTCCAGCCATGCGCGCAGCTCGTCCTCCGGCACGCCGACCGCATCCGCCAGCTTTGTGTACTGCGCGTCTTCTCCGCGCGGCCCGCCCGCCGGAAACGCGGCGAGGGCAAAGTACGGCTCGCCGGCGAGCGACCGGCCGGTCCGGTCGACGATCCGTCCGCGCCCCGTATCGACGACCAGCCGGTCGAACCGGCCGGCGACGGCCCGCTCGGTCACGTCCGAGGCGGCGGGCAGCACGCCGGGCAGCACCTGCAGCCACGCCAGCCGGCCGATGCAGACGGCGGCCGCGACGGTGGCGGCGACGCCCAGCAGGCCGATCCGATGAATCCGGCGCCCGGTCCGATCTTCCTTCACATCCCCCGCCTCCTTCCATTTCTAGAGCTTCCCATTCGCCAGTGTAGCCTTCCGCCGCGCTCTCTATGCCGGCCCGTCCCGCCCGGCGCGCCGTCCGCCCGCCTGACCGGCCGTTCGCGGCGACAAAAAAGCCGGCCCGCGCGCGTGCGCGGAACCGGCCGATCGCCTCTTCCTATGCGTTCCGATTGCCCGTGTCGTCCGTCCGGAAATGGGAGAGCGTCTCTTTGAGATGGTTGGACACCTTCTCGAGCTCGCCGGACAGCACGACCAGATTTTCGCTGATGCCGAGCTGCTCGTTGCTGAGCGAAGCCACTTCCTCGCTCGTCGCCGACGACTGCTGCGCCACCGCGCTGACGTTGCTCATCGCCTCGGAGAGGACGTTCTGCGACTGGCCGAGCTGGGCGACCGATTCGTTCACCGTCTCCAGGTGCGCCGTGAAAGCGTTCATCTGCGCCTGGACGGACAGGAAGATCTGGTTCGCCTCCTTGACCGATTCGATCTGCTCCTGGAAGATCGGATAAGCCTCGCCCAGCACGCTGACCGTGTCCTCGATCTCGCTCTGGATCGACTCCGTGATCGAGGCGACGACGTCGATCGACTCGCGGGACTGGTCGGCCAGCTTGCGAATCTCGTCCGCGACGACCATGAAGCCCTTGCCCGCGGCGCCGGCCCGGGCCGCCTCGATCGTCGCGTTGAGCGACAGAATGTTCGTCTGCTTCGTGATATTGTTCAGCACGTCGAGAATTTGCCGGATCGACCGCGTGCTCTCCTTCAGCCGGTCGACCTTCTCGACCATGTTGCGCGTCATTTCCTCGGTCTGGCCGGTCTTCTCGATCAGCGAGGCCATGTAGCGGGTGCCCTGCTCGCTCGCCCGCTCGACCTCGAAGGCCGACGCGGCCATCTGGTCGCGCGCCTCGATGACCTCCCGCATTTTCGCGCCCATCTTCTCCGTCAGATCGCTGCCGCGCTCCGCCTCGACCGCGAGGCTCGTGGCGCCGTTCGCGATCTCCTCGGTGGCGACGGCGATTTCCTTCGCGGAGACCGCCGTCTTGCGCGACGCCTCCGACAGATTCTCCGCCGTCCGCAGCACCTGCGCCGCCGATTCGTTCGTCCGGTTGACGAGCGCCGTGATCTGCTCCATCATCTGGTTGAAGCTGAGCGCCACCTGGCCGATCTCGTCGCGGCTCCTGATGTTCGCGCGGACGGTCAGATTGCCCTTCTCCCCTTCGTTCATCAGGTTGCGCAGCTTCGCCAGCGGCCGCGCGATCATCCAGATGACGAGCATGCTGATGCCGACGGCGAGCAGCGCCGCGAATCCGAGCGTGGCGTACATGACGCTCTGGATCACGCCCGCGTCCTTGACCAGTTCGCTGACCGGCAGCGTGCCGACGAGCGTCCAGCCGGTCATGAGCGTGCGGTAGGGCGCAAGCACCGACGCGCCGTCCAGCTCGGCGGTAATCGCTTCCGCCTGCTCGGCTTCGCCGAGGGTGATGCCGAACGGCTGCCCGATCTCCCCGTCCGGCCCGAACAGCACCGTGCCGTCCTTGCCGACGATCAGGATCTTGCTGCCGTCGCCGAGCGACACATCGGCGAATTGTTCCATGATGACCTGATAGTCGAACTCCAGCATCAGCACGAAAATCGGCTCATTGGTCGTCGTGGAGCGGATCACCTTGGCGTAGCCGAACGATTTTTTGCTGGAGGTGCCGCTCATGCCGTTCTTCATCGTCGGAATCCAGTGTCCGACGCCGTCCTGTTCGATCGTCTGCTGGTACCACTCGGATTGCTTCACCTCTTCGGCGTCGATCCGCGTGCCCGCGCTCTGGATGGAAGGCAGCCCGTCGATGAGCGGAAGCAGCGCGCCGCCGATGACCTGCCTGCTGTTGCCGAACAGGAAGTTGTTGAAACTCGTCTCGATCTCCTGCGAGTACTGGAACCGCTCGAAGTCGGACAGCTCCTTCGTGTAGGCGAGCTGCCGGGAGTTGATCTGGAGCGTCTGGTCCAGCATGACGGTCATGGCCAGATTCTCCATGTTGGCGAGCTGCAGATCCAGCTTGCCCGCCGTCTGGGAGATCGCCGTCTTCGACGCGTCCATCACCTTGTTCTTGATGATGTCCTTGGCCGTCTCGTAGGAAAACAGCCCGACCCCGTAGACGCAGACCAGGATGCTGAGGAAAATGATCGCGAACAGCTTCACGCCCACGGAACGGGTAAACCTCACCCTGGTCAGGCCGGAGCCGATTTTCGATACGGCTTCGCTCACCCGGTCGACCGCCTCCGTCTTTCGGGATTCAGCCGGAGTAGCGGATGCGGCGTCCTCTTTTTTCTTCGGTTTCAGGTTCCACTTCATGTTGTCCACCACCCAATTCCCCAATTTCCAATCATTTCATGGTACCGGATTCCATTATTAGCGCTTTCAAACAATTTTCCAATTTTGGTATCCGGAACACCAACGGGCGGGTATGCCGCCCCTGCATGTCCGTCTTCTGCCGTTCCCGGGACATCCCTCCGCTGAACCACCGAACATCCTCGGCCGCCATAATGTTGTATGTATTTTGTATATATATCACTATATCGGACAAACCGGTTTGCTTCGTTAGTCCCGGACGACAAAAAAATCCGGGCCTTCGAGCCCGGATGCCGCACGGCGGGCGCCTGAGCGGCCGCTCAGGCGCGGCCGCTCCGCTTCCGCATCAGATCCATCGGCCGGACCGGCTGCTCCGCGCGGACGCGCACGCGCTGCAGCGGATGCCGGGCCACGTCGATCGCGGCGCCGGATTCGTCCCTGAGCTCACCGAGCGTCTGACGGAACAGCCGGCCGCCCGGCCCGAAGAACTCGACCTCTTGTCCCGTGCGGAACGGGCTGCGCTGCTCGACGAGCGCCGTGCCGCTCCGCTCGTCGTAATCGAGGACGACGCCCGCGAAATCGTACGGCGCGCCCTTCGGCTCCGGCCCGTAGATGTGGTCGTCCGCATCCGGCTCGCCGAAGAAGAAGCCGGTGGTCAGCGGCCGGTTCGCCGCCTTGCGGATTTCCTCCAGCCACTCCGGCTTCAGCCGGTAGCCTGCGGGATCGGCGAGATACGCGTCGATGGCCTGGCGGTACACATTGGTGACCGTCGCGACGTAGTGCAGCGTCTTCATCCGGCCCTCGATCTTGAAGCTGTCGATGCCGGCCTCGATGAGCTCCGGCAAATGCCCGATCATGCACAGATCCTTCGAGCCCATCGTGAACCGGTCGCCTTCCCCTGTGAGCGCCGGCGCGTCGTCCCCGAAATAGAGGTCGTACTGCCAGCGGCAGGACTGGCAGCAGCCCCCGCGGTTCGAATCCCGGTCGGTAAAATGGTTCGACAGCACGCACCGGCCGCTGAACGACGAGCACATCGCGCCGTGGACGAACACTTCCAGCTCGATGTCGACGCGCCGCTTGATCTCCAGGATCTCCGCCAGGCTCGTCTCCCGGGCCAGCACGACGCGCGGCAGCCCTTCTTCCTTCCAGAACCGGACGGTGCGCCAATTCAGCGCCGATTGCTGCGTGCTGAGGTGCACCTCGAGGCCGGGCGCGACGCGCTGCGCGGTCTCGATGACGACCGGGTCGGCGGCGATGATCGCGGCGATGCCCGCATCCTCGAGCCCGCGCAGGTAGTCCTCCAGCCCGTCCAGATCCTCGTCGTGCGCGTAGATGTTGACCGCGCAGAACACCTTGGCGCCGTAGCGCCGCGCGAATTCGACGCCTTCCTTCATCTCGTCGAGCGTGAAGTTGTCGGCGTTCGAGCGCAGCCCGTACTTCTGCCCGCCGAGGTAGACCGCGTCCGCGCCGTAATGGACGGCGAATTTCAGCTTCTCCAGGCTGCCGGCCGGCGCCAAAAGTTCCGGCTTCGCCGGAACCGACGGTTCCGGGCGCTCAAGCCGTACCCGCCGCCCCCCGGCGGCCGGCATCGTCATCGCGGCCATCGGCGCCGCCTCCTTTGCGTGAAATTTCAACCGCCCGGCCGGCGGCCGGGCGTCAGTAGACCTGTTCCTTGTAATAGAAACCGAACGTCAGCTCGCGGCGGGGATCCTGCAACGCCCGGACCGGCTCCAGCCATTCCTCGCGGAACCGGTAGCCTTCGGGATCGCGCAGCCACTCGTCGATCGCCGCGCGGTACGCCCTCACGGCCGCCTCGTTGTATTCGGGCGTCTTCAGCAACCCTTCGATCTTCAGCGCGTCTATGCCGCCTTCGAGCAGCTCGTGCACGACCTCGAGCAGGCAGATGTCGTCCGGGCTCATGATGTGCGTGCCGGCCTCATCCTCGAAGATCGGCAGCCGGCTGTCCGGCCGCTCCGTCTCGACCAGATAGAGCCCGCGGGACAGGCCCGCCATCCCGGCAGACCCGCCGGCCCGCGCCGGCTCCGCGCCGTCCGGCCCGCGCAGCTCGAACGTCCGGCCGGTGCGCGCCGCATGCTCCAGATAGCTCTCGACGAGCCGCCGCTTCGAGTGGTAGATGTTCGTCATGCCGTGCACCTGGACCTGCGCTTCGAGCGACGTCTTCGCCTTGAAGGCGAGTATCTCATCCCCGTTCAGCTCCCGCGCGAGTACGGCGCGGACGGCGCCGCGGCGGCCCCAGAAGTCCGCCGCGCGGGCGTTCGTCGCCGTCATCTCGGCGTTCCAGTGGACGGCGAGGCCCGGCGCTTCCTCGCGGACCGTCATCAGGACGGCGGGATCGCCGCATTCGACCGCGTCCGCCCCCGCCTCCGCCACGCCGCGGATGTAATCCGGCAGCGCCTCGACCGCCGCGTTGTCCAGCAGATGGTTGACGAGCACGTAGAGCCGCTTGCCCCGGGGCTTCAGGCGCCGCGCCGCCTCGCGGATCATCGCGAGGTCGAACGGCCCGGCGGCCCGGGCCGCGAACGGCGGCCCGCCGACGAGCAGGGCGTCCGCGCCGGCGTCCGCCAGCCGTTCCAGCTCATCGAGGGTCGACGCGGTTGCCAGCAACTCCGGCTTCCGGCCCGCCTTTGTCGGCGGCTCCGGATTGCGGCCCGCCGCTTCAGCCGGCGGATTCGGCCCGCGGCCCGCCGACGCCTGCGGCCCCGGCTCTCTGCCTGCCGTCATCATCCGGCGCCTCCCTGCGCCGCGGCTTCCTCGCTCTTGCGGATGTTCCGCTGATGCTCCTCAAGCGTCTTCGCGAACAGGTGAGTCCGCGAGCCGTCCTTCTTCGTCACGTAGTAAAGATATTCCGTCTCCTCCGGCTCGAGCGCCGCCTGGATCGACGCCAGGCTCGGGCTCGCGATCGGCCCCGGCGGAAGGGCGGGGATTTTGTACGTGTTATACGGGCTGTCGATCTCGAGGTCTTCCTCGAGCACCCGGTCCTTCGTCCCGCCAAGCGCGTACAGGACGGTCGCGTCAACCTGCAGCGGCATGCCCTTCGCCAGCCGGTTGTAGATGACGCTCGCGACGATCGGCCGCTCCTCCGCGACGGCGACCTCGCGCTCGATCAGCGACGCGACGGTCAGCAGTTCGTGCAGCGACATGCCCCTTTCTTCGAGGATGTCCCGCCAGTCCTCGCGCAGCTGGTCCAGCTTCCGGTCGAGCTCGGCCATCATCCGCTTCAGGATGTCGGCTTCGGTGCTGCCCGTCTCCATCTCGTAGGTTTCGGGGAACAGATAGCCCTCGAGAGGATGGATGAGCCGCTCGTCGACCGGCACGGACGCGGCCGCGGACGACCATTTCCGCGCTTCGGCGGAATCGGCCAGCTCGAGGAATTTCGCCTTGTCGACGAACCCCTCGGACGCGAGCTTGTCCGCGATGCGCTCGAGCGTATAGCCCTCCGGGATCGTGAAGCGGAACGTCGGCGGCTTGACCGTGCGCCCCTCGTTCAGCATCGCGATGATCTCGTCGTTCGTCATGCCCGGCGCCATCTCGTACAGCCCGGCCTGGAAGTGGCCGCCCTCGTCCTTCATCGCAAGATAGTACTTGAACAGGAACGCGTTGCGGATGATGCCGTGCTGCTCGAGCAGTTCGGCGGTCCGGTTGGCGGAGGTGCCCTTCGGGATTTCGATCTGCACCGGATCGCCCGGCGGCGCCGGTTTCAGGCCGTTCCAGATGTACAGCAGCACCCCGCCGGCTCCCGCCGCCATCAGGAAAAGCAGCGACAAGATGACCGTCATCGTGATCTTCCACTTCGGAATCGGCTCCATCCGAACGCGTCTGTCCGCGCCGGTCGGTTCGGCTTGCATGTGATCCGACATGATTCTGACCCGTTCCTCCCGTTCAACAGCATCAAGGGACGAGCTTCCCCGTCCCTCGGCCGACCTATTCGAGCGCGCCGCGGTCTTCTGCGCTTTCCTCGAACATCAGCTCGTCGTAGCCTTCCGCGGCCGTCTCCCACTCGTCCTCATCGTCGATGTCCGCCAGCCCGAATTCGCCGTCCCCGCGCTCTTCCACCCGGAAGAACGCGATTTCGTCGTTCCGGCGCATCTCGGGCGTCTGCAGCGCGGCATACACCGCGCCGCCGAGCCTGTACTCGGCGAGCAGGCGGAACGTCTCCGTCCCGCCGCCGTCGTCGACCAGTTCGATCTCCCGGCCGTACGCCTTCTCGAGCCGGCGGAGCCGCTCAATCCGCGCCGTCATTCCGCCTTGCCGTCCTCCAGCTCGGCCAGCAGCGTATTGAACGTCTCCTCCACCATGTTCCACTCTTCCTCGTCTTCGATCGTGTACAGCTTCAGGTCGTCCCCGTCTTCCTCATACCGGAACGCGTACACTTCCTCTTCCTCGCCTTCCGGGGCGTCCACCGGCACGAGCATCATGTATTTCTTGTCGGAGTCGTCGAGCTCGAACTTCATGATGACTTCGAATTCTTCTTCGTTGCCGTCCTCGTCCGGGATGTAGATGATTTCCGGCTCTTCCGTCAGTTTGCCGTCATCGGCCATCGTTTACTCACCTGCCCGCTTTGGAATCGAGATAGTGTTGCAAAATCAGCGTTGCCGCCAATTTGTCCACAACCTGCCTGCGTTTCTTGCGGCTGACGTCCGCTTCCAGCAGCGTCCGCTCGGCGGCAACCGTCGTCAGCCTTTCATCCCACAGGTGAACGGGCAATTGTAGTCTTCCGCGCAGCATTTCCGCAAATGCGATGCAGATTTCGCCACGCGGCCCGATCGATCCGTCCATGTTGCGCGGCAGGCCGACGACGATCTCGCTGACCTCCCGTTCGCGGACGAGCCGTTCGATCTCCTCCAGTTCCCGGCCGTCCCTGTGTCGTTCCACGACCCCGACGCCCTGCGCCGTCCAGCCGAGCTCGTCGCTGACGGCGACGCCGATCCTCCGGTCGCCGAGGTCCAGCGCCATGATCCGCAATGCGCGTAACTCCTTTAGATCCTCCGCGGGATGAAGGCCATGCGCCCGCTTCCGGTGGTCATGGCCTGCGCCGGCTCAGATAGTATCGGACAAGCTCTTCGATCAGTTCGTCCCGCTCCTTCTTGCGGATCAGGCTCCGGGCGTTGTTGTGCCGGGGGATGTACGCCGGATCGCCGGAGAGCAGATAGCCGACGATCTGGTTGATCGGATTGTACTCCTTCTCGACCAGCGCGTCGTACACCGCCAGCAATATATCCTCGGCACTTGTCTCGACCTCTTCCGCCTTGACGTTGAACTTCATCGTCTTGTCCATGTTCGAACTCATCGCCGGCACCTCCCTTGTCGGGTGAGACCAGATTCATATTTCCATCATATCACATTTGCTTGCGCCAGAACCAGTTCCCCGGCCCGCTTCAGCGCTTCGTCGAGCTTCGACGGATCCTTGCCGCCGGCCTGCGCCATGTCCGGACGGCCGCCGCCTCCGCCGCCGCACACCGCCGCCACTTCCTTGACCAGCTTGCCGGCGTGGAATCCCCGGCCGACCAGGTCCTGCGATACGGTGATGACGAAGTTCACCTTGCCGTCCTGCTCCGCGCCGAGCACGATGATGCCGGAGCCGAGCTTCGCCTTCAGCTCGTCGGCGATGCCGCGCAGCGCGTCCATGCCGCCCGCGCTCACCCGGGCCGCGATGAGCTTCACGCCGCCCACTTCCGTCGCCTTGTCCGCGAGCGATCCGGCTTCGATCCGGCCCAGCTTCGCCTGCAGCGACTCGACCTCGCGCGAAAGCTCCCGGATCTGCGCCTGCAGCCCCTCGATCCGCTTCGGCACGTCCTGCACGCCCGACTTGAGCAGCCCGGCGGCCTGGCGGAGCAGGGCGATCTGCCCGTCCATGAAGTCGTACGCGCGCTGCCCCGTCACGGCCTCGATCCGGCGGACGCCGGAGCCGATGCCGCTCTCCGAGACGATCTTGAACAGGCCGATCTGGGACGTGTTCCGCACGTGGATGCCGCCGCACAGCTCGATGCTGTAGTCGCCGACCTTCACGACGCGCACGATCTCGCCGTACTTCTCGCCGAAGAGCGCCATCGCGCCCATCGCCTTCGCCTCGGCCAGCTTGTGGTACGAGATTTCGACGTCCGTGCCGAGCCAAATCTGCTCGTTGACGCGTCGCTCGATCTCGTCGAGCTCCTCCTGCGTGACCGCGCTGAAATGGGTGAAGTCGAACCGGAGCCGCTCCGCCTCGACGAGCGAGCCGGCCTGGTTCGCGTGCCCGCCCAGCACTTCCTTCAGCGCCTTGTGCAAGAGATGCGTCGCCGTGTGGTTCTTCGTGATCGCCTCGCGCTCCGCTCTGGCGACGGCCGCCTCGACGACGTCGCCGACGCGCAGCACGCCGCTCTCCACCTTCACGTGATGGACATGCTGGCCATGCGGCGCCTTGGATACGTCGGTCACGACGGCGCGGACCTGCCTGCCCGCGAGCTCGCCCCGGTCGCTCACCTGGCCGCCGCTTTCCGCATAGAACGGCGTCTTGTCGAGAATGACGAGGCATTCGCTGCCTTCGCCGGCCAGATCGACCAGCGCGCCGTCCGCGACGATCGCGAGCACCTTCGCCTGCACGTCGACCGCGTCATAACCGACGAACTCGCTCGGTTCGGCCCAATCGTCGAGCGGCCCGCCCTGCACCTGCATGCCGCCGGTCTCCTGGCGCGCCGCGCGCGCCCGCTCCCGCTGCCGCTCCATCGCCGCCTCGAAACCTTCGCGGTCGACGGTCAGGCCGTTCTCGGCCGCGTAGTCCTCCGTCAGGTCGAGCGGGAAGCCGAATGTGTCGTACAGCCGGAACGCGTCCTCGCCCGGGATGACGCCGCCCTGCCCGCGCGCCGCCTCGGCGACTTCGGCGAGCTTCGCAAGGCCGCCTTCGAGCGTCTCGTGGAACCGCTCCTCCTCGGTCCGGATGACGCGCTCGATGAACGCGCGCTTCTCGACGACCTCGGGGTAGTGGGAGCCCATGATGTCGCCGACGACGGCCGTCAGCTCGTACAGGAACGGCCGCTCGACGCCGAGCTTCCGGCCGTAGCGGACGGCGCGCCGGAGCAGACGTCGGATGACGTAGCCGCGCCCCTCGTTGGACGGCAGAACGCCGTCGCCGACCGAGAAGACGGCCGTCCGGATGTGGTCGGCGATCACCTTCAGCGCGACATCGGTTTCCTCCCGCTCCTGATATCGGACGCCGGCGATTTCGCACGTCCGGTCGATGATCGGCCGGAACAGGTCGGTGTCGAAGTTGGAGTCGACGTCCTGCAGAATCGACGCGAACCGTTCAAGCCCGGCGCCGGTGTCGATGTTCTTGTTCGGCAGCGGCGTGTAGCTTCCGTCGGGGTTATGGTTGTACTGCGAGAACACGAGGTTCCACACTTCGAGGAACCGCTCGTTCTCGCCGCCGGGACGGCACTCGGGATCGCTCAGGTCGCCGTATTTTTCCCCGCGGTCGTAGAAGATTTCCGTGCACGGTCCGCACGGCCCCTCGCCGATGTCCCAGAAGTTGTCCTCCGTCTTGTAGATGCGCTCCGCCGGGATGCCGATCTTCTTGTGCCACAGTTCGAACGCTTCCGTGTCGTCCGGATGGACGGTGACCGACAGCCTGTCCGGATCGAAGCCGATCCACTCGGGGCTCGTCAGGAACTCCCAAGCCCAGGTGATCGCCTCTTCCTTGAAGTAGTCGCCGATCGAGAAGTTGCCCAGCATTTCGAAAAAGGTATGGTGCCGGCGCGTCTTGCCCACGTTCTCGATGTCGTTCGTGCGGATGCATTTCTGCGCGTTCGCGATGCGCGGATTGTCCGGCTTCACGCGGCCGTCGAAATACGGCTTGAGCGGCGCCATGCCCGCGTTGATCCAGAGCAGGGAAGGATCGTTGTGCGGCACGAGCGACGCGCTCGGCTCGATCTTGTGGCCTTTGCTTGCGAAGAACGCAAGCCATTTGGAGCGGATTTCACTGGCTTTCATGACTTTTGCTGCGCCTCCGTCTGACTTTTTCTCGGGATAATAAAAAACGTCCTTGCATCAAGCAGGGACGAATGGATCATTCGCGGTACCACCCTGGTTACCGGCTCGCCCTGTCCGGGCACACCGGTCGCCTCGCAGGGACGATAACGGGTCCTCGCCGGCGGATTTTCCCTCCGCACTCCGAAACGAGCTTCGGCCGCCCTGGCGCCCGGGGCCCTTCCAGCCGCGCGTGACGAATGCGCGGGGCTCCCTCTCTGTCCGGCCGGACACGGCTTACTCCTGTTCCATCCTGGCTTTGTCCGATATGTGATAATTCCCAACGTATTATAGTATTGCCGCGCGGCCCGTGTCAAATCGTTTTCCGGCGGATGTAGTACGCGAACAGGTGCTGCAGGACGACCTTCGCCGCGGCGAACGCCGGCACGGCCAGGATCATGCCGAGGAGCCCCGCGATCTCGCCGCCGGCGAGCAGCGCGAAGATGATCGTGAGCGGGTGCATGTGCAGCGAGCGGCCGACGACCTGGGGCGAGATGACGTTGCCCTCGATGATCTGGCAGAACGTGTTGACGAGCGCGGTGAAGAGGACCATTTTCAGCGAGACGGTCGACGCGACCAGCAGCGCCGGCGCCGCCCCGATGAACGGTCCGAGGTACGGGATGACGTTCGTGATCGCGACGAACAACGCGAGCAGCAGCGGATACGGCAGCCCGATCAGCCAGTAGCCGGTGTAGGCGAGCAGGCCGACGATCGCGCAGACGATGAACTGGCCGCGGATGTAATTGCCGAGCGCCTCGTCGATGTCCTTGAACAGCCGGATGACGCCCTGCCGCCGGGAGCGCGGCACGAAGCTCATGATCGCGCGCTCGAACGCGTCGAGATCCTTCAGGATGTAGAACGCAAGGAACGGAATGATGAACGCGACGAAAACGGCGTTCAGCATCGACCCGATGTTGTTCATGAACGACAGCGCCGCCTCGGCGAGCCGCTTCTCGAGGTCGATCAGCGACTTGTTGATCGCACCCCGCACGCTTTCCGGCAGGAACGAATGGTTGTTGAGCTGATCCATCAGATTCTGGGCCCGCATCGTCAGCTCGGGCGCATGCCGGTTCAGCTGCTCGACCTGCTCGACGATCATCGGAATCGCGTTGAGCAGAATGACCGTCACCGCCGCGGCGAACACCGCGTAGATGAGCAGCACCGCGACGGATCGCGGCACCCGCCGCTCGGCAAGCAGCGTCACGACCGGGTTGAGCACGTACGAGATGATCATCGCGATGACGAACGGCGCAAGCACCGCCTTCAGGAATCCGTACACTTCGAGCAGCACGGGCTTGAGCTGCTGGAGCAGCAGCAGGACGGCCAGTATGAGAATCGTGTAGACGAGTCCCCTGAACAGCCGGCTTCCCGCCCATGGATTCATCCCGGCCACCTCCCTTCCGCCGCCGGGGACGGCCCGCCGCAAAGACACAGTACATTATATGTAGCGGCTTGGCCATTCATCCTTGTCCGCGCGGATCGCCGGTGCGCCGGTACGCCCGTTCGGGCCGGCCGCGGGAACGAATTGGAGAAAAATTTTCCTCTATTCTCCCAACTTGGGTCGCAACCCGGAAACAGAAGCAAAAATTTCGTTTATTTTTTGAAATTGCCCCGAAATCCGCGAAAAAGGTGACAATAGGTGAAGAAATTTCTTCTATTCTTGATCGGAATGCGTTTTTCGACAAAATAGAAGAAATTGCTTCTTTTGTTCCCACCCCCCCGTTCCGGACCCGCGACCGCCCCCGGAAAAGCGAAGCGGCCCGCATCGCATGCGGACCGCTTCGGCCTTCGCCGGCATGAGCCGGCACTTCGATTCAGTTGGCGTGCATTTGCTGCTCGACCGTCGGCTCATCGAAGAACAGATCGTCGAGCGAGCTGAGCGTGCCGTCTTCTTCCACCTGGAACACCGACATCTTGTCGCCGTTCACCGTCAGCTCGATGAAGCATCCCCAGCAGTAGTACTGGTGCGACCCGATCTTGCCGATGTCTTTGGAATTGCAATTCGGACATCTCATCATCTTGCATTGCTCCCTGCTATCCCGATTCCGTGACGTAGGCCTCCAGGTCTTGTTCGCATCGGGCGGGGACGAGAATCGCGTTTTCCCCGAGCTTCATGAGCCCGGGATCCGCGTCAATTCTGAGCCGCTTGCGCCCTTCGATCAGATCCGAGACAAAGCCATCCGTCAATTCAAAACCTGTAATTGGTGTACCCTGAAATCCCTGAAAATAAACATCCGACACGCGTCCGAGTTGCCTGCCTTCATCGGTGATGACCGGAAGATCCTTCAGCCGGATCCGTCCGGTATGGAACGTTCGGCCGATGTCGGCCGCTTCGAACCGTTTGACGGCGCCTTTGTCCGAGATGAGGATCGCGTCGCTGCCCAGGGCCGTAACGCTCTCCCAGAGCGCGGCGTCGTAGTAGCGCTTGAACCACCACCGTCCGGCTTTCAGCAGAAATCCGCGGAGCGACCAATGCTCGTCGAACCACAGGTCGAGTACGTTGCCCGCCCGGCGGCCGGTCCTCTCGTCGATGACCGGCAGACCGATCAAACGCTGCGCATTGTACACGGGGCTGTTCCCCTTTCATTTTTTACGCAGGCGATCCGCAATGGTTGCAATTTTTTCTGCGGCTGTCTCGATTTCATCCATCGTATTCGAAGGGCCGAAACTGAATCGGACGGCAGATTTCAGTCGTTCTTCGGGCAGACCCATCGCCTTCAGCACGTGCGACCGCTCGAGCGATCCCGAAGAGCAGGCGGAACCGCTCGCCGCCGCGATGCCCTCGAGATCGAGGGCCATGAGCAGCGTCTCCGTATCCGCCCCGATGAAGCTGATGTTCGTCACATGCGGAAGCCGGCTGCCGATGCGGCCGTTCACGATGGCCCCGGCCGGGCCGAGCCGGCCGATCAGCAGCGCCTCGAGCCGGTCCCGCAGCGCCATGAGGCGCCGGACCTTCGTCTCCCGCCCTTCCACCGCCATCTCGACGGCGAGCGCGAATCCGCAGGCGGCGGCCACGTTCTCCGTGCCGGCCCGGCGCTTCCGCTCCTGCGAACCGCCGTGGATGATCGGCTCGATCGGCGTCCCGGAGGCGATGTAGAGGGCGCCGATTCCCTGGGGGCCGCCCAGCTTGTGCGCCGAGAAGCTGACGAGGGAGGCCGGCGTCTCCTTGAGGTCGATCGGCACCGCGCCGAGCGCCTGCACGGCGTCGACGTGGAAGACGATGCCGCGCGCCCTGAGGCGCTCGCCGATCCGGTGGATCGGCTGGATCGTGCCGACTTCGTTGTTTGCCCACATGATGCTGGCGAGCCCGGTCTCCGGGCGGAGCGCCTCCTCCACCGCCGCCGGATCGATGTAGCCGGTCGAATCCGGCATGACGCGCGTCACGGCGAATCCTTCGCGCTCGAGCGCGTCCGCGGCGTGGAGGACGGCGTGGTGCTCGATCGCCGACACGACGACGTGCGTCTTCCCCCGGCGCCCGAGGGCGCGCGCCGCGCCGATGACGGCGGCGTTGTCGCTCTCCGTGCCCCCGGACGTGAAGACGATCTCGGAAGGCTTGCAGTTCAGCTTCGCGGCGATGCGGTCCCGCGCGTCGGTCAGCCTCGCCCGCGCGGCGCGCCCGAACGCGTGCAGGCTCGAGGGATTGCCCGTCCCGGCGCGCATGGCGTCGAGCATCGCTTCGGCCACTTCGGGAAGAAGCGGCGCGGACGCGGCGTGATCCAGATAGATGCCTTTCATTTGAGTCAAGCTCCGTTTCCTGCTCCGTTGATGCGCTTCATGCGGCTCAAATGTAGAACATGTAGCTTTCCTGCTCGTTCTCGCCCTGGTACGCGATCAGGTCGGCCAGTGTCGTGGAATCCAGCACGTTCGCGATCGCGTCGCGGATGCGGAGCCACAGATCCCGCTTCGCCGGGTCGTCCTCCTCCGTGAAGTCGACGGGCGAAATCGGTCCCTCCAGAATGCGGATGACATCGCCGGACGTGATCTGCTCCGGATCCTTCGACAAAATGTAACCGCCGTAAGCGCCGCGGACGCTCTTGACGAGTCCCGCGTTGCGCAGCGGCGCGACGAGCTGCTCGAGATAATGCTCGGACAGGCCGTTGCGCTCGGCGATGCTCTTCAACGACTGAGGCCCTTCGCCGTATTTTGCTGCAAGCTCCATCATGATCGTCAAGCCGTAGCGGCCCTTCGTCGAAATTTTCACTGTTTCGGCACCCCGCTTCACCATTCTGTCCCAAAATCAATTCGCGGTATTCCTATCTTCACCATATGGTATCACAAATCCGCCGGGTTGTGTTCCCGGAACGGTGAAAAACTTTTCGTTTTTGTGTTACAATGTGCAAACAGGCGGTGATGCATATGAAGGATCCATCGAAGACGCGCGTCGTCGTCGGCATGTCGGGCGGCGTCGACTCGTCCGTCGCGGCGCTGCTGCTCAAGCGGCAGGGCTACGACGTCGTCGGCGTGTTCATGAAGAACTGGGACGACACGGACGAATTCGGCCGCTGCACGGCGGACGAGGACGCGGAAGACGTGCGGCGCGTCTGCAGCCAGATCGGCATTCCGATGTACACGGTCAATTTCGAGAAACCGTACTACGATAAAGTATTCGCGTATTTCCTCGCGGAATACGAGCGCGGTCGGACGCCGAACCCCGACGTCATGTGCAACCGGGAGATCAAATTCGGCGAGTTTCTGGAGAAGGCGCTCGAGCTCGGCGCGGACTGCCTGGCGACCGGCCACTACGCGCGGCTCGACCGGTCCGGGGAAAGCGTGCGGCTGCTGCGCGGCGCCGATCCGAACAAGGACCAGACCTATTTCCTGCACGCCTTGAGCCGGAAGCAGCTCGAGCGGGCGTTGTTCCCGATCGGCCATCTGACGAAGCCCGAGGTGCGGCGCATCGCGGCCGAAGCCGGGCTCGCCACGGCCGGCAAGAAGGACAGCACCGGCATCTGCTTCATCGGCGAGCGCAATTTCAAGGAATTCCTCAGCCAGTATCTCCCCGCCAAGCCGGGCAACATCGTCGACCTGTCCACCGGCAAAGTGATGGGCCGGCATGACGGACTGATGTACTACACGCTCGGCCAGCGGCAGGGGTTGGGCATCGGCGGCACGGGCACGGGCGAGCCCTGGTTCGTCGCGGACAAGGATCTCACGCGCAACGAGCTGCTCGTCGTGCAGGGCGACCGCCACCCCGCGCTGTACTCGAAGGGGCTCACGGCAAGCGGCGTGAACTGGATTCCGCCGCGGCGGCCGGACGGACCGCTGCGCTGCACGGCGAAATTCCGCTACCGCCAGCCGGATCAGGGCGTGACGGTGACGCTCCATCCGGACGGCACCGCCGACGTCGCCTTCGACGCGCCGCAGCGCGCGGTCACGCCCGGCCAGGCCGTCGTCTTCTACGACGGCGACGAATGTCTCGGCGGCGGCACGATCGAGCGCGTGCACAAGATTGATCCCGCGGAGCTTGGGGCGGGCTCCGTCCATTGACGTCCATCGGGACGTCCGGGGTATCCCGGAAGCAAGGAAACCTCCGGATGCTGAAGATCCGGAGGTTTCCCTGTTGGCGCGGGAGCCCCGTCAGCCCGTCTTCTCGGCCGTAAGCAGCCCCCCGCTGTCCTCGTCGTCTTTGATGAGCCGTACCGTAATGCGCGAAATGCGCAGATTGTCGGTCTCTTCAATCACGAATTTGTGGGTATCCTTGTACAGGACCCCCTGGCCGCGCTTCGGCGGAATTTCGATCTGCGAATAGATCCATCCGCCGATCGTGTCGTAGTCGTCGGACTCGATGTCGATGTTGAAGAAGCTGTTCACTTCCTCGATGAGCAGAAGCCCGTTGATCGAATACGTCGTCTCGTCCTTGCGCTCGATGTCCGGACGCTCCTCGTCGAACTCGTCCTGGATCTCACCCACGATTTCCTCCATGATGTCCTCGAGCGTGACAAGCCCCGACGTTCCGCCATACTCGTCAATGAGGATCGCGATCTGCGTCTTCTTCTTCTGCATCAGCTTGAGCAGCTGGCTGATCTGCATCGACTCCGGCACGGTCGTGATCGGCCGCAGAATTTCCCTGATGCTTTGCGGCTTCCTCCCGTCGGCCCGCAGAATGTCCTTGATATGGACGAAACCGATGATGTTGTCCTTGTCGTTCTCGCAGACCGGATAGCGGGTGTGCATCTCCCGCAGGGCGATCGCCTTGTTCTCCTCGAACGACAGGTTCGCGTACAGGACGTTCATTTCAGTGCGCGGAATCATGATTTCCCGGGCCGTCGTCTCCGCGAACTCGAAGATGTTGTCCACGAGCGTCAGTTCGGTGTTGTCGATCAGGCCGCTCTTGTGGGACTCCTTCATCAGAATCCGGATCTCTTCTTCCGTGTGCGCCGACTCGTGCTCCGACGCGGGAGCGATGCCGATCAGGCGCAACATGCGGTTCGCGGTGCCGTTCAGAAACCAGATGAACGGATACATCACCTTGTGGAACGCGATCATCGGACCCGCCGTCCACAGCGTGACGCCTTCCGCCTTGCGGATGGCCAGCGATTTCGGCGCCAACTCGCCCAGCACGATGTGCAGGAACGTGATCAACGAGAACGCAATGGCAAATGAAATCGTGTGCAGAATGACTTCGTTCTCAATGCCCGCCGCGTGCAGGAGCGGCTCCAGCAAATCGGCCACCGCCGGTTCGCCGATCCAGCCCAGGCCAAGCGACGCGAGCGTGATGCCGAGCTGACAGGCGGACAGATAGGCGTCCAGATTGTTGGTCAGATTCTCGGCCAGCTTGGCGCGCTTGTGCCCTTCCTGAACGAGCGTGTCGATCCTGCTGCCGCGGACCTTCACCATCGCAAACTCCGCAGCGACGAAGAAGCCGTTCATGAACACCAGGAATACGACCAGCAACAGACTGAGCCATATGGGTAACGGGTCACTGCCCACCGATTCCCTGATCCCGCGATCCGCCGGGCGGAAGGCAAGCGGGACCAGGTGCACCTCCTCTGATAGATGATGGCGTCCTGCGACAGCCTATTTATAAAGATTCCTTATAGTAAAGTTTATGCGATACCGCCCCCGCGCGTCAAATTTCCGCGGCGGCGCTTTGGTTATTCTTATTCGGCTGAGGCTCATCTTTATGAACCTTTGCCGGGCTGGATTGACGAATTTCCGCCCACAGGTCGCGTTCTGCCCGATTTGCGCCTTTTCTGCTGATTGATGTGTATTTTTTCCTCCATGCCCTGGGTTGTCGCTTCATAGAAAAATTTGCCGTCCAGATGGTCGGGCAGATACTGCTGCTCGACATAATGGCCGGGGTAGTCGTGCGGATATTTGTAGCCGACGTGCCCGAGCTTCTCCGCCCCGCTGTAGTGCGCGTCGCGCAGATGCAGCGGCACCTCCATCGTCCCCGACGAGTCGATCGCGCCCATCACGCGGCTGATGGCCATGGCGATCGCGTTCGATTTCGGGCTTTCGACCGCGAACAGGATCGCCTGCGCGATGTTGTATTTCGCCTCCGGCCAGCCGATCTTGTGGTAGGCGTCCATCGCCGTCACCGCCTGCACCATCGCCTGCGGGTTGGCGAGGCCGATGTCCTCGCTGCACGCCACGATCAGCCGGCGCAGGAACACCATCGGATCCATGCCGAGTTTCTCCACCGCGTACAGGAACCAGAACAGGGCGGCGTCGCTCGAGCCGCGGATGCTCTTGTGGAACGCCGAGAGAACGTCGTACTGCGTCGAAGGATCCGCCTTCACCGTCGGCTCACGGATCGATTCCTCCGCCACTTCCAGCGTGATGTGGACCGTGCCGTCCGGGCGCGACGTGGTCGTGACCGCCGCCAGCTCGAGCGCGTTCAGCGCCCGGCGGATGTCGCCGCCGGCCATGCGCGCGATATGCTCAAGCGCCTCCTCGTCAACCTGAAGCTTCATGAACCCGAGCCCGCGCTCCCGGTCGGCCAGCGCGCGGCGCAGCGCCGACATCACGTGCTCCTTCGTCAGCGGCTCGAGGCGGAACAGCGTCGAGCGCGAGAGCAGCGCGCCGTTCACATGGTGGAACGGATTCTCGGTCGTCGCGCCGATGAACACGATGATGCCCTGCTCCACCGCGGGCAGCAGCGCGTCCTGGCGGGCCGTGTTGAACCGGTGCACCTCGTCGAGGAACAGGATCGTCTTCTTCCCGTACAGCGACTTGAGCTCCCGCGCCCGGTCGATGACGTCCCGCACATCCTTGACCGACGCGTCCACGGCGTTCAGCCGGACGAACTCGCCTTGCGTCCGCTTCGAGATGATGTGGGCGAGCGTCGTCTTGCCGCATCCCGGCGGGCCGTACAGCAGAATCGACGTCACCTGGTCGGCCTCGATCGCCCGGCGCAGCAGCTTGCCGGGACCGAGAATATGTTCCTGTCCGATGTACTCGTCCAGCGTCTCGGGCCTCATCCGGTCCGCGAGCAGCCGGGCCCGGGGCGTCTGTTCGTCCCGGTAGGTGAACAAGTCCATGTCCGTCATCCCACCCTCGATAATGAAATGATAGCATATTCGCACATGTGTTCGCCACCATGCCGAACGCCGCTGTTTCTTCGCGGCCCCTGATGCCGGAAGACCGCCCGAATCCGCAAGGATTGACAATGTTCGACGGCGGCTTTCGAGCGATCCTCGTCCTTGGGAACTACCGGAAATGGGCTGGCGGTGCGATTCGGCGGGCAGGGCGATTTTGATAAAATGTCTCCACAACCTAAATTAGTAAATTATTGGCATCAAAAGAAATGAAAGGGGATGACGAAATGCTCAAGCGCGTTACGACGGAACAGGATCTGGCGTACTACAACTTCATTTGGATGACGGCATGGCGGGAGAAGGGATACGACTTCGAATTTTCGCCGGCCGTGCTGGAGCGATGGCTCGTCGTGACGCCCGGGGGAGAGCCCGTCGGCACGGCGGAATTCAAGCCTTTCCTCCCGGGCGTGAGCGCCTTCGAGTCGGTCGCGGACATCGGACGGATGCCCGAGCTTGTCCGGGACCGCCGGAAGGTGGCGGAGATCGACAAATACGCGGTTCTGCCCGAACATCGGGGGAAATACGTCGACGACCTCGTGGCGGCGGCCGTTCTCGTCGCCCGGGAGCACGGCATCCGCTGGTTCGTCACGCTGCTGGAGCCGACGTTCTGCCGCGCAATCCGCATCCTGTACCATCCCCCGATGACCGAGCTCGGACCGAGAACGTTCTACAAGGGCGACGACGTCATTCCCGTCGTCATCGACGTGCGGGATGTCGCGGCCCGTCCGGAACGGTACAACGTCAAGCTGCCGCCGGTGTTCGAGGCCGTGGGCGGCGCCTGCTGAACCATCCTGAAGAAGCGACTGGAGGGAAATTGACGTCTGAATAAGCGGTCGGCCGCCGGCATGCGGTCCGGCGGCCGATCCATCGGAACCTGTGCGGTTTGGGAATCATATCCGCACGCCGCCGGCGGCGAGCAGATCGCGCACGGCGACGCTGACCATGATGAGTCCGGCGACGGGCGGCACGAACGAGTTGCTGGCGGGCGGCTGCTGCGCCTTGCGGATGTTCGGCGCGTTCTCCGGCACGATCCGCTCCGTCACGTCGCGGCGGGGCTTGAGCGGCGGCTCGGTCGAGAAGACGACCTTGACGCCCTTGCGGATGCCGGCTTCCCGCAGCTTCGTGCGGATGACGCGCGCCATCGGGTCGGTATGGGTCTTCGAGATGTCCGTCACCTGGAACTTCGTCGGATCCATCCGGTTCGCCGCGCCCATGCTCGAGATGATCGGAATGTTCCGCTTCAGGCACTCCTGGATCAGATGGATCTTGTAGGTGATCGTGTCCGAGCAGTCCAGCACGTAATCGAGATCGTACTTGAACAGTTCCTCGCACGTTTCCCCGGTGTAGAACATCCGCAGCGCGATCGCGTCGCATTCCGGGAAAATCTGCCCGATCCGCTCGCGCATCAGCTCCGCCTTCGGCTGGCCGATCGTCGTCAGGAGCGCGTGGATCTGCCGGTTCACGTTCGTGATGTCGACGACGTCCTTGTCGATCATGACGATCCGGCCGACGCCCGTGCGGGCCAGCGCCTCGACGGCGATCGAGCCGACGCCGCCGACGCCGAGCACGGCGACCGTGCTCCGCTTCAATACTTCGAGCCCTTCCGGCCCGATCGCCAGTTCGGTGCGTGAAAACTGGTGAAGCATGTCCGGCTATCGTCTCCCTTACTCGGTCTGCGGCTGCGGTTTCTGCTTCGGCTGGCCGGACGGCTGCGGCTGCTGCGGCTTCGCGCCCGGCTTCGGCACCGTGCGGATGTGCAGCTCCGCGAGCTGCTCGCGCTCGACGCGCGACGGGGCGTCCATCATCGGGTCGGTCGCGTTCGCCGTCTTCGGGAACGCGATCGTCTCGCGCAGGTTGGTCCGGCCCGCCAGCAGCATGATCAGCCGGTCGAAGCCGAACGCGATGCCGCCGTGCGGCGGCGTGCCGTATTCGAACGCGTCGAGCAGGAAGCCGAACTTCTCGCGCGCCTCCTCCATCGTGAAGCCGAGCGCCTTGAACATTTTCTCCTGCACGTCCCGCTTGTAGATCCGCATCGAGCCGCCGCCGACTTCGTAGCCGTTCAGCACGAGGTCGTAGGCTTGCGCGCGGATCGCGCCGGGATCGCTGTCGAACAGGGGCAGGTCCTCATCCGCCGGCCGCGTGAACGGATGGTGCTCCGCCACATAACGCTTTGCTTCCTCGTCCCACGAGAGCAGCGGGAAGTCGATGATCCAGGCGAACCGGAACGCGGACTCGTCGATCAGGCCGAGCTGCCGGCCGACCTTCAGGCGCAGGTTGCCGAGCACGTCGCAGACGATCTTCTTCTTGTCGGCGGAGAACAGGAGCAGGTCCCCTTCCTCCACGCCGAGCCGCTCCGTGAGCGCCGCGATTTCTTCCGGTTTGAAAAATTTCACGATCGGACCGCGCCATTCGCCGTCCTTCACCGTGATCCACGCGAGCCCCTTGCCGCCGTAGCGTTCGGCGAACGGCTTCAGGTCGTCGAGTTCCTTGCGGCTCCAGTTCGCGCAGCCCTTCGCGTTCAGCGCCCTTACGACGCCGCCCTGCGAAGCCACCGAAGCGAACACCTGAACGCCGCAACCCTTCGCGATGTCCGTAATGTCGACGATCTCGAGGCCGAACCGGAGATCCGGCTTGTCGGAGCCGTATTTGTCCATCGCGTCCCGATAGGTCAGGCGCTGGAACGGACGCGGGATGTCGACGCCGATCGTCTCCCTGAACAGCCGGACGACCAGCTCCTCCATCAGGTCCAGCAGCTCGTCGCGCGACAGGAACGACGTCTCGATGTCGACCTGGGTGAACTCCGGCTGGCGGTCGGCCCGCAGGTCCTCGTCGCGGAAGCAGCGGGCGATCTGGTAGTACCGCTCGAGCCCGGCGACCATGAGCAGCTGCTTGTAGATCTGCGGCGACTGCGGCAGCGCGTAGAATTCTTCCGGATGCAGCCGGCTCGGCACGAGGTAGTCGCGCGCCCCCTCCGGCGTGCTCTTCGTCAGGATCGGCGTCTCGATCTCGACGAAGCCGTGGGCGTCCAGGAAATCGCGGAACACCTTCGCCGCCTTCGAGCGCAGCATCAGCGTCTTCTGCATTTCCGGCCGGCGCAGGTCGAGGTAGCGGTATTTCAGCCGCACCGACTCGTCGACGTCGATGCCGTCCTCGATCGGGAACGGCGGCGTCTTCGCCGGGTTCAGGATTTCGATATGCTTCACGCGCACCTCGATCTCGCCCGTCGGAATGTTCGGGTTGTACGTCTCCGGATCGCGGTGCACCACTTCGCCCCGCACGGTGATCACGTACTCGCTCCGCACGCGGTCGGCGATTTCATGCGCTTCCTTCGAGAAAGCGGGGTTGAACACGACCTGTACGATGCCGGTCCGGTCGCGCAGGTCGACGAACAGGACGCCGCCGAGGTCGCGGTAGCGCTGCACCCAGCCGCTGAGCGTCACCTCCTTGCCGACGTCCGCCTTGGACAATGTGCCGCATTGATGGGTTCTGAGCGTCATGGTTCCTTCGACTCCCCTTGCATGGTTTGAGTTGATGTTTCGCCTCTGACCGACGGGCCGCGTTACCGGTTCCCGCGCACGGCGGCCGCAAGTTCTTCCAGCTTCACGAACCGCTGCTCGCCGGTCGCCATCTCCTTCAACGCGATCTCGCCGCGCGCAAGCTCGTCGTCGCCGAGGATCGCCGCGTACCGGGCGTTCAGCCGGTCCGCCGCCTTGAGCTGCGCCTTCATCTTGCGGCCGCCGTAGTCGCGCTCCGCCGCGAGCCCCGCCCGGCGCAGTTCGTGCAGCAGCCGGACGGTCTCCCGCTCCGCCGCCTCGCCGAGGCCGATGAGGTAGACGTCGATCGCCTCGCCGGACAAGCCTTCCTGCTGCCGTTCAAGCAGCAGCACGGTGCGCTCGAGCCCGATGCCGAGGCCGACGCCCGGCAGGTCGGGTCCGCCGATCTCCCGCACGAGGCCGTTGTAGCGCCCGCCGCCGCCGATCGTGTCGATCGCGCCGATCCCTTCCGCCTTGTATTCGAAGGCGGTGTGCGTGTAGTAATCGAGGCCTCGGACGAGGCGGGTATTGATCGCGAACGGAATGTCCATCGCCGCGAGATGATGCTGCACCGCCTCGAAATGCGTCCGGCACTCCTCGTCGAGGCTGTCCAGGATCGAGGGCGCGCCGCCGAACTTGTCCTGGTCGACCTTGCAGTCGAGCACGCGCAGCGGGTTGCGCTCCATCCGCTTGCGGCAGTCTTCGCAGAGCTGACTTTCAAGCGGCTCGAGGAATTCGAGCAGCCTGCCGCGGAACGCCGCGCGGACGGCCGGCGTGCCGACGGAGTTGATCTCGACGCGCACGCCTTCAAGGCCGATCTCCCGGTAGAACATCGCGCCGAGCGCGATCACTTCCGCGTCCAGCGCCGGATCGGTCGACCCGAGCGCCTCGACGCCGAACTGGTGGAACTGGCGGTAGCGCCCCGCCTGCGCCCGCTCGTAGCGGAACATCGGGCCGATGTAGTACAGCTTCGCCGGATCCGGCTCGCCGTACAGCTTGTTCTCGACATAGGCGCGCACGACGCCGGCCGTCCCTTCCGGCCTGAGCGTCACGCTCCGCCCGCCGCGGTCCTCGAAGGTGTACATTTCCTTCTCGACGATGTCGGTCGTCTCGCCGACGCCCCGCCGGAACAGCTCGGTCGCCTCGAAGATCGGCGTGCGGATCTCGCGGTAGTTGAACCGGCGGCACAGCTCGCGCGCCGCCGCTTCGACGCGCTGCCAGACCGCCGCGCTGCCGGGCAGGATGTCCTGCGTCCCCGGCGGTCGTTGAAACGCCATAGGATCACCCCGTATCGGTTCATGGTTGATCATCGATGCCGGGAATGCCGGGATCCCCATCCAACAGAAAAGGCTCCCGTCCCCTCTGGGACGAGAGCCTGCGCTCCCGTGGTGCCACCCGGATTCCAAGTGCGCGCGTGCCGGAGCCGCCGCTTGACGGCGCGCGGTTCGCCATCCGGCGCTCCACGCCGCGATGACGCGAGCCTGCCGCGCCTTACGGCCCGCCAGCCATGCCGCTTGCGCCTTTCGCGCCTCACGGCCCGCCGACAGGCGTTCGCACTTGCTCGTTCATGCCGGTTAACGCCCGGCCGCGTTCCGCGCTACTGGGCGCCGCCATACGCGCTCGCGGGCCGTTCGCACGGAAATCTCGGGGAGGTCTTTCATCCGGTCGTCAACAGGCGGCTTGCAGCCGGGGCCGCCCTCTCTGGGGATGCGGTGCCGGACTACTCTTTCCCGTCATCGATGCTGGTTATGTGAAGTCATTGCCCCTTATTGTAATATGCGCGTTTGGACCTGTCAACTCGACCGCCGGCGGTATTGCCGTTCATCGGCCGCCGCCATGCAGCGGAAGGATCGCGCCGCCGCTGCCCATTAACGGCGCCTGGTGCCGTCAATCCCGCTTGCCCCCGCCCGCACAAAAAGAAAGAAGCCCGCAACGCGCGTTGCAGGCCAACAACGTGTATATCAATAAAGGGGGTCGATTGTCATTATACCCCCCGAAGATTAAAGAAACATTTGCGTTGTATTACAATTTCATTACAAAGAAGCCGCCCCGGCGGCTCCGGCGCGGAACACCCGGTCCAGCGCCTCGATCTTCGCCTCCGCGGCGCGCTCCCAGGACTCGATGTACGCCTTCGGCTCCTTCGGGTTCGCGTGCCGTGTGATCTCGCCCGTGGCCGGGTCGATGAATTTGCTCGTCGCGCCGCAGCCGATGCCGATGATCGACTGCATTTCCTCCATCATCAGGATGTTGTAGAGGCTTTCGGCCCCCGGTTTCGCGTACCCGACGTTCTCCTGGTTGCCGAGGATGTTTTTCTGCCGATACAGATAGTACGGGACGTACCCGTGCGCCTCGGTCCACTCCAGCGCCATCTTCGTCATCTTCACGATTGCCTCGCGCCCCGCGACCCGGTACCTGCCGCCGTCGCCTTCCCGCCTGCTCCGCGTCATCTCCGACGCCCGCTTGAACGACAGCGTGTGCACCGTCAGCGACTCCGGCATCAGTTTCGCCGTCTCGGCCAGCGAACGGGCGAATTCCTCCGGCCCTTCGCCCGGCAGCCCGATGATGAGGTCCATGTTGATGTTGTTCATCCCGTGCGCCCGCGCCAGCCTGAACTTCTCGACCGTCTCCCCGACGGTGTGCCAGCGGCCGATCCGGTCCAGCGTCGCCTGCGTGTAGGACTGCGGATTGATGCTGATCCGGCCGATCTTCCATTTGCGAAGCACTTCGAGCTTCTCCGGCGTGATCGTGTCCGGCCGGCCCGCCTCGACGGTGATCTCGCGCACCCGCTCGATGCCCGGAATCGCCTCGTGCATGAGCGCATACAGCGCGTCCATCTCCTCCGCGGAGATGCTCGTCGGCGTGCCGCCGCCGTAGTAGATCGTCGTGACGCCCGTGCCGGTCCGCTTCAGCCAGTCGCCGATGATCCGCATCTCTTCATGCAACCCGCGCAGAAAACCGTCCACCGACCCCTGCCGGCCATTGATATCGTACGCCGGGAACGTGCAATAGGCGCACTTCGTCGGACAGAACGGGATGCCGATATACAGGCTGACTTCGTGCCCCAGGTTGTACAGGTCGGGGAGGACGGCGAGCTGCCGGTCGACGATCCGTTCCATGAGCGCGATCTTCTCGTCGCTGATCCGGTACAGCTCGCGCAGCTCCCGCCGGATCTCCCCGCGGCTGATCCCCTTGAGGTTCCGGTCGTGCAACAGCTTCGTCGGCCGCACGCCGGTCAGGATGCCCCACGGCTGCACGATGCCCGTGCGGCGCTCGAGCGTCTCGAGCAGCGCGGCTCCCGCCGCCTGGCGGCGGACGGCCCGGCGCTCTTCGTCCGACGCGCCGTCCGGCACCGCGCGGCGCTGCTCCGCCGCGATCGGCTCGCCGCCGCCCGCCTCCGTCAGCACGGCCCGCGCCCGTACGCCGCCCTCCAGTTCGCGAACCTCGACGGCGACGGTCCATTCCGCGTCCGCCGCCGCTTCCGGTCCGGCCGTGACGGCCGCGTCCTCGTCGAACAGCGCCGCGATGTTCGCGAGCGACCGCTCGAGCGCCTGTTCTTCGATTCGAATGTGTATCCGCATCCCGCTCTCCCCTTGCGCATCCGCCGCGTCAGGTTGCCGCCGCGCCGCCCCTGACTTGGACGGGCGCCGACTCCAGCTCCGGACGCCTCCCGTGAATTTCCCGTTCCGCGCCGAGCACGGCGGCCGCTTCCCGCCGATCCGCGCCCGGCAGCATGGCGGAGGCGCGCGCCATCCGCCATTGCGCCGGCGATTGCCGCACTGCCGCCCAGCTCCTTCCGCTGACCGTGGCGTGGCCCGCCCGACCCGCGGCGGACCCGCGTCCGCTAGTTTGGCCCGCACGGCGGCAGTTTAACCCGTCGGCCCGTCGGTCCACCGATGCCCGTGCTTCAGCGCCCCCGGTCCCGGGTGTCCAGAATGAGCGTCACCGGCCCGTCGTTGACGAGGCTGACCGCCATCATGGCACCGAACCGCCCCGTCTCGACGACAAGCCCCTGTTCCCGCAGCAGCGCGTTCAGCCGCTCGTACAGCGGCTCGGCCTGTTCGGGCCTTGCGGCCTCCATGAAGTTCGGCCGCTTGCCCTTGCGGCAATCGCCGTACAGCGTGAACTGCGAGACGGACAAGATGCTTCCCCCGACATCGAGGACGGAAAGGTTCATCTTCCCGGCGTCATCCTCGAAGATGCGGAGGCCCGCGATCTTGTCCGCCAACCATTTCGCGTCCGCTTCCGTATCGTCATGCGTCACGCCGACGAGCAGGAGCAGCCCGCGGCCGATCGCGCCGACGGTCTCGCCGCCGACGGCGACCGACGCGGAAGCGACGCGCTGCGCCACGATTCTCATGTCGCGTGTTCCAGCCTTTCGTCTCGCTTACTGCATGATCCGCTGCACGGAGAAAATATCGCGCACCCGCTTGATCTTGTCGACCACGGACTGCAGATGCTCGATGTTGCGGATCAGGATGGTCATGTGGATCAAGGCGAGCTTGTTTTTGTCCGATCGTCCCGACACCGCCGCGATATTCGTCTTGCTCTCCGACACGGCGGACAGCACCTCGTTCAGCAGGCCCTTGCGGTCGTGGCCGCGGATCTCGATGTCGACCGCGTAGTTCGCTTCGACCGACTGCTCCCACTCCACCTCGATGACGCGCTCCGCTTCCTCGCCGCTGTCCTGCGAAGGCAGATTGTTGCAGTCGGCCCGATGGACCGACACGCCGCGGCCGCGCGTGATGTAGCCGACGATCTCGTCGCCCGGCACCGGGTTGCAGCAGCGCGCGAACCGGACGAGCAGGTTCTCGACCCCCTTCACCCGGATGCCCTGGGCCGAGCGCTTCCGCTGCCCGACCGCAGGGGTCGCCGCGGGGGGCTTCACCTCCTTCACTTCGCCCGACAGCTCGATTCTCTCCGCTTCTTCCGCCTCGCGGCGCAGCTTCTCCGTCAGGCGGGTGACGACCTGCGCCGCCGTGATGCCGCCGAAACCGACGGCGGACAGCATATCCTCGATATCGTTGAACGCGAACTTGGCCGCGACCGGCTGCAGCTTGCTCTCCTGCATCCATTCGGACGGCTCGAGGCCGAGCCGCTTCAGCTCGCGCTCGATCGCCTCGCGGCCGCGCTGGACGTTCTCCTCGCGCTTCTCCTTCTTGAACCACTGCTTGATCTTGTTGCGCGCATGGGACGACTGGGCAATCTTGAGCCAGTCCTGGCTCGGTCCGTACGAATGCTTCGACGTCAGAATCTCGACGATGTCGCCCGTCTTGAGCTTGTAGTCGAGCGGCACGATCCGGCCGTTCACCTTCGCCCCGATCGTCCGGTTGCCGACCTCGGTGTGCACGCGGTAAGCGAAGTCGAGCGGCACCGAACCGGCCGGCAGTTCGAACACCTCGCCCTTCGGGGAGAAGACGAAGACGAGATCGGAGAAGAAGTCCATCTTCAGCGATTCCATGAACTCCGCGGCGTCGCGCGCCTCGTTCTGCAGTTCCAGAATTTCGCGGAACCACTTCACCTTCTCGCCGAAACCGGTGTTCGGATTCGTCTGGCCTTCCTTGTACGCCCAGTGCGCCGCGATCCCGTATTCGCTCGTCCGGTGCATCTCCCAGGTGCGGATCTGCACCTCGAGCGGCTCGCCGTTCGGGCCGATGACGGTCGTGTGTAGCGATTGGTACATGTTCGCCTTCGGCATCGCGATGTAGTCCTTGAACCGGCCGGGCATCGGGCGCCACAGCGTATGGATGATGCCGAGCGTCGCGTAGCAGTCCTTCACGTTGTCGACGATGATGCGGATCGCGAGCAAGTCGTAGATCTCGTTGAACTGCTTGTTCTTCTCGGTCATTTTCTTGTAGATGCTGTAAATGTGCTTCGGCCGCCCGGAAATGTCGCCCTGGATGCCCATCTCCGACAGTTTCTCGCGGATGCGCGCGATGACGTCGGCGATGTACTGCTCGCGCTCGGCCCGCTTCTTCTGCATCAGATTGGCGATCCGGTAGTATTGCTGCGGATTCAGGAAGCGGAGCGCGATGTCCTCCATCTCCCATTTGATGGCCGACATCCCGAGGCGGTGCGCGATCGGACAGTAGATCTCGAGCGTCTCGTGGGAGATCCGGCGCTGCGCCTCCTCGGACTGGAACTTGAGCGTGCGCATGTTGTGCAGCCGGTCCGCCAGCTTGATCAGGATGACGCGGATGTCCTGCGCCATCGCGACGAACATTTTGCGGTAATTCTCGTTCTGCTGCTCTTCCTTCGAGCGGAACTGGATCCGCTCCAGCTTCGTCAGGCCGTCGACCAGCATCGCGCATGTCTCGCCGAACCGGGCGCGCAGATCGTCAAGCGTCACGTTCGTATCCTCGACGACATCGTGAAGAAGCGCGGCCACGGCGGACGTGACGTCCATCTGCATGTTGACGAGGATCTCGGCCACGGCAACCGGATGCTCGATGTACGGCTCGCCCGATTTGCGGACCTGTCCCTTGTGGGCCTCGGCGGCGAACGCGTACGCCTCCCGGATCTTCGCGATATCCGATTCTTTCATGTAGGTCGAAGCTTTCCCGATCAGAGACTCGATGCCCATTGACCGTCCCTTTCTTCCGTGCAGCCGCGGTGAACCCGCGCGGTACGTTAGTTTACATTATGACCCCGGAGGCTTGCTCCGTCAACTGCGGAAGGCGGCGGGCGCATCTCCCGGATGCCGGATGTTCGTCCGAACAAAACCCTCCGTACCGCACGATCCCGCATGAACGAGAAAACCCCCGGTCCGCCGCATGCGGCCGAAAGCCTCGCCGCCAGACGCGCGGTATGCCGGGGGTCGGGTGTTTCAGTACGTCACGAGCGAGAAAACATCCATACCTTCAAGCTTCTCCCGTCCGTTCAAATAGCCGAGTTCGATCAGGAACGCCGCGCCGGCCACTTCGCCGCCCAGCATCCGGACGAGCTTGACGGTCGTCGCGATCGTGCCGCCGGTCGCCAGCAGGTCGTCCGCGACGAGCACGCGCTGGCCGGGCTTTATCGCGTCCTTGTGGATCGCCAGCCGGTCGCTGCCGTACTCGAGATCGTACGACGCCTCGACCGTTTCGGCGGGCAGCTTCCCGCTTTTCCGGATCGGCACGAAGCCGACGCCGAGCTTCAGCGCGAGCGGCGCGCCGACGACGAAGCCGCGCGCCTCGGGGCCCGCGATCAGATCGACGTTCAGGTGCCGCGCCCGGTCGGCGAGCGTCTCGACGGCTTTCCGGTAGGCTTCCGCGTCCTTCAGCAGCGTCGTGATATCCTTGAAGCGGATGCCCGGCTGCGGGAAATCGGGAATGACGCGAATGTAATCCTTGAAATTCATCCTTCTTTATCCTCCTTGTGGATTCGCCGCGCCGGCCGGCTGCGGCCGGCGGCCCGGCTCCAGTCCGTATTCCCGGCATGCCGGCGCCATGCGTGCGATCCGCGCGGCCAGCTCGGCGGCCGGCGCGCACCAGAGCCGCCTCGCTTCGGCGGCGCGCACCGCTTCCCGGTAGGCCGCGGATTCTTCCAGGCTGCGTTTCGCCGGATTCGGCGCCATCCGGATCCGGTTTCCTTCGATCTCGAGAAAGCCGAGCTCGCGGAACACGTCCAGCACGAGCTCCGCAAGGTCCTCCGGCAAGTCGAGCCGCCCGAGCAGGGCGCGGACTTCCGCGGGCGGGGCCGGCTCCCCGAGCGCGCCCTTCAATAGCCGGTAGGCCGACGTGAACGCGCTCCGGTCCGGATCATGCCCCTCCGGCACGTCGTACAGCGCGTAGACGGCCGCCGGCTCCCGGCACGCGGCCAGAATCGCGGCCAGCCGCGCCTCGCTCGGCGGCGGGTCGATCAGCACGATCGACCGGCAATCATCAAGCCCGTCGTCGCCGTCGTCGTAGCCGCGGACGATCCAGGCGCCGGCCGGCCCCGGCGCGCCCGCCGCGGCCGCCTCGCGCAAGGCCGGATCGGCCGTGAACACCGCCGCCGGCTCCGCCGCGACGCCCCGCTCGCCTAGCCTGAGCAGCCGCTCGAGCCGGCCGTCCGCGACGTTCGACCCGGCCCGCCGGACCCGCCCGTCGAACAGCTGCACGTGGCTGACGCGCAGATCGCGCACGATGAGCTGCGCCTTGCGGCGGCCGTTCCATTCGTTGACGCCCAGCTCTCCGACCAGATCGACGCGGGCCGTCTCCGAGATCCGCGCCGCCCGGTCGCCGAAGCCGAAGCCGACCGCGTCGAACGCGCCCGGCGGTCCCTGCGGCGCGATCTGCAGATGCCGGCCGTCCTTGCCGATCGTCCGCACGCTCCGCACCGGCACGTCCGCGATCAGCAGCGTCGGGCGCGGATTGCCGTATCCGTACGGTTCGAGCAGCTTCAGCTGCCCGGCCGCCTCGAGGGTCGCCTCCGAGGCGTCGCAGACGAGATCGATCTCCACCTTGCGTATGTAATCTTCCGGCGTCAGCCATTCGGCCGCCAGCCGGTCCAGCCGCGCCTCGAGCTCGGGCAGCCGGTCCGCCCGGAGCGTCATGCCGGCCGCCGCCTGGTGGCCGCCGTAATGGTCCAGCAGATCCGCGCAGGCCGTCAGCGCGGCGTGGAGATCGAAGCCGGGAATCGAGCGCGCCGAACCCTTCGCCGTGCCCGTCTCCGGATCGATGTCGAACACGAGCGCCGGGCGGTAATGCCGCTCGATCAGCTTCGAGGCGACGATGCCGGCGACGCCGATGTTCCAGCCTTCGGCCGCGGCGACGATGACGCGCGGCGCCGGCTTCCCGGCCGCCTCCGCCGCTCCGGCCTTGTCCGCCCAGACCGCCTCGGCCTGTTCGACCATCGCGTCGACGAGCCGCTGCCGCTCGCGGTTCAGCGCGTCGAGCTCCGCCGCGCAGACGGCGGCTTCCTCCTCGTCTCCGGTCAGGAGCAGCCGGATCGCCGGGTCCGCGTGCCGGAGCCTTCCCGCGGCGTTGATGCGCGGCGCCATCCCGAACGCGACCGCGTCCGCGGTCACCGACTCCGGATCGATGCCGCTGACCGAGGCGAGCGCGCGGATGCCGGGCCGATCCGTCCGCCGCATCCGCCCGAGCCCGTGGCGCACGATGAACCGGTTCTCGTCCAGGAGCGGCATCAGGTCCGCGATCGTGCCGAGCGCCGCCAGATCCGCCCATTCCAGCGGCGGGCGGCCGAGCAGCGCGTGCGCCAGCTTGAACGCGACGCCGACGCCGGCCAGTCCCTTGAACGGATACGGGCAGCCCGGCTGCTTCGGATTGACGACGGCCGCGGCCCGCGGCAATTCCGGCGGCGGCTCGTGATGGTCCGTCACGACGACGTCGATGCCGAGCTCGCCGGCGCGGGCGATCGCCTCCGCCGCGCTGATGCCGTTGTCGACCGTCAGGATCAGCCGCACGCCGGCCTCCGCGGCCGCCTCGACCGCCGCCACGCTCAGCCCGTAGCCTTCCAGCGTGCGGTGCGGCACGGCATGGTCGAACGTCGCGCCCAATTCCCGCAGCATGAGCGACGCCAGCGCGGTGGCCGACACCCCGTCCGCGTCGTAGTCGCCGAAGATCCGGATCCGCTCGCCGCGGCCGATCGCGAGGCGTATCCGCTCCGCCGCCTCGCGCATCCCCTTCATCCGGAACGGATCATGGAGCGTCTCCGGTCCGCCTTCGAGGAACGCGCGCGCCGCGTCCGGATCCTTGAGCCCCCGCCGGACCAGCAGCCGCGCCGCAAGCGGTTTCAGCCCGAGGGCGCGCGCGATTCGCCCGGCGGCCGCCTCATCCTCCGGGCCCGGCCGATCCACGATCCAACGGTTGTTCGCTTTGAGCATCCGTAATTCCCGCTTTCCATGCCGCAGCTTCCCGCGCGGCCGGGTTCATTGCAGCAGCGTCGGCATGTTGTCCTGCCGCGCGTCGCCGTGAATTTTGTAGGGATAGCCGCGGTCGTACGGCTCCACCTTGACGCGCACGTCGAGCACATACGGGAACGCGGCGAGCAGCCGCTCCCGCGCCCGGCGGCCGATCTCCTGGCCTTCGTACACCGTGATGAACGGGTTCACCCGGATCGTCAGGCTGACGACCACATAGTGCCCCTGCTCCCGCGTCCGGCACGATTCCACCTCGATCACGCCGTCCACGCCGCGCACGGCGGCCCGCATCGCGGCCAGCTGGGCTTCGCCCACCCCGGACTGCACGCGGCCGTCCAGCATGCGCAGCGCGTCCCGGAATCCCTGCAGCGCCATCGCGACGCCGATCGCGCATCCCGCCGCTTCGTCCAGCACCGCGAGCAACGGTTCGCCGAGGCTGCCGCTGCCCGCGGCGGCGGCCGCGCCGAGCAGCGCGACGGCGGACAGATACGCGTCGATCGCCCGCCGCCGGCCGGGCGCGTCCAGCGCCGCCCGAATCGCCCACAGAACCGGAATGGCGATCAGAACCGACCAATGCGGCGCGGCCGAAGCGTCATCCCGCACGACGCGGATCGCCGACAGCGCCAGCTCGATGCCGGCCACCGACGCCACGACCGGCAGCAGCGCCGCCGCGGCGCCGCGCCGCGGCTCCGGCTCGCCGGACCGCGCGGGGCGTCCGCCGTTCTGCAGCGCCGCGGCCGCCGATCCGGCAGCCTGCCGCAGGCTTTCGGCGAGCAGCGCGTGGCTGCCGGCCGCAAGCCCTCCGGCCGCCGCGATCAGCGCCGCCGCGGAAGCGGCCCAGCGAACGCCGTGTCTGCCGAATACCGGCTTTCCCACACCACGTCACCCTTCCGTAATGGAGCGATCTTGCTTGCGCATTGACATCCCCATTATAGCGATGCCGATTTTCGAAAGTCAAAAGATCGGGCGGCCGTCCCGCTCATCCGCTCTTCTCCCCGCCGCCCGACACGCTTCCCAAGCAACAAGCTCCCGCCCTAAATTGCGGGAGCGACTGTCGGTCCTTACCGGATCTGGAGCCGGTCAGAAGCGCATGCCGCGGTACGCGCCCAGCGTGACGTAATTCATGAACTGCGTCACCTTCAGCGACAGGATGTCGTTGACCACCCGATGCAGCGCCGGCTGGCCCGTCTTGTGGTAGTTTTCGCTCACGCATTCCCAGACGTCCCGGCCCGTCACTTCTTCGTAGCCCAGCATGCGGAATTCCTCCGCCTTGCTCTCGCACAGCTCCTCGATCATCGCGTTCAGTTCCTCTTCCGTCATCTGCCGTACCTCCCTGCGACGCTGTCCGCTGCCCGAAATAATTCGTCCCCGCGCCCCCGAATTCCTGCCGGCCACCGCAAGTCATGCGACGGGACAGGCCGCATAGACATGGAATAAGGCCAGTCCGCATCTGGCTCGCCGCATGCAGAGGGGGAAACACGCGTGACCAGGCAATCGTTCATCCAGGGCGCGATGATTTTGCTCGCCGCCGGCATCATCAACCGGCTTCTCGGCTTCATTCCCCGCATCGTCCTGCCGCGCGTCATCGGCGCGGAGGGCGTCGGCCTGTACCAGCTCGGCTATCCGTTTCTGACCGTGCTCGTCACGATCGTGACCGGCGGCATCCCGCTCGCCGTCGCGAAATGGACCGCGGAAGCGCGTTCGGTCGGCGACGTCAGCGCCGAGCGGAACATTTTCCGCACCGCCATGGCGCTCGCGATCGGGCTGTCCACGCTGCTGGCCGTCCTCGCCGCGCTGGCGGCGCCGTGGGTGACGACCCGGATCCTCACCGATCCGCGCGTGTATACGACGTTCATGTGGATGCTGCCGGTGCTCCCGATCACGGCCGTATCGGCCGTGCTGCGCGGCTGGTTCCAGGGACGCCACAACATGATGCCGACGGCGGTGTCGACGGTGGCCGAGACGGTCGTCCGCATCGCGCTCGTGCTGCTCCTGTCCGCCGCGCTGCTGCCGTGGGGGCTCGAATGGGCCGCCGCCGGCGCGATGATGGGCGTCGTCGCCGGCGAAGGATTCGGCCTTGCGGTTCTTCTCGCGCAGTATGCGCGAAGCCGGCGGTCCGATGGCGCCCCGGAGGACGCCCCGCGCGGCGCCCCGTTCCCGGCGCTGCGCCGGCTGCTCGGCCTCGCCGTTCCGGTCACCGGCAGCCGGCTCGTCGGCTCGCTGTCGTATCTGCTGGAATCGATCTTCACCGCGAGGAGCCTCGCTGTCGCGGGCGTCGCGACCGGCGTCGCGACCGCCCAGTACGGCGCGCTGCAGGGAATGATCATACCGGTCGCGCTCCTGCCGACCGCGCTCACCTATTCGCTGGCCGTCTCGCTCGTGCCGTCGCTGTCCGAGGCCGCGGCCGGGAGCGACCGGGCGCTCATCCACAAGCGGCTGCACCAGTCGACGCGGATCGCCCTCGTCGCCGGCGCGCCGTTCGCCGTCGCCATGTATCTGTTCGCCGAGCCGATCTGCCGCCTGCTGTACGATCACGCGGAGATCGCGCCGATGCTGCGGATGCTCGCTCCCGCCGCCCTGTTCATCTATCTGCAGGCGCCGCTGCAGGCCGCGCTCCAGTCGCTCGGCAAGCCGGGCGTGGCGCTGATGAACACCACCATCGGCGCGGCGGTGAAGCTGACGCTGATCGTCTTCCTCGCCTCGCGGCCGGATCTCGGCATCTACGGCGCGCTCATCGCGATCATCGCGGGCATCGTGCTCGTCACCGCGCTCCACGGCATCGGCGTCGCCCGGGCGATCGGCTTCACGATGAGTCTGCCCGACTTCCTGAAGGTCGGCGCCGCGATGACCGTCATGGGCGCCGCATCCCTGTTCGTCATGAAACGCTGGCTGATGCCCGCGGAATGGATGAACCTGCTGCTGGCGCTCGCCGCCGGCACCGCCGTCTACCTGCTGCTCATGGTGCTGATGCGGATGATCGACCGGCACGATGTGGTGCGCATTCCGTTCATCGGCCGCATCTTCCGGTAATCGCGCCAAAAAGCAAAACGCCGCCTGCAACCGCCGTGCGCCCGTCACGGCTGCGGCTTGCGGGCGGCGTCGACGAACAGACGGCCGCGATGGTCGAGCGTGCACAGGAAGACGTCTTTGACGTCGTGGATGCCGCGCGAGCGGAGCTCGCTCCGCAGCCAGAACCGGTTCTTCCCGAGCTTCTCCAGGTTGGCCTCGATTACGGTTCCGTCCATGATGAGCGGAACCGGCAGCGTCTCGAACCGGTATTTCGGCGGAAACTGCACCGTGCCGGACGGCGGCTCCGCCTGCTCCTTCTCCGGCCTTTCCGGCTCCGTCCCGCCGCCGGACGGCCCGCGCTCCCCTTCCCCGTCCTGCTTCTTGATGACCGACAGCTTGCCGCTCGGCTCGAGAACGGCGAACTCGACATCCCCGACCGACGCGATCTGGTGCTCGCGCAATTGCAGCATCAGGTCGTCGAGCGTGTACCGCTGCTTCTTCATCACGTCCCGCCGCAGCTTGCCCTTCTCGATCACGATCTGCGGCTTCGCATCGAACATGAGCCGAAGTTTTCTGGATTTCAGCAGGATGATCGACGTGACGACCTGGATGGCCACCAGCGTGGCCATCGGCACGATCGCGTGCAGCATCTCCTTCGAGGGCTCGGTGATGGAGATGACCGCGATCTCGGCGATCATGACCGAGACGACGAAGTCGAAGACCGACAGCTTGCCGATCTCCCGGCTGCCCATGATCCGCATCACCACGAGCACCACGAAATACGTCACCACGGTGCGCAGCACCACAATGCCGAGTTCCTGCAAGGCAGTCGCTCCTCCCCGCATCCGTCTTCCGTCGAACGGTATCCGTATTATGCGCGCGGCGCCGGAACGCGCATGCGGCGGGCGGGGCGTTCAATATGTGGATGCGCCGCCTGACGTTACAACAGGAACAGGATGACGTAGCCGGTGGAGACGACGAGCGACAGCAGCGTGATCGGCGCGCCGATTTTCAGATATTCGAGATAGGAGATCTCCCGGCCTTCCCGGGCGGCCATGCCGGCCACGACGACGTTCGCCGCCGCGCCGATCAGCGTGCCGCTGCCGCCGAGCGAAGCGCCGAGCGCCAGCGACCACCAGACCGGATCGAGCGCCCCCGGATCGTTGAGCTCCATCTGGACGCCGAATTCCTGCACGAGCGGAATCATGGCCGCGACGTACGGCGTGTTGTCCACGGTCGCCGACACGATGCCGGACAGCCACAGCACCAGCACCGACAGGTAGCCGATGTCGCCGTGCGCGAGCTGCAGGGCCATCATCGCAAGCCTCGCGATGACGCCGGTCTCGGCGAGGCCGCCGACCACCGCGAACAGGCCGGCGAAGAACACGACGGTCCGCCACTCGATGCCGTCGATCGCCTCATCGACGGCCTTGCCCTTGAGGCCGGCCAGCATGAGCAGCGTCGCCCCCGCGAGCGCCACCGTCGACGCCTCGACGCGCACGCCCGTCCACTCCGAGAGCGGCCCGTGCAGCACGAATCCGAGCAGCGTGAGCGCGAACACGATCAGCGTCCGGATCGCCAGCGGGCGGTCCTGAATGGCGCCGGCGGCGTCGATCGCCAGCAGCTCCTTCCGCTCCGCCTTGCCGGCGGACAGCCTGCCGCGGTACAGCCAGACAAGCGCGGACACCGTCAGCATCAGGATCAGCAGCGAGATGAGTCCGGTATGCGCGAGAAAATCGCCGTAGGTCAGGCGCGGATTCGACCCGCCGATCATCATGTTCGGCAGGCTGCCGACCATCGTGGCGGCCCCGCCGACATTGACCGCGACGATTTCCGCGATCAGGTAAGGCGCCGGGCTGACCTTCAGCACGCGCGTGATCGAGAACGTGAGCGGCACGAGGAGCAGCACGGCCGTCACGCCGTCGAGCAGCGCCGAAACGGCCGCCGCGGCGACGGTCAGGACGGCCAGCATTCGAACCGGGCAGCCTTTCACGCGCTGTACCGCTTTCAAGGCCGCGTATTGCACCAGCCCGGTCCGGACCGCCAGGCCGGTCAGCAGCATCATGCCGGCCAGCAGAAACAGCATCCTCCACGGGATATGCCGGCTGTAAGCCTCTTCAAGACCGACCGCGCCGAGCAGCGCCACGATGACGGCGCCGGCCAGCGCGACGGCCGCGCGGCTCATTTTCTCCGTGATGAGGACCGCATAGACAACCAGAAACACAACGGCCGCCGCGATGGCCTGCCAACCCGGCGAGAAGGCCGCTTCAGCCGCGACTTGTTGACCCAATCGGTTCCCCCCGTTTCCTCCAGCCGAAATCCCATTGATTATAGCGCATACATTCCTGTTTCGTCCATCTGGATTGCCTTGTATTGAACATATTTCCTTTTTATCCCAAGTTCTATTTCCGCTTGTCCCGCATAAAGTGTACAAACTGTGTAGACGGTCCGGGGAGGGATGAACGATGGAACCGATCCGTACGGTGGCGCGTTCCGGCGGACGGTTGGCGCTGCTCTACGGCTTGTTCGCGGCGACCCTCTGGCTGGGCGCCGGCGCGCTGCTGCTCTCGCTTCTGCTCCGCTACGGCGGGCTGGACGAAGCGTCGCTGCCGTCCCTGGCGCTGGCGGCGCACGGCGTCTCCGCGCTGGCCGGCGGGTTCACGGCGGGAAGGCGCGCGGGACAGAAGGGGTGGTACGTCGGTCTGCTGCTCGGCGCCCTGTATGCCCTGATCGTGCTGGCGATCGGTTTTCTCGCGGCGGACGCGCCGCTCAGCCTGCAATCGCTGTCGCTGTTGGCGACCGCGGCGGGCGCGGGAACGATCGGCGGCATGTTCGGCGTCGGCACCCGGCGCTAGATCGCGCGGCCATTGCCCGGGAAATGGGCGCCATGACAAAACCCTCTGCCGCATGGACAGAGGGTTTTCGCATTTTGAGAGTTATGTAGGCTCGAATCAGGATTCCGCCGACGGCGCCGATTCGATCACCGTGTTGATCGCGCTGCGGTCGAACGTCATTCGGACCGTGTCGTTGACGCGCAGGACGACCGTGTCGTCCGTCAGCTCGACGATCGTGCCGTGCAGACCGCCGATCGTC
>Ga0310826_100419_pt1 | contig 44629 bp, 43 predicted proteins | sample WT_ome_FD_201306 | JGI IMG/M metagenome (GOLD analysis project Ga0310826, IMG submission 201306) | Sorghum-adapted microbial communities enriched on wild type (WT) sorghum from Joint BioEnergy Institute, Emeryville, California, United... ... | reverse complement strand
GGGTGCATGATGAAAATCCGTTTTGTCCGATCCAACGAACTCATTCTGTCCACCCATGCCGGTCTCGCTACCGTCGGTGCCTTGCTGGCACATACCAAACTCACAAAACGCCTTAACCATACCCGACTCACAGATGTAGAACATCCGTATCATTCTCACTCCGACGTGATGAAAAGCTACATCGGCTTGCTGTGTCAAGGAAAAAGCGATTTCGATCACATTGAGCCGTTTCGGAACGACGATGTCTTTCAGATCAGTCTGCAACTGCAGCGCGTGCCCTCCAGCCCGACGCTTCGCCAACGCCTGGAGCGCGCGGCGGAAACGAAGGCGGGATGGAACGAGATTCTGCTTGAGGAATCCGCTGATCTGATCCGTCGCATCCAGGCGCCGTTGACCGGAGTTCAGGCCGGATCTCGTGTTTACATCCCGCTGGACATCGACGTTTCCCCCTTCGACAACTCCGGTACCAAGAAAGAAGGCGTTTCCCGCACGTACAAAGGCGTGGACGGCTATGCGCCGATCTTTGCCTATCTGGGGCAAGAGGGGTACGGCGTCAATGTCGAATTGCGGGAAGGCAGCACCCATGTCCAGAACGGCACCGCGGCATTCTTGACCCAAAGTATTGCCTATGCACGGCGCATCACGGATCAGCCGATGCTCGTGCGCATGGATGCAGGAAACGACAGCCTCGAGAATCTGCATGTGTGTCACCGTGAGAATGTGGACTACATCATCAAAGTGAACCTTCGCAGGGAACCGGAAGGTGGAAGCAGTGCGGACCGGGGGCGGCAGCATCGCGCGCCCGTCCGGCAGCAGCAAAAAGCCCGTCCTTCCTCAACGGAAAGACGGGCTTTTTCGCATCCGCGTCAGGCCATGAGCTGCTCCCACTCCGCGAACGCGCTCTCCAGCGCGGCGCGCTTCTCGTCGAGCAGCCTCTGCTTCTCCTGCACGAGCGTGTAGTCCAGGTATACGGCCGGGTCCGCGAGCTCGGCTTCGACGGCGGCGATCGCCGCCTCGAGCGCCTCGATCTCCGCTTCCAGCTGCTCGATCCGCCGCTGCCGCTGGCGCTCCAGCCGCTTCGCCTGCTTCCCGGCTTCGTAGGACGCCACGCCGCCCGCGCCGCCGGCGGGAGCCGCCGCGCCGCCGGCGCGGACCTCGTCCCCCGGGCCGCGGTCCGCGCGATCCGCCGTCCGCGCCGCCGTCGCCGTCCCGCCGGCCAGCCCCAGCTCCTCCAGCTCGCGCTTCTTCTCCAGCATGTCGTCGTAATTGCCCAGCCAGACCCGCACGCCGTCCGGCGTCAGCTCGATGATGCGTTCGGCCATTTTGTTCAGAAAATAACGGTCGTGCGAGATGAACAGCAGCGTCCCCTCGAACTCGACGAGCGCCGACTCGAGCACTTCCTTGCTGTACAGGTCCAGATGGTTCGTCGGCTCGTCCAGGATGAGCACGTTGGCCCGCTCGAGCATCAGCTTCGCCAGCGCCACCCGCGCCTTCTCGCCGCCGCTCAGCGAGGAAATCTTCTTCTGCACGTCGTCGCCGCTGAACAGGAAATTGCCGAGCACGGTGCGGATGCGCACTTCCTCCAGATGGGGAAAAGCGTTCCACACCTCGTCGAGCACGGTGTTGTCCGGATGGAGATTCGACTGTTCCTGGTCGTAGTAGCCGATTTTCACGTTGGCGCCGAACCGGATCGCGCCGCTCTCCGCCGGAATCCGGCCGAGCAGCGCCTTGAGCAGCGTCGACTTGCCGATGCCGTTCGGGCCGGCGATCGCGACGGTCTCCCCGCGCTGCAGCCGGAACGAGACGTTCCGGAACAGCGGCCGGTCGCTCCCCTCGAACCGGACCGCGAGGTCCCGCACCTCCAGCACGTCCGCGCCCGTCTGCCGGTCGATCTCGAACGCGAACGCCGCCCGCTTCGCATCTCCGGCCGGCCGCTCGATCCGCTCCATCCGTTCGAGCATCTTGCGCCGGCTCCGCGCCCGCTTCGTCGTCGACACGCGCGCGATGTTGCGCCGGATGAAATCCTCCATCCGGGCGATCTCTTCCTGTTGCTTCTCGTACGCCTTGAGGGCGGATTCGTATTCGGCCGACTTCCGTTCAATGTAGCGGCTGTAGTTGCCGGTATACCGCTTCGCCGCGTGCCGCTCGATCTCGATGATGCTGTCCGCCAGCGCGTCGAGGAAATAGCGGTCGTGGGACACGGCGAGGATGGCGCCCGGATAGCCGCGCAGATAGTCTTCGAGCCAGGAGAGCGTCTCGATGTCGAGATGGTTCGTCGGCTCGTCCAGAATGAGCAGATCCGGCTCCTGCAGCAGGAGCCGCGCCAGCGCGAGCCGCGTCTTCTGCCCGCCGCTCAGCGAGGCGATCGGTGTTTCCGGCGGATACTGGCCGAATCCCATCCCGTGCAGCACGCTGCGGATCCGGCCCTCGATCCCGAACCCGCCGCGCTCGCGGAACGCGTCGGACAGCGCCGCGTACCGCGCCAGCAATTCGTCGTAGCGCTTCCCGTCCTCCATTTCCTTCGGATCGGCGATTCTGACCTCCATCTCGCGGAGCTCCCGCTCCATCGCCAGCACATCGGCAAAAACGGCGCGCATCTCCTCCCCGATCGTCCGTTCGGACGAAAGGCCGCTGTTCTGCGCCAGATAGCCGATCCTGAGGCCCTTGCGCCGGTTCACCGCTCCGGCGTCCGGCGGGATCTCGCCGGCGATGATCGCGAGCAGCGTCGACTTGCCCGCCCCGTTCAGGCCGACAATGCCGATCCGCTCGCGCTCCGGCACATGGAACGAAATATTGGTCAATACCGGCGTCGCGCCGTAGCTTTTCGATATTCCCGAGACTTGAAGCAACATGGCAATCCTCCGCAGCCGTCTCCATGCAGGCCGTTCTCATGCGCCGCGTTCGTCGCGGCCGCACACAGAACAGTGTACATGATTCCGGCGCGGAGCGGAACCTCGGGGCGGTCAAGGAACCCCGCGGCGGGAGAGTTCCTTCGGCCGGACAGCCGGACACAGAGGCGGGCGGCCCCTCGGGCCGCCCGGCCTACTCGTCCTTGTCGTGCAGCGTCAGCAGATAGTGGATGAGCGCGTCCTGTTCCCGGCGGGTGAAGCCGGTTGTCTCGTCGACCCAGTATTCATGGCCGACCCCTTCGACATTGGCCTCGCGCAACCCCCGGTCGGCGCGGTTCGCCTGGACGACCTTCTCGCGCAGCCGCTTGTCGACGAGCGCGCGCAGGCTCTCGGCCGGGTCCGGCATGACGCCGGCCTTGAACGTTCCGGGGATGCCGTACTGCCCCGGCTTCGACCCTGCCGCGACGCCGCCGTCGTGCAGGTACGGCGCCGACCAGTACAGTCCGTACAGGCTCGGCGTCTTGTAGCCGCCCGGCGAGTCGCCGCGCGCGAAGGCCAGCCGGATCTGGTCTTCGGTCATGCCGTTCAGCGACATCCGGTGCAGCTTCGGATTCTTCGGCAGCGGCACGGGCGTGTCGTAATCATACATGAGCGGCGGTCCCCAGAACCGCTCCAATTTCTTGAACGATTTCGCGCGCGACGGGTTTGTGCCGATGACGTCGGCCGCCACGATCCGGTTGTTCGTCAGATACGGGCCGGCATGGCAGGAGACGCAGCCCGCCCGGCGGAACACCTTCCCGCCCTCCGCCGCCAGCGCCGCGTCCCGCTTCAGGCCGGAGCGCGGCGGCTTCAGCGTATTCTGGTAGGCGGACATCGCCAGCGTGTGCCGATTGATCGGATGGCCGGGGACGGAAGACAGGACGCCGGACAGCGAGACGAACGACGAGCGCGGATGCACGGGCGACGGCACCGACTGGATGATGCCCGGCGAATCCGGCGTCGGGTCCACGGCCGCGAACTGTTCGGACGGCTTGCTTCCTTTCGCCGGGTCGTAGCGGTATTTGTCCATGGCGGCCCGCTGCAGCAGGATGCCCATGTAGATTTCCTTGTCGAGTCCGAACAGATGCTCGCTGAGCCCGATCTGCGCCAGCGCGTCCATGTTCTGCGCGTTCGGAACGCCCGAGAACGTCATCAGCCCCTTGAACGGGCCGGCGAAGGCCGTACCGTTCCAGTTGTACGGATGGTCTCCGAGCGTGAACGAGTCGGGAATCTGGACCGGGTTGTTCACCATGTCGATGGACGTGTCGATGGAGCCCGGCGGCCATTTCATGAGTTCCTCGTCGACCAGGCGCTCGAGCTCGTCCGGATCGGGCAGCGGCGCGCGCTTGCCCTTGCTGTCCGTCACCCAGCTTTTGGCCTGTTCCTTGAAGCGGATGAGGCCCTTGATCTGCTCCGTCGTCACCCCCGTATGGGTGAAAAATGCGGCCGAGTTGGTGGACAAGGCGAGGAGGTACCCGACGTTCAGATCGCTGTTCGGCGGACCTTCGACCACCTTGCCGCTTGCCGGGTCGTAGACGGCGTGGCAGGCGATGCAGCCGACGCCGACCCGGAGTCTCCCCTTGTCGAGCGAGACCTTCAGACCGAGCGGCACGTACGATCCCTTCGCGACGTCCAGCCCGGTGTCGATGAGATCGCCCTTGCGGATTTTTTGGCCGCCGACGATGGCGTCCTTGTCCGCCTTCACCCGCAGATTGGTCGTGCCTTCGCCCTTCAGCGCGGCCGCCGCCTCCAGGATGCCCCGCGCGGTCAGCGGACCGTCCAGCAGCCCCATGATATCCATCAGAAAATGTTCGTTGCCGAACGTCTCGCCGTAGAAAGCCTCTCTCCCTAACACCAGCGTCTCCTCGTCCACCCGCCCGATTCCGCCATCGGACTCCGCCGCGCGGACCGATGATTCGTTGCCGCGCGGATTCAGGAGGCGCTCCCGGTCCGGTATGTAAATGTATGAAAGATGCGTATACAGCACGAGCACGGTCAGGGCGATGCCGGCGGTCAACAGCAGGAGGCCGGCTTTGAACCATGCGCTTGTCCGCTTGTTGTTTCTGGCCATCTGAAGTCACCGCTTTCGCAGCCCGCCGGATACGGCAGGGCAATATACGGTTAGTATCGCGATTCGCGGCGGCTTTCATGCGCGCGGCGCCATTGGCGAATCGCGCGGCGGAATGGTAAACTGGTGACAGGAATGCCGCATCATGACGGAAAGGCGGAGTCGGTCGTGGAGAACGGCAGCTTGCATGCCGGCAAGGCGGCGCTGCGCCGGAAGATGGCGGCGGTGCGCGACGGGATTCCGGAGCGCGAGCGCCTGGAGAAGTCCCGGCGGGCGTGCGGCCATGCCGCCGGGTGGATGCGGGAGCTGGGAGCGGACGCGTTCCTCGCCTACGCCCCGTTCCGCTCGGAGCTGGACACGCGGCCGCTTCTCGAATGGGGCTGGCGCCGCGGGCTGGCCGTCCTGCTTCCCTTCTGCGTCACGAAGGACCGATCGCTCGAGCTGTACCGGGTGCGGAGCATGGACGAGCTGAGGCCGGGCGCGTACGGCGTGCCGGAACCGGATCCGGCGCGCGCGGAGCGGTGGGATGACCTCCGGAGCATCGGCGCCGTCTTCGTCCCCGGGCTCGCCTTCTCGCCGGACGGGGGAAGGCTCGGCTACGGCGGCGGCTATTACGACCGGTTCGCCGCGCGGATGCGCGCCGCGGGCGGCGCGGCGCGATGGATGGGACTGGCCTTCCGGGAACAGGTTGTGTCCGTACTGCCGGTCGAACCGCACGACGTCCGGCTTGACGGCTATTTTACGGAAGAAGGCGTTCATGTCGTGCCGGCGGGGCAGGGAGGGTAACCGGATGGCGGATGGGATGCTGACGCATTTCAACGAGCAGGGCCGGGCGCGGATGGTGGATGTCTCGGACAAGGACGTGACGGCGCGGACGGCGGTTGCCGAGACGACCGTCGCGATGCGTCCGGATACGCTCGGGGCGATCCGCGCCGGCCGGGTCGGCAAGGGAGACGTGCTGGCCGTCGCGCAGGTGGCGGGCATCATGGCGGCGAAGCGGACGAGCGAATGGATTCCGATGTGCCATCCGCTGCCGCTGACCGGTATCGACATCCGGTTCCGCGACAACGGCGTCGACCGGCTTGTCATCGAGGCGACCGTGAAGACGACCGGCCGGACCGGCGTCGAGATGGAGGCGCTCACCGCCGTGTCGGCGGCGGCGCTGACCGTCTACGACATGTGCAAGGCGCTGCAGAAGGACATCGAGATCGGCCCGACGCGGCTCGTCCGCAAGACGGGAGGCAAGAGCGGCGATTACGTCAGGACGGATGACACGGAACCGACCGGACAGACTTGAGGATCCGCGGAGCCGACGGGAAGCGGGAATGCGGCTGTCGGCTGATCTTTCACCGCAGGACGGACGCGCTTCCGGGGACGGCGGCGAGCCCCGGGAACGGAGGCAGTCCGTTTTGCTTGAAGGAGGGGGAACGGATGCGTTGGAGAGTTGCGATTCTGACGGCGAGCGACAGGGGAGCCGCGGGAGAGCGCGAGGACACGAGCGCCCAGGTGATCCGGGAGCTGATGGAGGAAGAAGTCGGCGGCGAGATCGTCGAATACCGGATCGTGCCGGACGACCAGGACGAGATCACGGCCGCGCTGATTGAAATCACCGAATACTACCGACCGGACCTGATTCTGACGACGGGCGGCACGGGACTCGGCCCCCGGGACGTGACGCCGGAGGCGACGGAGCGCGTCATCGAGCGCAAAGTTCCGGGCATCCCGGAGGCGATGCGGGCCGGAGCGATGCCCAGAACCCGCGCGGCGATGCTCTCGCGCGGCATCGCCGGCATCCGCGGCCGAACGCTGATCATCAATCTGCCGGGCAGCCCGAAGGGCGTGCAGGAGAGCCTGATGGCGATCATCGACCAGCTTCCGCACGCGCTCTCGATTCTGACCGGCCGGGAAACGGAACACGTCTGAAGCGGAGGCGGAGCATGAAGCAGACGAGACTGCGCGAAGTGCCGGTCGAGGAAGCCGTCGGCCTCGCGCTCGCCCATGATCTAACGCAGATCATTCCCGGAAGGTTCAAGGGGCGCCTGTTCCGCAAGGGGCATGTGATCACCGAGGAGGACATTCCGAAGCTGCTGGACATCGGCAAGGCGCACATCTATGTGCTGGAGCTCGGCGAAGGCGACCTGCACGAAGACGACGCCGCGCTGCGCCTGGCCCGGGCGCTCGCCGGCGACGGCATCGCGTTCGGCGAGCCGGCCGAAGGCAAGGTGGCGCTGAAGGCGGAGCGCATCGGCCTAGCCGCGATCGACGAAGCGTTCGTGCGGCGCGTGAACGCGATCGGCGACATCGCGCTCGCGACGGTGAGGCGGGACACCGTGCTGAAGCCCGGGAGCGCGATCGCGGCGGTGCGCGCGATTCCGCTCATCGTGCCGGAGCGGAAGATCGCGGAGGCGGAGGCGCTGGCCGCGGAGTGGCGCGCGCGGCATGGCGGCGGGCCGCTGTCCGTGCGGCCGCTGCGGCCGGTCCGCGCCGGCCTGCTCGTCACCGGCGGCGAGGTGTACAGCGGCCGCATCCGGGACAAGTTCGGCCCGGTCGTCCGCGCGAAACTGGAGGCGCTCGGCTCCGCGGTCGCCGAGCAGCGCTTCGCGCCGGACGATCGACAACAAATTGTCACGGAGATTCACTATTTGCTGGATCAAGGGTATGATATGATATTGGTAACCGGAGGCATGTCCGTCGACCCGGACGACCGGACGCCGGGGGCGATCCGGGCGGCCGGCGCGGACATCGTCAGCTACGGGACGCCGATGCTTCCGGGTTCCATGCTGCTCGTCGGGTATCTGGGGGACGTGCCGATCCTCGGATTGCCCGGCTGCGTCATGCACGATCCGTACACGTCGTTCGACGTCCTGCTGCCGCGCATTCTCGCCGGTGACAAGATCACGCGGGAAGACATCGCCGGCATGGGCTACGGAGGATTGCATCACGGATAGGCCGGCGCCGATCCGCAGGCGCCGGAACAGTCGAACATTCTCGGCCCGGCCGGATCCGCCCGCGGGGCGGACGGACGCGGCTTGAAGGAGGTAACTGGGGACCAATGGGTAGCGGTATTGGAGTGACGGGGCTCATCCTGCTCATCATCGTCGCGCTGCTGCTGTTCGGTCCGAGCAAGCTGCCGGAGCTCGGCAGGGCGTTCGGCCGGACGCTGCGCGAGTTCAAGCTGGGCGCGCGCGAGATCGTGGAAGACATCGAGCGCGACGACGGCAAGAAACGCCTGGAGGCGGGTCGCACGGAGAATCAGGATGCGGCGGACAAGAAGCGGCTTCCGGAATGACCGGAATACGCTTTTTTTGTGGAACGGGATGGTTCCGCCGATCGGGGACAACGGGGTGAGCGGGTGCGGACATACGCCGAATTTCGGCGACACATCCGGTGCGGTTTGGAATTGGTGCAGAAATGCGCTTGATTCGGAAGGGCGGCGGTGAGCGGCCTGAATTTGGTGCAGAAATGCGCTTGATTCGGAAGGGCGGCGGAACGTGGTCCGAATTTGGCGCACACATGCGCCAAATTCGCGAAAACGCGCGAGGCGGTCCCCCTTCACGATCGGCGGCGACGCAACAGACAGCGCAAGGAGGAGACGGGCATTGGCGGATCACGGCGTCCGGCCGGAAGAGAAACCCGGGGTCCAAAAGCCGGACGAAGAGAAACAGATGCATCTGCTCGAGCATATCGGCGAGCTCAGGCGCAGGCTGATCTATGTCCTCGCGGTTCTGGTCGCGGGGCTTGTTCTCGGACTGCTCCTGGCCGACCCGGTTTACGAATACTTGATGAGCGTCGAACCGGCCAGCAGGCTGACCGATCTGCACGCGTTCTCGCTATGGGACGGCATCGGCATGTACATGAAGATCGCGTTCGTGGTCGCGCTGCTGATCGCGCTGCCGTTCGCGTTCTATCAATTGTGGGCGTTCGTCAGCCCCGGCCTCAAGGCCCGCGAGCGGAAGGCGGCGCTGAGCTATGTGCCGCTCGCGTTCGTCATGCTGGCGGCCGGGCTTGCCTTTTCCTATTTCGTCGTCTTCCCGCTCGCCTTCGACTTCACCACCACGGTCTCGCGCCGGCTCGGCCTTGAGGAGACCTACGGAATCGTGCAATACTTCTCGTTCATGTTCAGCATCATCGTGCCGATTTCGCTCCTCTTCGAGCTGCCGATTCTCGTCATGTTCCTGACGCGGATCGGCATCCTGAATCCGACGCGGCTCCGCAAGATGCGCCGGTACGCCTGGTTCGGGCTCATCTTCGTCGGCGTCCTCGTGACGCCGCCGGATTTCATCTCGGACATGCTCGTCGCGCTGCCGCTCATCCTGCTGTACGAGTTCAGCGTCTACATGGCGTCCGCCGTCCACCGCAGGATGCAGCGCCGGCAACGTTTGTCCGGGATGGACGAAAGCTGATCCTTTTTTGCGTTTCTTGCGCCGGATCTCCCCTTGCATTGGCATTTCAACTTGAGTATTATAAGAATTGGTTGTTAGCACTTGCTCATGTCGAGTGCTAACCTTGTGTTGCACATCTTTCAATACGAAGGAGGCTCATTCTACATGATCAGACCTTTGGGTGACCGCGTACTGGTCGAACCGATCGCAAGAGAAGAAACGACTGCCAGCGGCATCGTGCTGCCCGACACGGCGAAGGAAAAGCCGCAGGAAGGCAAAGTCATCGCCGTGGGCAAGGGGGCCTACAAGGACGGCGTGCTTGTCGCTCCCGAAGTGAAAGTCGGGGACCGCGTGCTGTTCTCGAAATACGCGGGCACGGAAATCAAATACGAAGGCAAAGAATATCTGATCATGAGGGAAAGCGACATCCACGCTGTTCTGGAATGATTCCGGCGCACGCGGATTGAAACGATGGGCCGCGGATGGCGGCCGCATATACAGACGGATCAAGAATCCGCTGACCGGATGCTCCAGGCATCGTACACAACACGCAATTCGATTCCGAACGGTTCAAGGAGGTAATCACGCACTATGGCCAAAGAGATCATTTTCGGTGAAGACGCCCGCCGCGCGATGCTTCGCGGTGTGGATACGCTCGCCAATGCCGTGAAAGTGACGCTCGGTCCGAAGGGCCGCAACGTCGTGCTCGAGAAGAAATTCGGCAGCCCGCTCATCACGAATGACGGCGTGTCGATCGCGAAGGAAATCGAGCTCGAAGATCCGTTCGAGAACATGGGCGCGCAGCTCGTGAAGGAAGTCGCCACGAAGACGAACGACGTGGCCGGCGACGGCACGACGACGGCTACCGTCCTGGCTCAGGCGATGATTCGCGAAGGCCTGAAGAACGTGACGGCCGGCGCCAACCCGATGGCGATCCGCCGCGGCATCGAGAAGGCGGTCAAGACGGCGGTCGAAGAGCTGAAGAAGATCGCGAAGCCGATCGAAGGCCGTCAATCGATCGCGCAGGTCGCCGCCATCTCCGCAGCCGACGAAGAGCTCGGCGAGCTGATCGCGGACGCGATGGAGAAGGTCGGCAACGACGGCGTCGTTACGGTTGAAGAATCGAAGGGCATTCAGACGGAACTCGAAGTCGTCGAGGGCATGCAGTTCGACCGCGGCTACACGTCCGCGTACATGGTCACGGACACGGACAAGATGGAAGCCGTGCTCGACAATCCGTACATCCTGATCACCGACAAGAAGATTTCGAACATCCAGGACATCCTGCCGATCCTCGAGAAAGTCGTGCAAACGAGCAAGCCGCTGCTCATCATCGCGGAAGACGTCGAAGGCGAAGCGCAAGCGACGCTCGTCGTCAACAAGCTGCGCGGCACGTTCCTCTGCTGCGCGGTCAAGGCTCCGGGCTTCGGCGATCGCCGCAAAGCGATGCTCGGCGACATCGCGGCGCTCACGGGCGGCCAGGTCATCACGGAAGAGCTCGGCCTCGAACTGAAGTCGGCTACCCTGGATCAACTGGGCAGCGCTCGCCAAGTCCGCGTGTCGAAGGAAAACACGATCATCGTGGACGGCGCGGGCGACAAGAAGGACATCCAGGCGCGCATCGCGCAAATCAAGGCCCAACTCGAAGAAACGACGTCCGACTTCGACCGCGAGAAGCTGCAGGAACGCCTGGCGAAGCTGTCCGGCGGCGTAGCGGTCATCAAGGTCGGCGCCGCTACGGAGACGGAGTTGAAAGAGCGCAAGCTGCGCATCGAAGACGCCCTGAACTCGACGCGCGCCGCGGTTGAAGAAGGCATCGTGTCCGGCGGCGGCACGTCGCTGATCAACATCCTGTCCGCCGTGGCCGCGCTCAAGGGCGAAACCGACGATGAGCAGACGGGCATCAACATCGTGCTGCGCGCGCTCGAAGAGCCGGTGCGCACGATCGCGGCGAACGCCGGCAAGGAAGGTTCCGTCATCGTCGAACGGCTGAAGAAGGAGCCGGTGGGCATCGGCTACAACGCGGCGACGGACGAATTCGTCAACATGTTCGAAGCCGGCATCGTCGACCCGGCGAAGGTTACCCGCTCCGCGCTGCAGAACGCGGCTTCGGTTGCGGCCATGTTCCTGACGACCGAAGCGGTCGTCGCCGACAAGCCGGAGAAGGAGAAAAATACGCCCGGCGCGCCGAACATGGACATGATGTGATCCCTTCGCTGTCCAAAAATCGGCATAAAGAGGCCTCTCCCCGCGGAGAGGCCTTCGCTTTTTGGCCGGCGGAACTGTTATAATAGAATGAAGGATAATCAACCGGGCGCCAAGGACACGGATCGGAGGGCGGCACGTGATCATCGGCATCGGACACGACCTGGTGGAAATTGCGAGAATCGAGCGGATTCTGCGGGGAAGCGCGGCGGACAAGTTCATCCGCCGCATCCTGGCGGATGAGGAGATCGGCCTGGCGCCGGCCGGGGGCAGGCGGCTGTCGGAATATGCGGCCGGACGGTTCGCGGTGAAGGAAGCGGTGGCGAAGGCGTTCGGCTGCGGCATCGGGGCGGCGGTCCGATTTGTCGACATCATCGTGCTGCCCGACCGGCTGGGAAAACCGGTCTGCACCCTGTCCGCGCGGGCGTGGGAACGGCTCGGACTCGATCCGTCGGAGACCGGGATTCATGTCGCGATCACCCACGAGCGCGGCTTCGCATCGGCCGTCGCCGTCGCCGAACGCCGCTGAGCCGGCCTGGCGCATCGGGCAATCTGACCATCTGGGAGCGACCATGGAACGCATTTATCGGATCATCCTCGAGCAACATCTGAGACGACTCAACGCAGAAGTGACACTGGCCGCATGGAGTTCCTTCGCTCCCGGGTTCAGCCTGGGGCGCTCGCGGCCTCACGGCTTCCGGCTCGTCTACATCACGAACGGGACGGGCTGGGTTGAAGTGAACGGCAAGCGATATGACACCCGGGCCGGCTCCCTCTCCCTGCTGCCCGCGGGACTCGAGCAGTCGTGCGGCGTGGCGGGTTCGGAGCCGGTCGAGGCGTATTGGGTCCAGTTCGACGCGAATCTCGGCGACGCCGAGCTGCTTGACATGCTGAAGCTGCCCGTGTGTGTCGACATTGGCAGACGTCCCGACATCGTCCGGCTGTTCGAAGCGATGGTCGAGGCGTTCAACGATGCGTCCATCACGAGCGTGCTGCGGTCGAAGGCCGCGCTCTACGAGGCGCTGGCCTGCTTCCTCGAGAAATCCCGGTTGAACGAGGTGGCGATCGCCAGCATTGATCATTTTGTCAAGCTGTGCAAGGTGTTGGACTATATCGACCAACATCTGGCGGACAACCTGACGCTCGAAGAGCTGGCGAAGATCGCCTATCTGCATCCGAATTATTTTGTCAGCCTGTTCAAAAATCTGATCGGCCATCCGCCCATCCAGTACGTCAACATGCGTAGGCTCGAGAAGGCCAAAAGGCTGCTGGAGGAGACCGACATCCACGTATCCGAAATCGCCGCCGCCGTCGGCATGCAGAACCACTATCTGTCCCGCCTGTTCAAACAGCACACGGGCGTCTCGCCGACGCGCTACCGCAGGCTCTACGGCGAGCAGAAGGCCCGGGCGGGCAATGGCGGGCCGGCGGGCGCCGCGCCGGAGGAGACGGATTCCGGAGAGGCGGCGCCGGGGGCCGGACGGCCGGTGCCGTGCCGGAATCCCGAGGCTTTCGCGGGCACGGGGGGAGAGGAACATGAGCGGAGCCGCGAATGAAGCGGCGGCATTTTTCGCGAGGGAGCTGCTGGACTGGTACGCCGCGAACAAGCGCGATCTGCCATGGCGGCGGGATCGCGATCCGTACCGGATCTGGGTGTCGGAAGTGATGCTGCAGCAGACGCGGGTCGACACGGTGATTCCGTATTACGAGCGGTTCATGCGGCGGTTCCCGACAATCCGGGATCTGGCGGAGGCTCCGGAGGAAGAGGTGCTGAAGCTGTGGGAAGGCCTCGGCTACTACTCGCGGGCGCGCAATCTGCAGGTGGGCGCGCGGCAGGTGGTCGAGCGGCACGGCGGCGTCGTGCCGGACAACAAGGCGGCGCTTTCCGCGCTGAAGGGGATCGGCCCGTATACGGCCGGCGCGATCCTGAGCATCGCGTTTGACAAGCCAGAGCCGGCGGTCGACGGCAACGTGATGCGGGTGCTTTCGCGGTATTTCCTGCTTACCGATGACGTGGCGAAGCCGTCCGCCCGCGCGCGCATCGAGCGGCTCGCGGCGTCGATCATTCCCGATGGGCGCGCCGGCGATTTCAATCAGGCCGTCATGGAGCTCGGCGCGCTCGTCTGCACGCCGAAGTCGCCGGGCTGCCTGCTCTGCCCGGTGCGTGACGCTTGCGCCGGCCGGGCGGCCGGAATGGAGCGGGAGCTGCCCGTGAAGACGAAGGCGAAGCCGCCGCGGCCGGAGGCGCGGATGGCGGCTCTCGTGGAGGGGCGCGGCCGGCACGCGGGCAAGGTGCTCGTCCGCCGGCGTCCGGACAGCGGGCTGCTCGCCCGCATGTGGGAGCTGCCGCATGTGCTCGCGCCGGAAGCGGGCGCGGCCGGGGCGGGCGCGTTCGACGCTTTGAGCCGCGGGCTCGCGGAGGAGGCCGGGCTGCTCGTGCGCCCGGTGCGGCTCTGGGCGGAGGAAGAGCATGTGTTCAGCCATATCCGGTGGCAGGTGGACGTGTATCTCGCCGAGTTCGGGTTTTTCCTGGAAGGCGGGCGGGAGGCGGCCGCCGGCGTCGCGGCCGAAGCGGGCGCCGCGTACGGGGAGACGCCGGACACGGTCATGCCGCCGGACACGGGCGCATCCCCGGATGCGTCCGGGCCGCGGGATGCGGACGAACCGCCGGACGGCTGGCGGTGGATCGGACCCGAAGACATGGCGTCGCTCGCGTTTCCGAACGTGTTTCTCCGGATCCTGGGCGACTACTTCGAGAGGCGGACATGACAACAGCCGGGGGCGGGACCCCCGGCTGTCGTTTTTTTGCCCATGGACGCTTACGGCTCGGTGAGGAAGGCGTCGCGCACCCTTCGCCAGAACGGGAACGGCCGGTACCGGGCGAAGCAGATCTTCTTGTCCGACACGGTGCACCGCAGCGAGCGGATGTCGTTCCGTTCGATGCTGATGTGGTCGACGACCAGCGCGAGCCGCTGCGACTCCTTCGCGGAGATGATGTCGCAGTGGTGATGCTTCGGCAGCACGACGGACGAGCCGAGCGTCCGGTACACCCGGTTGTTGATCGACGCGATTTCGGCGATCTGCAGCGATTCGATCGACGGATGGATGACCGCGCCGCCGAGGCTCTTGTTGTAGGCCGTGCTGCCGGACGGCGTCGACACGACGATGCCGTCGCCGCGGAACATCTCGAACAGCTCGTCGTTGATATGGATGCTCGCGACGAGCGTGCCCTCGACGCCCTTCAGCGTGAATTCGTTCAGCGCCAGGTACCGCTCGCTGCCGTCCGTCGTGTTCGACACGACTTCGACGAGCGGGTAGCGGACGTACTGCGGCTCGTCCGACGCCATCTTCGCGGCGAGCGCGTCCAGCTCGTGGGCCTGCCAGTCGGCATAGAAGCCGAGATGGCCGGTGTGCACGCCGATGAAGCTGACGCGGTCGAGCTGGTGGTTGTACCGGTGAAACGCCTGCAGCAGCGTGCCGTCGCCGCCGATCGAGATGACGATGTCCGGCTGGCGCTCGTCAAGCGAGAACCCCTGGGCCGCGGCCAGCGTGTGGAAGCGCTCGGTCAACTGCCGGGACAGATCGTCCCCCCGGTCAATCACGACGTATTTCAACAGACTGTCCCCTTCCGCATCATTCTCCCTCGATCATAGCGAAAAATGCCGCAATAGACAAACCCGCCCGCACCGTCCGAAGCGGATCACGGACCGAGCCATTCCCACAGCAGCCAGACGAGCGCGGCGCTGATGACGCCGTGCGCCGCCCGGGCCGCGAGGAACGGCGCGTAGCGGATGTCCGTCCTGCCGATGATGCTGGCGATCTGCGCGTGCACGGACAGCCCTGCCCAGGAGAGCACCCACGCCGCCGCGGCCGCCCGGTGGGGCAGCAGGGCGTCGGATTCCCCGGCCGCCTTCGCGCCGAGCGTCACCTCGAACAGACCGTTCACGAACGCGGAGGACACCTGCGCCGGCATACCGGCCGCCTGCAGGATGGCCTGCAGCACGGAGACGAGGAAATCGAGAATATGGGCCCGGGACAGCAGCTCCATCACGACGGAAAAAAAGACGACCAGACCGCCCACCACGATGTTGAGCCGGAGCGCCGAGCCGATCGCATCCTGCAGCAGCCGGCCGGACGGGCGGCCGTCCGCCGTGCGGGCGCGGTGCATGGCGGAGAGCGCGGCGGCCGGCAGCCGCTCGTCCGCGGCCGGGACGGCGCGGGTGACCGGCTCCCGCCGCCGGTACTGGCGGAAGATCAGCCCGATGACGAGGGCGCCGCCGTAATGCGCGGCCGCGAGCATCGGCGCCAGCGCCGCGTGGTGGAAGAAGCCGACCGACACGGCGCCGATCAGGAAGATCGGGTCGGATGTCGTCACGAAGGAGACGAGCCGCTCGCCCTCCGTCCGGCTGATCTGCCCCTGCTCCCGCAGCCTGGCCGCCAGCCGGGCGCCGACGGGGTAGCCGGAGATCAGCCCCATCGTGACGACGAAGCCCGCGATGCCGGGCAGCCGGAAGACGGGGCGCATCAGCGGATCGAGCAGCGTGCCGAAGAAATGGACGACGCCGAAACCGAGCATCAGCTCGGCCATGACGAAGAACGGGAACAGCGCGGGAAACAACACATCCCACCAGACGGCGACGCCCCGCAGCGACGCCTCCAGCGAAGCGGCGGGATGCGCCGCCATCAGCGCGGCGAGCAGCAGGCAGCACAAAGCGGCGAGCGGAGCCGGCCGCGCCAGGAACCGAACCATTCGCGCCACGCCGCTTCCCTCCCGAGAAGTGGATTCTTTTTCAAATACTTATGCCTGTCCTCGGACGAACATCACGCCGAATCCGCGCTTGGGTCCGACGGCGGGCATAAGAGGGTCTTCAGTCCCGTCGTCCAACCCGCCCAAAGTATGGTATAATGCTGTCGATACTTGAGACCGGAGTCTCGGCAATCCTGCGTTTGGAGTGAGACAAGTGCAGCATCCTTACGGCTCCCTGTACGACGCGATCGGCGGAGCCCCGATGATTCGCCGCATTGTCGAGGCTTTCTACCCGAAGGTTCAGGCGCATCCGTTGCTCGGGTCCCTTTTCCCGGAAGACATCAGGCCCGTCATGGAGAAGCAGTTCATGTTCCTCAGCCAGTTCCTCGGCGGACCTCAGCTCTATTCGGACAAGTACGGTCACCCGATGATGCGCGCGCGGCATCTGCCGTTTCCGATCACGCGCGAGCGGGCGGACGCCTGGCTCGATTGCATGCGCCGCGCCCTCGACGAAGTCGGGCTTGCGCCGGATCTGAAGGCGCTCCTGCTGGAGCGGCTGTCCGGTCCGGCTTATCATTTCGTCAATACGGCCGAAGAGGGGGGAGGCTGAGCCCATGAATGTGGATCCGTTGTTCCAGGCGAAGGTCCAGTGTCCGTGCTGCGAGAATACGTTCCTGAGCTCCCGGGTCCGTCCGAGCTTCCGGAAGGCGACCCGCACCGATTCCGACTTCTGCAGCCACTACAAGGACGATGTCAATCCCGACTTTTACGTCGTTCGCGTCTGCCCGTATTGCGGATATTCGTCCACCGAGAACATGAAGCAGGAACTGACGCCCAGGCAGAAGGAAATGTACATGGAGCGCATCGGCAAGAGCTGGGTCCACCGCGATTACGGCGGGAAGCGCACCTGGGAGGAGGCGCTCGACTGCTACAAGCGGGCGCTGTTGTGCGCGCAGACGGTCGGCGACTCGGAACGCGTCATCGCCGGGCTGCTCCATCACATCGCCTGGATGTACCGGCTCCGGGAGATCAAGGACCAGGAGTTACGGTTCCTGCGCTATGCGCTGGAAGAATACATCCACGTGTACGAGAGGGAAGGCTCGAACATCAACAACGCGCGCCTGATGTACCTGATCGGCGAGCTGCATCGCAGGCTGGACGAGCCCTACGAAGCGGTGAAATGGTTCGCCCGCGTCGTCAACGACAAGCGGATCATGGACGCCGGCATGATCAAGGCATCGCGGGAAGCGTGGCACCAGCTGCGCGAAGAGATGATGGAGAAGAAGATGGCCATGCCGGACGAGGTTGAATTGCTGTAGGCCGACCAATCGAAAAGCCGATCGATTCCGCGGGTGCGGTTCGATCGGCTTGTTTTGTGGGGCAATCCGTTGCTTACGGCCGATTCGATTCCATGGCTTGCGTCATGCCGACGGGCTGAACATGCCGAAGCTTCGGCATGATGAGCGCGGCGACACCGCACATGATGACGCCGCTGGCCAGCGCGACCGCATGCATGCCGGCGGCGAAGGCATTGTACGCCGTGTCCAGCGAGCCGATGCCGCCGGGCCGTGTATCCACTTCGGCAATGACGCCGGCCAGACTGTCCGCGGTCAAAAGCGCTTCGGCATCCGGCAGGTCGGGCGGAACGGATGCGGCGATGCTCCTCTGCCAGGCGTGAGTCCCGAGGCTGCCCAGAACGGCAATCCCGAGGGCGAACGCAAATTCGCCGCTCGTTTGCAGCATGGCCGCGGCCGCTCCCGCTTGTTCCCTCGGGGCCGAACCGACGGCCAGATCGCCGGACAGGCTCACCAGCGGGGATGTCCCCAGATTGAACAAAACATAGCCCGCCACCAACGAAGCAAATCCCGAATCCGCCCTTGCATCCAGCAGCATCAGGCATCCCGCCGCTGACAGGACCAGCCCGCCCGAAATCAGAAACGCCGGGCGAAGGCGGCGCGCGACGAGCGGCGAGAGGAGCATGCCCGACATGGACGCGATGACGGAAGGCAGCATCCACAATGCCGCCCGGACAGGCGACAGCCCTTGCACGAGCTGAAGATATTGCGCGATGTAGAGCATGATCGCCCCGGTCAGCGTAATGCCGAACATGCCGCCGAGCGCGGTGCTGAACGAGGCGTTCCGGAAAAGGCGCAGGTCGATGAGCGGATCGTGCAATCGGCGTTGCCTGCGTATGAAAATCACGCCGAGCGCCGCGCCGGACAGCAACGTGAAAAGCGGAGCCGGCTGCAATCCGTCCGCGGCAAGCTCCTTGAGCCCGTATATGGCGGACAAAATGGCGGCCAGCGACAGGACGATGCTGGCGAAGCCGGTCCATCTGCACGGTGACAATTTCATACAGACCGATCGCGTTTTCGGCCAATATGGTTTTGATCTGTTCGAGGGAAAGCCCAAGCTCTTTCAACGACAAAATCTGTTGAAGGCGCTCGAGATCGGAATCGGTGTACAGCCGGTACCCGGCCTCGGAGCGTCCGGAAGGCGAAAACAGACCGATCTGATCGTAATACCGCAGCGTGCGGATTGTAAGACCGGTCATTTTCGCCAGTTCGCCCACCTTCCACTCATGCGGCATGTTCATCTCTTTCCCTTGTCGCCGGCTTGTTCCCGGGTATCTTCAATATAAACCGTGACGTCGCGTAAGGCTCAAGACTTTTTCGGGTCGATTTCAGCTTCTTCGCAGCACGGTGTCGGTCAGCAGATAGTCCGGATCGGCGTCGAGGACGGTCACCTTGTTCCGGCAGCAAGGGAACACGAGCAGCTTGCGGCGTCCCGCGCGGATGCCGTCCAGTTCGTCCGGGCGGATCGGCAGGATGACGTTGGCGGCCTTGCAGAACGGGCACTCCTGCACATAGAGGTCGTCCATGATCCGGTCGTACGGCCAGGTGCGCTCGAACGGAATCATGACCGCTCGTCCTTTCCGGGATTGTCCGACGGGCCGGATTTCGGTCCGGCTGAAGGCCCGCCCGCCGGTTCGTCCGTCTTGCCGTTCACCGGTTTCGGGTCCTGCGACGGGCTCCGCGCTTGTTCTTTCGCGGCCATCTCGGCCAGCTTCTGCAGCAGAATGTGCCGCGGCATGTGCACCAGATGCTCGATCGGCACGCCGAGGTACTTGGACAATTTGATCGCGGTTTCGGGCGAGATGGGCAGTGGTCCGGGCATTGTTCGTCCTCCTTGCGCAGCGGCGGCAGCCGCCGCCCGTGGTATAATAAGGTTATGCTACAACGCCGGCGGCGGCAAATCAATGCGGGGTGCGAAAGGAGCGCGTTCAGCGGCAATGGATCAACTGGCGATGAGTTGGAGTTTGGATAAGATATATCCGGGCGGGTCCGGTTCCGAGGCGTTCGCGGCGGAGCTGGACGGCCTCGGGCGGGACATCGAAGCGTTCGCTCGTTCGCTGCGCGATGCGGAAGGCGCGGCGGAGACCGCGGACGGGCTCGGACGGTGGACGCAGGCCGCGCAGTCGATTCTGGCCCGCCTCAGGGAAGCGGAATCGTTCACGGCCTGCCTGACGGCGGCCGACGTGCGCGATCGCCGGGCTGCCGCATTGGACGACCGGGTGAAAAATCTGGCCGCGGCGTTCCAGGCGGCGCTGACGCTGTATGACCGCGCCCTGGGCGATGCCGGAGAGAAGACGTTCGACGGCTGGCTGTCGTCCGAAGGCGGTCCCGGCGCGGCGGCGTTCTACGTGGCCGAGCGGCGGGAGCGGGCGCAGGAGAAGCTTCCGCCCGAGCAGGAGGCGCTCGCGGGCGATCTGGCGGTGAACGGCTACCACGGGTGGGGCGAGCTGTACAACACGATTGTCGGGCGGACCCGTTTCCTGGCGGCGGATGAGACGGGAGAGATGAAGACATGGTCGGCGGGGCAAATGCAGAATCTGCTGCATCACGGAGATCGCGGCGTTCGGAAGGCGGCGTTCGATAGCTGGGAGGCGGAATGGGGGCGCCAGGCCGACCTGTGCGCCGACGCGCTGAACCGGATCGCGGGCTTCCGGCTCAAGCTGTACGGCCGGCGCGGCTGGACCAGCGCGCTGAAAGAGCCGCTCGACATGAACCGGATGCGGCGCGAGACGCTGGAGGCGATGTGGGCCGCGGTCGACGAGAGCCGGCCGGCGCTCGTCCGGTATCTGAACCGTAAGGCGGAGCTGCTCGGGCTCGAGCGGCTCGACTGGCACGACGTCGACGCGCCGATCGGCAAGGCTGCGCGAACCGTGCCGTACGAGGAAGCGGCCGCGTTCATCGTCGATCGGTTCCGGCAGTTCAGTCCGGACATGGCCGATCTGGCCGAGCGGGCGTTCCGCGAACGCTGGATCGAGGCGGAGAACCGCGGCGGCAAGCGTCCCGGCGGTTTCTGCACGTCGTTCCCGATCGCCGGCGAGACGCGCATCTTCATGACCTATTCGGGCACGGCGTCGAACGTCTCGACGCTTGCGCACGAGCTCGGCCACGCCTACCACCAGCACGTCATGAACGATCTGCCGGCGTTCGCGCAGGAGTACGCGATGAACGTCGCCGAGACGGCGTCGACGTTCGCCGAATGGATCGTGTCCGATTCGGCGGTGCGGGCGGCAACCGACCCCGCCGAGAAGCTGGCGCTGCTCGACGACCAATTGCAACGTGCCGTCGCGTTCTTCATGAACATCCGGGCGCGGTTCCTGTTCGAGACGCGCTTCTACGAGCGGCGCCGGGACGGCCTGCTCTCCGCGGACGAACTGTGCGCGCTGATGGAGGAGGCGCAGCGGGAGGCGTACGCCGGCGCGCTTGGCGTGTGGCATCCGCATTTCTGGGCGTCGAAGCTGCATTTCTATCTGACGGATGTGCCGTTCTACAATTTCCCGTACACGTTCGGCTACCTGTTCAGCAGCGGCCTCTACGCCCGGGCGATGGCCGAAGGGGCGGCGTTCGCGGGCCGGTACGCCGAGCTGCTGCGCGACACCGGCAGCATGACCGTCGAGGATCTCGCTTGGAAGCACCTCGGCGTGCGGCTCGACGACATCGCCTTCTGGCGCGAAGCGGCGGCGGTGCCGCTCAAGGACATCGACACGTTCCTGTCACTGGCGCCGTGAGCAGGGCGGGGTGGGCACCCGGCCATGATCCTCTGCTTGGCCGTGATGCACACCTGGCCGCACGGACCGTGCTCCGTCGTCTGGCCGTGATGCACCATCCGGCCGTGATAAGCGAAGAAACTTCTTCTCTTTTGTCGGAAACCGGCCCGAGCGCCGAAATAGAAGAAGGATCTTCGCTTATTTTTTTGGATTTGCGGGTTTCGAACGGTTTTCGGGGGGACAGAGGAAATTTTTGCTTCTGTTTCGTCCGATGCGGTCGATTCTCGCAATTTGGACGCAAAAATTTCTTCTATCGACGTCGGTTGGCCGGATGGGACGGCTGGCTGCCGCCCCTCCTCACAGCAACCCGAGCCGCTCCGCCTTGGGTGTCGGCGCATAGCGGCGAATCCGCACCTTGCCGGACGCGGGCTCCAGGTACCCCAGCGCCCGGAGCCGGCGCAGCATCGGTCCGACGGTGCGTTTGGACAGGCCCGTCCAATCCGCGGCATTGTCCGGGGTGAACGGCCGCCCGTGGCGCAAGGCCTGTCGGATCAGCTCCCGCTGCGCGGGCGGCAGCGATTCGTCCATGGCGCCGTAGCAGAGGCCGAGCAGCCTTTGGATGAACGTCCGGCACAGCTGCGGCCGGCCGCAAACATCGTCATACGAGAAGCGCAGCACCTTCCACCCCTGGATCACGAGGTATTTCTGCCGATTGAGCTGGTCGGCGAACTGCCTGCGGTCGAGATCGCGATGGTGCGGACCGTATCCGTCGACCTCGATTGCGGCGCGCAGCGCGGGGTGAATGAACGCGAAGTCGATGAACAGCGGCTTGCCCCGCTCGTCCGCAATCTCATACTCCGGGTGCAGATGCTTGAAGTTGCCCGCCGCGGGCAGCCAGATCGTCTCGGCAAACAGCCGCTCCGCGTGCCCGTGACCCTCCACGAGCCTCCGCCTCCGCTCGCCCGCCCGCGCCATTCGGTGCATGTCCAGCCACTCTTCATACAAGGACCCCAACCTCGACACCTCCCTTGGCAAAATAAAAACACCGCCCAGCCCGTTGTCGGGTATGAGCGGTGTGCTTCACCGACATCCATCGTAGCAAAACCGACAGCAAAAGGCAAGGGCGGAAGAGCAGGCTACGCGGCAATAGGCAAGGGTGGGCGGACAGGCTGCACGGCGATGCGCAAGGGAAGTCGGACAGACCCTCTGGCGAATGGCAAAGGAGGGCGGACAGGCTGCGCGGCGAAAAGCGAGGGATGGAGGCGGACCGCCGGCCTTGGGCAAGGGAGGCGGAGCGCAAGGAGGAAGGCGAAGCGTGCGGCGGACTGAATGAAAAGAATCGCGGCGAAATATTGTATCATATTTCGAAATGTGATAATCTATTTCCCGGAATAGAATGTTCTAAAAAAGGTTGTGTTGGCCATCGAACTGACTGCGAGACAATCGGAGATCGTGCGGCTCGTGGAACGGCACGCGCCGATCACGGGCGAGCAGCTCGCCGGCATGCTGGGCGTCAGCCGGCCGACGCTCCGCTCCGATCTGGCGCTGCTCGTCATGCTCGGCCTGATCGACGCCAAACCGAAGGTCGGCTATTTCCCGGGCCCGGCCCGCACCGCCCGGCCCGCCTCGCACGGACTGGCCGGCTGCAAGGTGAAGGACATCCAGGCCGTCCCGGTCAGCGTCAGTGAGCACAGCTCGGTGCATGACGCCGTGGTCGCGCTGTTCACCGAGAACGTCGGCGAGCTGATCGTCGTCGACCGCGAGCAGCGGTTCACGGGCATTGTGACAGCCAAGGATCTGCTCAAGGTGACGATCGGAGGGGCCGACGCCTCGGCGCTGCCGGTCAGCCTCGTCATGACGCGGGTGCCGAACGTCGTGACCGTCTCGCCGGAGGACGACGCGGCCGAAGCGCTGCGCCTGATGCTCGTCCATGACCTCGACTGCCTGCCGGTGGTTCGCGAGCGGAACGGGGCGCGCGAGGCGGCCGGCCGCGTAACGGTCCGGCATATCGCCGGACTGCTTGCCGGAAATCCGCATCCGGCGCCGCATGAAGGAGGCAGAAGTTGGTGACGGGACCGGAGAACGAGATGAGACCGAAGAACATCTACATTTGCTCGGACGGCGTCGGCGAGACGGCGGAGGCGGTGGCGAAGGCGACGATCCGCCAGTTCGACGGCGGCAGCGTGCGGCTGAAGCGGTACGCTCCGATCAAGGACGAGGACGAGATCGTCGGCATCGTCGATGAAGCGGCCCGGACGGGCGGCTTCATCGCGTTCACGCTGGTGCAGCCCGAGCTGCGCGAAATGATGCGCGAAGAGGCGGGACGGCGCGGCGTCCGCGCGGTGGACGTGCTCGGGCCGATGATGCAGGCGTACATCGACACGTTCAACGGGTCGCCCCGGAGCGAACCGGGACTGCTGCATACGCTGGACGAGGATTATTTCAGGCGGATCGAAGCGCTGGAATTCGCGATCCGGTTCGATGACGGCAAAGATTTCCGCGGCCTGCTCCAGGCCGAGGTCATCCTGATCGGCGTCTCGCGCACGTCGAAGACGCCGCTCAGCGTCTTCCTGGCGCACAAGGGGATCCGCACGGCGAACCTGCCGCTCGTGCCGGAGGTGCGGCCGCCCGCGGAGCTGGTCGAGAACCCGGCGAACGCGCTGATCGTCGGCCTCACGATGGAGCCGGAGCGGCTTATGGGCATCCGCGGCGAACGGCTGCGCGAGCTGGGTCTGCCCGGCGGCGTGTCCTACGCGTCGATCGAACGGATTCGCGAGGAGCTCGGCTACGCCCGGTCGGTCATGGAGGAGCTCGGCTGTCCCGTCATCGACGTCACCAACCGCTCGATCGAGGAGACGGCGGCGATCATTGTGAGGATGATGCATGAAGCGCAGGAAAAACGGCAAAACCGTTAGGAGGAAGGACATGGAAAGGGAACTTGCGCTGGAACTGGTTCGCGTGACCGAGCTGGCGGCGCTGTCCGCCGCCCCGTGGATGGGCCGGGGCGACAAGAACGCGGCGGACGGCGCGGCGACGGAAGCGATGCGGCGCATGTTCGACTCCGTCTCGATCCGCGGCACCGTCGTGATCGGCGAAGGCGAGATGGACGAGGCGCCGATGCTCTACATCGGCGAGAAGCTCGGAGACGGCACCGGGCCGGAGGTCGACATCGCGGTCGATCCGCTCGAGGGCACGGAGATCGTCGCGAAGGGGCTGAACAACGCCATGTCCGTCCTGGCGGTGGCGGCCAAGGGCAGGCTGCTGCACGCGCCGGACATGTACATGGAGAAGCTCGCGGTCGGCCCCGCGCTCGCCGGCAAGCTCAGCCTGAAGGATTCGCCCCGCACGACGGTGGAGAAGGCGGCGCTCGCGCTGGGCAAGCCGCTGTCGGACCTCACCGTCATGATGCTCGACCGCCCGCGGCACGCCGCGCTGGTCCAGGAGCTGCGGGAAGCCGGCGTCCGGATCAAATTTCTGACCGACGGCGACGTCGCCGGCGCGATCGCGCCCTGTTTCCCCGAGACCGGCATCGACCTGTACATCGGTTCAGGCGGCGCGCCGGAGGGCGTGCTCGCCGCGGCGGCGATCAAATGCCTCGGCGGCGAGCTGCAAGGCCGGCTGATGATCGAAGACGACGCGCAATACCAGCGCTGCGTCTCGATGGGTCTCGACGATCCGCGACGGATTCTCGGGATGAACGACATGGTGGGCGACGGGGATGTCATTTTTGCCGCGACGGGCGTGACGCCAGGGGAATTCCTCGGCGGGGTCCGGTATCTCGAAGGCGGACGCGCCGAGACGCATTCGATGGTGATGCGCGGAAAGACGCGGACGATCCGGTTCATCCGCTCGCTGCACATGCTCGAGAACAAACCGCTGCTGCGCTGAACAGCGAACGATTCGCAATACATGAAGGAAGGGATGCGGCATGGAAAGGACATTCGTCATGGTGAAGCCGGACGGCTTCAGGAGGGGACTCGTCGGCGAAATCGTCAGCCGTCTGGAGCGCAAGGGACTGACGCTCACGGCGGCGCGGGTGCTCACCCTGTCGAGGGAGCTCGCGGAGGAGCATTACAGGGAACACCGGGACAAAACATTTTTCGGCGAACTGGTCGACTTCATCACCTCCGGGCCCGTCTTCGCAAGCGTCTGGGAAGGTCCCGATTCGGTCGCGGTCGCGCGGCGCGTCATCGGCAGCACCAACCCGGCCGAGGCCGCGCCCGGCACGATCCGCGGCGACTTCGGCCTGACCGTGGACAGCAACATCGTCCACGGCTCGGACTCGCCGGCCAGCGCGGAGCGGGAGATCGGCCTGTTCTTCGGATAAAGATGAAACGGCAAACGGCAGCTTCGGGGCTGCCGTTTTGGCTTTAAATCCTGCGATAATTGGAGCTTTTGCGCGTAATCAGGGTCGGTTCCAATTGGATGCTGACAATGTCGGGGGAGAGTTTCCCTTCAATCCGGTTGATCGGCAATTCCAGCGATGTCGTCACCATTTCCCCGATCGGCTGGTGGATGCTCAGGCTCGAGCTGTTCGTCGGCCTGTACTCGCTGGAATTGTTCGTCAACGGCGGCGGGCAGGTGTACTCCGCGTGCGGTTGTACCGCGCGCCGGCCTTCGGGCTGGCGCGCATTTTTCATGCTTGTACACGGTTGTCCATGCGGGTCCGGCCGGGGCCGCATACGGTGTGGTAAGCGCGGCCGAGGCTGCGACATGCGGGAGGAGGCAAATGAGCATGGCTGTAACGAAAGAACAGGCACGTAAACTGGTCGGGAAGAAGATCTACGCGATGAAGAAGGATGGTTCGATCGTCTCTGGCAAGCTGGTCGCCATCCGCGGCAACCGGCTGGTGCTGGAGCAGCCGCGCGGCAAGAAGGCGCAAGTGAAAGGCATCCTGCCGCTCGTGCTGTTCGATCTGCTGGCGATCGGCGCGTCGCCGTATGAATTCGGGCCGTTCTACGGCGGCGGATTCGGCTACGATCCGTTCTTCTCTCCTTACGGGGGCTTCTTCTGGTAACCTCCGTCCGGGGCAGGCGCGGGATGCGTCTGCCCATTTTGTCGTTCAGCCCATAATGGCCGGGGGACGGGTGCATAGGATAAGGCAGTCCGACGGGAAGGAGGTGCTGGCGGATGGGTTACCCGGCCGGTTACGGCGGTCACGGGCTGTTCACGAGCACGGGCGTGATTCTGGTTCTCTTCATCCTGTTGGTCATCGTGCTTCGCGGCTGGCTCGTGTAAGGACCGCATGAACCCATGAACCGCTTCTGATGGTCCGGCGCAGCGCATGCCGGGAGGAAGCGCCGTCCGTGCGGATCGACAGATTCCGGTGCCCGCACGGGCGGCGCTCTTCATCTGCCGGGGGAAAATCCGGAAAAATAATCCTTGATGAAAATAATAACATCAATTATATTTAGTGCTGGTGACGCGATCATATGTTCGTATCCGGGGGCTGATAATACTTGCGGTTCAGCAACATGCCAGGAGACGCGGGATTTTCGAAATATTGGATCGGACAAACCTTCTCCGTCTTCGGCTCCAACATCGCGGCGTTTGCGCTGGTGCTGCTGGCGACCTATTTTCTGGAGGCGGGCCCCCGGGAGCTGGGATGGCTGCAGGCGATGAGCGGCATTCCGTTCCTGCTGTTTTCGCTGTTCATCGGGGTGATGGTCGACCGGGTCCGCAGGCTCCGGCTCATGATCGCGGCCGACTTTCTGCGCGCGGCATTGATCGGACTGATTCCGGTTTTCTATCTGCTCGATTGGCTCACCATCTGGCATCTGTACCTCGTCGCGCTGGGCATCGGCGTGCTGTCGGTCATGTTCGAGACGGCCTATCAGGCGTTCCTTCCCGGATTCGTCGGCAAGGATCGGCTGGTCGGCGCCAACAGCGCGCTGCAGTTCAGCCAGTCGCTGTCGCAGATTTCCGGCCCGGGCGCGGCGGGATTTCTCGTCAATCTGATCGCGGCGCCGCTGGCCTTGATCGCCAACGGTCTCATGTTTCTCGCATCGGCCGTCGCCCTCGCGCGCATTCGTTTCCGTGAAGCCTTGCCGGACGGCGGGGTAAACCTTTCCGCCCAGCTTCGGGATGTGACCGGCGGTCTTCGCGTGCTGCTGGGGCACGCCGTCCTTCGCCCGCTGACGCTGGCCATGGGCTTCATCAACCTGTTCTTCAGCGCCTTCCTGGCCGCGTATTATCCCTACCTGAAGAATGATCTCGGTTTCACTTCGTTCGACACCGGCCTCGTCCTGTCGGTCGGAGCGCTGGGAGCCGTGACGGCCGTGTTCGCGGCCGGCAGAATGGCAGCCGGGATGACGCCGGGCATGATCGTCATCTTCGCCGAAGCGCTGTTCGCGCTCGGCGCCTGGCTGGTGCCGCTCGCCGGCGGTCCGCGGGCGCTGCGGGTCGCGATGGTCGTCGGCGCGGCCCTGGTCGCCTTCTTCGGCGGCGCGGCCGCGAACATCATGGCGGTCACGATCTGCCAGAAGGTCACGCCCGACCGGCTGCTCGGCCGGGTCAGCGCCGCCTCGAAACTGTTCCTCGGCGGATCTGCGCCGATCGGCGCGGTGCTCGGCGGCTATCTTGCGGACGGGTTCGGTCTCAGACCGACGCTCTTCATCGCGGCCGTGGGGATTTCGCTGATGGTGGCGTGGATGCTGGCGGCCCGGTTGCACAAGCCGTCGGAAGGCAGTCTGGAAACCGAACATTACATAACGGCCTGATTTGCCATGAAGGAGGAAGACCGATGGGGGCATTTCGCGGCTTTACCGAACAGACGATCCGGTTCCTGCGCGACGCGCGGGAACACAATTCGAAGGAATGGTTCGAGCGGAACCGCCCGGTCTACGAGCGGGAGCTGCTCGAGCCGATGCGCGATCTCGTCGCCGACCTGAGCGGAACGATGCTGTCGATCGATCCGGAACTGGAGACGCGGCCCGCCGTCGGCAAAACGATCTCCCGCATTCACCGCGACACGCGCTTCTCGCGGGACAAATCGCTGTATCGCGACGCGATGTGGATCACGTTCAAGCGCCGTTCGGAGAATTGGACGGACGGTCCCGCGTTCTTCTTCGAGCTGCGGACGGACGGCTATCGGTACGGGATGGGGTTCTACGCCGCGTCGAAGGCCACGATGGACAAGCTGCGCGAATGGATCGACGAAGAGCCGGACGATTTCCGCCGGACGACGGCGTTCTACGGGCGGCAGAAGACGTTCGTCCTTGAAGGGGAGCTTTACAAGCGCGTGCTTGATCCGGACAAGCCCGAATCGGTTCTGGAGTGGTACCAGCGCAAAAACATCTACCTCGCCTGCAACCGGGCGATCGACGGGCTGCTGTTCTCGCCGAAGCTTGTGGATGAGATCGCGGCGGGGTTCGGAATGCTCGGCGGGTTGTACCACACGTTCCGGAAACTGAGGATGCGGGCCGCCGCCGGTGCGTGAACGCACGGACATGGCGGGGATGCGCGCTTTCCCCCGGCCTTCCATGCCCGGTCAAAGCATCCATGATCAGCATGTGCGCGGCGGGCAACGGCACGCGTTTCGAATCGCCGGCCCGTTTCGAATGGTTTGTGAAGGAAGGAACTCAACCGATTGCGAGGCAGCTGCCCGTGTGGGGCGGCGCCCTCTCCAAGGCGGCGGACCAGTACAAGCAAGTCTGGGAGCAAGTCACGCTGCAGGGCAGATCGGCTGAAGAAGCGGCCAAGGAGTACGCGCCCAAGATCCAGGAAGCGTTCGATTCGATTCACGCAAAGAATTGATGGATCATCGACAACTGAGCAAGGCGGAGAGAGGATATTTGGCCCCCCAATATCCTCTCCTGTCTTCCGCGGGTCGGTCCCCCAATGGAGGCTGAGCGATGAAAAGAAGCGGCAGTATCGAGAGAAGAGAAAACCGGCAATTTTTCCTTTACATTTCACCATGGCTTCTGGGCTTCGCGATTTTCACCCTGTATCCGATGGTCCATTCGCTGATCCTGGTGTTTACCGACACCGATCTGACGGGATCGGGGAAGTTCATCGGATTCGACAACATCGTCCGGTCTTTCACCGAAGACGACCTGTTCTACAAGGCGCTGGTCAATACGCTGTATTACGTGCTGGTCTCCGTGCCGGTCAGCCTGCTGCTGTCCTTTCTGATTGCGCTGCTGCTCAATCAGAAGCTGAGAGGGATCGGCTTTTTCCGAACCAGCTTTTATATCCCCTATATCACGTCCGGCGTGGCGGTCGTTCTGCTCTGGGGATGGATTTTCAACGCGCAGTTCGGACTGATCAACTACTTCCTGTCCTGGTTCGGCGTCACCGGACCGAACTGGCTGAGCGATACCCGGTGGGCGATGCCGGCGATCATCATCATGGGAGTATGGTCGATCGGCAACTCCATCATCATCACGCTTGCCGGCCTGCAGGATATTCCGGAGCAATTGTATGAAAGCGCCGAAATCGACGGGGCCAACGCCTTCGTCAAAATTACGAGGATCACGCTTCCTCTGGTCACGCCCACGCTCTATTTCAACCTGGTCATGGGGATTATCGGAGGGTTCCAGATCTTCATGCAGCCGCACATTTTGACCGAGGGCGGCCCGAACTACGCGACGCATACCTACATGATGCATATCTACGACTACGGATTCAAATACAGTGAGATGGGGTATGCTTCCACGCTGGCGTGGATTCTGTTTATCGTCATCATGACCATCACGCAAATCGTGAACCGGACATCCAAATATTGGGTGCATTACGACAATTGACTCCATCCCGGGAGATGCATAGGATGAATCCGTACTATCAGAGCAAAAAAAGGAGACAGTTGATCGGCAACACCGTCAGTTATGTCCTGCTGATCCTGTTGGCCTTCGTGTTCGTTTTTCCGTTTCTGTGGATGATTTCCACGGCGCTCAAGCTGCCGTCGGAAGCCTACACGCTGCCTCCGCGCCTGATTCCGAAGACGTTCACCTTGGACAATTTCATCGAAGGCTGGCAGTATGCGGATTTTACGCGATATACGATCAATACGTTGATCGTGGCGCTGTCGGCGACGCTGGGAGCCGTGTTCTCCGCCGCCCTCGTGGCGTACGGCTTTGCACGGTTTCGATCGCGCTACAACGAGCTGTTGTTCGCTGTCGTGCTGGCCACGATGATGCTGCCCAGCCAGGTGACCCTCATTCCCACCTACCTGCTGTTCACCAAGCTGGGGTGGCTGGATACGCTGAAACCGCTGATCATCCCGTCGTTTTTCGGAGGCGGGGCGTTCAATATTTTCCTGCTGCGGCAGTTCCTGAAGACGATCCCGAAGGATCTGGATGAAGCGGCGTGCATCGACGGGGCGAACTCGTTCCAGATCTTTTACCGGATCCTGCTGCCGGCCATCCGGCCCGCTCTGATCACCGTAGGGCTCATGTCGGTCACGTACCATTGGAACGACTACTTCTCGCCGCTCATTTATCTGAACAGCGACACGAAGTTCACGCTGGCGATCGGGCTGCGATTCTTCGAGAACTCCTTCGGCTCCGCCCAGATCCAGATGCTGATGGCCGTTTCCTTCATCACGGTCATACCGGTGCTGGTGTTGTTCTTCATCGGGCAACGCTACTTTGTCCAGGGGATTACCATGACCGGCATCAAGGGATGACCGGGGCCGCATCGGCCGGGATAAAGCCGCCGGAGCTTCACACTTCCGTCCTGGACTGGGATCGCTTGTGGTATTCGCGCGGGCTGAAACCGGTCACCTGTTTGAACTGCCGGCAGAAATGCTCCACATGTTGATAGCCGCAACGGTCAGCAATCTCGGCCACCGAATAGGAACTGTGCATGAGATATTCCTTGGCGGAGCGGATCCGGCTGTTGATGACGTCACTCATCGGGGAGACGCCGAAGGTTTTCTTGTACACCACCTGCAGGTACCCCGGGCTGATGTGCACCATTTCCGCCATTTTGGGAACGGTCCAGTTCCGGCCGGGATTGCTGTGGATGGCCGTGCGCAATTTCAGCAGATTGTAGTATTGCGGCGTGATCTCTTCGCTGAAATTGGATTCGTAGGACTCCAGCAGCTTGTTGAACAGTGTCCGGAGCAGATAGTCGACGGACGATCGCTTGAAGGTATTGGTGAACGAATGTTCGTAGACGAGCAACTGGAACAGATGGTGGCAGTACTCCGGATCTTTCACCGAGAACGGAACGCCGAACGGAAGCGGCGCGTCGGCGACATAGGACTCGTCGGAGGCAAAGCGCAGCCAGTTGTTGATGTATTGGTCGGCGCAGGCCCGATAGTAAATTTTCTGATGCGGACGATACAGGATGGCGCTGTAGGCCGGATATTCCCTGAGGCTGTTTTCCACCCAGAACACGGCGGGCGTTTTGGTGAACACCAGCAGCCAGCAATTATGCCCATCGGGGATATCGAAGACAAAACTGTCCGGATGTGTTGCATCGCATTCGACATAGAAAATTTCCGTCATGGCCGCAACCTCGCCGATGCAAAAATTGGGATTTCTAGTGGGATATTAATATAGATCAATAGATGGAAGATGTCAACATTGTAAACACTTATAAGGTAGAAAAATACAAACTAATTTTGTTTTCTTGTTATCCATATTAAAATAGATCAAATTTTTGGAGTGGGAGCAATGAGCGGACACCACGCAAACGGCGGAGGTGTCGAGGTGTTGTGCTACACCCGGCTACCCCTGGATGAAATGATCTATTCGCCGAAACTCGCCTACAGTATGCATCTGGCCTGCAAGGTGGACGGCCGCTTTCAGGCATTGAATCACAATTCCGGCATCCTGTTCGCCAAAGCGACCGAGAAAGCGAGCGGCGCGCTGAACGCCAAATGTCTCAAAAACCCGTATCTGTTCCATCTGGCGGACGGAACGTTCGGCGTTGTCGCCGTGCGCACGGAACCGGACGACTCGCCCGACGGGGAAAGCAAGGGCCGCGTCCTGCTGTTCACCACCCGCGATCTGCTGCAGTACAGGGAAGTCGGTCTGGTGAATCTGAAGAAAGACGCGCATGTCGACGACGTCATGTGCCGTTACGACGGCAAGCGGCGGGCCTATGTCATCGACTGGCGCGACATCGACGGGAACCATTACCGGAACGTGATCGCCGATCTTTTCGCGCTGGAAGCGGAAGAGCCGGAAGAGGCGGATTCTTTTGTTCCGGATATTGTCAGCGAAGGCATCGGAGGGATCGAGGGCATCGTGCCCCGGAACGCCATTTGCGTGCCGCAGGACATCGCGAGCCGGCTGATCCGCAAGCTCACGGTCCCCGTCAACGTCCGAAACGAAGCGCCGAAGCGTATTCATGCCGCGTCGGAGCAAGAGCTGAAAGCCGTCAAGGCGACCGCCATCTACGGCGACGGGACATCGGTGCAAAAGCCGGTGGATTGGAACACGGACGATATCGATTGGAGCAAGCCCGGCACGTATCGCATCAAAGGAACCGTACGGCAGCATCATTATCCGTTCCCGATTGCGGTGAACCGGGCGGATCCCTGCATCACCAAATGGAACGGAAAGTACTACTTCATCGCCACGAACGACGCGGACGGCAACCATACCCTGTACATGAGGGAAGCGGACAGCATACCGGAGCTGGTTCACGCGGAGGAAGCCCGGATTCTGGATTCCGATACATACGAGGATATCAAGGGGCTCCTGTGGGCGCCCGAGTTTCATGTGATTGAAGGCGATCTCTATCTGTTCCACGGCGCGACGTCCGGCGAATTCTTCCATGAGGAATCGCATGTCATGAAACTGCGGAAGGGCGGCAATCCGATGGTTGCGGCCGACTGGTCCAGGCCGATGCGCGTCGTGCGGAAAGACGGCTCGTACCTGTGCGAGGCCGGAAAGACGATTTCCCTGGACATGACCGTCATCCATTGGGACGACGGCTGCCATTACGTGGTCTGGTCCGAGCGCGAATTCCTTCCGGAAGATCTGGGCGCCTGGCTGTACATCGCGAAGATTGACCCGCGCGAACCGTGGAAGCTGATCACGGACCCGGTCGTGCTCACGAAGCCGGAGTACAGCTGGGAGAACAATCATACGTTCGTGGTGGAAGGGCCCTATCCTTTGATGACCGATGACAAGTTGTTCCTGACCTATTCCGGCGCATTGATCGACGCCACGTATGCCGTCGGGCTCCTGGTCGCCGAGCGGGGGGCGGATCTGCTGGACTCCGCGAGTTGGACCAAATGGAATTATCCGCTGCTCAATTCCCTGAGCGTGCCGGGAGAATACGGACCCGGCCACAACTCCTACGTCACGGACGACGACGGATTGATCTGGAACGCGTATCACGCGAGACCGGGCGTGGACGGCCCACGGTCCGCCGGCCTTCGAAGGGTCCATTTCGACATCGACGGGTATCCGCGGCTGGATCTGACGGAGGAGAAGGATCTGGCGCCCGGGCTGGCGGAAGTGGAAACGGAAGTTGTGGTTGAACGGAAAAATTGACAACCAGAAGCGCCGTTCGCGTCAAGACAACGGCATGTTGTCTGCGCGTGCGGTGTTTTTTCGTTTGAATGGTCAGCCGGCTGTCCGTCTCACGAACAGCCGGCCGGAAGGCATGATCGGTTCAGGAATTCCTGTTCAGGAATGCCTCGATTTGCTTCTCCAATTCAAGCTGAATCTTTTTCACATGGGGCTCCGCTTCTTGCTTGAACTTGGTCCACAATTCTTCCGGATCCCCGACGCCGTTCATCAGCGGCCCGTAATATTTCGCGTCGATGGCATTGTACTGGGCAATTTCATTCGCCACCGGTTCCGCGTTGAAACTGAAGCCCGCCAGCACATGCTTCGTAAAGTTGGAACTGTCGCGCGTAAACTTCTCGACCGCCAGCTCCTGTTCCGGCAAGCCGTCCTTGATGCGGTCATGCACCGGATTCCAGATCCACGCGTACGGGAACCAGGTGTAAGCCGAACCGTCACCCAGCACGCGGTACATGTCGTCCCCGACCGGCTCCCAATGCACGCCTTCCATGCCATAGGCGAGCAGATCGTAGTTGTCTTTCTCGTTGGCCCAATTCAGGAACTGAATGGCCTCCACTTTCTTTTCGCTTCGAACCGGTATGCAAATGAAGTTGTAGGCGGCGAACATGGAGGGCTGCTTGTCCGAATAATTGAAGAATGTGATCGCTTCGGCCTTGCCGCCCGCTTCGTCCACCGCGGCGGCTATGTCGTTCGGCACGCTGATGCTGTTCAGGGACAAGACGGCGACTTTGCCCTTCTTGAACTCTTCCTGGCCTTTCACCGCCATAATATCGGGATGGATGATGCCGTCAAGGTACATCTGGCGAACCTGCAGGATCCGATCCCAAATTTCAGGATCCGCCTCGTCGAACAAATTGAATACCTTGCTGTCGTTTCCTCTGTGATACAGAACCAGGCTTTGATACAAAGCCTGCGTGCCTTCCGGTCCGTTCTCCACATCGCGGAAACTGAAGGGCACCAGCGTCATGTTTCCGGTGGCCAGCGAACCGACATAAGGAATGATGTCAGGCATGCGCTTCTTGACCTCATACATGAACTCCGTCAGTTCCCCGTACGAGCGGATTGGTCCGAAACCCAGCTCCTCGCGGATATCCTGGCGAATGACATACGTGGCGGCGGGATCTTTGAATTTGTTGTTCAGCGGGATCCCCATCAATTTTCCGTCAAATCGGTTGGCGTCCAGCAGTTCCTTCGGACGGGTGTTCAGAATGTTCGGACCGTGCCGGGCCAGCAACTCGTCAAGCGGCTCATAATAACCGGCGGCAATCATCTCATTCATCGCGTTCCATGGCGCATCGAACACCAAATCCAGATCCTCGCCGGCGGACAACATGACCTGGGTTTTTTGCTTGAGATCCGACCACGGGACGAAGGTGACGTCCAGTCGGAAATGGAGCCCGTCTTCCGCCATGCGCCTTTCCGCTTCGGCGATGACTTTGTTGAAATCGGCGGGACGGTCCCCCGGCAGCATTACGTTCAGCACAACGGGTTCCTTGGATTCCTTGCGCGTTTCGGTGCGGTTCGAATCCGACGGGTTCGAGCCCGTCTCCTTCCCGCTGCCTCCCGATGACGAACAGCCGGCCAAGGCGACCATCACCACCAGCAGAATCCCCAACAACGAACGCCATTTCATGAAGCTCGACCTCCTGATCAACTTGAATCTATATGCTTTATCCGCGTTGCGGATCAAGCCGCTATCCGGTCAGCCCTTTACCGCTCCGATGGTCAACCCTTTTGTGTAATACCGTTGCAAGATCGGATAGAGAGCGATAATCGGGCCGATCGTGATACAGACCGTGGCCAATTGAATGCCGGTTGAAGGGATGGTTACCGTGTAAGAAGTTGAACTGCCGGCGATATACGATTGGACATTCAGGTTGGAAACCAGTTGACGAATCATGATCTGGAGCGGATGGAGCCGGTAATCGTCGACGAACAGGAGCGCCAGCCACCAATCGTTCCAATATTGCAAGGCGTAGAACAGTCCAACCGTCGCCAGCACCGGTTTGGCAATGGGCAGGATGATCCGGACAAAGGTCCTGATCTCGCCGCAGCCGTCAATCAGCGCGGCTTCGTTGAGCTCGTAGGGAATGTCCCGGAAGTAGGACACCATAATGAAGACATAAAACGGATTCAACAAATAGGGCAGAATGAGCGCCCAAATCGTATCTTTGAGCCCGAGCCAATTCGCGATGAGCATGTAGAAACCGACCAGACCGGCTCCGAACAGCATCGTAAAGTAGGTCAGAAAAGACAGGATATTGCGGTATTTGACTTTGCGATGCGCCAGCACGTAAGCGTAACTTGAGCTGACGATCATGGCGCCGATCGTGCCGATGGCGGTCACCGTGACGCTTACGGCGTAGCTGCTGTAGACTTGCCCGCCCGAGAACAGAAATGTATAGGCGTCAAGGCTGAACTCCGTCGGAAACAAGTGGAACCCTTTCTCGCGAAGACCGGATTCCGTCGCGAAAGAGTCCACGAACACCATCCAGAACGGCAGAAAACAGAACACCGCGAATACGGTTACGAATACGTAAACAAATCCGATGAACCATTTATCCCGCATGTCATTTCCCCGCAGTCTGTCAGAAAATTGCCGAATCCCGGTCGATCCGTCTGACGATCCAGTTGAACATCACGATCGTCATCAGCCCCATGAAAGACTGATACAGGACGATGGCCGAAGCCATCCCGAAATTGCCCAATTGCCTCAGTGCCCGGTAGGAGTACGTGTCGATGATGTCCGTGGTGGAAAACAGCATGCCGTTGTCGCCGACGATGCCGTACACCATGCCGAAATCGCCGTAAAAAATGCGGCCGACCGCAAGCAACACCAGCACCATCATCGTCTTGCGAATCAGGGGCAGCGTGATATGGAAGATCATGCGTAATCGCGATGCGCCGTCGATCAACGCGCTTTCGTAGTAATCGGGCGGAATCGCGGCAATGGCGGCCAGGAAAATGATCGAGTAGTATCCGGACGTTTTCCACACGTAGATGGCCGTCAATATGGCCGGCCAGGCTTCCGGCGTACTGTACCAGGCCACCCGCTCGAATCCCAGAGCTTCCAGCGTCCTGTTGAGCAGCCCCTCCGTGGTGCCCAGCACGGCCAGTGCCATCATGCTCACCACAACCCAGGAGATGAAATAAGGCATAAAAATGGCCGACTGCATGAGGCGCTTATAGAGGACGGAACGCATTTCATTCAGAAAGATGGCGAGCACGACGGCCAATCCGATGCCGAAGACGATGAACAGGCTGTTCAGAAAAATGGTGTTGAAGGTGACCGTGATCCAATCTTTTCCCATGAAGAAAAATTTGAAATTGTCCAGACCGACCCATTCGCTACCCCACAAACCCTTGAGCGAGTTGAATTTTTTGAATGCGATCACATGCCCGAACATCGGGACATAGGCGAAAATCAGCAAGAACAGGAGACCCGGAACCGCCAGCAGATATAACTGCCTGTTTTTGGCCAGTTCGTTCACCATCTCCGTTATCTCCCCCTTTCGTTCAATCGTCTCGCAATTGGATTGGCGGACAACGGGCTCGCCTTCCTCTTGACCGTCTTCCATTTCGACATTAGCTTCCGACATGCCGGAACGTATAGTCCTGATTCGTGCAAATCCGGTTCCAAGTTCGGCGATGGGGTGTTTTCGGCCGCCCGGTCCTCCGTTTTGAGAACCGCAATTCCGAATCTGCAACTCGCGCCGCGCCCGTTACGCGGACACAAGAAAAACGGATGGCGCCGTCCACGCGGGAGGGCGCATCCGTCTTGTGAAAAGCGGTTACGGGTTTTGATGCAGCATTCGATATTCGTTCGGCGTCATTCCCGCCGCTTTTTTGAAAGCCGTGTAGAAATGGCTTTTGGTCAAAAATCCCGATTGCTCGGCGATTTCGGCGATCGACAATCGCGTTTCCCTTAACAATCGCTTCACATTATCCATGCGCGTGGTCAGGATATAATCCGCAATCGTCATGCCCGTGGCCGCCTTGAAGATTTGCCGGATATAGCGGGACGAGAGAGACACCCGGTCGGCGATTTGCTCGACGTTGAGCGACGCGTCGTGCAGGCGGCCATGGATGAACTCCATGATTTCACAGACGATTTCGTCTTTGCGGTTCGGCCCGGCGTCCGCGTTCGACTTTTCGATGATCCCCTGAAGCTCCCGCAATAGCCAGTTCCGGGCTTCCCGCAGGGTGTCGAATTGCTCCAGCATGTCTTGAATCGTCCGGCCATCCACTTCCATCAGATGGCCGAAGGACGTGACAATGGCATAGACGATGCGGGTAAGCTGAAAAATGCATTCCCGGTAAGGGAGCTGCTGCATATCGGCCATCATGTTGTCAAGCAAAGGCACAATGCGATCCGAATATCCGGCCTTGACCGCCTTGATCAACTGGTCGATCTTTTCCTGATCGTTCGGAAGAACGGTCCATGGGGAACAACGTTCATAATCCCGCTCGGTGTAAACCTTGTCCTCTCCCTGAACGAATTTCAGCATGGTCAGCTGGCACAGATCCTCATAAATCCGTCTCAGATCATCCTGCGGCTGTCGGATTTCGCTGACCGCCGCAACCGTTTTCAATTTGATCCAGCGTTCGATTTGCTTTTGCGCCTCATGAATCTCGGCTGCGGGCGGATCCGCCTTTTCCGACTCGTGTCCGATCAACACGGTCAGATATTCGCCGCCCATATCGACCGGCTCCGCCAGCCAGCCGTATTGTCCCAGCACTTCTTCGGCTATGTTGCCCATGGCATATTTCAACAGCTTGCGTGAAGAATACCCGTACTTTTCGACAAATTGCCGGTAGCCCTCGATGCGGAACAAGGCCAATATGATGATGTTGGAAGCCGACAGTTTGAAATCGGAAGCCGGCAGACGGTTCGCCGGATTTCCGAGCCGTCCGCTCAATATCCATTGCCGCAGCAGGTCCTGCTTGATCAGACTGTGATGATCGCGCATCGAAAGGCGGAAGCTGTTGATCCGGTCGACCAGCATCTCAATGCCGTTTTCCAGCACCCGGATCTCTTCGGCCGGGCCGTCCCCGCCTTCACCGAACAGATTCAATTGACGCTGCAACCGGTTGGCAAGCAAACTGAACGGCCTGATCTGACGCTTCAAATGCAAATAGAGCGCCGACAGCAAAACAAGCAAAATCCCCGCCGTCGTCATAAAGATCGTTTGCTGGAAATGTTCCACCTTTTGCTCCCATTCGTTCATGCGGGTCCAGTCATGGATCGTCCAATTCTGGCTCCTCATCCTGGCCTGGTTGACGATCCAGGTCTCTTCGGCGTTGCCGGACTTCAATCGCACGATCGAATCGTTATCGCGGGAGACAGCCATCAAATCGGGATCGATCTCTCCAAGCACCACGCGGCCATCCGCGTCAAGGATCGCCACTTGCACGTCGATTCGGGGATGGAATTGCAGCAGATACGACTGCAAAGCAGCCGTATCCAACAGCATGACCAAATACCCGCTATACCTCAAATGCGCATTGGATGGATAAATCATGGCCAAATAATTCCGATTTCCCGCCCGGTGCGAAAAATACTGTTGAAACTTCGGCCGATCACTCCGAACGATATCCAGCATGTTCTGATCAGCGAATTCGGCCAACGGAACCAGGCCATCCAGGGAATCCATCACTCTCTCCGTGCGGAAATTGACAAGATACACCCTCGAGATAAACGGCTCCGTAGCCATCAGACGAATCATGGAAAGCCGCGCTTCGTTCTGAATGAGGCCGTCCTCCGCGGCGGAGGAGAGCCAGTTCAAAATGGACGGATCTTCATACATGCGAAGACCGTAATCTTTCAATTTGCGCAAAATGAATTCCGTATTCTCCAGCATTTGCGAGAGCTTGCTCTCCGAGAGCTTCCGCACTTCCGAATAAGCGTATCGCGAATACTGCGCCGATACGAACGCGGAGAACGGCACGATCATGATGGCAAGCAATATCGCAATGACCAGAAACAATCGAATGTACATTTGTCCGGATTTCATTCGCCAGCTCCCTGATGACGCACGGATGTGCCATCGACAAACTCGACCGCAAAATCAAGCGCGTTCAAATCCGTCGGTCCCCGCCGCACCGGCAATTGCAGCGTGACGGGCTTCCCGCCCGTGTTCATGGCAAAATACGCGCGCAATTCCTCGCCGGCGTACAGAGGAATACATGCCACGTGTTCGGGCAAATCCAGCACCGAAATCCCCTGGCGCGCAGCCGCATCCCGCAGGATCTTCTTCAGCAACGGAGGTTCACAGATCCCGGCCAGAAACAGCACGCTCCCTCCGCCCAGCCGGCGTTCGGCGATCGCCGGAATGCCCCGTTCCCGGGCGGGTTCATCCACACGGGCGAGCACGCGAACACGGGCTTCGTCCGCAACCGCGAATTTTTGAAAAAATCCGCGGATTTCCGCTTTTTCGTCCCCCCATTCCGTGCCGGCTTCCACATGGAGCTCCCGCGGAATGGTCAGCCACTTGTCCAGCCTTAAGCCCGTCAGTCGCTCCAACGGTTGCCGCTCATCGCGCGACGTCCGCCAATTGTCCTTCGTTTTCAGCATGAAATCGCCGGTAACGACGATCGTTCCGCCCGATTCGACAAACCGTTCGAGCTTCCGGATGTCTTCTGCAGGCCGCTCGCAGATATGAAAGGGAATGAGCAGCATACGATACCCGGACAAATCATCCGGCGATCGGACGAAATCCGCGCCAAGCCCCAACTCGAACAGCGGCGCGTAAAAATTGCAATACAATGCTCTGTGATAATCGATGCCGGCGTTCATGGTACGGTAAATGACGGACGACTCGTAGGAATGCAAAATGGCGACCTGATTGCGCGTCCGCAGTTCCGCCAGCACCCGCCCATGTTCCTTCAGCCAGCGATTGGCTTCCCGAAACGCTTCCCAGGTGTCTCCAGGTGTCCCGTCACTCTCAACCACACCATAAAAATCCTGCTCGACTCCGTATCGAATCTGTCTCCAACTGAACGCGCAGACAAGCTCCGCCCCCCTGGCGAACGATTCAGCCATTTGCAGCACGGCATGGCGGGGGCTCATGCCGAAATCACGCGGACCGGTATGCTGCTCCAGAATCCAGTAACGGCGGTCCGGGTGAATGGATCGGTAGAAATCATGATGAAACGCCGAAAGCGACGGCTCCAGATCGTAGTTGTCGTAGGAGACGACATCCAGCCGGGCATCCATGCCATGATCGAATTTGTCGGTCCAGAACAGCGTGAACCGATTGGTCGTGATCGGAACGCCGCGAATATGCGCCCGCAAAATATCAGCTTGGCTCAGCAAAAAACGCTCCATGGAATCCGAATAGAACAGCAGATAATCCTTGCGGAAACCGGGATTGAAGAAGCGGACGTTATGCCCGAGCGGCACCGGAATTTCTGACCAATCGGTGAATTCGAAACTGAAAAACGCTCCGCCCCAGCGCCGATTCAGTTCCGCCAGCGTGCCATACTTGGATTTCAGCCAGTCTTGGAAAACAATCCGGCAAACCCCGCAATGGCAAACAAAATCTTCGCCACCCGGCTCGTTGTCGATCTGCCAGCCCATGATCGCCGGATGACCGGCGTAATGCTTCGCCATTTCCCGCGTGATGCGGTCCGCATAAAAGCGAAAATGCGGATTGTTGAAGCAATAGTGCCTGCGCTCGCCCGGATAGAACGGCTGGCCGTTTTCCGTGACCGGAACCATATCGGGATGCTTCGCCGACATCCAGGGCATCGGCGAGGCTGTCGGCGTACAGAGAATCACTTTGAGTCCGTGTTCCGCAAACACGCCGATGGCTTCGTCCATCCATGCAAAATCGAAGACACCGTCGGACGGTTCGAAACGGCTCCACGCAAATTCCCCGGTTCGGATAAAATCGAAGCCCGCCTCCTTGATCAGGTTGGCGTCTCGTTCCCAGTCCGACCGGGAAAATCGTTCAGGGTAATAACTGACGCCCGTCAAGAGTCCGGAGTTTCTCATGTCTGTTCACCTTGTTGTCCCTTAATATTGTCACCAATGTATACCACTGAACGGGCTTATCTCAAGTTCGCATTCCGGCATTCGGGTTTTGGTTGCGGAAGAGAAATCACCGCCAAAGAAAAAATATGGAACGCGTGAGGCTTCTCGGCTTGTCATGACCATTTCGCTCCTCAGGCATGGGCCAGATGAACATCAAACGAAAGGATGTCGCGTTGACAACCTGCACGCAATGATGTTAATATAAGGAAAAGCATAAATGTATTGGACGAACGGAAGCACCGTTCGCGTCAAGACAACGGCATGTTGTCTGCGCGTGCGGTGCTTTTTTCGTTTGCGGAGGTGGGAACGGCCCCATGATGCCGATCAATCTGTGCGTTGCGGCGCGGGAAGCGGAATACGTGCGCCGTCTGGCAGACTATGTCCGGCAGACGCCGTACGGCCGCGAGTGGCGGGTAACCGGCTTTACGACGGAAGCGGCGCTGCGGCAATACCTGAAGGCGGGATATCCCGCGGATCTGCTGTTGGTCGCGCCGGAGTTCGCGGACGCGGCGGCCGGGCTGCGGCCGGACGCGCAGATCGCGCTGCTGATCGGGCGCGGCGGCGAAGCCGGGCGCGAATCCGGCTTGCCGGAGGTGCCGCAATACCAGCCGATGCCGAATCTGATCCGGCAGTTGGCGGCGATTCGCGCCGAGCGCGGACTGCCGCGCGCTTCGGCCGGCGGAGGGGGAAGCGGCCCGGTGATCGCGGCGGTCTATTCGCCGTCGGGCGGCTGCGGCACGACGACGACGGCGCTCTGCATGGCGCATCTTGCGGCGAAGTCGGCCGCCGGCGCGTTCTATCTCGATCTGGATCCGTTCGGCGGCATGATTGACGGCAAGGGGGAAGCGGGCCGCGGTCTGCCGGAACTGCTGTACACCCTGCAGGCGCGGCCGGCGGAGGCGGCGGGTGTGTTCGAACGGGTGCGGATACACGACGCGGGGCTGGGCATCGACCGGTTTCCCGGCGGCTGTCCGCCGGAGGAGAAGCTGTCCCTTGGCGCCGAGGCCGCGGGCAGGCTGATCCGTACCGTGGCGGCTTGCCCGGACTACGGCGCGGTCATAGTCGATCTCGGCTCATCGCCGACCGAGGCGCATCCCGAGATCTTCTTCCGTTGCGACGCGATCTTCTGGCTCGTGCCGGACCACGCGTCCGGTCTGCTCAAGGCCGGGGCGGCGCTCGGTTTTTTCCGGCGCAGGCATCCGGACCGATTCGCGGAGGTTGAGCCGCGCATCCGCTATGTCGCGGTCCGCTCGGACTTGGGCGGCGCGCCCCGCTCGGGGGCGGGCCTGCGTTTTACCGCACGGCTGCCGGATGTGCCGCGGCTGCGCGGCGCCGGCCGTCCGGAAGAGGCGGCCGGGTCGCCCGAATTGCAGAGCGCGTGTCTCGGCCTTCTCGGCGCCGCCGGATGGCGGCCGGAAGGGGGGAAGCCGGATGATCGGGGAGCGCGAGACGCGCTTGCTGCGGGAGCGGGTCAGAAGCAGAATCAATTTGCATGAGGAACTGAGCGACGAGCGGCTGACGAACATCATCGAATCGGTCGTCTTCGAGTGGGCGCGGGACAAGCCGCTCACCGCCGCGGACAAGCACCAGGCGGTCCGAAGGCTGTTCCACGCCTTCCGCGGGCTCGATCTGCTGCAGCCGCTGATGGACGATCCGACCGTCACGGAAATCATGGTCAACGGGCACGAGAACATTTTCATCGAACGGAACGGCCGCATCGTGCGCCATCCGGGCGCGTTCGAGAGCCGCGAGCGGCTGGAAGAGCTGATCCAGACGATCGTCGGCAGCGTCAACCGCGCCGTGAACGAGACGAATCCGATCGTCGACGCGCGGCTTGCGGACGGCTCGCGGGTTCACGTGGTGCTGCCGCCGGTATCGATTCGCGGGCCGACGGTCACGATCCGCAAGTTTCCCGAGCGCCCGATGACGATGGACGATCTCGTCGCCCGCGGTTCGCTGACGGAAGAAGCGGCGGACTGGCTGTCCCGGCTGGTCCGGGCAAAGTACAACGTGTTCATCTGCGGCGGGACCGGGACGGGGAAGACGACGTTCCTGAACGCGCTCGCCCATTGCATTCCGCCGGACGAGCGGATCGTCACGATCGAGGATTCCGCGGAACTGCAAATCTCCGGCATTCCGAACCTCGTCTCGCTCGAGACGCGCAACGCAAATCCGGAAGGGAAGGGCGAAATTCCGATCCGCGCGCTGGTGAAAGCGTCGCTCCGGATGCGGCCCGACCGGATCATCGTCGGCGAGGTCCGCGGCGGCGAGGCCTTGGACATGCTGCAGGCGCTGAACACCGGCCATGACGGGTCACTTTATAATACAAAATGGCATTAAAATTTGCTGATCCACCCTGTTCATTCCGACCTTTTGTCAGATGCGAGCAAAATTATTGTCAAGGACAATTTTCACTGCATCCCATAGAGACTAGCCTAATGGTTATGGAGATTTAATGAATCAAATTTCCTAAATAAAATCAAAGAATGGAAGGAAATAACTTGATTGATGTCGAAATGAAGTTTGTGCAATTTTAAACAAAACAGGAGGACACTTAATGAGGAAGAAAGTACTTATCACAACAGCCATTGTATTATCTTTGTAACCGCTAGAATATAGATAGCAGAAATCGGTCTGAGTCAAGCCAGCGTGGGCACCTTTTTTGGGATTATGAGTCACACCTGAAAAAGAGCTTACTCCTTGATAGCGGTTGCAGTTCTCTTCCTTCCGTGAGGGCCATGGTTTTCTGGAATCAAT
>Ga0310826_100416_pt1 | contig 44841 bp, 36 predicted proteins | sample WT_ome_FD_201306 | JGI IMG/M metagenome (GOLD analysis project Ga0310826, IMG submission 201306) | Sorghum-adapted microbial communities enriched on wild type (WT) sorghum from Joint BioEnergy Institute, Emeryville, California, United... ... | reverse complement strand
AACCTGAATCCGTGACAAAACATCTTTACAATGGTCGCAAACCGTTGATACGATAAGGGAAAACGACGTTGACGATTCTTCATCAAGTAGGTGATGTGATGAAAGATTTCCCGATTCGGTTTGTATTGACAGATGAAGCGATTACCCCAAGTGCTGGGCTTGCTCTCGTTGGCTACTTACTCCATCGAACGAAACTGGATAAACGGGTAAACGCACTTCGGCTTCCAACGGTTCGTCGAGAAGTGCACATTTCCCATAGCGATGTCATTCGCTCGATGATTGGCTTGCTTGCCACAGGAAAAACGGATTTCGATCATATCGAAGCGTATCGTCAGGACGATATCTTTTCGGCATCGATGGGGATTCAGCACGTGCCTTCCTCTCCAACCTTGCGACAACGACTCGATCAGCTCGCTTGTCTTCCGATGACCGAAACGATTCTTTGGGAGGAGTCCATACGTCTGTTGATTCAACGACATGCCACTTTGTCCCCTTGTTGGACCAAAGGAAAGACGACATGGCTTCCCCTTGATATAGATGGTTCCCCATTTGACAACTCCGATACGAAAAAAGAAGGAGTCAGTCGAACGTATAAAGGATTTGACGGTTTTACACCGTTGTTTGCGTATGCAGGGAAGGAAGGGTATCTCGTTCATGCCGAGTTGCGTCCAGGGAAACAACATGTGCAAGACAACATGCCCTCGTTTTTAGTCACCGCTATCCGTCGAGCTCGTCAACTGACTTCATCTCGTCTGCTTGTTCGCATGGATGCAGGAAACGATGCAGAAGCGAATGTGCACGTATGCCTAAAGGAAGACGTGGACTTTGTCATCAAGCGAAACTTACGCCGAGAATCGACAGCGCTTTGGTTCCAGATCGCTTCGCAAAAGGGCAAACGTGTCGATGATGGACAAAGCGAAGGAGTACAAACCTATGAGCTATGCCTTCCACAGAAGGCAGCGATCGATGGAAACACGTATACGTACGTTCAAGTCACCCAAGTGACGGAACGGACGATGGAACGCAATGGACAGCTGATGCTCGTTCCTGATTATGAAGTGGAAAGCTATTGGGTGCGGCTCAAAGGATACGAGCATGTTCGAATGAGCGATGTGCTCGCGTTGTATCATGACCATGCGACATGCGAACAGTTTCATAGCGAACTGAAGAGCGACTTAGATTTAGAGCGGCTTCCATCTGGGAAGATGAAAACGAATGCGCTCGTGTTGGTCATGGGAGCCTTCGTTTACAATCTTCTTCGTCTGATTGGACAAGATCTATTAAGCGATCCGAGACATCCGTTGCACCACAAAGTGAAACGCCGCCGCATCAAGACGATTATTCAGACGGTGATCACGATGGCAGGGCGACTCGTCCGTCGATCACGACAGATCTGGATGAAACTGACGCGAAGGAGTGGCTATAGCGAGCCCCTACTGAACGTCTATCAGAAATGGAGAGAGGCAAGATAACGAACGAATGTTCGGGCACTGATGTCCAACGTCACTCCCTGTGCTTTTTTGTCTATTTTTTTGGTTCGTATACCTAAAAAAGAGATTTGTTCCATTTTCGGAAATAGAGATGACATAGGTCATAAGCATAAAAAGGGTTTTATGGATTATCAATCCATCAAAATTACAACAAAATCAAAGTCGATTTCAATTCATCACGGATTCAGGATGAACATTGGGGGTCCCTTTATTCTTTTCATTGAATTTATCAATGCTTCCTCTGATTTCTTGTTCATTCAGCCGGTGAGCGATCACCCAATCCCAAAAGATAAATTTTTCTTGGTCCGCGATAACATCCCGCAACAGGTCTATATTATATTCGAGCTTCGCTACTTTTTGTTCGAATGTTTCCCGGCGGTCAGTCAAATGAATACCCCATTTAGAATACATCGATACGTTTGCGATTGTTCTTGCCGTTGAAAGCGGCACACCTGCATCAGACAAATGCGCCGGCAATTTTTGCGGATATATGGGCGGACTACTTTCACTTGCCGGCGGCCGTCCCCCGCGTTCGGCCATTCGGGAAACGCGTTCCGATCCGGCGTCCGGATGGCGTCCAGCACCCGTTCCCCATGCAGGTTCTTTCCGGGTCCGAAAATCCCGTGAAGATAACGGCATTCATGGTACATATCCTATCGGTCGATGACGGAGTACCGGGGGAGGGTTCAGTTTCTTTTCATCAAACGAAGGAAACTTTGGAAAAAGGCGAACCAATTTTTCCTTTCCCCAAAGTAACTTTGGAAAAGGCGCAAAAACAAAGGATAGGTTCCTTTGTACGGGTACCATTGCACCTCCCGCTTGAGACGGCCCCGGTCGATGACGAGGGCTTTTTCGTGGCAGAAAATCCGCAGCCCGTCCTTTCCGTGGTAGCGTCCGATGCCGCTGTTTTTGGCGCCGCCGAAGGGCAAATGGGGATTGGCGACGGAGATGACCGCGTCATTGATGACGACGGCGCCGGATACGAGTTTTGCCGCCACCCGCCGCGCTCTTTCCAAATCATTAGACCAGACGCTGGCGTTTAGGCCGTATTCCGTATCGTTGGCGAGTTTTACGGCTTCCTCTTCCGTTTCAAAGGGAACGACGGGCAAAACGGGACCGAAGGTCTCTTCCTTCATGATCTTTGCATCCAACGGCACATTGGTCATTACCATCGGTTTTACAAAGAGGGAATCCTCTGTCCACCGGTCCGGATGTTCCCCCGTCTCAAATTTCGCCCCCCTCGCCAAGGCATCCAGCACATGCTCCCGAACGATTTCCTTCTGGCCGGGGAAGGTCATCGACCCGATATCCGCATCTTCGCCTTGGCCGAGGACGAGAGATCGGGTTTCCTCTTTTAATCGTTCGACGAATTCGGGGAAAACGGATTTTTCCACGAAGATCCGTTCCGCGCTCATGCACACTTGCCCGCAGTTGGTGAATGCGGCCCAAACCGCCCCTTTGGCGGCCCGTTCGAGGTTGGCGTCCGCAAAAACGATGAACGGATCCTTGCCGCCCAGTTCCAAGGTCGTCGGGATCAGATGCTCGGCCGCCGCCTTCTGGATGATCTTTCCCGTCTTGACCGATCCGGTGAAGAAAATGTAGTCCGGTTTTCCGTTTACGAAGGCGCTGCCCACTTCTTTTCCGCCGTGGGCCACCTGCAGGACGTGTTCCGGAAAGCCGGCTCTTTGAAACAGCGATTCGATCAGTTTGCCGACGAGGGGCGTCACCTCCGACGGTTTTAAGATGACCGTGTTTCCGCCGGCCAGCGCGCTGACGGCGGGAACCATGGCCAATTGCAGCGGATAATTCCACGGGGATATGACAAGAACCACCCCCCGGGGCATATATTCCACGCAGGATGTTTTTCCGAACAAAAGGAGGGGGGTCTTCACTTTTTGCGGACTTAAGGATTTTTTTGCGTGTTTCAAAACGAATTCGATGCTTTCGATGGTCGGCATCACATCGGACACCAGGGCGTCCGTCGGCACTTTCCCCGTGTCCAGGGAGACGGTTTTCGCGATCTCGTCCATGGCCTCGGCCATCACCTTTTTCAACCGCCGGAAATAGCCGAGCCTTTCATCGAGGGACAGGCCGCTCCAGCGGGAAAAGGCGCGCCGGCTGTTTTCGTAGAAGGTTTGAACCTTTCCGATGTCCGTTTCTTCAATCTCTTCGATTCTTTCCCCCGTCGCGGGATTGACGGCAACCAAAACCAATTTTTCCACCTCCTGAAATAAAATAATCGGAAGGGCTTTTCCGGGACGGAACCGGGTTCGCCAGCGGACGGCGGGGAACGCGGCACCGCCTTCTTGCGCCGGCAAGCCCCATTTTTGGAACGCGGCCTCTTTTCCCGTCCGCCCTTTCGCGGCAACTCCGGCATAAAAACGAAGGCCGGTCAGCGGATGTTCAGCTGATATTGCTCGTTATTTTTGTTTTCCAAATAGAATTTTACCATGGCAGGGATCTGGGTTTTCAGATCCGGGCATCGGATCCCGGTTTCTCCCAGATCTTTTTGCGCCTGGGACGAATCGAAGTTTCCCATCCAGGTGAAATAATCGGTCACTTCCTTTTCCGTCCTTAACCATCGGCGGATCAAAGGAACGGATAAGGCCGTCCGCAGGACGGGGAGGGGAATGCGGCCCTTCGGGGTTTTCCCGAGCATCTCTTTCAAGATCATGGCATATACTTCCCGGACTTTGTACGGGCGCGGGTCGGTCAAATGGTACGTTTTTCCTTCCCCGGTCTTCGCGTGGCTTAGGTAGAGAACGGCATCGACGATAAAGTCGACCGGGACGAGATTGACGACGGCCTCCGTATTCCCGATGCCGGGAAAAATGGGCAGGAAGCGGAGCCGGTCGATCAAATTCAAAATAAAATAAGGCCCGTCAAATTTTGAGGTTTCCCCGGTTTGGGAATGGCCTTTGACGATGCCCGGCCGGATGATCGTCAGCGGCACTTCCCGTTTTAGGGCGTCCACCAGGACTTCCGCCTCGTATTTCGTTTCTTCGTAGTAATTTTTGAAGGCGGGAGGCCGGACCAGTTCGTGCTCGTAAAGCACGCCTTCCCTTTTCCCGGCGACGTAGGCGGTGCTGAAATAAACATAGCGCCGCAAGCTTTTAAGTCCGCGCACCCAGTCGTTGACATTTCTCGTCCCTTCCACGTTGACTTTGTAGGCGATATCCTTCGGGACCGCCAGGTCATAGATCGCCGCCAGGTGAAAGACGTGGGTAACGGTTTCCGCCAATTTTTCTTGCACGTCCGGATCGATGCCCAAACCCTTCCTTGTAATATCGCCCGTAATCACGAGGAATTTTTCTCCAGGAAACCCTGTCATTTTCAGGAGATTTTGCCGCTGTGATTCCGCCTTTTCCGTCATCTCGGGCAAAACCAGGGCATAAATCGCTTCGGGCGCCTCTTTCCTTTCCAGCAATTTGGCGAGCAGCCGGTTGGAAATAAAGCCCGGAAAGCCGGTGAAAAAGTAGACGTTTCCCATCTCCATCCCCCTTTCCTGTTTGCAACCGTTTTCTAAAAAATCCGTCTGATATATACATATACGACCGGGAACGAATGATCAAGTATTTTAGAAAAATTATTACTATTTTAATTTTAACTTTAAACCCAGTGTTTCCTGTTTATAAAAAACTTTCAATAATGAAGGGGAATTTTGGAAATAAATCATCGGATGCGAATGAACGGATCGGTTGGAAATTGCTGGAAAAGAAGGTTTTTTCTTAGTCCCGGCAATGGTCAAGCCACAAGGATGCAATTGTCGTCAACGGCTGCAAAATTAGGATTTTCGATCGACGATCTTCTAGGCACGACTGAGAAGGCGGATGGACAAGAGGCGCATTCACCTCCGGCCGATCATAAGCCGATCGCCATTAATGGCATCCCGCTTGGGACGACTTCAAATTCTCGTAATCAGGGAGGTTCTCACGGAGGAAAATTCTGCCGAGGGAGGCAAAGATGAAGAAAAAAGAATTCGTCCAACCGTTATTATTGATCCTATTGATCGCAGTTTTAATTTACATTGGCTATCAGTTACAAGAGTTAAATAGACTTTTGATTTATTATTTTGATATTATAACCAGTCGAATGTAGCTGATTAACATGTTCCTATCAATAGTTATTTTTTGCGGAAAAAAAGGGGGCGTTGCCCCCGTTTCTTTTTCAATCGGCCCTTCGCCGTCGCCGGTGGATCGCCCGGGTTTCAACCTTCTTCCGGTTTCCTTCGGATATCTTGGCGGCGGGCGGTTTCCGGCTCTTCGTTTTCCTTTGCGGGAACCAACTTTGCCCGGACATTCATAAGGGTGCCCGGTTTGGTTTCTTGTCCCGTTTCCGCCGGGAGCTTCATTTTACAAAACTTGCTGTCCGTTTGAGGGCATGCCCGCCGGCAGTTATGTTCGTCAAAGGCCGTCATTTTGAACGAAACTCGGCTTCCGGCCCGCCGAGGGCATGGCAACGGGATCTCGGATTTCCCGAAAGAAAAGACCCTTCTTCCGAAAAGGGCGAAAATAGGGAAATGCCGCCTTCCCGGAACGCCGGGGAAAACGCCAAAAAAATGCGCCTTCACGCGCAATCAAAGGACGCGAAGGCGGGCGCTGTTCAAAATTTTTTCGGCGTTTTTCACCCGTTCTTCCGAAGGCGGCTCCGTATGTTCCAGCGTGTAGGGGATGCCCAACGTTTTCCATTTGTAGACGCCCAATTTATGGTAGGGGAGAACTTCAATTTTTTCGATATTCGTGAGCGTCCGCAAAAACCGGGCCAAACGTTTCAAATCGGGATCGAAGTCGGTCAAACCGGGAACGAGCACGTGCCGGATCCAGACCGGGATTTTTTTGTCGGAAAGGTATTTGGCGAAATCCAAAATATGGTCGTTGTCCATGCCCGTGATATTTTTATGCTTTTCACGGTCGATATGTTTGATATCCAACAAGATTAAATCGGTGTATTTTAAAAGTTCCTCCAGTTTTTTGAGGAAAGATTCCCGCCTGGAAAAGCAGCTTCCGGCGGTGTCGATGGCGGTATGAATATGGAGCTTCTTGCATTCTTTGAACAGTTCCGTCAAAAACTCGATTTGCAGCAGCGGTTCGCCGCCGCTCACGGTAATCCCGCCGCCGGAGGATTCGATGAAGGGGAGATACTCCTTCACCTCGCGGATGATCTCTTCGACGGTGATTTCCTTTCCGCCGTTCATTTTCCATGTATCCGGGTTGTGGCAATACCGGCAGCGAAGGGGACAGCCCTGGGTAAAAACGACGTACCGGATGCCCGGACCGTCAACGGTTCCGAAAGATTCGGTGGAATGGATTCGCCCGGTTACCATCAAGATCACTCCAATAAATGAAATTGGGGGAAGAAGCACCGGCGTTTTGGGGGGAGAGATTCGCGGGCGCCGGTGCTCTTCCGGGAACGGGCCCGATTTTTCGGATCGGGAACCGGTTGCCCGGCTTCCGGTTCATCGGTGTCCCTTGTTTTGCATAGCCATCGGTTTTTGGACGTCCGGCGGCGTCAATCCGGATTCTTGCCGCCCGAATCACATGCTTTGGTGGAACGTCCGGTTGATCACATCGATTTGTTGTTCCCTGGTGAGTTTGATGAAGTTGACGGCATAACCGGATACCCGGATCGTCAGCTGCGGATATTTTTCCGGATGATCCATCGCATCGAGCAGGGTTTCCCGGTTCAGGACGTTGATGTTCAAATGATGTCCCCGTTTGGTCATATAGCCGTCCAGCATCGACACCAGGTTTTGGATGCGGGTTTCTTCATCGCGGCCCAACGCCTTCGGCACGACCGTGAAGGTGTTGGAGATCCCGTCGAGAGAATATTCATAGGGCAATTTGGAAACGGAGCTGAGGGATGCGAGCGCCCCTTTCGTATCCCGTCCATGCATCGGGTTGGCGCCGGGTGCGAAGGGTTGGCCCGCCTTCCGGCCGTCCGGAGTGCTTCCGGTCTTTTTCCCGTACACGACGTTGGACGTGATGGTCAAAATCGATTGGGTCGGGATGGAATTGCGGTAGGTTTTATGTTTTTTCAGTTTGTTCATGAAGTTTTTCACCAATTCGACCGCAATTTGGTCGACCCGGTCATCGTTGTTCCCGTATTTCGGGAAGTCCCCTTCCACTTCGTAATCGACGGCGATGCCGTTTTCATCGCGGATCGTCCTGACTTTCGCATATTTGATCGCGCTCAACGAGTCGGCCACGACGGACAGACCGGCGACGCCGCAGGCCATCGTCCGGATCACATCCCGGTCGTGGAGGGCCATTTCCAGACGTTCATAGCAATATTTGTCATGCATGTAATGGATGACGTTCAAGGTGTTGATGTACAGGCCCGCCAGCCAATCGAGCATCCGGTCGTATTTTTCCATCACTTCGTCGTAGTCGAGATATTCGGAAGTGATCGGCGAGTAGGCGGGACCGACTTGAACCTTCAGTTTTTCGTCGACGCCGCCGTTGATGGCGTACAGCAGGGCTTTGGCCAGGTTGGCGCGGGCGCCGAAGAATTGCATTTGCTTGCCGATGCGCATCGCCGAGACGCAGCAGGCAATGCCGTAATCATCGCCGTAAATTTCCCGCATCATGTCGTCGTTTTCATATTGGATGGCGCTCGTCTTCATCGACATTTTTGCGCAATACCGTTTGAAGTTTTCCGGCAATTTGACGGACCAGAGCACCGTCAAGTTCGGTTCCGGAGCCGGACCCAGGTTGTCCAGCGTGTGCAAAATGCGGAAGGAGTTTTTCGTCACGAGCGGACGTCCGTCGAGGGCGACGCCGCCGATCGCTTCCGTGACCCAAGTCGGGTCGCCGCTGAACAATTCGTTATATTCCGGCGTTCTGGCGAATTTGACCAGGCGCAGCTTCATCACGAAGTGGTCCATCAATTCTTGGGCTTCTTTTTCCGTCAATATGCCCCTTTGCAAGTCCCGTTCAATGTAAATATCGAGGAAGGTGGAAACCCGTCCCAGGCTCATGGCCGCTCCGTTTTGTTCCTTGATGGCGGCAAGGTAGGCGAAGTAGAGCCATTGGATCGCTTCCCGGGCGTTCGTGGCCGGTTTGGAGATGTCGAATCCGTAAGATTTGGCCATCTCTTTCAATTCCTGCAGCGCTTTGATTTGTTCCGCATGTTCTTCCCGGTCGCGGATGACGTCGTCGGTCATGACCCCGTCGCCGCCGATTAACGCCATATCCTTTTGTTTTTGTTCAATCAGGAAATCGACGCCGTACAAGGGAACCCTCCGGTAGTCGCCGATGATTCTTCCGCGGCCGTAGGCATCCGGAAGACCGGTGATGATCCCCGCCTTTCTCGCCAGCCGCATTTCCGGCGTGTAGACGTCGAATACCCCTTGGTTGTGGGTTTTGCGGTATTCGGTGAAAATATGCTTCACTTCGTCGTCCACTTTGTAGCCGTAGCTTTCCGCCGCCTGCACGGCCATGCGGATGCCGCCGAAGGGCATCAAGGCCCGTTTAAACGGTTTGTCCGTTTGGAATCCGACGATTTTTTCCAGATCCTTGTTCAAATAGCCGGGCCCGTGGGAAGTGATGGTGGAAACGATCTTGGTATCCATGTCGAGGACGCCGCCGGCTTCCCGTTCTTTCTTCGACAGCTCCATGACTTGGTCCCACAATTTTTTCGTCGCTTCCGTCGGCCCTTCCAGGAAACTTTCGTCCCCTTCGTACAAGGTATAGTTTTTCAGGATGAAGTCGCGGACGTCAATTTCCTCTTGCCATTTTCCGCCCTTAAAACCTTCCCAGGCATTCATTTTTTCATCCTCCTTAAATTATGTTCAATAGTGAGCATATTCGTTTAAAAAATTTTGCTCAATATTGAACAATCTTTTTCTACCTTTATTATAGTACGATTTGATTGGTAAAGGAATATCTGTTTCATAAAAATTCACTTATCTGTCAAATTTAAAGAAACCTTGTTTATAAAGGTTTTATCCTGTTATTTTTTATCTGTTATATATATAACTTCGTAACTGTTATTAAACAGTTGCGGACGGTGGCCGGCGGCTCCCTTACCTTTGCGGGCCCCGAAAATCGGATAATATTTCGGAGGGTTGTCTCATACATATGAAAGAAAAATGATCAATTCCCGCAAGGCGTGGGAAATGACCCGCGGTTGTCTCATACATATGAAAAAAATATGCAGAACATCGGACAACCGGCCTTGACGGCCGTGAAAATGTCCGCTCATATCGGCAAGAAAATACCGAGGACAGGAGAGACCCGATGAACGCTTTCGTGAAAGGGACTTTGGTGCTGACGGCGAGCGCCTTTATCGGCGAATGCGTCGATTTATTGATCAATATGACGCTGGCGAGGGAATTGGGGGAATACGGGATCGGCCAATATCAAACGATCCTGCCGGTCATCGTTTTGGTGATCATCTTGGCCAGCATGGAGTTTCCGGTGGCGATCGCCAAATTTGTCGCCGAAAGGGAAAGAAAATACCATCTGGCCCTGCTGAAAAATGCGGTGGCCTTGGCTTCGGCGGCCATGCTGCTGTTGATGGCGTGTTTTTTCGTATTTTTTTCGGCCGTTCCGGTGTTTTCCGATATTCACCCCCGGATCCGCTGGGCGGTCTTCCTCCTGATTCCCCTTGTCTCGCTGACTTCGGTGGCCCGGGGATATTTTATGGGCACCCGGCAGATGGATAAAATCGCTGTCGCCAATCTGTTCCGCCGGACGGTGCAATTGTTTTGTCTTGCCCTGTTGTTTCGGCTTTTTGATTTCCCCTTGGGAATGTCGATCGTCATCGCCGTTTCTGCCTTTCTCTGCGGGGAATTGATAACCTTCCTGTATTTGATGAGCAACTATCTGTTGGAAATCCGGTACTTGAAAAATATTTCTTTCCAGGAAAAAGTCGAGCGAAAAGAGGTTTTCAAACGTCTGCTGGAAATTTCCGTCCCGACGACGGGCATGCAGCTTTTTCTTGCCCTGTGCAATACCATCGAACCGTTTCTTATAAAATCTGCCACGGTCGCCGGCGGTCTTTCTTTCAACGAAGCGACGGAACATTTCGGCATGGTGGCCGGGGTCGCCATGGCCGTCGGTTTTTTCCCGGCCTTCATCGCCCACTCCTTGATGACCGTTTTAGTTCCGGAAGTCGCCGGTGCCTACATTCGGCGGGACCGGGAAAAACTGGCGAAATTATTGAAACGGGTCATCCTCTTTACCTTTTTGTACGGGATCCCCGTCTGCGCGGGCATCTATTTTTTTGCCGATCCGCTGACGGATCTTTTTGTTCCCTCCGATACGGCGGCGTTTTATTTGCGGCTGCTCTGGCCCTATTTTTTCCTTCATTATTTTTCCATCCCCTTTCAGGGGATATTGATCGGGATGGGGCTGATTAAAGAGACCTTTTTCTATCAGATTTGGACGACGGCGGTATCCTATTTGACGATATATGTTTTCGGCGCCAGCTGGCAGATGGGGGGCGTCATCGTCGGCATGAACACGGGGGCTTTGCTCCTTGCCCTTTTGTATTATTTGACGATCTGCAAAAAATTGGGGATCACCCATACGATGAGGCTTCGGGAACGGAAGATGTCATAAAAGATGAAGTCCAGCCGCAAAGCGGTTCCTTTCCGATAGTCTTTATTCGCGACTGGAAGTCCAATTTTACCCGAACATTAGGGCTTGCCGCATAAAAAAGGCGGGCGGCCTGCTTTTGCACGGCTTTGGCGGAAGAAAAGATGCGGGGAATACGGAGGATCGTCAAGATCGTCCGGTGTTGCCATACTTGGTTTTTTCTTGCCGGCGCGGCGTCCGCCGGATGTTGACCGGGGAAATGTTCCGCGCCGTTTTTCCGCGGAATTGAGGGAGGGGCGCAGCCGTAATGGCCGATCCGGAGATACGGAGTGACAGTCAAATTGCCGGTTTCAAAGGGGTTCGGCGGGCAAGGCGGACACTCGGCAATATGCGGGAATTCGCATGGATACCGGACAAACCGCGGCGGATGTCGGACACCGGGAACGGTGTTGGACATTTTTTGTGCGGTGATGGTTTTTTTTTTTCTGCGATGATGGACTTTTTTCCGTCCATGTTGGACAAATTTTTTTCCATGTTGGACAAAAATTTTCAAATGATGGACATTTTTTTGAAAATGTTAGACAGTCCCGGGCGATGTTGGTCATTTTTTTTTCAGATGTTGGACGTTCCGGTTGAAATGTTGGACCGTCCGTTCCGTAACCCGGAATGAATGTCGGACGTTTTACCCGGGATTTTGGACAAAGAGTATCTTTCTTTGAACGTTTGGCAAAAATGATGAACATTTTTCCTTGGTTGTTGAACAGTCGGGGGATGAAGGAAATAAAAAGATGGACCGAAACTACCAAGGGAGAAAAGAAACCGCCAAAATATTTTCGTGAAAAGGTAACGAGCACGGTTGGAGAAGCCACAAGAGACAATCTTCCGTACAAAAAAGGAAATCAATCGCCCATACAAGAAACGTTAAAAGGACGTTCCGGTTTTTAAAAACGAGAATAATTCACAAAGGAGCAATCCTAAAAGAATGTATTCGCTCTCATTTTTTCGCTGGTCCAAAAAATGCCCACATACGCTTGACTCAATGGACGAAGTTTTCCATTTGAAGAAGCGAAAAAAATCGTTTAAAATGAGAAAAGATAGATTTTAAGAGAAAAAGGATGGAAGAAAATGTTCGAATTGACATGGTCCGGTGCCACCTTCATTGTCTTGATGAAGATCATTGCGATAGATATTGTCTTGTCGGGGGACAACGCGATCGTCATCGCGATGGCCACCCGGAAGCTGGATGAAAAGCGAAGGAATTTGGCCATCTTTTGGGGAACTTTCGGGGCGATCCTCTTAAGGATCTTGTTCGCCGCCGTCATCGCGGTCTTATTGGGAATTCCCCTCGTCCACTTTTTCGGGGGATTGTTGCTTCTTTGGATCGCCTACAAAGTGCTGATCAACAATGAAGGGGAAAAGAACGTCCAGGCCAAGGACGGGTTTTTCCAGGCGGTGACGGCCATCATTATGGCCGACGCGGTCATGAGCCTGGATAATGTCGTGGCCATCGCGGGCGCGTCGGACGGCCATATTTTATTGATTGCCATCGGCGTGCTCATCAGCATTCCCATCATGATCTTCGGTTCCAAATTGATTGTGAAGGCGATGCACCGATACCCGTGGATCGCCTACATCGGCTCCGGCATTTTGGCATGGACGGCCGGCGAAATGATCTTAAAGGATGAAAAGGTCGCCGACCTGATCCGGACGGACAACCCGTTCCTCTATTACGGGCTGATCGCCGCGATGACCGGCGCCGTGCTTTTCCTCGGCTATTTGAAAAACAAAAGCCTGGAAAACGCGGGCACGGTGCAATCCCATACGAATCACTGAGTTGCGGAAGCGGAAAGGGAAGGATGCTCCGGTATAGGGAGCATCCTTTTTTGGCGTTATACTATTTGCATGGTTTGAAAACATTTCAAAATATAGGGGCTCTATACTATTTGTTGGGGTTTAGAAACAATTCAAAGAATAAGACACGTGGGCTCCGATTTCTTTTATTCTTGGCATTGTGCAAACCAACAAAAAAAGAGCCGCGTGTCCATTGAATCGTAACCGATTTCTCCCAGGATTGAAAGATGTGGAGATCAAAAACGTGGAAATCTGTGAAAATTCGGGTCCTTTGTGAATGCCGGGTGGGGGGTTGAATCAATTGTTTGTGGGCATTATACCTCTGCGAAGGCCCCGCGTTTGCGTGCCGACCTTGCCGAGGCCCGGCTTCAGGTTTTAACCGGCTCCTATGCGAATCGGCATTCTCCGTTATTCGCCCGTTGCCGCCGGTTCTTCCCCCATCCCTTTCCATCGATTTTCTTCTCCCCGATGGTCGGACGGTTTGTGTCTGAAAAAAGCAAAAGGCCCGCGGCCGGTCTTTCTTCCGGCGCAGGCCTACGGCAAAAGATTTGCGGATTCCGGTCGCCTTCGGACGATCTTCCGCGGCATCCTCCGGCAGGGGACATCCGGGACAATCGGATTATCTGACGACAACGGCCGTTCCGGTGGCGATGACCATCATCATGCCTTCCCGCAATTCTTCGAAATCCAAATCGACGCCGATGACCGCATTGGCCCCCAGACGTCTTGCCTTTTCTTCCATTTCCCGCAGCGCCATATCCCGTCCCTCGCTCAATTTGCTTTCATAGGTGCCGCTTCTTCCGCCGATGATATCCGTGATGCTGGCCAAAAAGTCGCGGACGATGTTGGCGCCCAGGATGACTTCGCCGGAAACCACCCCAAGATAATCAACGATTTCTTTGTTTTGCAAAGTGCTCGTCGTGGAAATAATCATCCGTTTTTTCCTCCTTATTGCTTCCTCCTCGGGGATTTATACGTCGTATTTTCCCCTCCGGTTTCAGCTTGGGAAAAATTTCCTTCGGGGGAGAAGGCCCATCTCCCGTTTCTCATGACCGGCTCTCTCCGGCCGTCGGCGGTGATCCCGTCGATGTTCATTTCATCGGAACCGACCATGAAGTCCACATGGGTGATGCTCACATTGATCCCGTGTTCCTTCAGTTCTTCTTCTTTCAGTTCCTTTCCGCCTTCCACGCAAAAAGCGTAGCCGCTGCCGATAGCGAGGTGGCTGGAAGCATTTTCGTCGAACAGGGTGTTATAAAATAAAATGTTCGATTGGGCGATCGGGGAATCCTGGGAGACGAGGGCGACTTCCCCTAAATAACGGGCGCCTTCATCGGTCTCGACGAGCCGCTTCAGGATTTCTTCCCCTTTCTTCGCTTCGATCCGGGTGATGCGGCCGTTTTCAAAGGTAATGGTGAAATCCTCGATTAAATTTCCGCCGTAGCTCAATGGTTTGGTGCTTTTGACGAAGCCGTCGACGCCGTCCCGTTTCGGGGCGGTAAATACTTCTTCCGTCGGCATGTTGGCCATGAACGGTTTGCCGTCGTGATTGATGCTGCCCGCTCCCACCCATACATGCTTTTCGGGCAATTCGATCGTCAAATCCGTTCCGGGAGCGAGATAATGCAATTTTTTATATTTTTTCCCGTTCAGGTACTTCACGATTTTTTCCAGGTTCCGGTCATGTTCTTGCCAGGCTTTGACCGGGTCGTCATGATCGATGCGGCATGTTTTGAAAATGGCTTCCCAAAGGGCGGGTATCCGTTCTTCCTGCGGCAGGTCCGGAAAAACTTTGTCCGCCCAGGATTGGGATGCCGAAGCGACGACCGTCCAGCTGACGTAATCGGATTGTATGTATTGGTAAAATTTGTTCAAGGCTTTGCCAGCGGCCCTGTTCGCCCGGGAAATTCGCCCGGGGTCGACGCCCCGCAGTAAATCCGGATCGGCGGAAACGATGGAGATGAAGGCGGCCCCTTTTTCGGCCAGCTCTTCCTTTTCCTTTGCCCGCCAGTGGGGATATTCGTCGAAGGCTTCGTCCGGCGCCATCCGGTATTTGGTCCGGGTGATTTCCTCGTCCGCCCAATCGATGTAAACATGTTTTGCCCCGAGTTCATAGGCCTTTTTCACGATCAATCTCGCCAATGGGGCATCGTGCAAATAGGCGTTCATCACCACGGTTTGTCCGGGCTGCACATTGACCCCGACCTTGACGATCAATTCGGCGTATTTTTCCAATTTTTCCTGAAAATCCTTCATGGAAACTTCTCCTTTCCAACATGATGAAAACATTTTATCAAAAATTTTCTTTTTTTTATAGTTTTCCCGACTTTTTCGTTCTGTTCACGGATTTTTGCTTTTAACGTGAAGTTCCCGTCTTATCTGCCCCGTTTTGTGCCTGTTTGCTTCGGCAGGGAGTTTCCGCGATTGTGCCGCCGATTTTCCAAATCGCCCCGGACCTGTATTCCGGAAAAGGAAAATGGAATCATTGGTCCGTTCGCATGGGCTTACGTCCGGAACCCGTCGTTCCGTTGGCCGAAAGGTTACAAGAAGCCCCTGCCGAGTGATCGGTTAGTTGTTCCAGGAACTGCATTGGAATTACAAGTGTTGCAAGAAGCCCGAGTGACCCGAATCTCCGTCCCGAACGTCATCGTTCTTTTAGCGCCGGCATGGGTTCCGGTTTTATTGTTTCAACGGGTTCCGTTGTGATATGATAAATACAGCCAATGGCGCCGTTGATCGGGCACCAGGGAATTTTTCAACGTGAGGCGGTGTAGAGATTGATTGTTTTAAAATCCATGAGAGAAATCGAAAGAATGCGAGAAGCGGGAAGGATCCTTGCCGCTTGCCATAAAGAAATCGCCAAAATGATTCAGCCGGGCATCACCACCTGGGAAATCGAAGAATTTGTGGAAGAATTTTTGCAAAAGCACGGGGCGACCCCGGAGCAAAAGGGCTACAAAGGTTATCAGTATGCCACCTGCGCCAGCGTCAACGATGAAATCTGCCACGGTTTTCCCCGCAAGGAACCGTTGAAAAGCGGAGACATCGTGACCATCGACATGGTCGTCAACCTGAACGGCGCGCTGGCGGATTCCGCCTGGACCTATCCGGTCGGCGAAGTGTCCGAAGAAACCAAAAAATTGTTGGAAGTGACGAAAAAGGCCCTGTATTTGGGGATTGAACAGGCGGTGCCGGGAAACCGCATCGGCGATATCGGCCATGCCATTCAAACCTATGTGGAAGGAGAAGGCTTTTCCGTCGTCCGCGAGTTCATCGGCCACGGCATCGGGGCCGTGATTCACGAAAAGCCGGATGTCCCCCATTTCGGCCTGCCGGGGAAAGGGCCCCGCATTAAAGAGGGGATGGTGTTTACCATCGAACCGATGGTCAACGTCGGCTCCTACCTGTCGAAAATGGACGACAACGGATGGACGGCGCGGACGATCGACGGAAAATATTCGGCCCAATACGAGCATACCATCGCCATCACAAAGGACGGCCCGCTCATTTTAACGGACCAGGACGAGGTATGATTTTTCCCGCTTTTTCGGAAAGCGGGCGTTCTTTTAAACGGGGTTCGAACGCGGATCGCCTTCTCCCGCTCATTCTCCCCGCGGTCTTGTCCCGTCCGGAAGAAAAGCGGCCGGGCCTGCCGGTTCATTCCCATCCCTTCCGGAGGGCCCGGGTATGGCCATAAAATTCGCCGCCGGATGGGAAGGCCGGCTTCGCGGAAGCCATCCTCCGCCGGTTCCCGGCTTCCGTCGGCATGATGGTTTTTCCTTTTCCGGTCCGTCTTTCCCGTGGGCCGGATCCGCCGGATTCATTTTTCGGCTGAAGGATCCTTTTTCGCGAAATCCGCTGCGGAATATTCGTTTGTTAAAAGTGGAAAGGGGGATTTGCCATGGGTGAAAACAAGTTTTTTAAAGGGATGCTGGCCGGGGCCGTGATCGGCGGGCTGCTCACCCTGCTGGACAGGAAGACGAGGGCCCGCATGAAGGAAATCGGAAGGGAGGCTTGCGAAACTGTCTCTGCGGCGGTAAAAAATCCGAAGGAAACTTGCGAGCGGTGGCGGGAGAAAATCGAACAGACGAAGCGTTCTTTCGAACAGCTCCAGGAAGATCTTTCCTTCATTTCGGAAAAAGCAAAGGAAATCAGACAGGCGGGCAGCGAAACGGTGAAGCTGATCGGCGAAACCGCCCAGGTGCTGAGGGATAAAAAGGAATATGATGATGAAAAATAGATGAAGTCCAGGAATTTGTGTAAAAAGTAGCGGGCGCAAAGCCGTTCCATTTCCGGAAGGCGATGTTCCCTTGACTGGGAGCAGGATTTTACACAAATAGGAGGACTTAATCGAAAAATAGGAATAGTAGCGGCGGTCCGCCGCGGCATACGGATGGTGGAACCCATGGGAAAACTCGGTGCCGGATTAAGGTTTCTAAAAAAATTGTACGGCCGGTTGGAAGCGCATAATATTTCCGGTTTGTCCGCCCAGTTGTCCTATTTTTTCTTCCTGTCCTTGTTTCCGCTGCTGATGGCCGTGTTTTCCCTGCTGCCCTTTCTACCGGTCAGCGAGGAAGATATTCTTTATTTTTTGGAAGATTTTGCGCCGGAGGAAACGATGACGGTCTTGGAAAGCGCGGTGGAAAGGATATTGGCCGACCATAACGGGAAAATCTTGTCCATCAGCATCCTCATCACCCTGTGGTCGGCATCGAACGGGATGAACGCCATCATCCGGGCGATGAACCTGGCCTATGAAGTCAAGGAAAACCGGCCGTTCTTCATCACCCGCGGCATCTCCGTCCTTTTGACGGCGGCGATGATCTTCGTCATCCTGGTCGCCCTCGCGCTGCCCGTTTTCGGAAAACAGCTCGGGATTTATTTGTTTTCCAAATTCGGGCTGACGGGCGATTTTTTGTCCGCATGGCATTCATTCAGATGGGGCGTAAGCTCCATCGTTTTATTCATCGTCTTTACCTTCCTCTATTATTTTACGCCGAACAAAAGGATTTCCTGCGTCAGCGCCATCCCCGGGGCGCTCGTGTCGACGGCGGGGTGGATGGTTTCATCGCTGGCCTTTTCCTACTACGTGGACCGTTTCGCCCATTATTCCTATACATACGGGAGCCTGGGGGGCATCATCGTCCTGCTCCTCTGGCTGTACATCACCGCCTATATATTGATCATCGGCGGGGAAGTAAACGCGATGATCAGCGAAAAGGATCGGGAAGACGGCCGCTGTTGAGAGCCGGTAACGCCCCGTCGCTTCTTCCGCGGAGAACATTCAAGAAGGGCCTTCCCGCTTTCCGGCGAGGAAGGCCCTTTCTCGTGCGCCCGGCATGGGTGCAATCTATAGGTGAAAGTCCTGAACGGGGGCTGGCGACCGTCTGCCGTTAGCTGAAGGAAAGGGTGTCCCCCGTGAGACGGTATCTGGAGGAAGCTGGAGGCAAACACTCGGCCTGAGGGACACGAACCCAATTCGAGGCTGTCATGCCAGGTGGTGTGGGGGACGGGGGTAAGCCGCTCCCTCCTGCCCGATTCGCATCCAAGGAAGATCCTCCATATTTAAAAAGCCCGGCCACCTTCCTTGACAACCGCAAAGAGGCGCCGGACGCGTTCCGTCCTCCGCGCTCCATTGAACGACGGAGCGGTTTTTTTCGAAACCTGCCGCGGGTCGGCTTCCATTTTGCCGGGCGGAGGAGGCCGTCCGAAAATCTCCTTTTTTCGCGGGATTATCCGCGCAGGAGGCGCAATCCGTTCAAGATGACCAGGATCGTGCTTCCTTCATGGCCGACGACGCCAAGGGGCAGGTTGATGATTTGCAGGAAGTTGGAAGCAATCAGTAAAACGATGACCGCGATGGAAAAGAAGATATTTTCCTTGACGATCCGGTTCATCCGTTTGGACAGCCGGATGGCCGCGGCGATTTTCGTCAGGTCGTTTTTCATGAGGACGATATCCGCCGTTTCCATGGCCACATCCGTTCCTTCCCCCATCGCGATCCCCACGTTGGCGCTGGCGAGCGCCGGCCCGTCATTGATTCCGTCGCCCACCATGGCCGCCGGGGCGGAGGTTTTCAGCAGTTTTTTCACCACATTTACCTTTTCGTGGGGAAGGCATCTGGCGGCCACTTGCCGGATGCCGATTTCATCGGCGATGGAGCGGGCCGTTTCCTCATTGTCCCCGGTGATCATGACCGTATGGACCCCCATGCGGTGGAGATCCCGGATCGCCTGCTTGGCCTCGGGCCTCACCACATCCTTCAGGGCGAACAGGGCGATGATCTTTTCGTCATTTTCCATGAAAACGATCGATTTTCCTTCCGATCTGAAGGCGTTCGCCTTGTTCAGCCATTCTTCGTTTTTGTTTTTCATCAGCTCCCATTTACCCAAACGCCATGTTTCGCCGTTGATCCTTGCCTGGACGCCGTACCCGGACAGGTCTTCCATCTGGTCGACGGGAAGGAAGGAATGGATGCCCTTTTCGTTGGCAAATTTCACGATGGACCTGGCCAACGGGTGGGTCGACCGGCTTTCAACGGATGCGGCGATTTCCAGCACCTTTTCTTCCGGCCAGTCTTTGTCGACGATGATATCAGTAAGTTCCGGTTTTCCCTTCGTTAAAGTCCCCGTCTTGTCGAAGGCGATCGCCTTAATGTTTCCGAGGATTTCCAGATGGACGCCGCCTTTAAATAAAATGCCTTTTCGGGCCCCGTTGGAGATCGCGGCCAAAGTGGCCGGCGTGATGGACGCGACCAATGCGCAAGGGGAGGCGACGACGAGCAATATCATGCTCCGGTAAAAGGTTTCCGTCCAACTCCAGCCGAACAGGTAATGGGGGAGGAACATCATGACCGCGACGACCGCGAGGACCACCTTGACATAGATCCCTTCAAATTTTTCAATGAACGCCTGGGCGGGCGATTTTTCCTCCTGGGCGTTTTGAATGAGTTCGATGATCCGCTGGAACAGGGTTTCCGAAGACGGTTTCGTAATTTCCACGGTAATGGCGCCCGCCCCGTTGACGGTTCCGGCAAACACTTCGTCCCCTTCCTTTTTGCTGACGGGCATCGCCTCGCCGGTGATCGGCGATTCGTCGACGGATGTGAAGCCTGTTTTGATGATCCCGTCGGCGGGAATCCGTTCGCCCGGTTTCACCAAAATCCTATTCCCGACTTTCAACAATTTGACGGGGACGACCTTTTCCACGCCGTTTTCCAGCAGCGTGGCTTCTTCCGGGACGACGGACATGAGGGCGTTCAATTCCTTTTTGCTCTTGCTCGTGGTATAGGACTCCAGCGCGCCGCTTACGGCAAAAATGAAGATCAGGAGCGCCCCCTCCATCCAGTAGCCGATGATGGCCGAACCGATGGCCGCGAATATCATGAGCATCTCCACATTTAAATCCTTGTCCTTGATCGTGTTTTCAATCCCCTCTTTGGCTTTGAAAAACCCGCCGATGACGAAAGCGGAAAGAAAGGCGGCCACCGATAAGCTTTGCATCCCGTTCTTATCCAATATCCATCCGCAGACAATGAGTGCCCCGCTGATTAAGGCCATCGCCATCTCAATATGGGGCAGCCATTTTTCCCAGTCCCGTTCTTTTTTCAACCGACTTTGGAAAGTTTGCGCATATCCTTCCATTTTTACCCCTTCCTCCCTTTCTAATTGAGAAAAAGAATCAAAATCAAGAACCTGAAAAAACGGCAAATGCTGCCGTGGACAGGCAGCATAAAACCTTATACATCCGTATTTTTCTTATTAACCATATTATACATGAAAAGGGCGGGAGGTTCAATAAAAAATTAAAATAATTTTAAAGTAGGAATTAAAATAAATATAAATCAAATAGAATAATCCTTATTTTTGCGTGGCGTCCTCCGGATGGGGCCGCCGTTTTTTGGCCAAGCCGAGAAAGATGGCCAGGAGGAACAGGGAGAGGAAATGGAAATAGCTGAACGACTGGAAATATTGAATAAATGCGCCGCAGATCAGGGGACCGGAAATGCTGCCGAAGCTGAAACAAACGCCGGAAAGCAAATTCCCCGCGGGAAGAAATTGCTTCGGAATGCTGTCGGTCATGAAAGCGAGGCTTAAAGAATAGGCGGAGCCGAGGAGCATCCCGAAAAGGAAAAAGCAGAAAAACAGGGCGAGGAAGGATGTTTCCGCCATACCCATGATCCACAGGAGGACCGTGCCCAAGGCAAATACGGTCAACAATACCTTTCTCCTGCCGTATTTGTCGCTCATGATGCCCAGGGGAAGCTGAAAGACGATTCCCCCGATGGAAAAGGCGGGCAGAATCAAGGAGATTTTTTCCACCTCCAAACCGATCCGCAGCCCGTAGACGGGGAAGTTGCTGTTCAGGCTCGCTTCAAGCACGCCGTAGCCAAAGGCCGGCAAGAGCGGTGCCCAGGCGAGGGCCAGCACTTTTTTGAACCGTACCAAGGTGGATCTGATCGTGTATGTTTCGATCCCGGATTTTTCCGGGTATTGGTTTTCCAGCAGGAAGATCGTCAAGATCGCCGCCAAGCTGAGGGCGGCCGATACGAGAAAGGGCAGGGCGGAATGAATGGCCAGAAGCGGCAAAAAGAACGGCCCGACGGCGAAACCGATGCCGAAGAACAGCCCGTATAAAGATATGATTTTTCCCCTGCTTCCCGCCGGGGAATAGGCGGTGATCCAAGTTTGGGTCGCAAAATGCAAGGTCTGGTCCCCGATTCCGATCAAAAACCGCAAAAGAAACCAAAAAAGTAGGGAATCCCACAGGGGAAAGGAAAGCAGGCAAAGGGTGACGGTCAGGCCGCCGCCGAGAATGAGCGGACGGAACCCGTATTTTCGCAAAGGGGCTTCCATGAAAAGGGAAGCGAACAAAATCCCGATATACACGCCGGTGGCGTGCAATCCGTTGACGGTGGAAGAAACGCCCTTTTCTTCCAGCAGGAGGGCGATCAAAGGCAATAATAGTCCCTGGTTCAAACCGGAGATGCCGACGATGGTCGTAAGTATCCAAATATGTTTCCTTGTCAGTGTCATTGTTAAACCCTTTCTTGCGTATTCCTGCATCGGAGCAATCCGCCGCTGCGGGAAACGGCTTGTTCGCCGATGCGTCAGGAGAGCCTACATAGTTGATAGTAACCGGAATTCCGGAAACCGGCAAGCAATATCTTCGCCGGATCATGGGGGATGCAAGCTTTTCTTCCCTCCGGTTTCGGGAGACAATGGCGGACGGATCGGGAGCGGGAGCCGTGGCGGCGTCCGCCATTCGGCACGCGAGATTACCTTTTGTCCGGTTGTTGGGGCAATGGCGGATAGATCGGGGGACTGTGACGGCGTTCGCAAAATTGTTTTGCGCCCGGTTTCCCGGCCGCCGGGCGAATCATGTTTGCGGGGAACGGAACAGGTTTGCGGTGATTCAGGGAAAACGGCGGGACACTTACTTGCCGCCGGCAAATGCGATCCGATTTTTGCCAGACCCAATGGCTAAAGACAAGGAAAATCCGCGGCAAAACCGGTTCTTGCCGGAACGAGGCTGCCGATGAACTTCGGGAATTTTTCATAAAAGGTGGCGGAGAAGGCATCGCATGCGGGAAATGCTGCAGCGGGACATCCCAGGGGAAAACTTTCGAGAAGGGAACATACCGGTATTTCCGGATGGATGATGGAAGAAGCGAAATCATTCAAAAGGGGGCGGCGGGTTGTCGGTCCGCAGTCGTGCGGTGCGCCCGGCCCTTTCAAAGGCGGGAATGCCGCCTTGGCATCAGGAAGATCGAAAAAGCGCCGGCCGGGCAAAACGCGGAAGGGAAACGGGACGGAAGGGCGGGATCCGATGTAAAAATCCCAAAAAAATGGAACGGACCGTCGGCGGGCCGACAAAAGCCCGAAGGTCCGTTCCGCCGAATGTCGAACCAAACCGAAGAGACCTATCAATCGGCAAACTTAGGATGGCGGAAAATGAGCCGGGCGGATGTTCATGCACACACCCGGCTTCGCTTTGCCTTCTTCACGTCTCCCCCCTTATCGGTTGATTAGTACTATTGTATGGAGAGTATTTTGTCAATATTCAATTTTTTTCCGCAATGCCGCCTTTTCAAAGGGGATAAGAAAAGGGTTTTTAGAAAAAACTAAGGGAAAACGGAAAGGGAAGGTGTTGATCTTGAAAAGATGGGTACAAAGGACGGTTTGTTTCGTTTTCGTTTTATCCGCAGCCCTTTTTCCTTTTTCCGTATTTGCAGCGGGGGGCAAATACAAAATTCCGACTTCCGTGCTGAATGTGGCGAAGGAAAACACCTATCCGAATCCTTCCAAAGATCTGTCCTTTTTGCAGCCGAGCGAATTGACGAAAGAGCTCATCCAATCTTCGAAGGTGAAGATCGAAAACCCGAAGCTCATTTTGCTTTTGAATGAAACGTCCATCCACAAGCCGCTATTCGCCATCGGATCCAAGGCGACCATCTATTTGGGAAAATGGCCGCTGAGTTATGAATCCAATGAGACAACCCCCAACTGGGAATATCAAAAAATCAATACGAATTATTACGATAACCGCGGCGGGAAAACCCCTTATAAGATGCATTATGTCCAGGAAATGCAGAAAAACGTAAGGGGAGGGCTCACCGCGAAAGTGCCGGACAGCGATGATGTGAAAGAAATGATGCTTTTAAAAGCCATTGAAAAAACGAATCTGCCGCTGGCCTTCCAGACGGTTTTCGGCGCGGGGACGAAAAAGGACCAATATTACAATATTCCCCCGAAAAAATTGGGCTACTTGGATGCCTATGCTCCCGCCATCAATGAAAAAGGAGTCGTGACGTACGGGGAAGTCTACTTGGTCCTAAAAGGGGGAAAACGGTCCCTTTCGGTGAAAAACGTAACGACTCAGGGAATCGGCGCCTGGATTCCGATCCAGGACCATGTGAAGTTCACCTTCAATTCGCCGGATGCTCCGCGTTAGGATGGGACCTCCCTTCATGAGAGGCCGCAGGAACCGAGCGGACGGCCGGATGGGATTCGGATGGCGGTCAAAAACCGTGCGGACGTCCGACTATGAATTCGAATGCGGGGAAGGGCGGCCGAAACGGTCTCAAGGGGACCTGCTCTTCCGGTTTAGGAACCTCACCTCCTCTTGCCCGTGCGGCCTGGGACGGTCTAAGGGGGACGGAAGCGGCTAGACGAGGCTCCGATACGGAATGGGTCGGGCAGGACAGACTTGGGCAGCTTCGGCAAATGGATTTGAAGGGGCGTGTTACGAAATAGGCCCGGCCGGATCGGGTTTAAGTTATGCACCGGGAGCGGCAAACGGAACGGGGAGCGGCCGGTCCCGTTCCTTCGGAATCCCGACTATCGGGGCAAAAGAAGCCGGGACAGGGGAGCAGGGATCCGCGGCAGGCGGAACCGGACGGCGGAACGGGTAGCGGGACCCGGATTCTCCCGGGAACATACAAAAACGGGACAAGAAAGGGACGATCGCATGAAAAAGCTGATTTTTTTCATTACGGCAGCGGGAATTTTTTTGCATACAACGGCGGGAGCGGCCGCTTCCGATTCGGCGATCCATTGGGGGTTCCAGCGGGCGAAAAACGAACAGCCGCCGGATGCGGGGCAGGAATTGAACCGGCTTTTGGAAAAATATGACGCCGTTTATTTGGGAAGCAGGGACAAAAAGGACATTTATTTGACCTTCGACAACGGCTATGAAAACGGCTATACGGAAAAAATTTTGGATGTGCTGAAAAAAGAGAAGGTGCCCGCGGTCTTTTTTGTCACCGGCCATTATTTGTTGTCGGCACCGGATCTGGTGAAGCGGATGGCAAAGGAAGGCCATACGATCGGGAACCATTCCTGGAGCCATCCGGATTTTACGGCTACATCCGACGAAAAGATCCGGGAGGAACTGCGCAAAGTCAAGGAGGAAACGGCACGGCTGACGGGACAAAAGGAAATGATCTACCTCCGGCCGCCGCGGGGGATTTTCAGCGAGCGGACGTTGAAAGTGGCCAAAGAGGAGGGCTACATCCACGTGTTCTGGTCGCTGGCCTACGTCGATTGGCACCGGGACCGGCAGCGGGGCTGGCGATACGCCTACGACAGCATTATGAAGCAGATCCATCCGGGAGCGGTGATCCTGTTGCACTCGGTTTCCAAGGACAATGCGGATGCCTTGGAAAAGGTCATCCGGGATTTGAAGCAGCGGGGGTATACGTTTCAAAGCTTGGACGCATTGCTGATGGAAAAACATTTCGATCGCGGGATCATTTATTAGACCGACGGTTTGATCGAAAAAGCTGCGGTCTGGCGATACAAAGGTCTACAGGTTTGATTGAATAAGTTTAGATCTTGCGATGCAATGGGTTTAGGATTATTCGTTTCGGTTTTCGGGTGTCTTGCGATGCAAAGGGTGTATTTTCGGGTTTGAACGAAAACGTTGCTGTCCGTGGTTGAACGGGGAATCTGAGGAGGCGAAGGTTTTCTCCGCATGGGGATGGGCAAGGTTGTTCCGCCAAGGGGAGATTCCCGAGATTTTTATTTCCTTATTGTTTGCCCCTGTCGGGATATGAAAATGTCCAACATGGGCCTCTTCGACTGGGACGGAATGTCCGATATCGAGGTTGAAATGTCCGACATTTTCTTAAATATGTTCAAAATAAATCTTCGTTTGTCCAATATTATAAGGAATTTGTCCAACATTCCTTTTGAACTTGCGGACGGTTTGTCCAACATCGAAGCCGTATCGTTCAACATTATTAAAAAAATGTCCAACATCCCATACGACTGTCCAGCATTTTCAAAAATTTGTTCAACATGTTAAAAAATATGTCCAAAACCGGGAAAAATTTGTTCAACATGAAAGAAAAAATGTCCATCATCGCAGAAAAAACGTCCATCATCTTCCGAAAAATGTCCATCATTGAAATGGGTGTCCAACATCACACGGGTTTAAATCAAAAGGAAACGTTCCGCCGCGGGCGGAACGTTACCGTTTTCAAAAAAAATAATCCATTTTTCGATTCGTTCCCTTTTTCTCGGTTACAAATTTTTGGAGAATATACCAGGCCGTCGAACGGGAGCGGATCTTCAAAAAATCCCTTAATCCCCGGTTCGTAATCTTGTTGCCAATAATCAGTTTGTAATCGTCAAGGGAAGTTTCGTATACATGCTGGGAAATGAAATGGCATTTCGTACACTGCCATTTTTTCCATATTTTTTTCATGGGAATGAAATCGCAATTCGGACAGCGGACTCCTTTGATTAGATGCCCGGGATCGATCGCATATTCGTCAAGAATATCGGTTACGAGCGGCTGATTCATTTCCGCTATTTTGTCGGCCAGTTCGGCGACCGGCGTCAACGTTTTGACGGGAGGGTATTTTTCATTTAAATGATGGATGATTTCAGGGATTTTTGTGACATGGACAATATGGAGAGGCTGGGTATTCGAGGTTTTAATGATGGTGGAAGGATTGCTGATGACGATGAACGCTTCAATCGGCCAAAGGGGGAAATGATTCTTTTTTAGCCATTTTAACAGCAAGTTTTTTTGCCGCTGGACTTGGAATATCGGATCCCGCATCCCTTCCTGTTTTCCTTCATAGATCCGGATCAGTTGGCCAAATTGCTCATCGAAATAGATGGTTCCGGTGATATTTTTGATTTCCAGTATCAGCAAGTATTGGGGGGAAATCACCAGGGTGTCGATTTGAAAATATTGGGAGTCATAGTTGAGCCGAATATTATTCAAACAGGTGATATGATGGTCGGAAACGTAGTTCAAGTAAAAGTCGATTTCCTGTTCGCCGCGGTATCCGGCCAATCTTTTGTGATATTCCTGTTCGAGGAAAGGCCTTTTCGGATGGTTCGCGGGAAGCCTTTTTAATAATGCCTCCAGTTGCAGAAGTTTGTACGGCGCTTCTCTTTTTTTCGTCATCTGTAAATATCCAAGCCCCTTTCCAACTTGATTCCGCTTGTTTTAACAAAAATTATAGTGGGCCGGCCAAAAATTTCAATTCTGGAAATATAGAAAACACGGCGGGTGCCCGGCCGCAAAATTCCATTTGATCCCGGCAGAAATTTTCGAATTGGGGGCCGTTTCGCCGCATTTTCCATCGTTTTTTGCCGCAGACAGATTCGGCCGCGAAAATTTTTTTATATGTCCGACAAAGGCTTGGAACCTTTCATTGCCGCATCGTTTCCGGCAAAGAAACGGATTGAAATGTCCAACTTCCAGGGCTACACCGGAATCGATGGACCGAAATGTCCAATTTCCATTTTTCACCGGAAACGATGGACTGAAATGTCCAACATCCATTTTGGCATTACAACAGATGGATTGAAATGTCTAACATCCAATTTTGCGTCAGAACCGGACTGTACAACATCGAAGGAAAGAAGTTCAACATTTTTTAAAAATGTTCAAAATGGGAATTCGGTTGTCCAATATAATGGGAAAATTGTCCAACATTCCTTTGAGGAGTTCCGCCGGAATGTCCAAAATGGCGGCCGAATCGTTCAATATCGATAAAAAATTGTCCAATACCGCGGATGACTGTCCAACATTTTCAATCATTTGTCCATTATTTTAATTAAAACGTTCAACATCGAAAAAAATATGTCCAATATGAATGAAAAAATATCCATCATCGCCGAAAAAACGTCCATCATCGCAACAAAAATGTCCAACATCGGTCCCGTTGTCCAACATATGTTGCGGTTTGTTTAAAATCAAGGTAGGTTTTCCGATGATCGGTACAATTTTGTCCAAAGGGTGGGCCCGTTTTTCGCCGCCAGGCCGGCATCCCGGTCCGCTCCGGCTTTTCCTTTCGGGTTTGGCGGCCCCCGCATTGGGACAGAACAACGGAGCCGTTTTTTCAAATGACCGCGGATAAGGATTTCGTCCCGCGCCGGTCCCGTTTCGGAAAATGCCGGGCGTCAAGCCCGGCAATCCCCTTCCCTTCCCCTGATCTTCGGCTTTCCCCATGTATGCCATGTAAGGGTAAAATTTTTCTCGGTACAAGATCAATCCAATAGGCAAAAAAAGAGAAGGCGTCCTACAATAGTGTCCATCGCAACACTTCCCAAAGGAGGCGCCTTCTCTTGGATATGCTTATAATCAAAAATTTACGAAATCCTGAAGGATTTCGCGAATCTGATCCCCATATTGTATAACGCCCGATTTTTTTGTATAAATAGATTGAAATTTCCATGCCATAAGAAGAAATGGGGGAAATGGATGAGTTTTTTGCTCATCGGGTTGCTCATCATTGCCTTGATCTTGCTCAACAAAAATGATTTGATCGGGAAGGTGGGCGCCGAAAATTTTCTCGCGAGAAAGCTGAAAAATGCCGAATGGTTTCAAAATCCTTGGTTAAGCGGAATCTTTTTATTTTTCATCAATGCTCTGCTTTTCGGGTTGACCATTTTTGTTCTGACGCTTTTTGCTTTCGTGGCCATGCACTTTCCGATTCCGTTTTTGCATATCGTCATCATGTTTGTTGCGGCGCTTTCCAGCATTTATGTGTGGATGGCCATTCATCACGCCGAAAATCCGGGAAGGAAAGAGCGGTTCATCACGGGGGCTGTCGGTAGCAGTTTTTATTTTTTGCTGATGCTCGTTTTCATTTTTCGGATGGCTGCCTTGGAGCCAAACACGCCGGAAAGGGATACGGCGATGGAATTTTTCGGATTGGCCTTTGCCGCGATCGTTGCCTTTACCGCTTTTATCACCTGTTTGGTCATCACCGCCTTCCCGGCCAAAAGGTCCCGGCGGGAATAACTGCGTGAGAAGGAAAAGCGTCAGGAAATCTTCAGCCGATCGTTTGCCTTCGATGGGGGGAGGCGGAACTTTGCGGTCACGAAGGAAAAAATTTTGAAGCATCCCCACCGATCATCCGAATCAAACGAAGGAGGCGCCTATGAGAAAAACTGTTCTGATCTGGGAATGCAATGAAACGTTTGGAACGGAATTTTTGGAACTCTTCGTTCATGATGCGAACATTTACGTTGACAGCACCGTGATCCGCATCGACGGCAATCGCCCGTATAAAGTGAACGACAGCCTGGTATTGGGTCAAGACTGGACGGTCAAACAGCTGGATTTGGAGATTCAAAATCTGAAAAAATCGCTCCATCTTTTGTCCGATGGAAAAGGACGATGGTTCAACGAAAAGGGGGAGGAAATTTATCCATTAAGGGGAGCTGCCGATCTTGACCTGTCCTGTACCCCGTTTACCAATTCGCTGCCGATCAATCGTTTGCCGTGGCAACGAAATGATGCGAGGGATTTGGAGATGGTCTTTCTTTCGGTTCCGGATTTGGCGTGGAAAAAAGTGAAACAAAGGTATCAGTTGCTCGAAGAGGCAGCGGGAAGAAGGAAGTTCCATTACAAAAGCGGCAATTTTGAAACGAATATTGAAGTGGATGCCGACGGATTTGTCCTCCGGTATCCCGGAATCTTTACCCGGGTCTTTTCGTCTGGCGTGATAACGGCTTCTGAAGCTTTTTTCACGGACGAAAGCCATCGATTCGCAGCCGGAGCCCCCGGTCCGCGTCCCGCAACCGCGCGCGGCGGAGCGGAACCCGCAGGATTTCCCGCTTTCCAATCCTGATCGTTTAAGATAATATGGAAGAAGAAATTTGCGGCAAAAAGGAAGGACGCCCATGTGGAGCATTGAAAAAAAGATAGAAGGCCCTTACGACTTCGATCAAGTACTGGCCCGCAACGCCCTCGACCCGCTCCGGGCGGTCAATCGTTCGGAACGTTCCATCCTGGTACCCCTTTGGATCCGAAAGCGGCCGGTGGTCATCAAAGTAAGGGGGACCGGGGATGTCCATTCCCCTTCCGTCCGGATCGAGGGAGAAGAGGCCAAATACCGGGATGAGGCCGTGAAGGAAATCGAACGGATCTTTCAGTTCAACGAGCCGCTCCAACCCATTCACGACCATTTCCGGAAAACCTCGTTGGCGCCGATATTTGAAAAACATCGGGGCACCCCGCTCGTCCTCGATTTTGATTATTTCGAAAGCATTACCCGCTGCATTATCCACCAGCAGCTGAATTTGAAATTCGCCTACGTTTTGACGGAACGGTTTGTCCGAACCTTCGGAACCGTCAAGGACGGGGTTCCCTTTTATCCGTTGCCGGAGGATGTGGCACGTCTCTCTCCCGAACAGCTGCGCCCCCTGCAGTTCAGCCAGCGGAAGGCGGAGTATGTCATCGGCTTTGCCGAAAAAGTCGCCAGCGGCGAACTCGATCTGCAACAACTCGTCAAAAAGGAGGACGGGGAGATCATTCGGGAATTGATCCGGTATCGGGGCATCGGCCGGTGGACGGCGGAAAACTTTTTATTGTTCGGCGCCGGAAGAAAAAACTTGTTCCCGAAAGCGGACATCGGACTGCAACGGGCGGTCCAAAAGGTTTTCGGCCTTAAGGAACGGCCGACGGAACGGGAGATGGAGGAAATCGGCAAGGAATGGGAGCCCTATTTGAGCTATGCCTCCCTCTATTTGTGGCGGAGCATCGAACCGGGGGCGTAACGGCAAGGGAGGCCGCATATTGCCGTTTTTAAAGGGAAAAATTTTTTATACAGGATCAGTTTCGAGGTGTGACGGATGAAACCCGCAACGAACATCAAAATATCGCCCGGCGAAAGGGTTTTTTTCACCATAAAGAGAATCGGCATCAACGGCGAAGGGGTCGGCTTTTACAAAAAGCAGGTGATCTTCGTCAAGGACGCCCTTCCCGGGGAAGAGGTCCTCGCGGAGATTACGAAGGTGGACAAAAATTTTGCCGAGGGAAAGATCGTTAAAATCAAAAAACGGTCCGAACACCGGGTCAAGCCCCCTTGCCCGATTTACGAAAAATGCGGCGGCTGCCAACTGCAGCATCTCGATTACGGCCGGCAATTGGAGGAAAAACGGGATCTGATCGTGCAGGCCTTGGAAAGGTATACGGATCTCGATGCGGAAAACTTGGACATCCGGCCGACGATCGGGGCGGACCATCCGTGGGAGTACCGGAACAAGAGCCAGTTTCAGGTCGGCGTCAATAAGGGGAAGGTCATCGCCGGGCTTTACAGCCTGAACTCCCACCGGCTGATCGACATCCCGAAGTGCATCGTCCAGCACCCGTTGATCAACAAGGCGGCGGTGACGGTGAAACGGATTTTGTCCGACCTGGAGATCCCGATCTATGACGAGCGGAAAAGGGAAGGGGTCGTCCGCTCGATCGTGGCCCGGACCGGCATCCAAACCGGGGAGCTGCAAATCGTCCTCATTACGGCAACGGATCATCTGCCGAAAAAGGAACGGATCGTCGCGGAGATCCGAAAGCGGCTGCCGGAAGTCCGGTCGATCGTCCAAAACATCAACCGGAAGAAGACCTCCCTCGTCTTCGGCGAGGAATCGGTGCTTTTGTGGGGAAAGAAGGCAATCGTGGAAACGCTGGGAAAATTCCGTTATGAACTTTCCGCCCGCGCGTTCTTCCAATTGAATCCGGAGCAAACGGCCAAGCTGTACGACGAAGTGAAAAAGGCGGCCGGCCTCACCGGCAAGGAAAAGGTCGTCGACGCCTATTGCGGCGTCGGCACCATCGGCTTTTGGCTCGCGGAGGAAGCGGGGGAGATCCGGGGCATGGACACGGTCGAGGAAGCGGTGGCGGACGCGAAGAAAAACGCCGACTTAAACGGGATCCGAAACGTGCGGTACGAGGCCGGCAAAGCGGAACAAATTTTGCCGAAGTGGATCAAGGAAGGATGGCGGCCGGACGTCATCATCGTCGACCCGCCGCGCTCCGGCTGCGACGCCGGCCTTCTCGAGACGATGTTAAAAGCGAACGCCAAAAAAATCATTTACGTCTCCTGCAACCCGTCCACCCTGGCCAAGGACTTACACGTGCTCACGAAAAAATACGACATCGCCTACATCCAGCCCGTCGATATGTTTCCGCAGACGAGTCATGTGGAGTGTGTCACGAAACTAACTTTGAAAAAATTTTTTAAAGGAAGCTAGGCGGCATTTGACCACATCTGTGCCACCTGGCTTTTTTACGTATAAAATCACCGAATACGCCGTGTGCAATTTGGAAAACAAAATCAAAACTTTGCGCGAAGCCCGCAAGATGATACAGGTGAACTTGGCTTCCAAAATTATTACTATTTGAAAAAAATGAATTCCCGAACATGCCCCGGTCATTCTCGCTTCCAACAAAAGTTTTGGGGAATGGGGTGAGGTTATGGGGGATCCGATATTGACGACAGCGATTTTGGATCGGTTGCTGCACCATTCCATCATCGTGAAAAGAAGCTCCAACAAGAAAAACTGGGAGGAATGATAAGGTACTTCTCGGGAATTTTAAAACGGCGATTTTGGGGAAAAATCAAACGGCCTTGACATCTTTAATAAACATAAACCTATTGCGAAAAAGGTAAATGACCATATCTATGGTATAATCGAGTTATTTTTATTTTCTTGTGAAGACTTGATTCTGGAACATATTTATTATAACTGTTTCCACCGTTTTATTGTCGGGAAAATACAGAAAAATGCTGGAATATCGTATGGAGTTAGCCGAATTTACTAAAGATGAATCAAAATATACATGAATGCCTATTTATGTATATGCGCCATTTTCACTTATTCGATTGGTAGTTGAGTCTATCAGAAATTGACTTTGATGTAATCAATAAACTAATCGGGCAACGTTTATTTAATACGCGGTTTAACCCCCCGTTAAGCAGAGGATTCATGCGTTAATCCTTTGGTCATATTTCGCTCTCAAGCGCTTTATATCTTCTTTAGGCGGACAACCAAACATACGGGAATATTCACGGCTAAATTGCGATGGACTTTCATAACCTACCCGGAATGCGACATCAGCGGCATCTGTTGACTCGGTTAATAACAGGCGCCGCGCTTCCTGCAGTCTCAGTTGTTTTTGGAACTGGATAGGGCTCATAGCGGTTACCTCTTTAAAGTGCCTATGAAGCGAAGAAACACTCATATTCCCGATTTCCGCAAGCTCCTTAATTCGAAAAGACCTATTAAAGTTATTCATGATATATTCGATAACTTCTCTGATTCGATAGGCACTGCTTCCTTCAATGACCATTTGTTCCAGCCTGCCCCCATGCGGCCCTTGCAGAACCCTATAGAAAATTTCCTTTGTGTAAAGAGGAGCAAGAACCGGGATATCTTTAGGGGTGTCTAGCAAACGAACTAATCGGATTACCGCATCGAACATAGTTAATCCCATAGGGCTGACAAACATAGCCCGCTTCGCATTTTCTTTTGGGCCAACCCGAATTTCAGAATCACTTAAAATCTCCAGGATTTGATTCGGAGAAAATTCAAGCTTTAGAGCCAAATACGGAACGTCGGGAGATGCTTCCATGACTTGACCGATAACCGGCAAGTCAACGGATGCAACAAGGTAGTCGGAAGGACCGTATCTAAAGCGCTCCCGTGCCAGCAATACCTCCTTCTCACCCTGAACAACAATACATAAGGAAGGATTGTGAACTCCATAATTTGGTCCGGTCATATTCGATTGACGAATGAAAAATAATGACGGAATTGCAGTCGCGTGAACACCGTCCCGGCCAGTGTGACGCTCGATGAGTTTGGCGAGCTCAACCTGCTTTTTATAGATTTGTTCAGACATAAGATCCTCCTTGTTTCTTTATTCTTGCTAGTTCCATTCTAATGCATTTTCGTCTGTTGCATAAGCGGTGTGAGAGGATTAGGCAATCATTTGAGATGAATGGGAAACGTTCCCTTTTTCATTTGTTGTATAATTTTGGATGCCGAAGCTTTTCCATAACCTTAATGTGATCATAAAATTATCAAATGACATAGATAAAGTAGATAGAATGACATGAACAACACCTGGAAAATTACATACTGACCCTTATCAGCTTCATGGCGGGCACGTCACCATTCGTCAACTCGTGCATTCCGGATCAAGTCGCTGCTTCCGTCGGCGTATCCGTATCGACAGCGGGACAGCTATTACCGCATTCTCGCGCGCAATGCAAACAAGCACGCCCGTAGTCATGATGGCGGCGGCTGAAAATGGATCGGCGCAGTCCCGGTCGCGTTCGCGGCCGTTATCGCCGTCGTCTCCTTCGGCCGTGCCCGTTCGTTCTCAAGCGCACAGCGATGAAGTTTCAGAAGATGGCTCAGACAGATACTTTCAAGACGGCAGACCAACTAGGATTATGTATTCCAAGATATATAAAAATCACTGAATGGTGTTTTATTTCATCGTTATCGCCTCCGGACATCGGAACATGGCGCAAGACTGACATCAACGTTAGCGCAACCGTTCAGCAGGCATATGGGATGGGAAAGACAATCTGGGGGGTGATCCGTGCCGGCCAAGCAGACGAAGTATTTGAGCGTGTTCTCCGTCGTGATGTACGTTATCGATTCGTGATTGACATGTCTACATTGGTATTAACCGGCATTAATAGATGGGATAACAATCTTTAAAAGACAGGAGGATTTCATATGCAAAAAGTAATTTTGAACAATGGTGTTGAGATGCCGATACTCGGCTTTGGTACTTATCAGATTACAGATGCCGACCTATGTGAACAATGCGTTTATGACGCCCTTATGACAGGCTATCGTCTGATCGATACCGCTGCTTCTTATCAAAATGAAGAAGCGGTTGGCAGAGCAATCAAACGGAGTGGCGTGCCAAGAGAGGAAATATTTGTTACCACAAAACTTTGGATTCAGGATGCCGGTTATGAGAGCACAAAGAAAGCATTCGCAAAATCACTGGAAAGATTGCAATTGGATTATTTGGATTTGTATTTAATTCATCAGCCATTTGGTGATGTATATGGCTCTTGGCGTGCAATGGAAGAATTGTATCGTGAGGGAAAGATCAGGGCAATTGGAGTTAGTAACTTCCAAATGGATCGTCTGGTAGATTTGATTATTCATAATGAAGTAGTTCCTGCTGTAAACCAGATTGAAACGCATCCTTTCTGCCAGCAAATAGAAAGCGCGAAACTAATGAAAGAGTACAATGTTCAGATAGAATCCTGGGCGCCTTTTGCTGAAGGAAGAAATAACATTTTCCAGAATGAAGTTTTAGGATCAATAGCCCAAAAGTATAATAAATCCGTTGCCCAGGTGATTTTACGTTGGTTGACACAAAGGGGAATCGTTGCGATTCCAAAGTCTGTTCATAAAGAAAGAATCATCGAAAACTTCAATATCTTTGACTTTGAATTAAGCCAAGAGGATATGGAAATGATTGCTACGTTAGATACGAAAAAGAGCCTGTTCTTTTCACATAACGATCCTGAAATTGTAAAATGGCTCTGTAACCGTAAACTTGATATTTAATGTGATCGAGACTTGGCCGGCGTTGCTTCAAGTTTTGGAGCTATGACCGTAAACTTGATATTTAATGCTATTGAGACCGAATCACAAGCGAAAGTGACAATCATAAAAAGAAAGGAAAATAAATAATGGAAAAGCGTAAATTAGGAAAGAGCGGCCTGGAAGTTTCCGCTATCGGGCTTGGTTGCATGGGAATGAGCTATGGTTATGGTCCTGCTTCGGACAAGAAAGAGATGATTTCGTTGATCCATGCGGCGGTTGACCGCGGAGTGACATTCTTTGACACCGCAGAGGTTTATGGGCCCTATATCAACGAGGAGCTGGTAGGTGAAGCGCTTGCCCCATTTAAGGGAAAAGTCGTCATCGCTACCAAATTCGGTATTAAAATGGTAAATGGCAAGCAGGTGCTTGACAGCAAACCCGAGACCATCAGGAAATCCGTTGAAGGCTCGCTCAAAAGGCTTAAAGTCGAAACCATTGACCTGTACTATCAACATCGTGTTGACCCGAATGTGCCGATTGAAGAGGTAGCCGGCGTCATTCAAGATCTCATCAAGGAGGGCAAGGTCAGGCATTGGGGACTTTCGGAAGCGGGGGTGCAAACGATTCGCCGTGCCCACGCGGTTCAGCCGCTCGCCGCAGTTCAAAGTGAATATTCCATGATGTGGCGAAGCCCTGAAGAAGATCTGCTCCCTGCCCTCGAGGAACTCGGAATCGGCTTCGTTGCGTTCAGCCCGCTGGGCAGGGGCTTCCTTACCGGTAAAATAGATAAGGATACCACATTCGATGAATCCGATTTCCGCAGGATCCTTCCCCGCTTCAAACCGGAGAATCTCGAAGCGAATCAGGTTTTGGTCGATCTGATCAAGAAAATTGCTGCAAGGAAAAACGCAACGCCGGCTCAAATCGCACTGGCATGGGTGCTTGCCCAGAAGCCGTGGATTGTTCCGATTCCCGGCACACGCAAATTGGATCGTCTGGAAGAAAATCTCGGCGCATTGGACGTTGAGCTGACCTCCGAGGAACTGCGCGACTTGAACGACGCGCTCTCGAAGATCGAGATTTCGGGAGACCGCTATCCGGCAGGTTCGGAATACGCCAATAGAGTCGGCAAATAACGGGTAATAATTCCAAAATAGATGGCAGTATGAAAATATGGTACAGCCTCGTAAATGGGTGCGCGATATAAGGAGGAGCCGGTAAAAGGTCCGGACTCTGAGTCATCTTGAATCGTCCCTGATGAAAGATGGGTTGGCCAATTCAATTGGTTGATCCATCTTTTGTTTACTGGAATCGTATATAGGGAGTTTTCTGATCATTTTATAATTTGGACATGAATGGGTAAGGCAAAAACATACGCTATGTTATTTATGGGAACAATGGTTCGAATGTTTCCTGGTCTAAGGTACTTGTGTTTGATTTCGAAGGGGCCATAGAGAATCTAAACGGACGACCGGGATCTACTCGCACACCGCATCGTGACCACTTTCGCTGCTGGTACGGCAATGCTTGCGCTAGCCCCCGTTGTTATGCTCATTGTCCGGCTCCGCAAGGCGGCCGAAGTAAATAGTAAATCATTGTCTATCTAAGAGAGAATGAACATCATGCCTGCGAAAGGATGAAGTTTTGCATTTCGTGATGAATCCGGATCCGGGAGAGAATGAACATCATGCCTGCGAAAGCTTCCGTAAAAAGGCCGGATGCCATGTTTACTGGCGACGTTTGTTTAGACGAAATCGCCAAGGGGGGAAGAACCGTGCCGTACCCGCGTTCACTCAGTGAAATTCGCGCCAAGCGCCCACGGCCTGCCATTCACTACCGTCGGACAACTTGTCCTTCATCGCGGATGGCTTTTCAGGCGGCTTGAATGATCTCCTGTTTTTGGATAACCCTGTTTTCACCTTAGCCTTGATAACTTTGGATCATATTGGCCATATGGGCGTAAGAATCGCCTGCGCGCACTGCGGCGGTTACCATGATAGCTTCAGCAAGTTCTTCGCCGATTGCTCCTTGGCGCTCCGCATTTTTGGTATGCACGTCGATGCAATACGGACATTGGATGGCGTTTGCGACGGCGACGGCAATAATTTCTTTAAACTTGGCGCTCAATTTTCCGGCTTTTGTTGCAGCGGCGCTGAATGCCTGATAACCTTTAAAACCGTCAGGGGCCAGTTTTCCCAATTGGCCCAATTGCCTTAAATTGGAACGGGCATAAAGGACATCGGATGCGTCCTTATCCTTCGCATTATGGACATGGGTGCTGTGCGTAACCGTTCCGCCCGCTTCAACAGCAGCGGTGACAAATACGGCTTCAGCCAATTCTTCCAATGAGGCTCCCAACTTTTTGGCCTCTTTTGTATGGGCATCGATACAATAGGAACATAGGGTGACATGCGTTACAGCAACGGCGATGATTTCCTTTTCTTTTTTTGATAAGGCTCCATCTTTAAAAACGGCGGCGTTAAATTCATGAAAAGCTTTGAATGGTTCTGGCGCCAGATCCTTTAATTGGCCCAAATTTTGTACATTTTCTGTTGAATAAAGGTTTTTCGACATTTTCAAAACTCCTTTTCCATTTTTATTTAGTATGTCCTTGAATTGGCAAATTTCTATGCAAAATCCATTACCGGCCGTTCGGTACATCCATGTTAGCACGATCTGCTGTCCGGTTTCTAGAATAATGCCAATCAACCGAATGCTTGGCACCATGATCTGCTGCTTGCCATCAAATGGAGGCAAAGAACATCCTCGGTCGATGGGTCGAAGTTTTCCGCAAATTTGCCGATAAAACCGACGGATTCCGCCGTCGGCACCGCCTGTCCGCTCGGGAAGCCGCGCCGCACTTCTGACTTTTTGCGGTAAACGTCCGCCGATAAATGGTGAAAAATTGCGGGCGAGAATCCCTTCATTCATTTTTTGGATTTTTAAAGCGGCTTTAAGAATGTATAATGAAGCTGGAAACATAAGGAGGCAGCGATATGATCACAGGGGAATTAAAGAACAAGGTCGATAAAATCTGGGAAACCTTTTGGACGGGCGGGATTACCAATCCGCTGACGGTCATTGAACAATTTACATACCTTTTATTTATTAAAAGTCTCGATGAAGCGGAAACGCAAAGAGAACAGGAGGCCGAACTGTTAGGCATCGGGTTTGACCGCATCTTTCCTGTAGATAAGCAACATTTGCGCTGGAGCAAGTTTAAAAATCTGGAAGCTTCCCAAATGTATGAAATTGTATCGGAGGAAGTATTCCCGTTTATTAAAAGTTTGCATGGCAATAAAAATTCCGCCTATGCCAAGTACATGAGCGACGCGATCTTTATGATCCCCACGCCGCAAATGCTGGCAAAAATTGTCGACGGCATTGACAAGATCCCGACAAAAGACCGGGATATCCAGGGAGATTTGTACGAATATTTGCTCTCCAAAATCGCGACGTCGGGAACGAACGGACAATTCCGTACGCCCCGCCATATTATCAAGATGATGATCGAGCTGGTCAAACCGACGCCGGAAGATATCATCGTCGATCCGGCTGCGGGTTCCGCAGGATTTCTGGTGGCGGCGGGGGAATATTTGCGCAAACACCGGAGCGACTTATTTTTGGTGCAAAGTTTGAAAGAGCATTTTAATAACCATATGTTCTACGGCTTCGACATGGACCGCACGATGCTGCGCATCGGCGCGATGAACATGATGCTCCATGGCATTGAAAATCCAAATATCGAATATCGCGATTCCTTATCGGAACAAAACAAAGATAAGGACAAATACACCCTTGTCCTTGCCAATCCGCCTTTTAAAGGTTCATTAGATTATGATGCAGTTTCAAATGATTTGTTAAAAGTTGTAAAGACAAAAAAAACCGAACTTTTATTTTTGGCATTATTCTTACGCATTTTAAAAACAGGCGGACGTTGCGCGTGCATTGTGCCGGACGGGGTATTGTTCGGCAGCTCGAAAGCGCATAAAGACATCCGCAAAGAAATTGTGGAAAATCATAAACTGGAAGCGATCATTTCCATGCCGAGCGGCGTGTTTAAACCTTATGCCGGCGTTTCCACGGCGGTAATGATTTTCACGAAAACGGGGGTCGGCGGTACGGATCAAGTATGGTTCTATGATATGAAGGCTGATGGCTATTCATTGGATGACAAGCGCACGCCGATCGAGGAAAACGACATTCCCGACATCATCGCCCGTTTCCATAACCGGGAAGCGGAAAAACAGCGGAAACGAACGGAGCAGTCGTTCTTTGTACCGGTGGAAGAAATTCGTGAGAACGATTATGACCTTTCGATTAACAAATATAATGAGGTCGAGTATGAAGAAGTGGAGTACGAACCGCCGGGTGTGATCCTTGAAAGAGTGGAAACGCTGGAAAAAGAGATTATGCAGGGGTTACAAGAGTTAAAAGAGATGATTAAAGGGTAGTGAGAATATGCTTTCTAGGTACAAGACTTATCCCCTAAGAAACTTTATAGAACAGATTAGGGGCGTATCTTATAAAAAAAGTGATGTGTCGGAAGTACCCAAAGAAGGATATATACCACTTTTAAGAGCAAATAATATTCAAGCAGGAAAATTAGTTTTTTCGGATGTAATCTATGTCAAGAAAGAATTAGTCAAAAGTGATCAATTAATTAAAAAAGGTGATATCATTATTGCTGCATCTAGTGGGAGTAAAGAAGTAGTAGGTAAATCAGGGCAAGCACATTCAGACATTGATTGTACTTTTGGAGCTTTTTGCAAGTGTATACGAGCGAAAGAAAATATTAATCCGAGGTTCTTAGGATATTTTTTTAAGACCGACTATTATTCCCGTTCTATTTCAAATCGTGTTAACGGTGCAAATATAAACAACCTTCGAAATGAACATATTGATAATTTATTAATTCCTATTCCTTCTGTCAGCACTCAGGAAAAAATAGCTGATGTATTAGATAAAACCCAAGAACTCATCGACAAACGAAAAGCCCAAATTGAAGCGTTAGACCAGTTAACGCAAAGTGTGTTTTTGGAGATGTTTGGGGATCCATTAAGGAATAATAAAAATTTTGAAGTTGTTAAATTAGGTGAGTATACAACTCATGTTTCTAGCGGAGTCACGCCTCGTGGGGGACAAAGTGCTTATGTTCCGCAAGGTATTCCCCTAATAAGAAGCCAAAATGTCCATATGAATAAACTTAATTTAGATGATGTTGTTTTCATCACTGAAGAAGTTCACGAAAGTATGAAAAGAAGTCAATTAAGAAAGTATGACGTTTTACTCAATATTACAGGAGCTTCAATTGGAAGAGTAGCAGTTTATCTTGGGGAAAATAACCAAGCAAATGTTAATCAACATGTATGTATCATTAGGTTAACCGAAGGAGTTAATCCATTTTACTTGTCTTATTACATAGCGAGTCCTCAGTTTCAGTATTCTATTAAGCTTTTAAACTCAGGAGCAACTAGGGAGGCGCTAAATTACACACAAATTAAAAACTTTAATATCTTATTACCACCATTGGAGCTCCAAAACAAATTTGCAGAAATAGTACAAAAAATAGAATCTCAAAAAGACCTTCTTCAAAAAAGCCTAGAAGAACTAGAAAACAACTTCAATTCCCTCATGCAGCGGACGTTTAAGGGGGAATTGTTTAACGACTAGTGAATGTAAAGTAATTCGTTTTGGTCAATGGAGGGGTGTTTGTTGTTATCCAACTTTCATTTTTTAATAGGCAAACCTCATTATGAGAGTTTTACGAATGCGTGTTTAGAGGCGGAGAAAAGTTTGGTTGTGAGTCCGGCGACGTGCGCGATTTTGACGCGCCGTGCGCTGGAGCTTGCGGTGAAGTGGGTGTACAGTTTTGACAGCGCTTTGAAAGTTCCGTATCAAGATAATCTTTCCAGTTTGATTCATGATAACGTCTTTTTGTCCATTATTGATGAAGACTTGTTGCCGTTGTTGCGTTACATTGTCAAACTGGGAAATGTCGCGGTTCATACGAACTCGATGATTACGAGAGAGGAAGCGATTCTTTCCCTGCATAATCTTCATCAGTTTGTGTCTTGGATTGATTATTGTTATTCCGATGAATATACGGCTACGGATTTTGACGAATCGTTGCTGCCAATTGGCGAGGAAAAGCGCGAGCGTCCGGAAGAATTGAAAGATTTATACGAACGCCTAAGTTCCAAAGACAAGCGGCTTGAGGAAATGATGAAAGAAAATGAACAGCTTCGCGCTTTTCTCACCGCCAAACGGGAAGCGAATACAAAAGAATATCACTTCCAAGTGGATGAACTAAGCGAATGGGAAACAAGAAAGAAATATATTGATTTAGATTTGAAGCTGGCGGGTTGGGAATTTAAAAAGGACGTTGTTGTGGAATATCCTGTGGTTGGCATGCCGAATCAGGAAGGAGTCGGCTATGTCGATTACGTCCTTTTTGGCGACAACGGGAAGCCGCTTGCGGTTATCGAAGCGAAACGGACAACCGCTGACCCGAATAAAGGAAAGCAACAAGCCAAACTATATGCCGACTGTATTGAAAAAATGCACGGCCAACGTCCGATTATTTTTTACACAAACGGTTTTGAAACGTATATTTGGGACGACCTTAACTATCCGGCGCGGAGAGTTTCCGGCTTTTACAATAAGGAAGAATTAAGCCTGGTCATTGACCGCCGGACGATGAAGCGGCCATTGCGGAACGTGCAGATTAATGACGACATTACGAACCGATATTACCAAAAGGAAGCTGTTCTGGCCGTCTGTGACGCCCTCGAGAACAAACGGCGCAAAGCCTTGCTTGTCATGGCCACGGGGAGCGGCAAGACCCGGACGGCGATCTCGGTTGTCGATGTGCTTACCCGGCATAATTGGGTAAAAAATATCTTATTTTTGGCGGACCGGAAAACCCTTGTCAGGCAGGCGAAAAACAGTTTCAGCTATCTGCTTCCGAACCTGACCCTGTGCAATTTGCTCGATAACAAAGACAATCCAGAGGAAAGCCGCATGGTATTTTCCACGTACCCGACAATGATGAACGCGATTGACGAAGCGAAACGGAAGGACGGCAAACGCCTCTTTACCCCCGGGCATTTCGACTTAATTATCGTCGATGAATCCCACCGCAGCATTTATCGGAAGTACCGGGCCATTTTCGACTATTTTGACGCGATCTTGCTCGGGCTTACCGCCACGCCGAAGGACGAAATCGACCGCAATACGTATGAAGTGTTCGATTTGGAAAACGGTGTGCCGACCTATGCCTATGAGCTGGATCAGGCGGTCCGGGACGGCTATTTGGTGGATTATCGCACCATCGAAACGAAGCTGAAATTTCTTGAAGAGGGCATTCATTACGATGAGTTGTCCGAGGAAGAAAAGGAAAAGTATGAAGAAACCTTTGATGATGAAGTCGGCGAAGATATTGACAGCGCCGCATTGAATGAATGGCTGTTCAATGACGATACGATTGACACCGTCCTGAGGGACTTGATGGAAAAGGGAATTCGCGTCGAAGGCGGAGACAAACTCGGCAAAACGATTATTTTTGCGAAAAACCATCGTCATGCGGAACGGATTGTGGAGCGTTTTGATCAATTGTTCCCTGAATACAGGGGCGGCTTTGCCCGGGTCATTGATTACAGCGTGAACTACTACCAAACATTAATCGATGATTTTTCCGACCGCAACAAATGGCCGCAAATTGCGGTATCGGTCGATATGCTCGATACGGGAGTGGATATTCCGGAAGTCGTCAACCTGGTGTTCTTCAAAAAAGTGCGCTCCAAATCAAAGTTTTGGCAAATGATCGGGCGCGGAACCCGTTTGTGCAAAGACCTGTTCGGCCCCGGACAAGATAAGACCCATTTCCTGATTTTTGACTATTGCGGCAACTTCGAGTTTTTCCGTGAAAATCCGAAAGGAATCGAAGGAAAAGCTGCGGAAAGTTTGACCGCGCGCCTGTTTAACGCCAAGATTGAAATCATCAAAGAACTGCAGCACATTCAATATCAGGAAGAAGAATATGCGGCCCACCGAAACGGACTGATTGACGAAGCGCTGGCGGAAATCAATAAATTGAACGAAGAAAACTTCCGCGTGCGCCAGCATATTCAATACGTGGACAAATTTAAAAACCGGAGCAGATGGGACTCCTTGACGGCGATGGATGTCCATGAATTGAAAGAACATATATCTCCGCTGATTGTTCCATTAAACGACGATGAATTTGCGAAGCGCTTTGATTTGCTCATGTATACGATCGAGTTGGCCAAACTGCAAAGGAAAAACGCGACGAAGCCGATCCGGAGCGTGATCCGCACCGCGGAGGCGCTGGCGAAGCTCGGTTCGATTCCCCAAGTGATGGAACAGAAATACATCATCGAAAAGGTGCGGACGGAAGAGTTCTGGAGCGAAGCCGATCTTTTCGATTTGGAAGCGGTCCGTGAGGCATTGCGCGATTTGATCAAATTCCTGGAAAAAGAAACGCAAAAAATCTACTATACGAATTTTAAGGACCAGGTCCTGGAAGTGAAAGAAAATGGCCCGATGTTTGATGCCAATGACCTGAAAAATTATCGGAAAAAGGTGGAGCATTATCTCCATGAACACCGGGACCAACTGGCGATTTACAAATTGCGGCATAACAAAAAGTTAACGGTCCAGGACTTAAAGACATTGGAAGATATTCTCTGGAAAGAACTGGGCACGCGGGAAGACTACGCGAAAGAGTTCGGCGACACGCCAATCACAAAGCTCGTCCGTCAAATCGTCGGCCTCGATCCGCAGGCGGCGAACGAGGCGTTTTCCGAATTCTTATCAAGCGAACGGTTGAACATCCAACAAAGCCGCTTTGTCAAATTGATCGTCGATTACTTTGTGAAAAATGGAGTCATGGACAAGCGGGTGCTTCAGGAGGAGCCGTTCAAAACCGTCGGCAGCATTGTTGAACTCTTTAAAGACAACATGGACGACGCGCGGAAGATTATTCGTATTATTGATGAGGTTAACCGGAATTCGGAGGATATTGTGGGGGCGTAACCAGCGAATGCGTTCTTGTAGCATCTGGTCAGCCGTTGGTTTATTACTAACATTCCGATATATTCTATCTGTAAGGCATCTTTGAATTGAAGTGTCTCAAAGGTGCCTTATTCCGTATAAATAAAGCATCGAATTCAACATTCGCAACCTTTGAGGACGAAAAACTTAAGATTTTTTCGGACAGTGTCAAATCCATTATTGTTCGACAGTTAAAAAAGAATCCTGTAATAGGCTCAAACGCAAGAAGACAAGAAAAGGAAATAAAAATTTCTACAATCCATTAATCATTATGCGATGTTACGGAGCAGATTTTCCATCTGCTGATATACTGCTCTTTAGAATAAAATATGTCGAAAGCTGAACACGTCATAAAATCTTCTAAAAGTAACACTTTAGAGAACTTTGAATTCCTGTGATCATGTTAATGGAAGAGCATTTTAACTGAAACGGGAAAAGAGTAAGATTTTTCGGCTCTATACTATTTGTTGGGGTTCTAAAACAATTCAAAAAATAAGACACGTGGGCTCCGATTTCTTTTATACTTGGATTGGGTTAACCAACAAAGAAAGGAGC
>Ga0310826_100415_pt1 | contig 44925 bp, 37 predicted proteins | sample WT_ome_FD_201306 | JGI IMG/M metagenome (GOLD analysis project Ga0310826, IMG submission 201306) | Sorghum-adapted microbial communities enriched on wild type (WT) sorghum from Joint BioEnergy Institute, Emeryville, California, United... ... | reverse complement strand
AGCGTACACCTTGACCGTCCGCGCCGGCTCCAACCTGCCGTTCGCGTAGATTTGCTCGACGATTTTGCCCGTCTCCACGGCGGCAACCTTCACTTCGGGCTCCCGGTTCATCGCGCTCAGCATATTGGCCGCGATAAACGCGATGACCGCCAGAGCGACGACGGCAAACCAAAACCGCTTTTTCCTCAACCATTTCAACAAGCGACTCACCCATCCCGTTATGTAGAAATTCGGTTGCCAATCCCACTATACCCTTTTGTCCCGTTTCGGCCACGGACCCGGGACCGGCATCGGCGCCGGACCCGAGTCCAGTTTCCGGGGAGCGACCCGGACCGCGGGAACACTGCCGGACCTTCTCATGGCGCCCGCTCATGCCGCAGCCTCATCGGGGACAAGCTGTTGGGGTATACATAATACATAACGTGCCGGAACGGAAAAGTATTCAGAATTCAATCCGCGAAAGCGCCGCGCCGTCCGGACAAGACGCCCTTCATCCAATGTAGCGGATATTTCTTAACATGACCGGCGGCAATTTCTAAAGTTTTTCTTAAGAACGCAGCCGTCTCCATCCGCTGTAGATCCCGTATCCCAGCAAACAACCGGTCATATTCAGCAGGATGTCATCGACATCGAAATACCCCAGCATGGCGGTGAATTGGAGAATCTCGGCGCCCAGGATCCCGATCAGGCAAATCCATAGCGTCCTGATCATGCTTTCGTGCCTTCTGAAAACAACGGGAATCAGGAACCCCGACGGGATGAACGCGGCAATATTGCCCGGCAAGTTCCTGAGGCTGATGGAAGACGATTGATCCCGGAGATACGAAGAAATGGTCCGGAGCGGCTCCAGGTTGAAATTCCATATGCCGATGCTCCTGTTCCAGCGGATGGACTCCATTCTGGACGTCAGACCGACCGGCTTGACGACAACGAACCACAGGAGGAGAAGCACGTAGACCGCAAACAGGACCTTCCACATCATCCGGACACGGCTGGCGTTCATTTCCCATCCCCTGCTTTCCGCAATCGAAATGATGACACGATCGTTTCCATTACCGCTTCGTCCACGGCTTGGCTGTCGAAACAGAAGCCGTACGCGAGCCCGTCATCCCGGTTGGCCACATACCAGCGAATCTCTTCATACCGCCATTCCGGATCCAGAGCGGCGGCCGGCTTCGTGTGGACGAGCCCGATCCTGTAGACCCGGATGTTGCCGTTCCGTCCCGACGCCAGGTCATTCCGCTCCTCGAAACCGATTTGCTCCGAATGGTTCGGTTTGAAGTCCGGCCAGCTCTCCGCGTCGAACCACCCCAGAATCCCGGTTTCCCCGATCGTTTCTCCATCGACCAGAAAAAAGAACTCGTCATGCAGCGCCTTCTCCTCGACCTGCCATCCGTCCGGCACCGCAAAAGCGTACCGGTCCGCCTCCACGATCCGATACCCGTCGGGCGCAACGGCCGGTTCCGGGTCATCCGGCGGCTGCTCGTCGTGCGCCGAAGACGGTTCGTCATGCGCCTGCGGTTGTGCGTCTTGCGCTGGCGGCTCCCCGAGCGACCGCGGTTGCGGCTCATGAAGAGGAAGCGCGATCGCCGCATCCTCCCGGGCAGGCGCCGCCGGCTCTTCCCCGGTCCCGGCGCCCGCGTCACCGGCGCCCTGCGGGCCCAGGCATCCCGTCGCCAGCAAAACCGTCAACCAGGCTCCCCAAAACCATCGCATCTTCATGACCCTTCACCCTTGCGCGGAATACCTGATCATCATCGCGAACTTGCCATCTGCAAGACGATCCATGGGAGGAAAATGTTTAAAGGCGCAGCCCGTCCGTGTCGGGCCGCTCCTTGCGTGTCATGCGATCACGCCGCTTTCAGCAGTTCGAATTTGAGCAAATAGGACATATACAGTTTCCAGCTTCATGTCCGCCTGCTTCTTCAGCAGGTGGACCTGCCAGGCGCGGTTGTCCCCGAACGCGGGCCCGTCGGCTTTCTTCGTCGTGGTCACCGTATAGACATAGGCATCCTTGTCGGTCACATCGATGACATTGAGCTGCTCCAGATCGTACTCCAAGTCAAAAGCCAGGAACGCGACTCCCATCAATTCCTTCGTCTGCTCATAGACCGGCGATTCGGGATCGACCGTGGCCATCAAAGCCTGGAGATCCTCCTTCTCGCTCGCCTCGACATTCGCCATGACAACATCGCGGATCGCCTTCTCCAGTTCCGCGTCAATGTCCGCTTCGGCCGTCAGCCGCTCTTCCGTCAGCAGATACTCCAGATCGAGAACTTCCAGGCCGTAAATTTTCCATTCCCCGCGCTCGTCCTTGAGCAGGGTGTAATACACTTCCATCCGGCGGTCCATGTGGAACCGGCCGTTCGTATTGACGCTCTTCTCGACCGTATGCAGCACCGCTTCCGTCCTGCCCGCCTCGATCACTTCGAACAGCTCGATTTCGTTGACGACGTCGTAGTTCTCGAAGCTGTTGCGCGCCTCGGCCTCCAGCAATCCGTCTTCGAGGAGCGGCGATTCCGGATGGAATGCCGCCATGACGGCTTCGAGATCCTCGCGGTTGTTCGCGTCCGTGAACGCCCGGTAGAAGGCTTCGAGATCGGCCTCATTCGACGGCGCGGGGCCGATCGTGATCGTGCGCGTCGACTTGTCCCACTTCACGTCCCGGCCCGTCGCCTCGCCGATCACCCGCAGCGGCACATACTCCGCAGCGGTGAGCTGGTTGTGTTTGTCGATGATGCTCTGCGTCAGGAGAATGTGATCAGCAGGTTACAGGCGGTCGAATACACCGTCTTCCGCAACGAGCGTCTACGCTGGGCGTCCAGGTTGAATGAAGGGACCAAACGCAGACGCTTTAGATCCAATCCCGAGCAATACTTACAAAAGGTTGAAAACACATTTTGTATGTTAATTGGTCAGCCGTAGAAAAAAAGACGCCCGCTCGGGCGTATTTGGACCATAATATTTGCATGTCAAGCCTGTTTGAGCGAATCAAATATGGGATTGCAATTCTCCATAGCCCTCACCATTTCTGCAGCCACCGCGGAAACCAGCGGAACAACCACCGAATTTCCAAACTGTTTGTATGCCTGCGTGTCCGAGACGACAATCTTGAAGTCCTCGGGGAACCCCTGAAGTCGTGCACATTCTCTGGGAGTCAGTTTCCTCGGATTTTTCCCTTCCTGCGGTATGAGAATTTCCGAGCCATCTTTGTAATACCGCGCACTCAACGTCCTCGAAATGCCGTCGAGATCCACCAAGCCGTATCCGAACCCGTTCCCCTTGTTCTTGTGTTTCTCGGCATAGGATTGCAAATAATTCCAGAGCTTGTCCGACAAGGTATACTTGTCGTCCACTTCGTCTTCCAGAATCGATCTGATTTGTTGCCTGGTATCGGGTGGATCAGGGAATTTGAAATCCTCCCATCCTCCATAAACATTCATGTCAAAACCGACAATGAATATCCTTTCCCTGTGTTGGGGGACATAATATTTTCCGTCGAGTACGGCTACATGAAGACTGTATCCGAGCTGCTGGAGGGTAGACTGGATAACCCTGAATGTCCTTCCTTTGTCATGCGTCTTCAGATTTTTCACGTTTTCGAGCAGAAAGACCTTCGGGCGTTTGTCCCTTATGATCCTCGCTACCTCGAAGAAAAGCGTTCCCTGCGTTTCATCCAAAAATCCGTGTGCCCGCCCCAGGCTGTTCTTCTTTGAAACGCCTGCTATCGAAAATGGCTGGCATGGAAATCCGGCAAGCAGGATATCGTGATCGGGAATTCTGGCGGACGGAATCTTGGTGATATCGCCTTCGGGCAATTCTCCGAAGTTGTTGAAATAGGTCTTCTGGGCATATTTGTCCCATTCCGAAGAAAACACGCATTTCCCGCCGGCCGATTCAAATGCCAGTCTCATTCCGCCTATCCCGGCAAACAAATCAATGAAACTGAACTGGTGCAATCCCGCATGCTGCCGGTTCAACTCACGATATTTCCCGTACAGGGCCTGAAGGGTGAATTCCTGGATCGTCATGCCTTCACGTTCGACAAGTTGGGTCAGCTTGTAGTGAAATTCGTTGTCAAGCTTGACATGAATCTGTTTCAAGTCATTCACCCCGGGAACAATTATATACCCATTTTACTCCCGGGATCCGGAAAATGCAAACAAATATTCGCGTCCTTCACGACTTTCTTATCGTGTCCATCCATTTTTCGATTTCCGAAACCATTTTGCCCAAATCCAGATGAAAAGGATAATATTCTGTCACTTGCGGTGGAACCCGCGACCAATCGATTCTGTTACGTCATTCAGTTTGATCATTGACCTGTGCAACTCCGATACGCCTTCGAGAAACTCCTCTTTCAATTGGCTCCCCCATCATGTATTCTCTTTCGCTCGGTAACAAATTCATGGATTTTCATGACCGCCGATTCAAAGTCCTCCCTGAATTCGTGTTCCCAGACCCGGAGAACATCCCAACCCGACGATTTGTAGTACAGGTTGACCTCGTTGTCCCTTCTCTTGTTGTCTTCGAATTTCTTCTTCCAGAACTCTTCGTTGGTTTTCGGCATGACCTGATGCAAGGGACATGAGTGCCAGAAACAAGAATCAATGAAAATGACCACCCGGTATTTCTTGATCGCAATATCCGGTTTGCCGACCATACCCTTGACATTTCTCCTGTATCGCAAGCCAAGACCCCACAGTCGTCTGGAAATCCTGTCTTCCAGGCGGGACACCGGGCCAATGTTCTGCATCATCCTGCTCCTGGTTTCCCTTGAAACGATATCGGCCATGGCAATCCCATCCGTCCTGTTTCTCAATCAAGTCATCAACAAAAAAACGTGCATTGGTCGCGATCACCGGCCGAATGCCAAAATGCTTTTGGTCTTTGCCATAAAGCCTCCAAGTGTAAGGATTCTGCTCCTGAACCCGGAAGGAAAACTGTTGAGGTAGGGACGTGGAACAACCAATACAATGTTGTTTTCATACATTTTGGCCAGTTGATGCTCAGAGATTCCCTGCTGCAACGTGAACAGATGTTTTTCCCTTATCCGGTCGGCTTCTTTCAGAATTTGTCTCCATCGATCTTTGCAGGTCGTTTTTGCTCCGAGGAAGACAAGACTGCTCTCCGGGTACCCCGGATCGTGATACGCATCACCGCCCGGGAAGATGAAATCGGGTTTGTTCCTGTTTTCCGTTTCAACCTGGGTACCGAATTTCAGGTTTTCCATCCGGAAAATCGCGGCCAGATGATGTTCAAGCGATTTGCCGGCACGGCTTTTTCTCCTGTTCAACAAGGTATTTGCGAATTGGATCAGCTCTTCGACCGAAGAAAAAGGCCTCGAAATTCTGCTTTTGTACCTGGCGTTTTCGATGGCCTTGAACAGGGAATATTCGGTATCCAGCCATCCCAGCAACAGGGAGTCGGGATCCGCAGCCACTCTCCGGTTGATCGCATTGTAAAATTCCCTGGCTTTTGCTGACATGATTGCCGTTTCGGGAAATTCGTCTTCCAGACTGGAGATGAACTCCATAAACATGTCATCCAGGGTTTTCTCCGGAATTTTTCCAACATCCGTTCGGATCAGACAGTTCGTCTGGCTTGCACCAATGCCAACGGATGAAAGGAATGAATCTATGTTTTCGTCTCCCTGGATAACGTATCCGTGATAATAATCACTGTCGACTTTGACCAGTACAAACAGATCTCCTACGCATTCCGGCCTGAGAAAAGGGAATCCCTTTCCAAACCGGGTGATCCTGTACTCGTTCCTTGTGCCTCTTCCATAATATATGAATCTGCTGTCCGTCTCGAAGTCATCCTGCCAGCGAATTTTTACATTTCTGTCCTTGTTTTCTCCCTTGATACCCGGACAGTCAAAAAGAATCTCCCAGGAATTGAGCGGAATGTAAATTCCGGCCTGATGCGAGCCGGTTGCACCGGCATCATTGGCCGAAATGAACTTGGCAAAGGCCAGCTTGCCATCAATGCAGTCCATGATTGCTTTCTCGAGTACGCTCATTCCGGGAATCACCTTTCAAATCTGTTCGTTGTCGTATCACTCGGTCCAAATTCCGATGTATCCTTTCAAATATTCGATACTTCACGGAAAGAGTCCTTCATGCCTGTTGCTGCACGGTATGGTGAAAAACACGATGCATGATAGTCCAAGGGATAACATGATCCGGGAACTTTGATGTCAAATATCAATGCCGGTTCCTCCAAGCCGCTTCCGGATCTCTGCCTCCAGGCTCCGCGATTTCGCGTACTGCTCGTGTGGTTCGGCGGAGAGCTGCGTCATCTTGTCCTCAGGCAATGCAATGGCAACACCATATCCAATCGCATCCCGATATCTGGAACCTTGAAGCTGCAAGCTGGGCTTTGCTGTAACCTCCAACGGGGGATGACTCTGATATGCGTTTTTCTGTGGCTTTATTTTCAACTATACACGTGGATCACCAACATCACTTGTAACATTATGCATAATTTGCTTTCCCCCATCAATCCCGTATTTTCCCAACCGGGGATCTGAGGCTCATTTGTTTCGGCACCGATAACAAGCCCACAATTACCAAACCCCCGCCGCTCCCGGCAGGGGTTCCCCATACATCAATATCCGATTTTACTTGCTCTCCGCATAAAGCTCCGGCATCAGCAGCGCGTCCGACAGTCCCGGCGTGATCCAGACGTTCCGCGCCATGGAGACCCTGAGCCGGTTGTCCACGAAATGGCACGTCAGCCGGTCGTGGAAGGCCTGCTCCAGGAATCGGAGCTCGATCTCGTAGACATTGCGCCGGATCCAGCGCCCGCATGCGGCCACGGGCAAAGCCAGGCCGACGATGTGAAGCGAGCCCGTCAGCCATTCCCCTCGGCCGATCCGCAGCCGTTGCGAGCCGTCGGCAAACCCGAGCTCGAGCTCGGCGCCATCTTCGGCGAAACGGAACGCGAGCGTCCGGATGCCCGCCGGATTCTCCGCGACATGCCAGACACGCCCCGACCATTTCGCGAGGTCGCCCATCTGCGACGATTCCGCCGCCGGATACGACAACGATTGCAGCCGGTCCTCCAGTTCCCGCCGCGCCGCGGCGTCCGGCCCGACCGGCGCGTCGTCCATCCCCGGCAGCAGCTCCTCCCACACCGCGTTCAGGATGCCATGCATCTCCTTCGCGCCCGCGGTGATCGCGACGACCGCCCGCTTGTGCGGAATGACGATGCAGTACTGGCCGAACGCGCCGTCGCCGCGGTACGCCCCGTGGCGGCACCGCCAGAACTGGAAGCCGTACCCCTGGGCCCAGTCGCTGTTCGGATCGTCGCCGTTGTCCGTCTGTTTCGCGGTAGCCATCCGCACCCAGTCCCCGGACAGAATCCGCCGGCCTTCCCAGACGCCTTCCTGCAGGTACAACTGCCCGAACTTGGCGATATCGCTTACCTTCATGTACATGCCGTAGCCGCCCGCGTGAATGCCGCGCGGGCAGACCATCGTCGTGACGCCCGCAATGCCCAGCGGCTCGAACAGACGGGGCCTGAGCCAATCGAGCAGTTGCTCGCCGGTCGCCCGGTGCAGGATTGCCGACAGCATGTACGACGCCCCGGTGTTGTACAGGAAATGCGTCCCCGGAGGCCGTTCGATCGGCGTCTCGAGGAACGCCTTCACCCAGTTGCCGTCCGGGCTCTTCTGCATGATCGGAATCGTGTCGACGGTATGCCCGGTCGTCATCGACAGCAGGTGACGCACCCGCAGATCCTTCATGTTGTCCGCGATCGCCGGCGTCACCTCCTCCGGGAAATAGGAAATGACGAAATCGTCGATCGACAGCTTCCCTTCCTCCGCCGCCAGCCCGATCGCCGTGGACGTGAAGCTCTTGCTCAGCGAGAACAGGTCATGCGGGATGTCCATCCGGTACGGCGCCCATGCGCCCTCCGCCACGACATGTCCGTTCCGGACCATCATCAGGCTGTGCAGGTCGAGGTCGTCCGCTTCGATCCGCCGCAGAAACCCGAGGATCGCTTCCGAACGAATCCCCTGCGATTCCGGATCGCTCCTTCTCCAACCGTCGTCAACACGAACCGATTGCATGTTGGCCCCCCTCCCGTGTTCATAGCCGTTCATCTTCGAGTATAGCGCATCCGGACCGGCCGTGGCATATAAAAAGACGCAGCCGAAAGCCTTCGGCTGCGCCCCGTCCGTCAACGGCCCATCCATCCGCCGTCAACCGTGATAATCTCTCCATTAATATAGTCCGATGCGCCGGAGGCGAGAAAGACGACCGCTCCCACCATGTCTTCCGGCGTTCCCCAGCGCCCCGCCGGGATGCGCTGCAGAATCTGTTCATGCCGCACCGGATCTTCCATCAGGGCGGTGTTCATCTCCGTCACCATATATCCCGGCGCGATGGCGTTGACGTTGACGCCCTTGCCCGCCCATTCGTTCGACAACGTCTTCGTGAATTGGGCGACCGCCCCTTTGCTGGCCGCGTAGGCCGGCACGTTGATGCCGCCCTGGAACGACAGCAGGGACGCGACGTTGATGATTTTTCCCTTGCCCTGCTTGAGCATCTCCCTGCCCGCGGCCTGGCAGAGGAAGAACACGGACTTGGCGTTGACCTGCATGACGTAGTCCCAATCTTCCCCGGAGAAATCGACGGACGGAGACCTCCGCTGCACGCCCGCGTTGTTCACCAGAATATCGATGCGCCCGAACGCCGCCTTGATGTCGTCGATGAGCGGCTGAATGTTCGACGTGTCCGACAGGTCGCAGACGAACGTCTCGCATCTTCTGCCCAGACCGCGGATTCGGGCCGCGTTGTCGGATTCACCGGGCGTGCGCTGCACGATGGCCACATCCGCTCCGGCCTGGGCAAGCCCGAAAGCCATGGCCGCGCCCAGTCCGCGATTCCCGCCGGTCACGACGGCCGCCTTGCCCTCCAGACTGAATAAATGCATGTCTAGCCTCCTCCCGGCCGAATCCAACGTAAAGTCGAACCGTGAGCCATTCCCCGAAATGCGGGTTCGCCGCAAGCGGGAAGGCGCTTGCCGGGAAATGCGGAACGATCTCCGGCCCGCGTCTCCCGCAAGCGCCCCAAGCTCATGGTCAGGACAGCACGTTGCGGATCGCGATGTTCTTGACCTGGGTCATCTCTTCAAGGGTGACGGACAGTCCTTCCCGTCCGAGGCCGCTGTATTTGTAGCCGCCGAACTGGGAGACGTCCGGACGGTACAACCCGGTGCCGTTGATCGCGACTTGTCCGGTCTGCATCTTGCAGGCGGTGTCGAGGGCGCGATAGATGTTCCGGGTGAAGACGGAGCCGCTCAGTCCGTAGATGGAATTGTTCGCGATCTCGACCGCCTCCGCGTCGTCGTTGAACGTGATGATCGGCAGCACCGGTCCGAAGATTTCCAGATCGCGGGCCACGTCGGCATCCTTGCTGACGTCGACCAGCACCGCCGGCGTGAGGAAGCAGTGTTCCACGCGCTCGCCGCCGTAGACCAGCTTCGCGCCCTGCGACAGGGTATGGTCGATCTGCTGTTTGACGGTGTTGGCGGCCTTCTCCGTAATCAGCGGACCCAACTTGGTGGACGGGTCCATCGGATTGCCCATCGTGTATTCCTTCAGCTTGGCGATCAGCTTGTGCGTGAAATCTTCGGCGACGTTCTTCTGCACGACCATCCGCTTGTTCGCGCAGCAGCATTGGCCGTTCGCCCAGGTCCGCCCGAATGCGGCATGCTCCACCGCGAGATCGAGATCCGCGTCGTCATAGACGATGAGCGCGTCGTTGCCGCCGAGCTCGAGGAACGTCCTCGACAGGTTCTTCGCCGCGTTCTGCGCCACGCGGATGCCGGTCTGCGTGTCGCCCGTCATGCTGACGATCTGAACCTTCGGGCTGCTCGCCAGAATCTCGCCGACGACGGAACCGCGGCCCGTGACGACCTGCATCGCGCTGCCCGGCACGCCGGCTTCATGCAGCAGCTCGGTGACGCGGATGATCGACAGCGGCGCTTCCATCGACGGCTTGATGACGACCGCGTTCCCCGCGGCCAGCGCCGGCGCCACCTTGTGGGAGAACAGGTCGATCGGGAAGTTGAACGGCAGGATGGCGCCCATCACGCCGAGCGGCTCGCGGCGGGTGAAGAAGATATCCTTCTCCAGGCCGGGCTGGGCGTCCAGCGGCGCGGAAATGCCGTACAGGCTCTTGGACATTTCCGCGAAACCGGTAAACAGCCGGACCCCCGTGTCGACTTCCGATTCGGCCTGGGCCAGCGGCTTGCCGTTCTCCAGCGTAAGGATTTCCGCCAGTTCGCGCTTGTGCTTTCTGAGCAGATCGGCGAAGCGCATCAGGATCTCGTAGCGTTCGTGGGTCGGGGTGCGCGACCAGATGCGGAAGCCTTCCCGGGCGATGTCCAGCGCTTCTTCGACATCCTCCGCCGTCGCCAGCGGAATGCGGTCCAGCACTTCGTTCGTCGCCGGGTTGAGCACGTCCGCAAATTGATTGTCCCGCGAGCTCCTCGCCTGTCCGCCGATCAGCATTTTGCCGATATTCAAGGTCTTGCCCATGCTATATCCTCCTCTGTTCCTGCTTGCGCTTGATGAGCTGGGCCTGCACGATGACGATGAGCAGCAAAAACGTTCCGCGTATGACGGGCTGCCACCAGGAGTCGAGCGTGCCCTGCAGATTGATGATGTTCAGGATGATGCCGAGCAGCATGACGCCGATGAAGGTGCCGACCACATTGCCCCGGCCGCCGACGAGCAGCGTTCCGCCGATGACGACGGCCGCGATCGCGTCGAGTTCCCACATGTCGCCCGCAACAGGCTGCGCGGCGCCGCCGAGCCGGCCGGCCAGCACAATGCCCGTAAAACCGGAGAGGGCTCCGCTCAACGTATAGACGGCGATCTTCATCCGATCCACGCGGATGCCCATCAGATGGGTGGCGTCTTCATTGCCGCCGATCGCGTACACATTCCGGCCGAACCGGGTAAAGCGGAGAACGAACGCCGCGGCGGCCAGAATGATGAGGAAAATCCAGACGGGAACCGGAATCCCGATGAACGTTCCGTTCCCCATCGTCACGAAGAAATCGGTGAGACTGTCGTCAATCGTCCTGGTCTTCTCCTTCGTTACCGCGTAGACGACGCCCCGGACGCCGATCATCATGGCCAGGGTGACGATGAACGGTTCGATTTTCATCTTCGCGATGATGAGACCGTTCACGCCGCCGAGCAGCGCGGTGACCGCGACGGGGACGATCAGCGCGGCGGCAAGGCCGTACGGGGACAGCATGGCCGCAAGGATTCCGCCAAGCGCCAGCAGCGAACCGACCGAAAGGTCGATGCCCCTCATCAGAATCACGAAGGTCATCCCGATCGCCACCATCCCGATCATGCTGTTCTGCTTCAGGATGTTCAGGATGTTGACGCTGGTCAGAAAGGCGTCATACCGGATGGACGCAAAGATGACGAGCAGGATCAGCGCGACCAGCGCGCCCTGCTTCTGCAGGAAAGCCCCGGCCGTTCTCCGGATTCCGCCCGATTGCGGATTGGCAACGCTTTTCACGGTCTGACACCTCCTTGCTACCTGTTCTCCCGCTGAAGATAAATCGCGGCCACGATGATGAACGCCTTGATGACAAGGGAATACGAATAAGGAATATTGTTCATATTGAAGGTGGCCGTGATGAGGCCCATCAGAATCGCGCCCAGCACCGTGCCCCAGATGCGCGGTTTGCCGCCGGACATCAGCGTTCCGCCGACCACGACGGCGGCGATGGCGTCCATCTCGATCAATTCGCCGATGCGGGTGGCGTCCGCGGCCGCCAGCCTCGCCGTTTCGATCATGCCCGCCAGGCTGGCGAACACGGCGGACAGCACATACACGGCCAGCTTGATTTTCCTGACGTTGATGCCGGCCAGGTTGGCCGCCTGTTCATTGTCCCCCACCGCTTCCACATACCTGCCGAATGTCATGTAGCGGACGACGATGTAGACCAGTATGGCGACGATGAACATGACGATGACGGGAACCGGGATGGACCACCATTTCCCTTTGCCCAACGCTTCGAACGCGGGATGCGTGAAGGTCACCAGGTAGCCGTCCGTAATGACCTGCGCGATCCCCCGCCCCGCGATCATGAGCGCCAGGGTCGCGATAATCGGCTGGACGCCGATGTAGGATATGACGACGCCATTCAACAGGCCGAACAGCGCGCAGAACAGCATCGTTCCCGCAAGGATGACCACGACGGGATAGTCGAGCAGGAAGGTGCAGAATACGGCGGAAAGCGCCATGACGGCGCCCACCGAGAGGTCGATGCCGCCTGTCGCGATGACGAGCGTCATCCCGATGGCGACCAGGGTCGTCGTCGAGACGTGCAGCAGAATGTTCCACATCGTGTTCGTGGACAGGAAGTTGTTCGTGACGGCCGCGTTCAGGATCACAAGGGCGACGATCACCAGCGGAAGGGCGAAGCGTTTGGCCAATTCCCCCGCGGCTAGCGCCCGGCGGTCAGACGGGCTGATTGCCTGATGACTCGGATTCGTGTCCGTCATTGGCCTTCTCACCTCCCCATTCCTTGTGGCTGCTGTGCTCGGCGATCATCTTCATGATGTTGTCCTGCGTCCGTTCGTCGCCCTTCAGTTCGCCGATGACCCGGCCGTCCCGGAGCACGACGATCCGGTCGGAATTGTGGATCAGCTCGTCGAATTCGGACGAAATCAGCAGAATGCTGAGCCCGGACCGGGCCAATTCCTGAATGATCGCATGAATCTCCGCCTTGGCTCCGACGTCGATCCCCCGTGTCGGCTCGTCCAGAATCAACACGTTCGGCTGCAGCGCCAGCCACCTGGACAGCAGCACTTTCTGCTGGTTCCCGCCGCTCAGGTTTTTGATTTTCTGATCGGCGTTCGGCGTCTTGATGCCCATTCGTCCGATGAATTCGTTCACGACCCGGTTTTGTTTTCGCCGCGAAACGAACCCGAAGCGGGAGAATTGCCGCAAATTGGCCAGTGTAATATTTTCGCGAATGGACATATTCGGAATGATGCCTTCCGTCTTGCGGTTCTCCGTGCACATGGCGATTCCCGCCCGGATCGCCTGCCGCGGCGAACGGAAGCGGACGGGCGAACCTTCGTAGTGGATCGCACCGCCGTCGGCCGGAAGGACGCCCGCCACCACTTTCGCGGTCTCGGTGCGTCCGGATCCGAGAAGCCCGGCCAGGCCGAGCACTTCGCCCCGGTGCAGTTCAAAGCTGACGTCCGTCACACGGTTGCCCTGCCGGATGCCTTCCAGCTTGACGACGACCTTCTCTCCCGTCTTGTCCTCCGTCTCTTTCATGCGGGTGAGCTGTGCGGCTTCCGACTCGCTCTTCCCGATCATGTGCGCGATCAGCCTGGACTGGGGCAGCTCCCGAACCGGCCAGGTTCCCACATATTCGCCGTCCCGAAGCACGGTGATGCGGTCGCAGACGGTATAGATTTCATCCAGCCGATGGCTGACGAAGATGATGGACACCCCGTCATCCTTCAGCTTCCGGATGACGCGGAACAGGACTTCGACTTCATGGTCGTCCAGGGAAGACGTCGGTTCGTCCATGACGACAAGCTTCGATTGCATCGAGACGGCGCGCGCGATGGAAACCATCTGGTGAATCGCCGTGCTGTAGACGTTCACCGGCTGCCTGACGTCGATGTCGATGCCCATCTCCAGGAGAATCGCCCTGGCCATCTCGTGCGCTTTCTTCCAGTTGATGGTTCCCAACCCGGTCTTCGGCTCCCGTCCGATCAGGATGTTCTCCGTCACGCTGAGATAGGGAATCAGGCTGACTTCCTGGTAGATGGTGCTGATGCCCTTCATCTGCGATTCGATCGGGGCCTTGAACGTCACCTCTTCACCGTCGAGCACAATCGTCCCTTCGTCATGACGGTACACGCCGGTCAGGATTTTGATCAGGGTCGATTTGCCGGCACCGTTCTCGCCCATCAACGCGTGCACTTCGCCTTTGCGAATCCGGAGCTGCACGCCCTTGAGCGCTTTGACGCCCGGGAAAGTCTTCACGATGTTGTTCATTTCAAGCAACAGTTCGTCTGCCACTGGACTCCCTCTTTCCGTCCTGCAAGCCGCCGGCCCGGCAGCGGATGCCGAACCGGCAACTTGCGGACAGCGTTTTCAATCGATGGATGGCGAACTGCGATCAATAGGCTTCGTCCACAAACTCGGCGGCGTTGGAGCTGTCGAAGAAGCGGTCTTCGATGATGATCTCGGTCGGCACCTGTTCGCCCCGCTCAAGCTGCTCGATGACATCGAACACCGGCGGACCGAAGAACGGCGAGCTTTCGACCGTAGCGCCCATCTCGCCGGCGATGATGGCGTTCAGCGCGTCCCTCGTGCCGTCCACCGACACGATGATGATGTCCTTGCCGGGCACCTTGCCGGCCGCCTTGATGGCGTTGATCGCGCCGATGGCCATTTCGTCGTTGTGGGCGTAAACCGCGTTGATCTGGTCGCCGTACGCCTGCAGCAGGTTCTCCATCACCTTCTGGCCTTCCGCCCGGGCGAAGTCGCCGGTTTGGGATGCGATGATCTTCATCTCCGGCGCCTTCTCCTGGATCCGGTCGGCGAATCCTTTCTGGCGGTCCATCGCGACGGACGATCCCGGCGTGCCGGTCAGCTCCACGATGTTGCCCTGGCCGCCCATGGCGTCAATCAGCCAGTCCGCGGCCCGTTGGCCCTGCTGGATGAAGTTCGAGCCGAGGAACGTGACATAGTCTTCGCCCGGCGTTCCCTTGACGAGACGGTCGACGAGAATGACGGGAATGCCCGCTTTCTTGGCCGCTTCGATCGCCGGCGTCAGACCTTCAAACTCGCGCGGCGCCAGGATGATGTAGTCGACTTTCTGCGCGACCATGTCTTCGACGTCCGCCACTTGCTTCGACGTGTCGCTCTGCGCGTCGGAGTAGACCAGCTCGATGCCGCGCTTCTGCGCTTCTTCGCGGATGCTCTTCGTCTCCGCGATCCGCCACGGGTTGTTGTTCTCCATTTGCGAGAAACCGACGACCAGCTTTTTGCCTTCGCCCGAATCGTTGCCATTCGAAGCGCCTTCGGAAGAGCCGCCGGAGCCGCCGCCCGAGTTGCCGCCCGAAGAACATGCCGCGAGCAGCGTCATCACAAGGGTCAATACCGTCGCAATACGCAAATGTCTCTTCATTTTGTACCATCCTCCTGTAGAGAAATCATGACTTTCACGCTGTCCCCGCCGGATGCCAGCAGCCGGAATGCCTCGTCCGCCGACTCCACCGGAAACTCCTGGGTAATCATGCGTTCAAAATCAAATTGCCGGTTCAGCAGCGAAATGGCGATGTCATAATCTTGCCGGGTGTAGACACGGGTACCCATGACCTGGACTTCCTTGAAGGTGATGTTCTGCAGGTCGAGTGCCGCCGGATATTTATAGGTGCCCACCAGGATGATCCGGCCCCGGACCTTGACGGCTTGCACGAGCTGTCCGGCGACGGACGGATGCGCCGCACAGTCGAACACCATATCCGACGGCCGGTCGTCCGGACCGTTCGCCTCCGGATGGACCACCTCAAGTCCGAGGGATTCCGCCAGCCGCTTCCTGAACGGCTGCACTTCGATGACCTTGACCCGGCTCGCCCCGTAAAGTTGGAGCGCAATGGCGGTACACAGCCCGATCGGTCCGGCGCCGAACACGGCCACCCGGTCGCCCGGCTTGAATCCGGACTCCCGGACGGCGTGCACGGCGACGGCGAACGGCTCGATCAACGCCGCCCGTCTGAGCGACATTCCCGGGGGAAGCGGATACACTTCGTCCTCCGGCGCCAGCACGTATTCCGCCATGCCGCCGGCCCGGTCGATCCCGAGCAGCCGGAGCGTTTCGCACACGTGGGCGTTGCCGCTCCGGCACGGTTCGCACGTTCCGCAGGACAAGAGCGGCCGAACCGTCACCGGCGTTCCCGCGGGCAGCGTGCGGTGCGTGACGATCGTGCCGGAAAATTCATGGCCGACCACAAGCTGCGGCTTGGCCCGCGGGTGGCTGCCGGCGTAGATGTTCAGGTCCGTCCCGCAAATGCCGCAGTACGACACTTTGATCAGCGCCCAGCCCGGTTTCGCCTCGGGGACGGGAACTTCGCGCATGACAATGCTTTCCGGTCCTTCGTATACGGCTGCTTTCATTCGGCTCATAGGCTCCTCCTGACCGGGTGCACGGCATTCACCGGATATCTGGGTTTGCCGTCCAGAATCACATTGGCCGCTTCTTCCGCCGCCTTCCGCTTCAGCTCCCGGAAGGCCTCCTCGGAATACCACGCCGCATGGGGGGTGATGATCACATTGTCAAGCGCGAACAACGGGTGGTCCTTGAGCGGCGGCTCGTTCTCCATGACATCGATGGCGGCTCCGGCGATCTCCCCGTTGCGAAGCGCTTCCAACAGCGCTCCCTCATCCACGATCGGGCCGCGCGCCGTATTCACCAGCACGGCGGTATTCTTCATTCGCCGGAACACGTCCCGATTGAACAGATGATGCGTCTCGTCCGTGAGCGGCACATGGATGGAGATCATGTCGGCCTCGGCAATCAGTTCGTCGAATGCCACCTGATCGACCCCTTCCATCGGGCCCGCCTCATTGCGGTCGCACCCGATGACGCGCCATCCCATGCCGAGCGCCTTGCGTGCGGTTGCCCGTCCGATGCGGCCGAGTCCGACGACGCCGAACGTCAGCTCCTTCAGCCGGCGGATCGGCTGGGCAACCTGAAAATCCCAGTTGTTCCGCTTGACCTCGTTCGACAGCAGGTTGATCTTCCGGACCAGCGACAAGGTCATCGCGAGCGCGTGGTCCGACACTTCCTCCACGCCGTAATCGGGCACATTGCAGACCTGAATGCCGTAGGCCGATGCCGCGTCCAGATCCACGTTGTCGACGCCCACGCCGTAGCGGACGATCACCTTGCAGTTTGCCAGCTCGCGGAAAACTTTCCCGGTCAGCGGCGCGTACTGGTTGATCAGCCCCACCGCGTCCCGGCATTTCTCGATGACATCCTCCTCGGTGCGGCATTGCTCCAGCACGACCTCGAATCCCCGCCGTTCAAGGATGTCTGTCTCGATCTGAACGGACGGATGGTCGCAGTCCGTTATGACAATCTTGTTGTTGACCATGGTTCTCTCCGAGATTCCCGGGAAGCGTCAGCTCAGCACGTTGCCGCCATCGACGTTCAATGTCTGTCCCGTGATGTAGTCCGCATCTTCGCTGGCCAGGAATGCCACCGCCTTCGCCACGTCTTCCGGCTGCTCGATGCGGCCGAGCGGAATCGAAGCAACGGTACGGCGTTTGTGCTCGCCGATCGGCAGGTTGAGGATTTTGGCGAACTTCTTGTCCACCTCGACCCAGAACGGCGTATCGACGACGCCGGGAGCGACAGCGTTTACATTGATCTGGTACGGTGCGAGCGCCAGCGCGGCGGACTGCGTCATGCTGATGACGGCCGCTTTGCTCATGCAGTACGAAAGCGCATACGCTTCGCCGCGGCGGCCGGCCTGCGAAGCGAGGTTGACGATCTTGCCGCTTCTCTTCTTGACCATGTGTTCCGCCGCCGCCTGCATCGCGAAGAACAGGCCTTTGACATTGACTTCGTACTGCAGGTCCAACTCCCGCTCGTCGATATCAAAAATGGGATTGAAGACGCCGACGCCCGCATTGTTGACGAGAATGTCGATGGTGCCGAAATGGTCCACGACGTCGGACACCATCCGCCGCACCACGTCGATCTTGCGGACATCCACCTGAAGCGCCAACGCCCTGCGTCCCGCTTCCTCGATCTCCCGCGCGACATTCTGCGCGGTCTCGAGATTGAGGTCGGCAACCGCCACATCCGCGCCGTCTTCGGCCAGGCGCAATGCGATCGCCCGTCCGATTCCCTGACCGCCGCCTGTCACCAACGCAATTTTGCCGGCCAAACGCAATTTGCTCATTTGATGGTCCTCCTGTGGTTGTGTTGTTGCGCCAATGGCGAAATCACGGGACGAACAAACACGAACATCTGCAAGACTCCGCCGGTCAACCGCTCCTTTCGCAAGCTTCCTTTAAACCAATCAACAGAAAGAAAACCAGATTTCCTTTCTTTTTGAACGACCTCCCACTATTTTTGGATAAATCGATATTTTGGAACACCGTCCCGTTAAAACAAATATAGTTCGTTATTTTGGAATAGTCAACAAGGAATCTATGTATTTTTTGATCCAATGTTTCATTTCTCGATGTAAATTCAAGGGGATTTGGACCATCATTCCATCTGAATCGTGCCGAAACCAACGCGAATTTCGCCGGAAATTTCATGAACCTGCGTTCAGCTATCGATGAAGCTTCGCCAACCAACCGCAACACCGTTCTCAATCCGCAATGGCATTCTCGAAAAAAGGATTTGACGAAAGCAAAAAACGAAACTACTATGAATTTATAGAACGGTGTTCCATTCTTATCGCTTTTCAACTCAACATGCAATGAAAATGCTAGCGAGGTGAAGTTTCGTGCCCAGGGGTAAAGCCAAGACAACTCCGGCCAAGACCGCTTCAGCCCAGTACAACGCCGCTGTCGAACGTGCATTGACGATCCTGGAACTGCTCGCAACCAAGGGCGCGCTCGGAGTCGGCGAAATCGCCAAGGAACTGGGCCTTGCGAAAAGCACAGCGCATCGTTTGCTCGAAACGCTCAGAGTCAAGCAATTCGTCGAACAGATTGAAGCGCTTGAGAAGTACAGCATCGGACTGAAATCGATCGAAGTCGGAATGTACGGTCTGCGAAACTGGAATCTGGTCGACATTGCGGCGCCCTATCTGAAGCAGCTTGCCGCCGATCTGAATGAAACCGCCTTCCTCGCGGTCTACGATCAGGGCGAAATCGTGTATCTGTACAAGGCGGAAGGGAACCAGGCCGTGAGCACCAACGCGCAGCTCGGCACCAGGAAACCCATCCACTGCACTTCGCTGGGCAAGGCGATCGTGGCCAATTTCCACATCGAGGAAGTCGAGCGGATTCTCGCGGAGAAAGGCATGAAGAAATTTACGGATCGCACGATTACGGACAAGCAGACCTTCTTCGAGGAGCTGTCCAGGGTGCGCCGGCAGGGGTTTTCCATGGACCACGGCGAGGTGGAAGAGGGGCTGACCTGTTTCGCCGTTCCCATCTTCAACTACACGGGCAAGGCCATTGCGGCCATCAGCATCGCCGGACCATCGGAGCGCATGATGGCCAAACAGGACAATGTAGTCGCGGCGCTGAAAAACGTGCACAATCATGTCTCGACCCGATTGGGCTACGTCCCGGCGATGCGAAGCAGCATGTAACGCATACCGTATGAAAGAGGGAGACAGCATGGGCAAAGCCAGAGAAATCGTTGATGTCATCACGACCTATTACCGTATCCCGCTGCCTGAAGAAATGGGCGACGCGAAACACGGGATCCATACCCATTTCGAGTTGCCCGTCGTGAGAATCATGTTGGAGGACGGTTCGGAAGGAATCGGCTACACCTATACGGGGGGAGTCGGCGGCCGCGCGATCTGCGCGATGATCGAGCATGATCTGAAGCCGTTCCTGATCGGCAAGGACGCCAGCCGCGTCGAGAAGCTCTGGGAAGACATGAACTGGAAAATCCATTATGTCGGCAGGGGCGGCATCGCTTCCTTCGCCGTTTCCGCCATCGATATCGCGCTCTGGGATCTGCGGGCGAAGAAGGCGGACGAGCCGCTGTGGAAGCTGCTGGGCGGAGCGGACAACAGCACGAAATGCTATGCGGGCGCCATCGATCTGAACTTCCCGATGGACAAATTGCTGGGCAATATCCGGCGCTATCTCGACCAGGGATTCCATGCGGTGAAGATCAAGCTCGGCCGGGAGACGCTGAAGGAAGATATCGAGCGCGTCGCGGCCGTCCGGGAGCTGATCGGCCCCGATATCGTGTTCATGGTGGACGCCAACATGAAGTGGACCATCGAGCATGCCGTCAAGGCGGCGAAAGCGCTGCGTCCGTTCGACATTTACTGGCTGGAGGAGCCGACCATTCCCGACGACTACGACGGCTACGGAAGGATTTCCGCCGAAGGCGGGCTGCCGATTGCCGCCGGCGAAAATCTGCACACCGTCTATGAGTTCCGGAACATGATCACGCGGGGGAACATCGATTTCCCCCAGCCCGACGCGTCCAATATCGGCGGGATCACCGGCTGGCTGAAGGTGGCGAATCTGGCCTATGCCCACAATCTCCCGGTATGTACACACGGCATGCAGGAACTGCACGTCAGCCTGATGTCCGCCATGCCGCATGCGTCGTATCTGGAAGTGCACAGTTTCCCGATCGACGCCTATACCACCCGTCCGCTGGTCATTCGGGACGGACGCGCCGTCGCGCCAGATGCGCCGGGAACAGGCGTGGAATTCCGGTGGGATCTGCTCGAACCTTATAAAGCGGATTTCCTGTAATCCGCACGCAAGCCCGGGTGAAGACGGAGACGGTGTGCGGCCATGCCGCATCGCCGTCTCCGGATCCGCTGCGGGCCAACCACATACCCGGCTTGATAGGCTGCAACCCTAATACATAGTAAGGAGATTGGCAAACTTTAGTTTCTGGAGAACGAAGATTCGGAACATCAGCATCGGATGGAAATACGGCTTTGCGCTCGGCACGACCATCATCCTGTTCTTGATCTCCGCTTCGGTCATTCTCGGCGAAATCACCCATGTCCATGCCAATCTGAAGATGATCGAAGAGAAAAGCCGGCATACGGCGGTGATCTCCGATCTTTCATCCCTGTTCTGGGCGAAGGACGCCCCGATCGCGGACTATGTCAATACGTCGAACAGCAAGTATGTCGCCGAATTCCGGGACCGGAACGAAAGTTTCGGCGAGTTGCTGGCCGAGTTGAAATCGGCGCTTCCCTCCGCCGAAGACCGGAAACAGCTTGAGACGATTGAAAGCTACAACGCCAAGTTGAACGATCAATTTCTCCATCAGATCGTGCCGGCCATGGAGGAAGGACATGCGGCATCGGCCGTCCTGCTCCGCGACGAGACGCAGCTCGTCCGCAACGCCGCGGTGGAATCGCTCGCCCACTTGCGAAACCGGATCGTCAGGGAACAGCAGGCGACGGTCGCGCTTGCCGGAGAACGTCTGGATCGGTCGATCCGGGTCTTGTTGGCGTCCATTCTCGTCTCATCGGCCCTGGGCGTCGCGGTGGTCTGGCTCGTCCATCGCTTCGTGCGGCGAAACCTGAAACAGGTGATCGGCATGGCCTCCCGGATTGCCGAAGGCCGTCTCGACATCCGGAAAAGCGATTATGACGGAAAGGACGAGGTCGGCGAGTTGAGTCTCGCGGCCAACACGATGCTTGAACATTTGCGAAGCATGGTCAGGCGCATGTCCGACATATCCGGCATGGTGAGCCAATACAGCGCGGAGTTGAAACAATCGGCCGTCGCGGTAAATGAAAGCAGCCGGCAGGTGGCGGTCACCATGAACGATCTGGCCGCGGGCACCGCAACCCAGGCGGAAGCGGCGTCCGAACTTTCCGACTCGATCGCCGCCTATATGGCCAAAGTGGAAGAAGCCCGGGCGAACGGCGAACGAATCCGGCATTCGTCCCGCGAAGTACTGGAATTGACCGGCCAGGGGCAGCGGCTGATGGACGCATCCATCCGGCAAATGGATGCCATCGGGCACATCATGGATTCGGCCATGGACAGCATGCGCGGCCTGGACGATCGGTTGAAGGCGATCTCGGCATTGGGCGGCGTCATCCACGCCATCGCGGACCAGACTCATTTCCTGTCGCTTAACGCGGCGATCGAGGCGGCCCGGGCGGGCGAACCCGGCAGAGGGTTCGCCATCGTCGCCGATGAAGTCCGGAAGCTGGCCGATCATGCCGCCAAATCGGCATCCGAAATCGCGGGCATCGTGGACGGGATTCTGCGCGAATCCGGCCAGGTCGCCGACTCGCTGTCCCGGGGATACGGCGAAGTCCGGAAAGGCATCGCGCAAATCCGGACAACCGGCGCGACCTTCGACGGGATCAGCCGGTCGGTCACGGAGATGGCGGACCAAATCTCCGCGACCTCACGGCATTTGACCGAAATCGCAAGCGGCGGCGGCAGCATCATGCAGTCGATCGAGAGCATCGCTTCGGTATCGGAAGAGGCCGCCGCCGGAGTCGAGCAGACATCCGCCGCCATGGAGGAAACGAGCAGCGCGATGGAAGAGATCGCGGGCAGCGCGGAACATCTGGCCGTTCTCGCCGAAGAATTGGACCGCCTGGTCCGACAGTTCAGGATTTGAACCCGCCGTTCGCCCCCACCGCTTCCGCGAGCAGCCGCTCGAGCTCCCGGTCGTATTCCCCGCGCCGCGCATCGCTCCAGCCAAGCAGCTCGGCCATCGCGGACGACACCGCGTTCTTCCATTTCAGCACGCCGGGGCGGTCGAAGTACAGCCGGCCCGTCCGGCGGATCCAGAAGTCCGCCGGAGTCGCGGCCATCTCCGCCTCCACGGCGTACCGCAGTTCCGCCGCGAGGGCAAGCGGCAATCCGTGCCGCTCCGCGAACCCGCCCGATTCGGCCGCGAGCCGGAACAGCCGCGGCGCGTTGGAGCCGTAGCGGCGCGCGATCCGCTCCGCCTCGTCCGCTTCGAGACCCGCGGCGATGCCGGCTTCGGTCTGCTGCCGGACGTACGCCCCGTATCCGGCGCCGCCCCCGACGTCGCCGCCCGAGACCGGCATCGTCTTCGTGCGGCTCGCCGCCAGCGCGGACAGCCCTTCCGCCACGCGCCTGCGGGATACAAGATCCACGATCCGCTCGGCCATCTTCCGGTAGCCGGTCAGCTTGCCGCCGGCGATCGAGATGAGCCCGGACGGCGAGACGAAAATCTCGTCCTTCCGCGAAACCTCGGACGGGCTCTTCCCCTCCTGCCGGATGAGCGGCCTGAGGCCCGCCCAGCTCGACTCCACGTCTTCCGGCTTCAGGCCCAGCGACGGGAACATGTGGTTGGCCGCGCCCAGCAGATAGCGCAGATCGTCCGCCTCCATGCGCGGATGCGCCGGATCGCCCGTATAATCCGTGTCCGTCGTGCCGACGTACGTCTTGCCGTCGCGCGGAATCGCGAACACCATCCGCCCGTCCGGCGTATCGAAATAGACGGACTGCCGCAGCGGGAACCGCGACTGGTCGAACACGAGATGGACGCCCTTCGTCAGCCGCAGCGTCTTGCCCTGCTTCGAGCGGTCCAGCTCCCGGATGCCGTCCACCCACGGACCGGTCGCGTTGACGACGTGCCGGGCGCGCAGCTCGTACTCCCCGCCGCCGATCCGGTCATGCACAAGCGCGCCGGAAAGCCGCGAGCCGTCGTACAGCAGCTTCGTGACCCGGGCGTAGTTGACGGCCGTCGCGCCGAGCTCGACCGCCCGCTTCAGCACCTCCAGCGTCAGCCTCGCGTCGTCCGTCCGGTACTCGACATAGTAGCCGCCGCCCTTGAGGCCTTCCCGGCGCAGCAGCGGCTCGCGCTCCAGCGTCTCCTTCGCGCTCAGCATCGTGTGCCACTCGTCCTTCTTGACCCGCGCCAGCCAATCGTACAGCGTCAGCCCGATCCGGCTCGTGACCGGCCCGAGCTGCCCGCCGCTGTAGAACGGCAGCAGCATCCACTCCGGCGTCGTCACGTGCGGTCCGTTCTCGTACACGACCGCCCGCTCCCGCCCGGTCTCGGCGACCACCTTGAATTCGAGCTGCTTCAGGTACCGGAGCCCGCCGTGGATCAGCTTCGTCGAGCGGCTGGACGTGCCGGCCGCGAAATCCTGCATCTCCACGAGCGCCGTGCGCAGGCCGCGCGCGGCCGCGTCGAGGGCGATGCCGGCGCCGGTGATGCCGCCGCCGATGACGAGCAGATCGACCGTCTCGCCGGCCAGCGCCCGCAGCAGCCGCTCCCGGTCGGGCGCCGACCAGGCGAATTCGTTCGCATCCTTCTTCATGCCTATCATCGTCATGCCGCCTCCTTCGGTCGGAAAAAAGCAAAAAACCGCGCCCGGCCCCCGCCGTGACGCTGGCAGCGAAACGACGGAAGTCCACAACGCGGTTTCTCCAACTCTCCAACCGGTATTAACTTGTATGATTCGATTATACGCCAAACCGCCGCAAAATGACAGGACGGTTGCAACCAGCATTGCCAAAAATCAGAACACCGAGATCAGATCCTTGACGTCGAAGCGCACGCGGACTTCCGCATCCTCCCGGCGCCACGGATATTTGATCCGGGCGATCCGCGCTTCCATGTCGCAGTACCAGCCGATGCCGGCCCGCTCCCACCGGGCGGGATCGAGGAACCGCGGCAGCTTCCCGTCCCCGAGCCGGATCTCGATCGGCGCGACATCCCGGAACAGCACGTCGAGCCGCATCTTCTTCCAACCGGGGTTCCAGCCGCCTTCGTGGGTGAAGCCGATGATCACGTCCCGGTCCCTCCGCACCTCGATGGCCGTCTTCAGATATTCGCCGCGCAGATGGTTGTTCGTCACGCCGTCGTCGTCGTAGAGGACGAACCGCGATTCCGCCGACGGCTCGACGAGCACGTGCAGCTCTTCCACGGCATCGCGGCGGATGTTCGTCAGATTCGGCGCCATCGGGATGATCGCCCCGCCGCGCAGGAACATCGGGATGGATGCGAGCGTCACCGGCAGCTCGACCGTCTGCCCGCCCGCATAACGCTCCTTCGTCTCCCAGTCCACCCATTCCGCCCCTTCGGGCAAATAGACCTTCCGCGTCTTCGCGCCCTTCTCCAGCACGTTGGCGACGAGCAGGAACGGACCGAGCAGGAAGTCGAAGCTTTCCTCCCACACCCGTTCGTCCCGCTGGAACTCGTACACGAGCGGCCGCATGATCGGCGAACCTTCCGTCGACGCCTCGTAGAGCAGGGAATACAGATAGGGCGTCAGCCGGTAGCGCAGCCTTATCGCGTCCCGGATGTAGCGGGTGTACGAGGGATACATCCAGGGCTCGGTCACCGTGTTGTCCGTGTTGCAGGAGTGGATCGAGAATCTCGGCTGGAAGATGCCGTTCTGCACCCAGCGGACGAACAGCTCCGGCTCCGGCGCCGGACCGTGGAACCCGCCGATGTCGCAGCCCTGGTTGGCCACCCCGGACAGCCCCATGCCCAGGATGACGGGAATGTTGAACTTCAGGCTTTTCCAGCTCGTGCTGTTGTCGCCCGCCCAGGTCTGGGCGTAGCGCTGGATGCCCGCGAACCCCGCCCGGTTGACGACATACGGCCGCATGCCGGGGCGGGCTTCCGCCACCGCCTCGTGCGCCGTCCGGGCCATCAGGTTCGGCTGGATCGGCCGGAGCCCGCCGATCTTCTCCGGCGAGCCGTCGCCGTGGCACACGGCGTCCTCGTCGTGGATCTCGTACTCGTTGTTGTCGTTCCAGACGGACAGGATGCCCAGATCGAGCAGCGCTTCCTTCATGTGCGCCTTCCACAGCCGGCGGCCCTCCGGATTCGTGAAATCGACGAAGGACGCCATGCCGCCCCAGTACCGGTCGGTCAGCGACCGCCCGTCCGCGTCCCGCACGTACGCGCCGGCCCGGTCGAACTCCGCGTGGAGCGGGTGCGTCGTCAGCATGCCCGGCTTGATGTTCGGCACGATCGCGACGCCCCGCTCGGCCGCCTGCCGGATGAACGCGCCGGGATCGGGGAACCGGTCGCGGTTCCAGTTGAACACGCAGCGCTTGCCGTCCTTGCCGGTCGTGTACCCGGAGGACAGGAAGAAGCCGTCGCACGGGATGCCTTCCTCGCGGCATTTGTCCAGGAAATCGAGAATCGCCCTGTCCGAATCCCGGTCAAGCTCGGTGTAGTACATGGTGGACGCCATGTAGCCGAGCGAGAACTTCGGCTGCAGGAACGTCTTGCCGGTCAGATCGGTGTAGCGCCGGACGACGTCCCGGATGTCCGGACCGTTGATGAAGAAGACGTCCAGTTCGCCGCCGTCCGCGCAATAACAGGTGTACTTGTCCCAGTAGCCGCTCCGCTCGCAGCCCATGTCGAACACCGCGTCATGCGCGTTGTGGTAGAACAGGCCGGACGCCGTCCGGTTTTCGCCGTCCCAGCGGATGTAGAACGGAATGTGCTTGTACAGCGGATCGGTCAGTTCGGCGTCGTAGCCGATCGTATCCACGTTGTGCATGCGCATGCGCCGGTGTTTCTTGTTCAGATAACCGGATTTTTCCCCGAATCCGTAATAATAATCCCGATCCCCCATGCGGCTGTAGTGGTACAGGCGGCCGAGATTGTCCCGCATCCAGGGCTTGCCCGGCAGGTCGGCATGCAGCACCCTGCCGTCCGCGTCGGCGATCTCGATCATGAACGGCTCCTTCCGCACCCGGATGCGCAGGCTCTTCGTGGCGAGGGCCAGATGCTCCGGGCGCTCCTCCACCACCACCGGAACGGGCTCGATCGTTCGCCGCTCCGGAACTTGCCCGTCGAGCCGGTCCGGCCAGGCGGTCAGCACGAGCGCGTAGGAGGCATCCTCCGGAAAGTCGTCCCCGAACGCGCACCGCATCCGGACGATGTCGTCGGTCGGCAGATGGACGCGGATCCGGGCGGCGTCCGTGATCAAATCGAGATGGCGGGAATGATTTTCGAACCCCAGCAGCTTGCGGCAAACCTTCATCGCTCAGGCGTCCCCTTTCCGGGAGGGCTTGGCTTCTCGGTCCCGGCGTCGGCGTGGCGCAGCCCCTCGATCAGGATCAGAAGCGCGAGCGCCTGGCCGTACGTCATCGGCGAGATCGGGATGTCCTTGTAGAATTGGACGTCGGGGCCGACCGGCGTCCCGTAGGACACCTCCCGCACGACGCCGGATTCGTCGATCCGGTCCAGCACCGCCCGCAGCGCCTTCCGCCCGACGGGCAGCAGATCCTCCGGCAGATAGCCCATGCGCACGCCCTTCAGGATGCCGTAGCCGAAGGCCGCGGTGCACGACGTCTCCTTGTAGGACGACGGATCGTCCAGCACCGTGCGCCACATCCCGTCCTCCGCCTGGAGGGAAGCGAGCGCCCGCACCTGGCCGCGGTACGTGTCCAGCAGGTAGTCCCGGACGGCCGGACTCGGATCGACGATGTCGAGAAACTCGACGACGCCGGCCGTATACCAGCCGTTGCCGCGGCCCCACCGCACGGCCCCGTAGTTGTGCCGCCCGTTGAAGTCCCAGCCGTGGAAGAACAGGCCGGTGGAGCGGTCGTGCAGATATTTGATGTGCACGAGGAACTGCCGGACGGCCTCCTCGACGTAATCCCGGCGCCCGAAGGCGACGCCCGCTTTCGCGAGGAAGAGCACGGTCATGAACAGCGTGTCGATCAGGATCTGCCCGTCGTTCGGGTCGCCGGTGATCATGTGCTGGAACGCGCCGTCGCCCGTCCGGATCAGGCCGGACTCGCGATCCATGATCCAGCGGCTCCAATCCTCGCACACCCCGATGTAATCTTCCCGGCCCGTCATGAGCCCAAGCCCGATCAGCGTCAGGAGCGGCGAGCAGGTGTTGACGTTCCGCTCCGGCAAGCCTTCCCGGATCCTCGCGTCGTACCAGTCCAGCAGAAATCGCAGCGTCTCCTGGTCCCGGGTGTGCCCGAAGTATTGATACAGCCCGTACAGGCCGACGCCCTGCGGCCACTCCCACAGGTGGATATCGATCAATCCGATGGGATAGATCTCCTCCATCCCGTCGTTCTTCATCGTCTTCATGGCGCCCGATACGCGCCGAATGGCGTCCAATAGCGTGTCCCGATTCATGATTCGGATGCTCCCCTTTCCCTGCGCGACAGAACCCCCTGCACGCCGCAGCCTTCGACCGCGACCGGCCGTCCGCCCACGGCCAGCGGCGCATGCCAGTCCATGGCGGCCTCGCCGTAGACGGCATCGTCGAGCCGGACCCTGAGCTCCTCCGCGGACGCGTCCAGCGGCATGCCCGCCACCGCCTCCACGAACCGCTCGAAGGTGGCGAACTCCCCGCGGTCGGACGCCCGGACGATCCAGACGTTGCGCCTTCCCGGCGAGACGAGCTCGCGGTCCCGGTTCGGGCCGGAGGCGGTCATCCGCAGCCCGTTCGCGGCATACACGGCGGCCCAGGATTCATCGCCGAACGACGCGAACATCCAGTTTCCGCGCCGCTCCGTCCGGGAGAACGCCGCGACCGGGAAATAGGCGTGCGTATAGTCCGCGTCATGTTCGGGGTCGATGTCGAACAGCAGCACGGCCAGCCCCTTGTACTGCCCGACCTTCGGCAGGCAGCCGTTGCCCGCCCAGAACGAAGGCCGCCCCGAGCCGAACGGGTACAACTCGCCCGGATGGTTGACCCAGATCTGGGCAACCGGCGAGAACGCGAGATGCTGCACATGCTCCTGGTAGCCCTTCGCGCCCGGCCGGAAATCGGAAATGCTGCTCAGGACGAACGAACGGGTGCGGTAATGGACCAGCTTCGCGTATCCGCCCTTGCCCTGCTCAAGCTTGAATTCCAGCTCTTCCCGCGGCCCGAGCCGGATCCGGGAGGCATACCCGCGCGGCGGCTCGTAGTCCGACAGGTAGAACGGCACGTTGTACGAGTGGCAGTTGACGTGGCCGACCCCGTAGCCGGCCCAGATCAGGGACGTCGTGCCGGCCGCGTGATGACCCATCAGCTCCTTCTCGTAGCTGCGGCCGAACGTGGATGCCAGGATGCCTTCGTGCGCCTCGGCCGTCATGTAATGGAACAGAGAATCGAGCGCGCGCTTCGCCTTCTCCTTAAGCTCCGGATTCTCCGCGAGGTCGTGCAGGTGCACGAGCCCGAGCACGTCGATCGGGATGTAGGCGTTGGAATTCCATTCCGCCAGCCCTTCCGCGAAGAAGCGGTCGAACCAGGCCGCCAGCAGCCGTTCGGCCTTCTCCCGTCTCCGCGCGCCGGTCTCCCCGCTGTTGGCGAACACGTCATCCGGGAAGAGCTGCCCCGCGAGAAGCTGGCAGGTGTGGAACAGCAGGGCGTGATTTTCGCTGAAGAACCACATGACATCGTCGCCCGGCTCGTCGATCCAGTACCGGAAGCCGAGGATCGTCTCCTTCAGTCCGGCCCAGAACGCCTCGTCGAACAGGCCGCTGTCGCGATAGTCCCGCCAGAGCCGGAACAGCGCCACGAGGTAGAAGTCCGCGCAGTCGTACCGGTCGCGGATTCCCTGCAGCCCCTCCAGGATCAGTTCCCGGCAGACCTGCCGCGATTCGCCGACGGCGAGTCCGGCGATCGCCGTATGGATGTTCGGGCTGCCGTACCGGGCCACGCATTCCAGCGCGATCCGCTTGCGCTCCGCCACGGTCAGGCTCGCGCCGTCCCCGGGCCTGAACCCGCCGTCGTGCAGCTCGATGCCGAAGCGCCGCCGGATGGCGACGCCTCCCGCTTCCGCTTCCAGGATGAAATACTGGTAGCGCGTCCCCCAATCCCGCGTATGGCCGAGCGCAAGTTCCCGCTCCCCGGGAAGCAGCGTCCGCCGGGGCGGCTCGTCCGCGGCCCGCGGAACGCTCGGGAAATCCGACTGCGTGCGGACGCGGAACGTCACGGGCTCGTCCGGCGGCCGCTCGAACATCAGCCGCACCTCGCCGTCGGTCACGCTGTTCGACGGGAAGTATGCGGCATCCAGCGCCTCCTCCAGCCGCCGCACGGCCTCCGCCGCCGCGTCGTCCGCGACCGGAAGGAGAATCTCCAGCTCCTCGGGCCCCGTGTACTCCAGCGTAAAATGGTACAGCGTGTCGCGTTCCGCCAGATCCTCGTGGCAGACGACGAACACGTTCTCCCCGGCCTCCAGTTCGATTTCGATCCGCGTCTCCCGCTCGATGTTCCGCGTGAACGGCGCGAAATCGCAGACCATTTCCCCGTTCACCCACAGCGCGACGCCGCCGCACGTCTTCAATACGAAGACCGCCCGGTGCGCGGACGGGCTGCGGACGACCGCATACCCGTAACGCAGCAGATGCGTCGGCACGTAGTAGAAGCCGGATTCCTCCACCCGCGGATTTCCCCAGGGAAAATAGACGTTCCACGCCGCCTCCTTCCCCCACAGCGACACGCGCTCGCCGGGCAGCGGAACGCCGCGGACCGGATGCTCCGGCTTCGCCGCCCGCCTCCGCTCCACGAATTCCTTGCGGCACGGATTCTCGTGGATCGAGAACCCGTGGATCAGCCAGTCGTTGATGTCCCCCTCCATCGTCACGGGGGTGAAGCGCTCGCCGCGGGTCAGCACGCCGGTCATGAGCCACCGGTTGATCACCTGATGGCGCAGCGCGAGCGGACGGTATCGGAGCAGCCCGTTCATCTTGATGCCTCCTGTCGTCAGTTCGGATTCCGGTTGGCCGCCTGGGCCTGCTGGCGGTATTTGCGCGGGGATACGCCGGTCATCAGCTTGAACATGCGGCTGAAATGCATCGGATAGGTGAACCCGAGCCGCTCCGACAGCGCCTCGACCGGCTCGTCGGTCAGCCACAGCAGCTTCTTCGCCTCGTTGATCCGCCTGCGCAGCACATACTGGCGGATCGACATGCCCGTCACTTCCTTGAAGCAATGGCAGATGTAGTACTTGTTCAGGTGCGCGAAGGCCTCCAGATCATCCAGGGAGACGGAATCGCGGTAGTTCTCGTCCAGATACGCGAGAATTTCGCGCACGATGTGCTCCTTCCGGGACGAAGCGGCGGCCGCCGGCAGCGCGCCGCTTTGCTTCGATTTCCGGTAGATCCGGATCAGGAACTGCGCGGTCATGCTTTGCAGCATCCATTCGTATCCGGCCGCCTTCTCCCGCTGCTCGCGCTGCATTGTCCGGAAGATGCGCCCGATCTCTCCGGCCTCCTCCCCGTCCCAATGGACCAGCAGCCCGTTCGGGTTGGCGAACAGCCGCATCAGCTTCTGCTGCCAGTCGGCGCCGACCATCTCCTGGACGTAGTCCGCGGAGAAATTCATGTAGCTCCGGATGTACGGCACGTTCCGGGACGGGTTCGGCCGGTGCAGCACGTCCCCCCGGAACAGCAGCATGTCGCCGGGCGACAATACATAAATCTCGCTGTTGATGATAAAATGGGCTTGTCCTTCGTGAAAAAAATACACTTCAAACCCGTCATGCGTATGAAACGGCCAGTTGTCCTGCCATTCCGAAACGCGGTGGCGGATGTAGATCCGCTCCCTTTCGATCGCCTGATTGGTTATCGAGTGGGACTCCACATACATGGCTGGCTGCACCTCGCGCGCCCGTAATTGGAAACGTTTTCCTGAAATTGACGGCAATTTTGTGCTGGTTGAAATCCGGTTGACCCTAGCATAGCACAGGCTGTCCGTCCTGAACCGCCTGTAAATTGTCTTGAATTTGACAAATCTTGCGCTCGGCTCGGAAGGTGATTCGATGTTCTACAAACTGCGGACCCGGATGGCGCTCACCTTTTCCCTCATCCTGATCGTGCCGTTCGTCATGATGGTGGTCATTTTCTCGGATCAGTCGAAAACGAACGTGCAGAACGTGCTCATCTCCTCCTCGGCCCAGACCCTGAACCAGTACACCACCTTCATGGACCTGCTCGGCCAGCAGCTCGAAGACGCGGCGCTGCAGGTGATGGGGAACAATCTGACGCAGCAATGGATCGATTACCGCCATTCCGGGTCCTACAGCCGGATCGAGAAATATCTGATGAACGCGAGGCTGAAGGAATATCTGACCTCCATCACGCTCAGCCAATCCAACGTCGTGTCCATGGCGATCTTCGACGAGAGCGGCTTTGCCGTGGGCAACGACTCCGTCTACGAGCTCGTGTCCTACGGGGATTACGGGTGGGTGGACCTGGTGAAGGAGCGCGGGGCGACCTGGCTGCCTTCCCATCTGGATCCGTACCAGGCGCAATTTCTGCACGACCAGCCGATCAACAGCCTCCTGATTCCGCTGGTCGACTTCCGGTCGTTCGAAGTCAGGGGCGCCATCAAGATCAACTTCCTGACCTCCCTCATCGAGGAGCCGCTCAGCGCGATCAAGATCGGGGAGACCGGTTCGGTCGGGCTGATCGATGCGGACGGGGGCTCCGTCATCTCCGATTCGGCGGACCCGGATTGGCTGAACGGCGGGCTGCTCGGCGAAATCAGGGACAGCCCGCAATCCGAAGGCGTGGTCAAGACGGTGGAGGACGGCCGGGATGTGCTCGTCTTCTACAGCAAGCTCCCCGGCCAGAACTGGATCGTCGTCGGCAAAATATTGGAGAAGGATCTGTTCCGGAGCATCACGGCCACGCAGCGGGTCATGTTCGGCGTCGGGGCGCTGCTCCTGTTCCTGACGATCCTGACGGCGTTCTGGTTCTCCGCCGGCATCGCCCGTCCGCTCAGCCGCCTGGCCCACGCGATGCGCATGGTGGAGCAGGGCGCCTTCTCGACCGTGGAGCAGCTGGAGGAGCCCCGGAACGGGGAAGTCGGGTATGTGGTCCGGACGTTCAAGCGGATGGCCCGCAACCTGAACCAGCTCATCAATGAGGAATACAAGGCCAATCTCCGGCGGAAGCATGCGGAATACAAGGCGCTGCTCATGCAGATCAACCCGCACTTCCTGTACAATACGCTGGAAGTGGTCAGCGGGCTGGCCGCGCGGAAGATGCACGAGCAGGTGCTGGATGTGGTCGAGGCGCTCGGGATGATGCTGCGCTACTCGCTGCGGCTCGGCGAGGAAACCGCCCCGCTCCGGGACGACATCCGCAACCTCCGGCATTACGCCTTCATCATGGAGACGCGGTTCGGCGACCGGCTGCGGATCCGGATTGACGAAGATCCCGAGGCGGGCGACGTCCACGTGCTCAAGTTCATTCTGCAGCCCATCGTCGAGAACGCGGTGAAGTACAGCGTGGAGCACGCGAAGCCGGCCGTCGTCGGCATCCATACGCGGAAGGAAGCGGACGCGGTCCGGATCACGATCCGGGACAACGGAAGAGGAATGGACGAGCGGCAGATCGAACAGATCATGCAATCGGTATCGGGAACGGACAATATATCCGAAGTCATCCGTTCGGAGGGCAAAAAAATCGGTCTGGCCAACGTGATCGCCAGATGCCAGCTTCACTACGGCGACCGGTTCCGGTTCGACATCCGGTCCGTCCCCGGGGAAGGCACGGCCATGACACTCATCATACCGACGGGCGAGGGGACAAGCGATGTACAAAGTGCTGATCGTGGATGACGAAGTCACGATACGCGACGGATTGAAATGCAAGATCGACTGGCAGGCGCAGGGGTTCGAAATCTGCGCCGAAGCCTCCGACGGCGAAGAAGCGCTGCGGGAGATGGAGCGGCACGAGCCGGACGTCGTCTTCACGGACATCCGCATGCCGGTCATGGACGGGCTGCGGCTGCTTCGGGAATGCGCCGAACGGTTCCCGCACCTGAAGACGGTCGTGCTGTCCGGCTACGACGACTTCTCCTACGCGCGGGTCGCCATGAAATACGGGGCCAAGGATTACCTGCTGAAGCCGGTCATCCGCAAGGAACTGATCGAGCTGCTGGAACGGCTCCGGAAGGAAATCGACGAAGAGCGGCTGAACCGCCGGCAGGGGCAGCCGTCCGGCTGGAACGGGCAGACGGCCCATTTCCTGCGCGAGCAGTTTCTGCTGAATCTGGTGAAGGGGCAGGAAATCCGGTTCCCCGCGCAGATCCGGGAGCATGCCGCGCGGCTTCAGCTTGACCGCTATCTCGCGGACGACGCGAAGGTCCGCTTCCTCGTCGCGGAGATCCGCCATGAATCGATGTACGACGCCGACGGGCGGCGCGACGACCTGCTGTTCCTCGCGTTCTACTACCTGGTCCGCGAGCTGTGCCAGGAATGGCGGCGGGACGCGTTCGTCTTCCACGATCCGGCCAGGCGGAACATGCTGCACCTGATCGTCGGCGCGGACGGGAACGAACGGTCCGCCGAAGAATGGGCGCGGCAGACGCTGCAGCCCGCCATCAGGCGGTATCTGAAGGCCGAGTCCGTGGTCGGCATCGGCTTCGCGGTGTCCGGTCTGGACAGCCTGCGGGAAGGCTTCCAGTCCAGCCTGTACGCCTGGTCGCAGAGCCCGTCCGGCCTGAAATCCGGAATCATCACGGCCGACCAGGCGGCGAAGGACGATCCGGGCTTTCCCCCCGAGACCGAGAAAAGAATCGCGACGCTGCTCCACAATCTCGATCTGGCGGCGTTCTCGTCCTGCCTGGACGGCCTGATGAAGCCCGAGCTGTCCGTCCGCGGCCTCGCCGTGCGGTTTCTGAAGGTGCTGTTCCTGCTCGAATCGTTCTGCCGGCGGCACGAACTGGACGAGCCGGAGATCGACCGCATCCTGCTGGGCCTGCCGGACAGCGTCTGGCAATTGCAGAACGAAATCCGGATGAAGGCGGTCCTCACGGACCTCGCCTCCCGCTGCATCTCGCGCGTCCGGCGGACGCAGGCCACCGGCGTGGCGGAAATCGTGGGCGCGATCAAGCGCTATCTGCAGGAGAACTACCATTCCGCCGACATCAGCCTGGCCATGCTGGCGGAGACGTTCCACGTCAATCCGACGTACCTGTCGGAGATTTTCAAGAAGAACACCGGGGAAACCTATACCGAGTACCTGATGAATCTGCGCATCAACAAGTCCATGACGCTGCTGAAGGATCCGCTGCTCCGGGTCGTCGACGTCTCGGAGCTGACCGGCTTCTCCAACCCCAACTACTTCAGCATCGTGTTCAAGAAGAAGACGGGCATGAGCCCGGTGGAGTACCGGAACAAGGAACTGGGCCGCGCCGCGAACCAATCATTTTGAAGATCGAAAACCGAGGAAATTGAATGTTTCGGCACCCGTGCGGAACGTATAATCGTGTCGAACTTCAATGAAATGTGGGGTGTCGAAGAATGGGCAACAAGAAGGGAAGGATCTTCGCGATCCTCGCGCTCGCCATTCTGCTGGTCGCCGGACTGGCCGCCTGCGGCAGCGGCGGCAAAAATGGCGGCAATTCGTCCGGCGCAAGCGGCGCAAGCGGCGGAAGCGGAGAAAGCGGCAACAGCGGCAGCGGCGGCAGCGGCGGCAACGCCGGCGGCGACAGCGGCAAGCAGGTCACGCTGGACTTCGTCTGGTTCACCGACGGCATCGAAGGCGAAGTCATGAAAGCGATCATCAAGGACTATGAAGCCGAAAACCCCAATGTCAAGATCAACCTGGTCGAAGTCGCCTACAGCGATCTGAGCACGAAGCTGCGGACGATGATCGCCGGCGGCAAGCCTCCGGCGCTCGCCCGCGTGACGGACACGGGGTACTACAAGAATCAGGCGCTGGTCCTGGATGATTACATCGGCGATCAGGAATCGTTTACGTCCCAGTTCATGGATTCCATCAAGCCCTACTATGTGATGGACGGCAAAGTGATCGCCGTGCCGATGGACGTCACCGCGAACGGCCTGATCTACAACAAGACGCTGTTCGACAAGGCCGGCGTGCAGGTGCCGCAATCGCCGGACGAGGTGTGGACCTGGGATGAGTTCACAGCGGCGCTGCGGCAGGTCATGGAGAAAGGCGGCGCCAAATACGGCCTCGTCTGGGACTTCACGCCGCACCGCTACTCCACCCTGCTGTACCAGTTCGGCGGAAGCATTTTCAACGAGGACGGAACGGCGGCGGCGATCAACAGCGAAGCGGGCGTCAAGGCGCTCGAGTATTTCGTCAAGCTGCACAAGGACGGCATCATTCCGGAGTCCGTGTGGCTCGGCGGCGAAAACCCGAACAACCTGTTCCGCACGGGCACGGTCGCCGCGCATCTCGCCGGCAACTGGATGCTCAGCAACTACCAGGAAATCACCGAGTTTGAATGGGGCGTCACCTACATGCCCAAGGCGGAGCGCCGTTCGTCGGTGCCCGGCGGCAAGTACGTGATGGCGTTCAAGGGTTCCGGCGTGGAGGACGAAGCGGCCAAATTCCTGCAGTACCTCTCGTCGAAGGAAGTGAACGGCCGCTACTGCCAGGAATCGCTGTTCATCAGCCCGCGCAAGGACAACGCGCAGCTCGACTATACCTTCGGCAAGGAAATGTTCGAAATCTTCTCCGACGAGCTGGCGAACACCCCGGCGGAGGCGGCAAACGACTGGTCCAGGCAGGATCTGGTCACCCAGTTCACGACGGACCTGCGCAACTTCATCGTGGAAGCCGTGACCGAGCACGCCACGCCGCAGGAAGCCATGGACAAGGCGGCCGCCCTGATCAACGACATCATCGCAAGCTCCAACTGATCGAACGCAGCAATCCGCCAATCGGGCTGCCTCTCCGGCAGCCCTTTTCCATCGGCATTTCCATTCCGGCGAGGTGGTTTCCATGAGGCCCAGAGCCTATGTGCCCTATCTGTTTCTGCTTCCGAACCTGCTGATCTTCTCGGTCTTCATCGTGTTCCCGGCCCTGTTCGGGATCGTGTACTCGTTCCACAAGTACGACGGACTGAACCCGATGGAGTATGTCGGATTCGACAACTACGCCGCCTTGCTCCGAAGTTCGGAATTCTGGGATGTCATGCGCCGGACGTTCGTGTACGTCCTGACAGCCGTTCCGCTGATTTTCGCCGGAGCGCTGCTGATCGCGATGATGCTGGTCCAGGAGCTCCGGGGCAAGGCGCTGTTCCGCGCCGTCTTCTACTGGCCGGTCATGGTCTCGTTCATCATCGTCGGCCTGACCTGGAAGTGGATTCTCGGCGACAGTTTCGGCGTGGTCAATTACCTGCTTGAACTGGCCGGGCTGGAGCCGATCAAGTGGCTGTCCGATCCGGTCAACGCGAAAATGTCGGTCATCGTCGCGACGCTCTGGTCCAGGGTCGGCTTCTACATGGTCCTGTTCATCTCCGGCCTGCAGTCCATTCCGCAGGACTACTACGAAGCGGCGAAAATCGACGGCGCGAGCCGGCTGCGCTCGTTCTTCAGCGTCACCCTGCCGCTGCTCAAGCCGACGAGCCTGCTGGTGCTGATCCTGGCGGTCATCGAGGCGTTCAAGCAATACCCGCTCATGATGGCGCTGACCGGCGGCGGTCCCGGCAAGGCGACGACGAACATCGTCCAGTACGTCTACCAGACCGGCTTCATCAAGACGCAGCTGGGCATGGCGAGCGCGATGTCGGTCGTGCTGTTCCTGATCATCGCCGTGTTCACCGTCGTCCAGTTCCGTTTGACGAAAGGAGGGGCCATCGAATGACCGCCCGCAACAGAGCGCTGCTCTACGCCGCGCTGATCGCCCTTGCCTTGCTGTATCTTTTCCCGGTGGTCTGGGTGGTCCTGTCGTCGTTCAAGGATGCGAACGAGCTGTATTCGTGGCCGCCCCGGCTCATTCCGCATCACTTCACGCTGGAGAACTACGCGACCGCCCTGGACGAGGGGGATTTCGGCCGCTATTTCCTGAACAGCGCCTTCGTCACCATCACGTCCACGCTGCTGCTCATCCTGATCAACACGATGGCGGGATTCGCGCTGGCCAAGTATCGCTTCAAGGGCGACACGTTCATCCTGATCGCGATCATCTCGACGCTCATGATCCCGCTGGAAGTCATCATGATCCCGATCTTCAAGGTGATCAGCTGGCTGGGCATGTACAACACGTACTGGGGCATCATCATTCCCCCGGCCGCCACGCCGACCGGCGTGTTCCTGATGCGCCAGTTCCTGCTGACCGTGCCCGACGATCTGCTGGAGGCCGGGCGCATCGACGGCGCTTCCGAATGGCGGCTCTATTCCCGGGTGATCCTGCCGATCGCGAAACCGGTGGTGGCCACGCTCGCCATCTTCTCGTTCATGTGGCGCTGGGACGATTTCCTGTGGCCCCTGATCGTGATCGGCACGCCCGAGAAATACACGGTCCAGCTCGCCCTGTCCAACTTCATCGGCCAGTACGACGTGGACTGGGGCAGCCTGCTCGCGATGTCGGTCGTCTCGATGATCCCGGTCCTGATCGTGTTCCTCGTGTTCCAGCGGCATTTCGTCAAAGGCATCGTGATGACGGGCATCAAGGGTTGACGGGCATGCCGACGGACTTACGTCTCCCCCCACAGCTCCGGCCGGGACGTCGTCACGGCCGAAGCCCCCGCCTCCAGCGCCGCGATCACCTCTTCCCGCGTGCGGATCAGGCCGCCGGCGATGACCGGAACGCCCGCGCGGCCCCTGATTTCCCCTATCCACTGCGGCAGCAGGCCCGGCAGCACCTCGATCAGGTCGGGGTGCGCCTGCTTCGCCAGCTCCACGCTCGTGTCGATCGCCCCCGAGTCGATCAGGAACAGCCGCTGGATCGCGAGCACCCCGTTCTGCTTCGCCTTGCGGATGACCGCGACCCGCGTGGAGATCAGCCCGGCCGGCCGGATCTGCTGGCACAGAAACTCTGCGGCGTATTCGTCGTTCTTGAGCCCGTCGATCAGATCGGCGTGCAGCAGCACGCGCTTGCCGTGATCCGCCGCCAGCTTCACCATCGGCTGCAGCCGGCCGAGCCGTCCGCCCAGCAGCACGAGCCAGGCGGCGTCCTTCCGCTCCAGCAGCCGTTCCAGCTCCTTCGGATGTCTGACGGCGGGCAGCAGCCGCTGTCCGCCGAACGGATGGTCCGTTGCCAAAGGTCATCCCCCCGATATCCGCGTTTCCGTGTTCATGGCCGGCCCGTCTTCTCCATCCACCGCCTGATCGCGTCCAGATGCGACCGGTCATGATCGAAGGTGTTCCAGCCGATCGCCGCCCACAGCGGCTGGCCGTGGCTCCAGTCGTACCTTTCGCCGCTGTTCAGCTCCTCGTCCCGCCAGTCGTCGATGCGCGCGAGAATCGCCGCGTATGACGCGGCGAACCCGTCCGGCATATCGCCGTACGCCGCGTCCTTGTACTTCAGATACGTGTCGTGGTTCAACCGATCGATGCTCTCCCGGGTGCAGCCCGGCTCCGGCGTCGCCGGCGATTCTCCCCGCTCCGACTCCCGGATCCACCGGAGCAGCCGGTTGTTCCACACCATCAGGTGCGCGGGGATGTCCTTGACGGACCACTGTCCCTGCACGCCGGGTTCCTCCAGCCGCGCCCGCGGCAGACCGCCGATCACGTCCAGCAGTTCGTTGGATTTCACTTCGATATAATGGCGGAGGCGCGCTTTCGCCATGCGTCGTCCCGCAAGGCTGGGAGAAGACGAGTTCGCATCCTTCCGGGTCCCGCATCCGGAATTCCAGCGCCCCGAACCCCCCTCCCGCTTCCGCGCGATTACCCAACGGAAGACATCTTCTTCGCCGGCGGCAAAAAAACCTGCCGGCGCGGTCTTCATGCGACCATGCCGGCAGGCCCGTATCGTGCGGCCCGGCAGATTCAGTTCCGGGCAGCGGCGAGCTCCGCGAACAGCTTCTTCTTGAGCTCGCGGTTCCGCTCCTTGAACAGCTCGTTGTGCGAGGACACCATGCCCCATCCCGGCGCGTCGGGCGCGATGTACTGCTTCGCCCGGTTGACGGCGTTCGCCGCGTCCTGGAAGCAGCCGGCGAGCAGGTGCAGCTTGCCCTCGTGCCACAGGATGTCCCCCGCCGCGAACAGCCCCGGGACGCTCGTCTCGCCCGACGGCGTGCCCTTCACGCAATACTCGTCCTTCATCTCGATGCGGACGTTGCTGTTCTCGATGATGTCCTTCTCCCGCTCGTAGCCGTGGCAGACGACGAGATCGTCGATCTCGAGCTCCGCGGTCGATCCGTCCTCGAGATCCTGGAGCGCGACCCGCCCGATCCGGTCCTCGTCCGCAGCCGACGGGATGAGGCGGACGATCTCGGTGTTCGGCAGGCAGACGACGCCGTTCCGCTCCAGCATCGTCACCGACGCCTCATGCCCCTTCAGCGTGTCCTTGCGGTACGCCAGATACACCTTGCGCGCAAGCTCGCTCAGCTCGTTCGCCCAGTCGATCGCGGAGTTGCCGCCGCCGGCGATCAGCACCGTCTTGTCCCGGAACCGGCCGATCGACTTCACGGTGTAGTGCAGATTCGACGCCTCGAACCGGTCCGCGCCTTCCAGATTCAGCTTCATCGGCTTCAGGATGCCGCCGCCGATCGCGAGAATGACGGTCCGGGAATGGTGCGGCCTCCCCGACGCCGTCCTCAGGACGAACGTGCCGTCTTCATTCTTGTCGATCGCGGTCACCTTCTCGTTCAGCACGACCTCCGGGTTGAAGGCCGTGCCCTGCCGCACGAGATACTCGATCAGCTTCTCGCCCGTCGTCGGCGGCAGACCGCCGACATCCCAGATCACCTTCTCGGGGTAGACGTTGATCTTCCCGCCGAGGAAAGGCTGGAACTCGATGATCTTGGTCTTCATCTCGCGCAATCCGCTGTAGAACGCGGCGTACAGGCCGGCCGGGCCGCCGCCGATGATCGTGACGTCGAACAGCTCGCGCTCATCCGCCATGACGGTTTCTCTCCTTGCGGAACCAGGCCATGAATCGCGCTCGCGTCTGATCCATGGCATGCCTCCGGTTTGTTCTTGTTCTTGCGCGCCTCGGGCCCGGCCTTCAGCTTCCCGGGAGACTTCACGCCGAGATCGGTGTACAGCACTTCCGTGCCGCGCCCGAAGTTCGGACCGTACTTTTCACCGATATTGAGAATCATTATCATGGTAAGTGCCGCATCAAATATTATCATCGCGCAGTCGGCATGTCAATAACCGGCGTCACGGGGCGCCCTCCGCGGCGCGGAACTTCGCGGATCTTCCCGATACGGAACCGCAAGCGGTCCCGTCGCCACGGTCCGCGGCAAGATCCGTGGACCAGCACACATGAAGCCATGCGATCAACTCCCGCCGGTCAACCGCTTGTTTTCGCCGACGGAGCCCGTTTTGTTTACATTCCGTTTAAAAAACCGCGCTATCCTTCCCTCGTGAAATCGGTCAAACGGGAGGAATCGCCATGGTTCAAACGGGCAAACGAACGGCGCCGCGCGCCGAATGGGCCGTCGAAGCCCGCGGACTGGTGAAGGTTTTCGGCCGGACCCGCGCGGTGGACGGCGTCGACCTGCACGTCCGGCCCGGCACGATCTACAGCGTGCTCGGGCCGAACGGCGCGGGCAAGACGACGACGATCCGGATGCTGGCCACGCTGCTCAAGCCGGACGCGGGCTCGGCGCGGATCTTCGGGCACGACGTGGTGAAGGAACCGCACATCGTCCGCCAGCTGATCGGCGTGACGGGCCAATACGCGTCGGTCGACGAGACGCTGAGCGCCGTCGAGAATCTGATGATCTTCTCGCGGCTGCTCGGCCTCGGGCGCGCGGAGGCGAGGCGCAGGACGGAGGAACTGCTGGCGGCGTTCGGCCTTGCCGAAGCCGCAAAGCGGCCGCTGAAGCAGTTCTCCGGGGGCATGCGGCGCAGGCTGGATCTCGCGGCAAGCCTCATCGCGCAGCCGCCGCTCATTTTCCTGGACGAACCGACGACCGGGCTCGATCCGCGCACGCGCGCGCAGATGTGGGCGACGATCCGCCGGCTGGTGGAGACGGGATCCACCGTGCTGCTGACGACGCAATATCTCGATGAAGCGGACCAGCTCGCCGACCGGATCGCGGTGATCGACCGCGGCCGGGTCGTGGCGGAGGGGACGGTCGATGAGTTGAAGGCCTCCGTCGGCCATTCGTCGCTGCAGCTCCGCGTCCGGGACGCGCACGCGATTCCGGAAGCCCGCCGCGTTGTGGAAGAGACGCTCCGGGTCCGGGCCGGCGTGTCGCCCGAGGCCGGCAGGATCACCGCGCCGCTTGCCGATGCCGACCAGGCCGCCGACCTGCTGATCGCCCTCCGGGACCGGGGGATCGCGCTCGCCGGGATCAGCGTGCGGAAGCCGACCCTCGACGAAGTGTTCCTGACGATTACCGGCCATGCCGCGACATCAAGCGCTTCATCCGAACCCGATCCATCCCGCGCACCGGAGGAGGCGACCGCACAATGAACGCATCCGCGCATCCCGATGCCGCCCGTCCGCCGAAAAAACGCGCAAGCTTCGGCCAGGCCGTCCGCCACTCGCTCACGATGGCCCGGCGCGGGCTGCTGAAAATCCGGCGCACGCCCGAGCAGCTGTTCGACGTGACGTTCCAGCCGCTCCTGTTCACCGTCATGTTCACCTATATTTTGGGCGGTGCCATATCGGGCGATGTCCGGAGCTATTTGCCGCTCGTGATCCCGGGCATTCTCGTGCAGTCGGTCATCACCACGTCCGTCGTCACCGGCGTCCAGCTCCGCGAGGACATGGACAAAGGCGTGTTCGACCGGTTCCGGTCGCTGCCGATCGCGCGCATCGCGCCTTTGGCCGGGGCGCTGCTGGCGGACACGATCCGGTACGCCATCGCGACCGTGCTCACGTTCGCGGTCGGATACCTGATGGGCTACCGCCCGGAAGGCGGCCTCGCCTGCGTCGCCCTCGCGGGAGCGCTGGTCATCGCCTGCTCCTGGGCCGTCAGCTGGATCTTCGCCTTCTTCGGCGTCGTCGCGCGTTCGGCCGTGGCCGTGCAGGGCATTTCCATGCTCGCGCTGTTTCCGCTCACCTTCGTCTCCAACGCCTTCGTGCCGGTGGAGACGATGCCGGAGTGGCTGCAGTGGTTCGTGAACATCAACCCGGTCTCGCATCTTGTGACGGCCGTCCGGGAGTTGGCGAACGCCGGAACGTTCGGCCCGGATCTCGCCCTTTCCCTCGCCGGCGCCGCCGCCATCGTGGCGATCTTCGCGCCGCTTACGGTCCGCGCCTATATGCGCCGCGCCTGAGCGGACTCTCCGGCTGTCCGCGGCCGGCCCGCCGGCTCCAGAGGCAGCCGGACCGTGAATTCGGTCCCCACGCCCGGCCTGCTGCGCACATCGATCGCGCCTTGATGCAGGTCGACGATCTTCTTCACGATGGACAGCCCGAGGCCGCTGCCGCCGCCGGCGCGGTTCCGCGACTTGTCCGCCTTGTAGAAACGCTCGAAGATGTGCGGCAGATCCTCCTCCCCGATGCCGATTCCGGTATCGGCGATGCGGACTGCCGCTTCATCGTTCTCGATCCGAAGGCTAACCTGGATCGTTCCGCCGGGCGGCGTGAACTTGATGCTGTTCTGCAGCAGATTGCCCCATACCTGGTCCATCAATTCGGGATCGGCTTCCGCCTCGACTTCCTCGAGACTCACGTCCATCCCGATCGACTTCTCCAGCCATTGCGGCTCGCACGCGAGCACGGCCGACCGGAGCTGCCGGTCCAGCCGGTATTTCCGCCGGTCGAACGGATGATGCTCGGATTCGAGCGATGTCAGCTTGAGCAGATTGTCGCTCAGACGGGACAACCGCTTGCATTCCGTCTCGATGATGTCCAGATAGCGGGCGCGTTCCGCGTCGCTCAGCCGCCCGTCCCGCAGGGCGCGGGCGAACCCGCCGATCGACGTGAGCGGGGACTGGATCTCGTGCGACACGTTCGCGATGAATTCCTGCCGCATCTTCTCCATCGCGCCGAGTTGGGCGGCCATGTCGTTGAACGTGGTGACGATCTGACTGAACTGATTCTCGGGCGGAATCTTCACGTCCAGACTGACGTTGAAATCGCCCCGGGCCAGCCTGCGCATCGCCTCGATGACCGAATGGAACATGTGCATTCGCCTGGGAAGCGTGAGCCACGAGAATACCCCCACGATGCCGGCGAAGATCACCAGCCCGAGCATCGCGTTCACCAATTGCCCGGCGAGTTCCGTCGGCCGAATTCCGGCAAGCGTGTAAACGTACGGCGTGACGTAGTATGCGGCCGTCCAGCAGAGGGCCAGCGAGCCGACAACGAAGAGCGCTCCGGAAATCGTGCGCAACATCCGCCATGCGAGCAGTTTCATTTCCGCACCTCCAGCCGGTAGCCGAGCCCGCGGACCGTGGCGATCCGGAACGCGTGCCGGTCTTCCGGAAACCGCTCGCGCAGCCGGTTGATGTGCACGTCGACCGTCCGTTCGTTTCCTTCATAGTCGTAGCCCCAGATGTCCTCGATCAGTTGCTCGCGCGTGATCGTTTTTCCGGGATAGCTCGCCAATTTGAACAGCAGTTCGAACTCCTTGGGCGGAATGCCGGTGCTGTCGCCGTCGACGATGACTTCGTAGGTCTTGCGGTCGAGCGTCACATTCCCGATCCGAACGGTCTGGGACGCGGCGATCCGGTACCGCCGGAGCAGCGCCTTCACCCGGGCGACCAGTTCGGGCGGCTCGAACGGCTTGACGAGATAATCGTCCGTGCCGAGCTGGAATCCCTTGATCTTCTGCGGCGTTTCGCCCATGGCCGTCAGCATGAGCAACGGGATATCGTAGTGTTCCCTCAGCTCGCGGCACAACTGCCAGCCGTCCATGTTCGGCATCATGATGTCGAGGATGACGAGGTCCGCCTTCACCGATTCGAGCTTCGCCAGCGCCTCCCCGCCGTCGCCCGCCTCGTGGACGACGAACCCTTCCTGATGCAGAAAATGCCGGACAAGCTCCCGAATGTGCGGATCGTCGTCCACCACGAGAATGTTGACCAAGCGCACCAGTCCTTTCATCCCGCCGCTTTTCTGACCCTATTATAGCAGGACCGTTGCCCGGAAATGGCAAAACATGAAGCCCTGCTCCATCCGGAACAAGGCTTCGGTACTTCGGAACTTCGGAACCGGAATCCGTTCACTCCGCTTCGAACGTCTCCAGCGGATTTCCGCCTGCCACAAGGTTTCGCTTATTGGACGACATGCGCGCGGGAATTGTTCCGGCAAATTTTGGGTTAGAGTAAAATTTGTGTTGGGGTAAAGATTGGAAAATGGGGACATAGAAAGAGAGCCTCTCCTTTGGTAGAGTGAAATTTGGCAACAACACACACCAAAAGGAGGAGGCTCCTATGCAGCACTTTACCACAACCATCCCCACAATGAAAGAACTCG
>Ga0310826_100412_pt1 | contig 45355 bp, 35 predicted proteins | sample WT_ome_FD_201306 | JGI IMG/M metagenome (GOLD analysis project Ga0310826, IMG submission 201306) | Sorghum-adapted microbial communities enriched on wild type (WT) sorghum from Joint BioEnergy Institute, Emeryville, California, United... ... | reverse complement strand
CAGCAAGCAGTTACAGCGTAGCACAGCATCCGGCTAGTCTGCAAGAGGACGGCGGTTGTTTAATCGGCTATCATCCCTGACATTTTCATAGAACAGTTAACCTGACATTTTCACAGACGCTTGACACGCATGGCGCGCGGGCTTTTTTTTCAGGCGCGCAAGGCACGGAATTTCGTCAGACGCGCAAGGTGCGGAATTTCGTCGCAGGCTTTTTTTCACTCGCCGGCCGCGCCATGGTTTCCCGTTCCGACCATTATGGACAAAAAAAGCCCCCGCCATACCCGTCCGCCAGCCCTGGAGCGGCACAATCGACGTCGGCCGAACCCGACCGCACGGACCAGACCACACGGCCCCGGCCACAGGGTCCCGACCGCACGGCCCCGGCCACACGGACCCGACAGCACGGACCCGGCTACACGGACCAGATCGCACGGACTCGACCGCACGGACCGGGCCACACGGACCCGACCGCACGGACCCGGCCACACGGACCCGACCGCACGGACCCGGCCACACGGACCCGGCTACACGGACCCGGCTACACGGACCAAACCGCACGGACCCGGCCACACGGACCCGACCGCACGGACCCGGCCACACGGACCCGACCGCAATAAGCGAAAAAACTTCGTCTATTTTGTCGAAAATCAACCTGACAGTCAAAATAAACGAAGTTTCTGCGCTTATTTTTCCGAAATCGTCCGATTCCGGGCAAAATCACGAAAATAAGCGAAGAAATTGCTTCTAACATCGGGTAATCGGCCCGAAGACGCAAAATAGAAGAAAAAATTTCCGCAATCGATTCCGCTCGTCGGCCTTCTCGACACACATCCGCCACAAGCGTCCCGCATCCGGCAGCCGCCACCGTAATCCATCTTCGGCAACCATTCACCGGGATTGATCGCCGGCATCTCCAACGGCAACCATTCACCGGGATTGATCGCCGGCATCTCAACGGTAACCATTCACCGGCACTCATCGACGGTGTCCATCACAACAGACATTCACCGTCACCGGCAACCACCTCCGGAGTTCCATCACCATCGATCGGCATCCACAATCTCCGGAATCCGTCACCGGTTTTCTTCTCCACCGGCATCCGCCGCCACCGGAATCCGTCGCCGATATCCAACTCCACCGGCATTCACATCACCGGATTCCGTCATCCACGTCCACCATCAGGGCTACCATCAACAACGATCACCGGCAATCATTCCCCGGCATTCCTCAACGGCATCCGTCGCCGGCACCCGCACCATCACCGGCATCCGACGCCCCGCTTTCGTCGCCGCCCGCGGACCGTTTTCCAGTGTTAGCGCTTCCGAATTTTCCGGCAAGCGCGCACCCCGACGCCACGCTTCTTCACCCGCCGACGTTCCGGATCTCCAGGTAGCGTTCCAGCTTCCGCTTGACGCGCTGCAGCGCGTTGTCGATCGATTTCACGTGCCGGTCCAGATCGACCGCGATCTCCTGGTAGGATCTGCCGTCCAGATAGAGCATGAGCACCTGGCGCTCGAGATCGCTCAGGATCTCGGCCATCTTGTCCTCCAGGCCGACGAATTCTTCCTGGTTGATGATCAGCTCCTCGGGATCGGACACGCGCGATCCGCACAGCACGTCCATCAGCGTACGGTCGGAGTCTTCGTCGTAGATGGGCTTGTCCAGCGAAATGTAGGAGTTCAGCGGGATGTGCTTTTGCCGGGTGGCCGTCTTGATGGCGGTGATGATCTGCCGCGTGATGCACAGTTCGGCGAACGCCTTGAACGAAGCCAGCTTGTCTCCCTTGAAGTCGCGGATCGACTTGTAGAGGCCGATCATGCCTTCCTGGACGATGTCCTCGCGGTCCGCGCCGATCAGGAAATACGATCTCGCCTTCGCGCGGACGAAGTTCTTGTACTTGTTGATCAGGTACTCCAGCGCGTCGCTGTCGCCTTCGCGCACCGCCTCGACAATGTCCTCGTCCGTTCTGGATTCATATTCACGCATACGCGCTGCTTTGAGGTCGACGCCCACGAACTATCCCTCCGACCTGCAAGACGTGTACCCTTCCGAGCCCGCACGTAGCGGCGCAATAATAGATTCAGTATAAAGGATGATCTCTTGGAGCGTCAACAACGGCCAACCGGCATTTGTTGTCATGCCGGGAGGGATGACGGACAGCCGGCCTCCGGCTCCGCGCCGCCGGGAACCGTCCGACTTCGTCGGGACGGCCTGCCGGCGATGCCATGGAGGAGATGCGCCGACCAACGTCACCCTCGAAATCTGTAAAAACCTTCTTCTTCAGGTTACTATATTTTCCGCCGTTTGCGCAACGCGCTCCATTCCGCGCAGGGTCCTCCGTGCGCGGCGCGCGGTACCGCGCAAGGTATCCGAACCGGCACAGGACTTATTCCGCGTCCTGATCCGTTCCGCCGCGCCGCATCCGCTCCAGCTTGCGCCGGATGTCCAGGTCCAGCAGGCTGTCCAGCGGATTGCGCTTGACCGGCGGCGTCCGGCGGAGCGCTTCGCCGATGAACTTGCGATTCTGCTCGATCTCGATCAGCAGCTCGCGGGCCGAGATGCGCAGCGCCCCCTTGCCGAAGGCGACGCGCTGCTCCACGTGGTCGGAGGTCGCGACGTAGACATGCCTTCCGCGTCCGGACAGCTCGCCGACGAGCCGTTCGATGCATTCGTCCGCGGTTTCGTTTTCCTTCGTATAGATGACGGTCAGCTTCTGCTGCTTGTACGTCCTGCCGGGCCCGGGAACCTGGTGCGCGTCGAAAATCACGTACACCCGCGTGCCGGAATACCCCTGATATTCAGCGAGCAGGTCCAGCAGCCGGTCGCGCGCCTCCTCGAAGTCGCGCTCCTTCAGCCGTTCGAGCTCAGGCCATGCGCCGATCATGTTGTAGCCGTCGACCAGCAGCACGACTTCCCGTCCCGCGGCCATGTCAGCCGCCCGGCTCCGGGGACGGAGCGCCGCTGCCGGCCGCTTCCCTCGCGGCGGCCCGCTGCCGGACGGCTTCGTACAGCAGGACGCCCGCGGCGACGGACGCGTTCAGCGAATTAATGCTGCCGTACATCGGCAGCCTGACGAGGAAATCGCACTTCTCCCGGATGAGCCGGCCGATGCCCCGGCCCTCGCTGCCGATCACGATCGCGAGCGGCAGCGTCAGATCGGCATGGTACACGTCGTCCCGCGCTCCCGCGTCGGCCCCGGCGATCCACAGTCCGCGCTCCTTCAGGCGGTCGATCGTCTGCGCCAGATTCGTGACCCGCGCGACGGGCACGAACTCGGCCGCGCCGGCCGACGCCTTGTAGACGGCGGCCGTGAGGCCGGCCGAGCGCCGCTTCGGAATGACGACGCCGTGCGCCCCCGCGCATTCGGCCGTGCGCAGAATCGACCCGAGATTGTGGGGATCCTCGATCTCGTCCAGCAGCAGGAGGAGCGGCGGCTCCCCTTTCGCCTCGGCCGCTTCGAGCAGCTCGTCCAGCTCCGCGTAGCGATGGGCCGCCGCCTGCGCGGCGACGCCCTGGTGGGCGATCCCCTGCGCCAGCTGGTCCAGCTTGCGCCGGTCGACCGTCTGGATCACGATGCCGCGCCGGCGCGCCTCCGCCTCGATCGGCTGGACCAGCGCCCGCTGCACGCCCTCGGCGATCCAGATCTTGTGAATCTCCCGGCCTGCCCGGAGCGCCTCGAGCACCGGATGCCTGCCGGCGATGATTTCGTCCTGCTCTCTTCTGTCTTCCCGACCGGTCATCGGTCACCCTCCTTGCGATAGGCCGCGTCGCCCGTCCCCGGCTCCCCGCCCGCCATCCGCAGCAGCTCCGCCATGCGGCCGAACCTGCCCTCGTAATACAGCCAGCCGAAAAGGCACTCCAGGGCGGTCGCGTGCCGGTAGTCGCTCATGTCCGCTCCCTTCGGCGGCGAACCGGACTTCGCGTTGCGACCGCGGCGGACGATATCGGCTTCCTCCTCCGTCAGATGCGGCTGCAGCCGTTCGAGCAGTTCGCGCTGCGCCTTCGCCGAGACGTACCGGATCGCGCCGCGGTGCAGCTCATCCGGCTTGTGGTTCGGCCGGGCCGCCAGATGCTGGCGCACCAGCAGCTCGAACACGGCGTCGCCGACGTAGGCGAGCGCAACGGGGTTCATCAGGCGCGGCGGCCGGGCCGGCGGCTCGACGGGCCAGACTTCGGGGCGTCCGGCGGACGTTTCAGCTTCGGGGCGTCCGGCAGACGTTCCAGCTTCGGGGCGTCCGGCAAACGTTTCAGCTTCGGGGCGTCCGGCCGGCGTTCCGGCGTCGGGGCGCCCGGCCGGCATGCCGGCTTCGGAATATCCGGCCGCTCCGATCCCGGCCGGATTCCCGGACGCCGGCTGCTCCGCTGCCGGTTGATCGGTCTTCGCGGTCCCGACCGCCCGTCCGTTCCCCGGCTTGACCGCCTGCTGTTCGGACTTCTCCGGTCCGTCTGTCCGGTCGCCGGAATTCGCCGGCCCGGCCGTCCGCGCTTCCTTCTTTCCCCCGCTCATTTCCGGCGCCAGCGCACGCCCTGCGGCGTGTCCTCGAGGATGATGCCCCGCTCCGCCAGCAGGTCGCGGATCTCGTCCGCGCGCGCCCAGTTCTTGTTCCGCCGCGCCTCGGTCCGCTCCGCGATCAGCCGCTCGACCTCTTCATCCTCCAGCTTCGCCGCGTCCGCCGGCGGCAGGAAGCCGAGCACCCGGTCGATCGCCTCCAGCTCGTCGAGCAGCACCCGGATGACGGCCCCCGACAGCACTTCCCGCTTGAGCGCCTGGTTCGCCTCGCTGACGAGATCGAACAGCGCGGTCACCGCGTCCGGCGTGTTGAAGTCGTCGCACATCTTCGCGTGGAACCGTTCACGGATCTCCGCGATCCGCCGGTCAAGCTCCGGCTCGCCCGTCGATCCGGTCGCGCGCGCCCGCTCCGCTTCCGCGGCGCCGCGGCTGCCGAGCGCGGCCAGCCGGTGGGTCAGATTGACGTGGCAGTTCACGATCCGCTCGATGCTGTTTTCGGCCTGGCGGATCGTCTCCTCGCTGAAGTTGAGCGGACTGCGATAGTGCGCCGACAGCATGAAATAGCGCACCGCCGCCGGTTTCGCCCGCTTCAGCAGGTCCTTGACCGTCACGAAATTGCCGAGCGACTTCGACATCTTCTCGTTGTCGATGTTGATGTAGCCGTTGTGCATCCAGTACCGCGCCAGCGGCTTGCCGGTGAGCGCTTCCGACTGTGCGACCTCGCACTCGTGGTGCGGAAACTGCAGATCGTGCCCGCCGCCGTGGATGTCGAGCGTGTCGCCCGCGTACTCCCGCGCCATCGCCGAGCATTCGATATGCCAGCCCGGACGCCCCGGCCCCCACGGGCTCTCCCAGAAAATCTCGCCCGGCTTCGCCGCCTTCCACAGCGCAAAATCCTGCGGATTCTCCTTCTTCTCGCCGACCTCGATCCGGATGCCGTACTGCAGCTCCTCCGGATTCTGGTGCGACAGCTTGCCGTATTCCGGGAACTTCAGCGTGCGGAAATAGACGTCGCCGCCGCTCTCGTAGGCGTAGCCGCGCTCGACCAGTCCCTCGATGAACGCGATGATCTGGGGGATGTGGTGCATGACGCGCGGGTTGACCGACGCCCTCCGGATGCCGAGCGCGTCGATGTCCTCGTAGTACGCCGCGATGAATTTCTCCGCGAGCTCCGGCACCGTCAAACCGGTCTCCTGCGACCTGCGGATCAGCTTGTCGTCCACGTCGGTGAAATTGACGATGTAGTTCACCTCGTAGCCGACCGCTTCGAAATACCGCCGCACCACGTCGAAAAAGATCGCCGGCCGCGCGTTGCCGATATGGATGTAGTCGTACACGGTCGGCCCGCACACGTACATGTTTACTTTGCCCGGCGTCAGCGGGACGAACACTTCCTTCTCCCGCGACATCGTGTTGTAGATTCGGATTTGGCATTCGGCCATCGCTATGCTTCTCCTCCGGTCGTGATCTTGAGCTTGCTGTTGTCAGCTCCGCTTTCCGGCCCGGCGTGACGATCCGGCGCGTCTCCGCCGGGCGATGCCGCCCCGGCGGCCGAATCCCGGCGCGCCGATCCGGGCTCCCGTCCGAACTCCGCATCCTGCTCCGCCCCCGCGGCCATCTCGCGCGCCGAACCCGCGATCGCCGCCTCTCCGGGCAGTTCCGTCCCGGATGCCGCCTGCTCCCGGCCGGCATCGGCCGCGAGCCCCCGGACCTCCGCCCCGGATGCCGGCTGCTCTCGCGCATCCGTCCCGGATGCCGGCTGCTCCCGCGCGTCCGTCCCGGACGGCGCCGCTTCCGGCTCCCGCCGGCCCGCCGCTTCCCGCTTCAGCGCTTCCAGCTCGCCGCGCAGCGCCTCGATCTCCTTCTGCATGCCGCGGAACATCTCCATGATCGGGTCCGGAATCTTCGTATGGTCGAGCCGGTCGACCCGCTGCCCGTTGCTCCGCACGACCCGGCCGGGAATGCCGACGACCGTGCTGTTCGGCGGCACCTCCCGCACGACGACCGAGTTCGCGCCGATGTTCGAGTTGTCGCCGACCTTGAACGAACCGAGCACCTTCGCGCCCGAGCCGATGACGACGTTGTTGCCGATCGTCGGGTGGCGCTTGCCCTTCTCCTTGCCCGTGCCGCCGAGCGTCACGCCCTGGTAGATGACCACGTCGTCGCCGATCTCGCACGTCTCGCCGATGACGACGCCCATCCCGTGGTCGATGAACAGCCGGTTGCCGATCTTCGCGCCGGGGTGGATCTCGATCCCGGTCATGAACCGGCTGAACTGCGAGATGATGCGCGCGAGCGTGTAGAACTTCCGCTTGTACAGCGCGTGCGCGATCCGGTGCATCCAGATGGCGTGCAGCCCGGAATAGGTGAACACGACCTCGAACCAGTTGCGCGCCGCGGGATCGTTGTCGAATACCGCCTGTATGTCCGACTTCAACTTGCGAAACATGTTTCCACCTCCTGAAAAACGACTTCGCCTGAACCGTCCGTTCGCGCCTTCCGCCTGCGCCCCGCTTCCTCCCGCACGAAAAAGCCTCTGCAGCCGAAGCTGCAGAGGCACGGTCACATGCGGTTCCACTCTGCTTGGGATCGACGCCCGGGCCGGTCCGTGTCCGGGGAAAGGGCGCAGGTCCCATCTCTTGCCGCGTGTAACGGCGCGACCCGCCGCCGCCTACTGCCGCCGGCGATCAGTGCCGCGGGTTCGGGGCGAAGCTCCCAGGCGCATTTTCGGTTCCGCGGAATGGACAACTTCCACCCGGCAGACCGTGGCGGCCGCATGGCCCGCCGCTCGCATGCCGGTTGTCCTCTCTGCGATTCCTGCCGGAACGTACTTCTCCTGTTCAACGCTTGTCGTCCAGATCGATTGTCCGCCGCTCCCGCCGCGCCCGTCGCGGCGCGCGCGGAAGTCCGTCTGACTTGTAGTATAGCGCGAGGCGCCCGATCTTGCAATCCGGCGGAGCCGGGCCGCGCCCGTCCCGCCGGACTCGACCCGCCCGCTCAACCGAGCCGCTTCAGCAGGCGATTCTCCGTCTTCTCCCGGCCGAGCAGCACGATCGTCTCGTTCAGGTCGGAGCCGTGCGTCTGGCCCGTCAGCGCCGCGCGGATCGGCATGAACAGCTGCTTGCCCTTGAAGCCGGTCGATTGCTGCACGCCCTTGATGAGCGCCTTGACGGCGTCGACCGTCCATTCGCCCTCCGCGGCGCGCACCGCGCCCAGGAACGCGCGCAGCACCGTCGGCGCGTGCTCCTCGCGCAGCACCTCGGCCGCCTCCGGCTCGTCCACGATCTCCTCGCGGAAGAACACCTCGGCCAGCGGCACAATGTCCGCCGCGCTGCGCAGCTTCTCCTGCACGAGCGCCACGAGCCGCTTCGTCCATTCGAGCTGCGCCGCGTCCGGCTCCGCCGGCAGGAAGCCCGCCGCCTGCAGATGCGGCACGCAGAGCGCCGCGATCCGGTCCGCGTCGGCCCGCTTGATGTACTCGTTGTTCATCCACGCGAGCTTCTGCGTGTCGAACACGGCCGGGCTCTTGCTGAGCCGATTCGGCGTGAAGATCTTCGTCAGCTCTTCCCGGCTGAACATCTCCTGCTCGCCCTCCGGCGACCAGCCGAGCAGCGCGATGAAGTTGAACAGCGCCTCGGGCAGATAGCCGAGACGGTCGTACTGCTCGATGAACTGGATGATCGACTCGTCGCGCTTGCTGAGCTTCTTCCGCTGCTCGTTCACGATCAGCGTCATGTGGCCGAACACCGGCGGCTCCCAGCCGAACGCCTCGTAGATCATGAGCTGGCGCGGCGTGTTCGAGATGTGGTCCTCGCCGCGCAGCACGTGGGTGATCGCCATCGCGTGGTCGTCGGCGACAACCGCGAAGTTGTAGGTCGGGATGCCGTCTTTTTTCACGATGACGAAATCGCCGAAGCCGTCGGATTCGAACGAAATCGCGCCCTTCACCATGTCGTCCCAGGCGTACGTCTTCCCTTCCGGCACCCGGAAGCGGATGCTCGCCTCGCGGCCTTCCGCCTCCAGCGCCGCGCGGTCTGCGTCGGACAGATGCCGGCACCTGCCGGAATAGCGCGGCGTCTCGCCGCGGGCGGCCTGTTCCTCGCGCTCCCGCTCCAGTTCTTCCTCCGTGCAGTAGCACTTGTAGGCGAGGCCGCGGTTCATCAGATCGTCCGTCAGCCCGCGATAGAAGTCGAGCCGCTCCGTCTGCCGGTACGGCCCGTACGGACCGCCGACATCCGGACCTTCGTCCCAGTCCACGCCGAGCCAGCGCAGATAGGTGAGCTGGTTCTCCTCGCCGCCCTCGACGTTCCGCTTCGTGTCGGTGTCCTCGATCCGGATGATGAATTTCCCGCCCGCGCTGCGCGCGAACAGATAGTTGAACAGCGCCGTCCGCGCGTTGCCGATGTGCAGATGTCCCGTCGGCGACGGCGCGTAACGGACGCGCACTCCGTTTGCCATGCCCGGCATCCCCTTTCCGCTGCGTTCTGTCATGTCGTCAAAAATTGCCCGCTTCTCCCGGCCGCTCCCGCTTCACCAGACAGACGACCGCCTGCGCCGCGATTCCCTCTTCCCGGCCCGTGAACCCGAGCCGCTCCGTCGTCGTCGCCTTCACGTTGACCTGCGAAAGCTCGTCCGCTTCCAGCACGCGCGCGATCGTCTCGACCATGCGCGGAATGTGCGGCGCCATTTTCGGCCGCTGGGCGATGATCGTCGCGTCGACGTTGCCGAGCCTGTAGCCGCGCTCCTTCGCGAGCGACCACACATGCTCCAGCAGCTTCGCGCTGTCGGCGTCCTTGTACGCCGGATCGGTGTCGGGAAAATGCTTCCCGATGTCCCCGAGCCCCAGCGCGCCGAGCACCGCGTCGGCGATCGCGTGCAGCAGCACGTCGGCGTCCGAATGGCCGAGCAGGCCGCGGTCGTGGGGGATCGTCACCCCGCCGACGATGAGCGGCCGCCCTTCCGCGAACGCGTGCACGTCAAAACCTTGTCCGATCCGGATCATGTTGCCCGCTCCTTCAGACCCGCCGCCCGCGGGCACATGAGCTCCCGCCCGCGCCGCGGCGGCTTCCGGCCGGCCGATCCCGAGCAGCCGTTCCGCCGCCACGAGATCTTCCGGCGTCGTGATTTTGATGTTCGAATATTCGCCTTCCGCCGTCGCGACCGGATGGCCGTACCGCTCGACGACGCCCGCGTCGTCGGTGGCGGCCAGCCCCTCGCGCTCCGCCCGCTCGTGGCAGGCGAGCAGCAGCTCCCGCCGGAACGCCTGCGGCGTCTGCGCCGCCCGCAGCGTGCGGCGGTCCGGCGTCGCCGCGATCCGTCCGGCTTCGTCCACGGCCTTGATCGTGTCCTTCACCGGCACGGCGAGCACCGCGGCGCCCGTTCTGACGGCCTCGGCCATGCATCGCCGGACGGCCTCCGCCGTCACGAGCGGCCGGACCGCGTCGTGCACGAGCACCCATTCGCCCGACGCCGCTTCGAGCCCGCGGCGTACCGACTGCTGCCGCTCCGCGCCGCCGGCGACGATCCGCCGCACCTTGCGCAGCCCGCGCTCCGCGCACAGCGCCTCGCAGCGCCCGATCTCGTCCGCGCCGGCCACCAGCACGACCTCGGCGATCTCCGGCATCGCCTCGAACAGCTCCAGCGCGTAAAGGATGATCGGCTTGCCGGCGAGCGTGAGATATTGCTTCGGCTCGTCCGTCCCCATGCGCGAGCCGCGACCCGCCGCGACGACAATCGCGCTCCACGCCGGAAGGGAAGCCGCCGATTCGTCGATCCGTTCCAACATGCGGCAGTCCCGCCTTCCCGCATCCAGCATATCTTCCCTATCATACAACAGCGCCGCCGGCGGTTCAACGCCGCAAGGGCGGCGCAATCGTTCGTCCATCCGCAGCCGGCGTCCGCGCCGGGACAAAAAAAGCGGGAACCGTCGCGCGCCCGGTCGGCCGCCCGTCAGTTCCCGCCTGCGAAAAGGGGAGCATGCACGAACACATTAATCGTTCAAACCCTGGTCAGCCGCCACAGGCGGCTCTGGAAGTCCCCGAATCCCGTCTCGGCGTGCAGCCCCTCCCACATGAGCTGGTCGCCGCCGCACACGGCGCCCGCGCCGTTCGCGTCCTCCCGCCCGTCGAGCGGCTCCAGCCGGTAATCGGCGTCCGGGTCCAAACCCTTCAGCCGCAGCCGCCGCAGCGGCTCGTTCGCCTCGGCCAGCACAAGCGCGTGCACCTTGCCGCTCTCGTCCGTCACCACGTCCCGGATCGTGTCCGTCATGTCCTTGACCCATTCTTCGTCCCGCAGGTCGGCCAGATAGTTGCCGTACCGGATGACCGCCCAGCCGTGCGTGTCCCACACGTCGGGCAGATCATTGGCCGCCATCTTGACCTTCAGGATGTTCTCGTACTCCGAGCCCGGAAACTGCAGATCCACCTCGACGTCCGGATTTTCCTGCATGAAGGCCCGCGCGATTTCCCCGTACACGTCCTGCACCGCCTTGTCGGCCGCGGTGCCGTATACCGTGATCCGCTTCTTGTTCCCGGAACCGCCGCTGTTCGACGACGCGTTGTCCGACGCTGACGCGGCCGACTCCGACGTTCCGGTGTTCCCCGGCGCCGCCGCGCCGCCATTGCCCGAACCTTCGCGCTTCGAGCAGCCGGCCAGGGCGAGCGAGATGGCGATGATCGCCGTCAGCAGGATGAAGACTGTCCTTCTCACTTGCGATTCCCCCTTCTGCCAAGCTTTACAAGTTCGTTCGGGTTCAGGCTAACACAAATGATAGCGCTTGCATATGACACGGTTTTTAGGTTGAAGCGCTCTTTTTTCGCAGGGGGACGCCGGACCCCGGCGGCAACATTCCTTCCCGGACACACGACAAGGCCGCCCGGGCATGTTCTGCGCCCGGACGGCCCTTCCATCGCCTATTGCGCCTTCTCGAGCAGCTTCGGCTTCGCGAAGATCATGCGCCCCGCCGAAGTCTGCAGCACGCTCGTGACGAGCACTTCCATTGTCGATCCGATGAAGTCGCGCCCGCCCTCGACGACGATCATCGTGCCGTCGTCGAGATACGCGACGCCCTGGCCGTGCTCCTTGCCGTCCTTGATGACCTGGACGACGATCTCCTCGCCCGGCAGCACGATCGGCTTCACGGCGTTCGCGAGATCGTTGATGTTCAGGACGGACACGCCCTGCAGCTCGCACACCTTGTTCAGATTGAAATCGTTCGTCACCACTTTGCCGCGCAGCGCCTTCGCGAGCTTCACCAGCTTGCTGTCCACCTCGCCGGCCTCGTCGAAGTCGTCCTCGTAGATCAGCACCTTCACGTCGAGTTCCTTCTGGATCTTGTTCAGGATGTCGAGGCCGCGCCGTCCCCGGTTCCGCTTGAGCAGATCGGAAGAATCGGCGATATGCTGCAATTCTTCCAGAACGAATTCGGGAATGACCAGAGTACCCTCGATGAATCCGGTCTTGCAGATATCCGCAATCCTTCCGTCGATGATGACGCTGGTATCCAGAATCTTGTGCTCCTCGCGCCGCGGCTCGTCCTCCTCCTGCGCCGGCGCGCGCCTCGGTTCAAGCAGCATCCGGAAGAACTCGCCGAGCTCCTCCTTCTTGCTCAGCCCGATGCGCATCCCCATATAACCGAAAAATAACGTCATCACCGCAGGCAGCACAACTCCCGCGCCCGGCAATCCCGCCGCCGCCGGATAGAGCAGCGCCGACAGCGCCAGTCCGGCCGTGAGCCCCAATCCGCCCGACGCCAGATCGATCGACGGGATGGAAGCCGCCCGCTCCGCTCCCCGCTGCATCCATCGCGCCGCGGGTCCGGCCAGCATCGTCGCGGTCGCGAGGCCGACCAGCGCGCCGAAGGCGACATTGGTGTAGTAGCCGCCCGACCGGAACAGCTCGCCGTGGCCGCTCCAGATCGCGGCGCCCCGGGTCCAGGCGTAGACCGAATCGCCGGCCATGCCTCCGAGGATCAGCCCCAGCGCCTGGATCGTGCGTTTGACCGCCATGGTCTTCACCTCCGTTACAAGTATGCGCCGATCTTGGGCGGCCTAACCGCGGGAGGCGCAATTTCACCGGCGACGCCCCGCGCCGGGCAGGACGCGCCCGCGGACGCGGTCGTATTTTTGGGCAAATCTTCTTTTGGAAATCCGGCCCTGATGTTCTATAATGGAAATCGGTAAGCAACATTCTCGAAATGGGGTGGAAGGATGACGCTGGAGGATTTTCAGCGGCAGGTATCCGAGCTGCTGCTTCGCCATCGCAGTCTGTTGGATGTATTGTCCAAGCACGGACAATCGAGCGCTTCCGTCAACCGCGCCGTCACGAAGGCCGTCACGGAATGCGGATGCATTGAGCTGCACGCCCGCAAACAGGATTTCCGCAGCGAGCTCGGTATCGAAGAGCTGAAGCTGAAGCTCGACCATCACATCTCGGGAACGTTGTGCGAGAACTGCCGGGACGTGCTGAAGAACGAGCTCGGCCGGCAGATGTTCTACATGAGCGCGCTCGCCAATCTGCTCGACATCAAGCTGGACGACGTGCTCGAACGGGAATCGAAGAAATGCGCCACGCTGGGCATTTTCAACATGACGTAGACGGCGCCCGGCGGCACCGACCCGATGCGACAACGAAACGAGCCCGGAGGCTGCGGCGGCAGTCCCCGGGCTCGTCAAGCTTGGCGTCGGATGAAACCATGCGTTCGTCCATATTCGCGCGTCTTCCGGCCTTCCCGCGCGCTCCCGCTTCAGGCGGTGTGCTCGGATTTGGCCGACTCCTCCGCATTGGAGGCGCGTGCCCGCTTCTTCTTGGCGATGCGACGGTCAACGTTTTTTTTTAGTCCGTAGAGGGCGTAAAGCACAAGCGGAATGAAGACGATCTTCGGCAGATGGTCGGGAAACATGATCCCGAGCGCCACCGTGAACGCCACGATCAGCGGCACGACCCATATGGCCTGGCGCGGAATGCCGACCTTCTTGAAATTCGGATACTTGATGTTGCTGACCATCAGGAACGACAGCGCCAGCGTGGTGAACATCAGCACGATGGCCGGAATGTCCTCGTAGAACAGCGCCAGCGTCGCGACGACGACGCCCGCCGCGGGAATCGGCAGCCCGACGAAGTAGCCCGGATTGCCGGAAGCGGCATTGAACCTCGCCAGCCGAAGCGCGCCGCAGATCGGAAAGATTGCCGTGACGATCCACGCCGCGGCCGGATTCACGTCCTGGAACGCGGCGACATACATGATGAAGGCCGGAGCGACGCCGAAAGATATGACATCGGACAGCGAGTCCAGTTCCTTGCCGAAATCGGATTGCGCGTCCAGCGCCCGGGCGATCCGGCCGTCCACGCCGTCGAGGAGCATGGCGAAGATGACCATCAGGGCCGCGAGTCCCGGGTTCCCGTGGAACACGAGCATGATCGCGGCAATTCCGAGGAACAGGTTGCCAATCGTGATCAGACTCGGTATGGACTTCGTGAACATCTGCTCCACCTCATCTCTCTTGTGCCCCAGGAAAAACGACCGGCTCCGTCCGTCCCGACGGGCGCATCCGTTTTTCTTCGTCAGACCAGCCGTCCGCAGGCGGTCAGCCCGCAAACGCTTGTCTTTCAGGCAAAACGGCCGGCGTCTTTCTCCCTGGCGGCGCATCCGTCCGAAGCGCGCATTCCGATCGGGCGGACGCGTCCGTTTTGCGGAGTGAGACAAAACCCGCCCGCGGAAAACCGCGGCGCCTTGTCTCCGATTATGTCGGGGAGCGGGATTCACCCTATTCTAATGAAATTCAGATCTGCCTGTCAATAAACACTTGCTCCTGCAGGCGCCGCAATCCTTCGCGGATGGCCCGCGCCCGCGTCTCGCCCACGCCGTCCACCTCGTCCAGCTCCTCGATCGACGCCGCGAGGATCTTCGGCAGACTGCCGAACCGCTGGACGAGATTGTTGCGGATGACGGCCGGCAGGCGCGGAATCTTGCTCAGCAGCCGGAAGCCGCGCGGCCGGACCGGCTCCTCGCCTCCGGCCTGCGTGAGCGGATAGCCGAGCAGGCGGACGATGACGGCCGGATCCGGCAGCTCCTCGACGGACAGCCGGCCGAGCGCCGCTTCCGTCTCGCGGATCTTGTCGGCCTCGGCCGATTTCGCGTAATCGCTGAGCAGCAGACGGTATTCCTGCTCGATGCCTCCGACCAGCTCCTCCAGCTGCATGCGGACGAGCCGGCCTTCCGTGCCGAGCTCGTGGATGTATCGCCGTATCTCGGACTTCACGCGCAGCACCCGCTCGATGCGCTGGATGACCGACGCCACCTCCGCGAGCGTGACGATCTCCTCGAATTCGGATGCCGACAGGTTCGTGAAGTCCTGGCGCAGCACGGCCACATAATGCTCCAGCGTCTGGAGCGCCTGGTTCGCCTTCGTCAGAATGACCCCGATATCCTTCAGCGCGTAGCGCAGATCGCCCTGGTACAGCGTGATGACGCCGCGCCGCTGCGAGATCGAGACGACGAGCCGGCCGGTCTGCTTCGCCACCCGTTCCGCCGTCCGGTGGCGGATGCCGGTCTCGTTCGACGGAATCGAGCTGTCCGGAACGAGCTGCGCGTTCGCGTACAGGATGCGGTCCAGTTCGCCGCTCAGAATGATCGCGCCGTCCATCTTCGCCAGCTCGTACAGATGATTCGGCGTGAACGGGCAGTTGATCGCGAAGCCGCCGTCGACGATCGCCGCCACATCCGGCCCGTAGCCGACGACGATCAGCGCGCCCGTCTTGGCCCTCAGCACGTTCTCGAGCCCCTCGCGGAACGGCGTTCCCGGGGCGACGAGCCGCAGCAGCCGGTTCATCACATCCTGCGGGTTCGAAGCTTTCATATGCCAGCACTGCCTCCTGTCCGGGGCGTCCGGGGCGCGGCCTCCTGTCCGGCCTCTTACCCGAGCGCGGCTCTGAGCGCCTCCTCCACCGATCCGACGCCGACGATCTCGATGCCCGCCGGAGGCTGCCAGCCCTTCAGGCTGCGCTCCGGCATGATGACCCGCCTGAACCCGAGCTTGGCCGCTTCCTTCACCCGCTGCTCGGCGCGGGAGACGGCGCGCACCTCGCCGGTCAGCCCGACCTCGCCGAAGAAGACGTCGTAGGGCCGGGTCGGGACGTCGCGGAAGCTGGAGGCCAGGCTGACGGCGGCCGCCAGATCGACCGCCGGCTCATCCAGCCGCACGCCTCCGGCGACGTTCAGGTACGCGTCCTGGTTCTGGAGGAACAGGCCGATCCGCTTCTCGAGCACCGCGATGATCAGCGCCATCCGCTGATGGTCGATGCCGGCCGACATGCGCCGCGGCGACGGGAACATCGTCGGCGCGACGAGCGCCTGCAGCTCGACGAGCACGGGGCGCGTCCCCTCCATGCTCGCGGCGACCGCCGAGCCGGCGACGCCGAGCGGACGCTCGGACAGGAACAGCTCCGACGGATTTGCCACCTCGCGCAGGCCGGCCTCCGACATCTCGAAAATGCCGATCTCGTTCGTCGAGCCGAACCGGTTCTTGACCGCGCGGAGCAGCCGGTACGAATGATGCCGCTCGCCCTCGAAATACAGCACGCAGTCCACCATGTGCTCGAGCAGCCGCGGACCGGCGATCGCGCCCTCCTTCGTAACATGCCCGACCAGCACGGTCGCAATCCCCCGGACCTTCGCCGCGCGCATGAACCAGGCGGTGCATTCCCTGACCTGCGCGACGCTGCCGGGCGCGGAAGGCACGGACGGTTCGTACACCGTCTGGATCGAGTCGATGACGAGGAAATCCGGGCGCACCTCGTCGATCGCCTCGCCGATCGCCTCGACGTTCGTCTCGCACAGGACGAACAGCCGCTCGTGCAGCGCGCCGAGCCGGTCGGCCCGCATCTTCGTCTGCCGGACCGACTCCTCGCCCGACACGTAGAGCACCGTCCGTCCGGCCGCCGCCAGCTCGTGCGAAGCCTGCAGCAGCAGCGTCGACTTGCCGATGCCGGGATCGCCGCCGACGAGAATGAGCGACCCGGGCACGACGCCGCCGCCGAGCACGCGGTTCAGCTCCCGCATGCGCGTCTCGATGCGCGGCTCGGTCCCGCTCTCTATGTGTATGATCGCCTTCGGCTTTTCTTGCGCCTGGAGGGAGCGGGCTGCCGATTGCGCCCGGTGCGCGGTCTCCCGCTCCTCGACCATCGAATTCCATTCGCCGCAGCCGGGGCATCGGCCCATCCACTTCGGCGATTCCGTGCCGCAGTGCGTGCAGACGAACTTCGTCCTGATCTTCGCCATCCGTTCAAAACTCCGTTTCCGCCGTCGATTTCGTCAACCCCAGTTTACCATGCCGGCCGCCCGTTTGGAAGGGAAAAATCGAACACCTGTTCCCATTGATCCCGCCTGTCCGCCGTACGCTGCCGCCTTGCCGCCGCTTTTTCGCAAATACACGAACGCCTCCCGCCGCAATCCCGCCGGTCCGTCCCGCGCCTCCGCCTTACAGCCACTCCCGCAAAAACGCGAGCGCCTCCCGCCGCATCTCTTCCGTCTCCTCATGGCCGACGGAGTACCGCAGCTGCTTCCACCGATCCTCCGCGCCGAGCGCCCGGTAGATCTCCCGCATGTCCCGGTCGATCGAGTCAAGCCCCTTCACCGGCGTCAGCCGGTCATGTTCGCCGGCCAGGCTGAGATGCGGGCGCGGGGCGATCAGCGCGCTCACGTCCGCGGCCCGGAAATGCCCGAGCAGCCCGGGCACGTAATAGTAGTAGCTGTGTCCGTCGTAGCCGCCCGTCTCGAGCAGCGCGTCGTACTCGGCGAGCGAGCAGATGTCGACGGTGACCCGGATGCGCGGATCGAGCGCCGCCAGCCACCACGCCATCGTGCCGCCCATCGACATGCCGAGCGTGGCGATCCGGTCCGGATCGACATCCGGCCGGGACACCGCGTAGTCGATCGCCCGAATGCTGTCGAACACCATCATCCCCCACATCACGCGGCCGCGCCAGAGCATTTCCTTGAAAATCTGCCCCTCCGTCCGCGCGCTCCGCTCGCCGAACGCCCAATGGTCGATGCAGAGCACCGCGCACCCTTCCGCCGTCAGCGCCTTTCCGTAGGACGGCCGCGATAGATAGGGAGCGGCGCACAGCACTTCCTCCTTGCCGACATCGTAGAACCCGCCGTGCGAATGGTTGTAGACGACGAGCGGCAGCCTCCCCTTCGCGCCGGCCGGCTTCAGGAAGTACGCCGGCACCGGCTCGATCCCGTTCAGGTTCAGCGCCAGCTTCTCGATCCGGACGCCGCCGGAGACGGTCGCGGAGACCGTCCGGGCTCCCGGAACGCCCAGCCGGTCGGGAAGCTTGCCGAGCAGACCGTACAGCACCTCGCGCCGCGCTTGCCTTCGGATCGGATCCATGTATAGGTTGATCATCCGCCACGCACCCGCCTTTGACTCCGTTTTCCACAAGTTTATCAAAACGCAATTAATGGTTGAAACTTTCGTCCCGTTCCTTCAGTATGAATACTGTAGTTGGAAATCCATTCTTGTTATGACCAAAAGGAGGTTATGGACGATGAGCATCCTCGCACGCTTCAAGGACATCATGGCCGCGAACTTCAACGCACTGCTGGATAAAGTGGAAGATCCGGAGAAAATGATCGACCAGTATCTCCGCAACCTGAACAGCGACCTCGGGAAGGTGAAGTCCGAGACGGCCGCGATCATCGCGGAAGAGCGCCGCGCGAAGCGCGAATACGACGCCAATCAGGAGGAGATCGCGAAGCTCGAACAGTACGCGATCAAGGCGCTCGAAGCCGGCAACGAGGCGGACGCGCGCAAGTTCCTCGAACGGAAGGCGGCCGCCGCGGCCAACGCCGAATCGCTGCACAAGGCATGGCAAATCGCCGCGGCCAACGCCGAGCGGATGCGGCAGCTCCATGACAAGCTGGTGAGCGACATCAGCGAGCTCGAGAAGCGCCGCTCGATGCTGAAGGCGAAATGGTCGGTCGCGAAGACGCAGCAGCGGATCAACCAGATCACGTCCTCGGTGACGGATTCCGGACGGTCGCTCGCCGCGTTCGAACGGATGGAGGACAAGATTAATCGCGAACTGGACAAGGCCGAAGCGCTCGCCGACCTGAACGCGGGCGCCGCGGACGACATCGAAGAGCTCAAAGCGAAATACGACACGCCTTCCGGGGCGTCGATCGACGATGAACTGGCCGCTCTGAAAGCGCGCATTCAGGGCAAGGAACAAGCTTGACCAGGAAGCTGCGGCCCGACGTGTGGCCGCGGCTTTTTCTATAGGAAAGGGTGTCGCGCATGGTCCTGCATCACAAATGTCCCAACTGCGGCAGCGACATGGTCTACGACGCCGACGCCGGCAAGCTGGCTTGTCCCTCCTGCCGCGCTGAGTTCGACGTCGACGAGATGGCCGGGCGGCTCGCGCCGGAGACGGAACCGGAAACGCCGGAGGCGGGCGAGACCGTCACCTATCACTGCGACAACTGCGGCGCCGACCTGATGGCGCTGCCCGAGACGGCCGCGACGACCTGCAGCTTCTGCGGCGCGGGCGTCGTCCTCACGGACCGGGTGACGGGCAGCCAATCGCCCCATTATGTCATCCCGTTCACGATCAGCCGGGAAGAAGCGATCAAGGCGTTCAAGAAATGGTGTCGGAACGGGCTCCTCACGCCGCGCGGGTTCATGACCGCCGACCGGATCAACAGCATCACGGGCATCTATGTGCCGTTCTGGCTGTACGATCTGAACAGCCGCGTCAGGGTGAGCGCGAACGCCACGAAGGTCCGCACCTACCGGCGCGGCGATTACCTGTACACCGAGACCAGCCATTTCAGCCTTTACCGCGAGCTGGATCTGTTCTATGAGAAGGTGCCCGTGGACGCTTCCGTGAAAATGGACGACGCGTTCATGGACCGCCTCGAACCTTACCGGTACGACGGGCTGAAGGCGTTCAAGACCCCCTATCTGGCGGGCTTCCTGGCGGAGAAATACCAGTTCACGGACGACGAGTTGCTGGAACGCGCCAAGAACAAAATCCGCGGTTTCATCGAATCGGAAATCCGATCGAGCCTGTCCGGTTACACCACCGTCACCCGCATGTCGGAGGACATCGACACGCGGAACGAGAAAAGCCATTATGTGCTGTTGCCCGTCTGGCTCGTCGTCTACGACTACAACAATTTCAAGCACAACTTCGTCATGAACGGCCAGACCGGCAAGATCGTCGGCAAGCCGCCGCTCTCCCGGGCCAAAATCGCCGCCTGGTTCGGCGGAGTGGCCGCCGTCACGCTGCTCGTGATGAAGACGGTGTCCTGGGCGATGGGGGGCGGTTTTCTGTGAACGCAATACGGAAAGGATTGGCGGCCCTGAGCCTGCCGCTCGTCGCCCTGGGAACCCTGTTGATGTTCGCGCTCCCGGCCGCGGCGGAACAGCCGATCAACAAGCCGCTCGTGTACGATCATGCGGACCTGCTCACCGACGAAGAGGAGAACGGGCTGCGCACCCTGGCCGCCGAGCTGGGCGCGAAGCGCGAGACCGATTTCCTGATCATCACGCTGGACGGCACCGGAGGCCTCGACATCGAAGATTACGTGGCCCGGTTCTACGACGACGTAGCGCCCGGCTACGACGGGCCCCACGGCAACGCGGCGATTCTGGCCATCGACCTGAGGGAGCGGGACGTGTTCCTGGCCGGATTCGGCAAGGCCGAGACGTATCTCGATTCCGGCCGGCTGGACAAAATCCGCGTCAAGATCACGCCCCTCCTGTCGGCAGGCGATTTCCACGAAGCGTTCGAAAAGTATATCCGGCTGGCCCATGACTACATGGGCTACCGTCCGGGGGTCAATCCGGACAACATCCTGTTCAAGAACTGGTTTCAGGTGGCCGTCGCGCTTGTCGTCGGCGCCGTGACGGTCGGCGTCATGGCGGCGAACGCCGGCGGCCGGGTGACGGTGAACGAACGCACCTATCTGAACGAGAAGCGCTCGGGCGTCGTCACGAAGCGCGACCAATTCATCAACAAGACCATCACGAAGACGAAGATCGAGAAGCCTTCTTCCGGCGGCGGAAGCTTCGGCGGGGGCGGAGGCGGCGTCACGCCGGGCGGACGTTCCTTCAGCAGCAGCAGGGGCAAGTTTTGACACTCGAGGCGAGGTGAGCGAGACATGTTTTTCCGCAAGCAGTTCGCGAATGTGGTGGAGTGGCAGGAATTCCGCGACGACATGATTTTCTACAAGTGGAAGAACGACGAGATCAAGAAGGGAAGCCGGCTCATCATCCGCCCCGGACAGGACGCGATCTTCCTGAAGAACGGGAAGATCGAGGGGATCTTCCGTGACGAAGGCGATTACGACATTGAATCGCAGATCATCCCGTTCCTGTCCACGCTCAAGGGGTTCAAGTTCGGCTTCAACAGCGGCATGCGGGTCGAAGTGCTGTTCGTGAGCACGAAGGAATTCGTCGTGAAGTGGGGAACGCCGAACGTCATCAACATCCCGGCGCAAGGGTTCCCCGGCGGCATGCCCGTCCGCGCCAACGGCACGTTCACCTTCAAGGTGAGCGACTACGTGACGTTGATCGACCAGATCGCCGGCGTGCGCGACCAGTACCTGGTCGAGGACGTGCGCATCCGGATCAGCGCGGTGCTCGATCAGCTGCTGATGAAATGGATCACGCGCGAAGGCCGGGACATGTTCAACCTGCAGGCCAACGCGGCCGAGATCGGCCGGGGCATCCGGGAAGACCTGGACATGGAGATGATGAAGAGCGGCATCACGATCACCGGCTTCACCGTGATGAGCTTCAACTACCCGAAGGAAGTCCAGGACATGATCAACAAGGTGGCCTCCCAGGGCATGGTGGGCGACATCGGCCGTTTCCAGCAGCTCGCGATGACCGAGGGGATGGCGTCCGGCAAGATGGCGGGCGGCGGCGTCGCGGCGGACATGGCGGGCATGATGATGGGCATGCAGATCGCCGGGAAGATGCTGGAGCAGATGAACCAGGCGGCGCAACCGCAGCCGGCCCAGCCGCAGCCTGCCGTGCAGCCCCCGCAATCCGGCGGCGCCGCGAAGCCGAATTTCTGCCCGAACTGCGGCACGAAGACGGGCGGGGGCAACTTCTGCTCGAACTGCGGCCACAAGCTGGTGTGATTCGCGAAAATTCCACGGCTGTTCCGACAGATGTCGGGACGGCCTTTTTCGTCCGGACGCATGCCAGATGCCTTGCCGGAATAACCCGCGGTAATGGTGGACACCGCAGGTTCCGGCAAGCGGAAGTCGCTTGCGAATTAGCGAAGTTTTTTCTTCTATTCCCCGCTTTTCGTCCAAAACCCGCGAAATAGAGGAAATCATTTCGCCTGTTTCATTGGATGTCTGGAAATCGGGGCCATTCCGAAAGGATAGAGGAAAATTTTTCTTTTATTTCTGCATGGAGCATGATGTTCGACAAAATAAGCGAAGCAGCTTCGGTTATTGCTCGCAGCCGAAGCGGAAGGAGTATCCGGCCCAAGACGGCAGTCGAATCCTCCCGGACCGGCTGACTGACCGGACCGGATCGGCAGGGCGCTCCTCCCGGACCGGCTGACCGGCGCATATCTTCGCGCATCGGCCAAGCGAATAACGGCCGTTCGGGATCTCAACAATCCCGAACGGCCGTTCACCTTGGCGCGACTTACGTCGACGGCGCTTCTTCCGGAGCGATCGTGCCCGTCGGAATGACGACCAGTTCGCCGTCTTTCTCGTCGATCGTCAGCTTGTCGCCCTTCTTGATCTTGCCGAGCAGCAAATCCTCGGACAGCCGGTCCTCGATGTGCTTCTGGATCGCGCGGCGCAGCGGACGCGCGCCGTACTGCGGATCGAAGCCTTCCTTGGCGAGGAACGCCTTCGCCGCGTCCGTCAGCTCGAAGTCGACCTCCTGCTCGCGCAGCCGCTTGCGCAGCTCCTCCGACATGAGCGTGACGATCTGGTTGATGTGCTCCTGCTCGAGCGAGTGGAACACGATCGTCTCGTCGATCCGGTTCAGGAACTCCGGCCGGAACGCCTTCTTCAGCTCGGCGAGCACCTTCTCCTTCATCTGGTTGAACTCGCGGCCCGAATCCTGCGTCGCCGTGAAGCCGAGCGTCGAGTTGCGCTTGATCTGGTCGGCGCCGACGTTCGACGTCATGATGATCAGCGTGTTGCGGAAATCGACCACGCGGCCCTTCGAGTCGGTCAGGCGGCCGTCCTCCAGCACCTGCAGCAGGATGTTGAACACTTCCGGATGCGCCTTCTCGATCTCGTCGAGCAGCACGACCGAATACGGCTTGCGGCGCACCTTCTCGGTAAGCTGGCCGCCCTCCTCGTAGCCGACGTAGCCCGGAGGCGCGCCGACGAGGCGCGACGTCGAATGCTTCTCCATGTACTCGGACATGTCGATGCGGATGACCGCGTTCTCGTCGCCGAACATCGCTTCGGCCAGCGCCCGGGCGAGCTCCGTCTTGCCGACGCCGGTCGGTCCGAGGAAGATGAACGAGCCCATCGGCCGCTTCGGGTCCTTCAGCCCGGCGCGGGCGCGGCGGATCGCGCGGGCGACCGCCTTGACCGCCTCATCCTGTCCGATGACGCGGCTGTGGAGAATCTCCTCCATCTTCAGCAGCCGCTCGGTCTCTTCTTCCTTCAGCTTGCTGACCGGAATGCCGGTCCAGCTCGCGACGACCTGCGCGATGTCCTCCGGCGTCACCTCGGAATCGGTGCGGCCCTGCTTCTCCTTCCACAGGTTCTTCGTCATCTCGAGCTCTTCGCGGATCTTCTGCTCCGTGTCGCGCAGCGCGGCCGCCTTCTCGAATTCCTGGCTCTGCACCGCCGCGTCCTTCTCCTTGCGGATCTCCTCGAGCCGCGCCTCGAGCTGCTTGAGGTTCGGCGGCACCGTGTACGACTGGAGCCGGACCTTCGAGCCCGCCTCGTCGATCAGGTCGATCGCCTTGTCCGGCAGGAATCGGTCGGTGATGTACCGGTCGGACAGCTTGACGGCCGCCTCGATCGCCTCGTCCGTGATCTTCACCCGGTGGTGCGCTTCATAGCGGTCGCGCAGCCCGTGCAGGATCTGGATCGCTTCTTCCGGCGTCGGCTGCTCGACCATGATCGGCTGGAACCGCCGCTCGAGGGCGGCGTCCTTCTCGATGTATTTCCGGTATTCGTCGAGCGTCGTCGCGCCGATGCATTGCAGCTCGCCGCGCGCCAGCGCGGGCTTCAGGATGTTCGACGCGTCGATCGCGCCCTCGGCGCCGCCGGCGCCGATCAGCGTGTGCAGCTCGTCGATGAACAGGATGATGTTGCCGGCCTGGCGGATCTCATCCATGATCTTCTTCAGCCGGTCTTCGAATTCGCCGCGGTACTTCGTGCCGGCGACGACCGAGCCCATGTCGAGCGTCATGACCCGCTTGTCGCGCAGCGTCTCCGGAATCTCGTTCGCGACGATGCGCTGCGCCAGCCCTTCGGCGATCGCCGTCTTGCCGACGCCCGGCTCGCCGATCAGCACCGGGTTGTTCTTCGTCCGGCGGCTGAGCACCTGGATGACCCGCTCGATCTCCTTGCTCCGGCCGATGACCGGGTCGAGGTTGCCGTCGCGGGCGGCCGCCGTCAGGTCGCGGGCGAGGCCGTCCAGCGTCGGCGTGTTCACGTTCGCCTGGGTGCCGTGGCTGCTCGAGATCGCCTCGCTGCTGCCGAGCAGCTGCAGCACCTGCTGGCGCGCCTTGTTCAGGCTGATGCCCAGGTTGTTCAGGACGCGCGCCGCGACGCCTTCGCCTTCGCGGATCAGGCCGAGCAGGATGTGCTCCGTCCCGACGTACGTATGGCCGAGCTTGCGGGCTTCGTCCATCGACAGTTCGATGACCTTCTTCGCGCGCGGCGTGTAGGCGATGCTGGCGGGCTGCTCCTGGCCGCGGCCGATGAGCGACTCCACCTCGTCCTGGATCTTCTCGAGGCCGAGGCCGAGCGCCGTCAGCGCCTTCGCCGCGATGCCTTCGCCTTCGCGGATGAGCCCCAGCAGGATATGTTCCGTGCCGATGTTGTTGTGGCCGAGACGCACCGCTTCTTCCTGCGCAAGCGCGAGCACTTTCTGCGCGCGCTCCGTAAACCTTCCGAACATCATGCTCATGCACCTCCATGCCTGAATTTTCTGAAGTGCTCCCGAATCATCTCCGCGCGGCGGACGTCGCGCTGCTCCGGACTCATCGTCTCGTTGTACGTCTGCTGCAGGAACGCGGGTTGCGTTTTCACGAGCAGCTCGTTCATCACCGCCGGCGGCACGTCCGGAATGAGCCCGAGGTCGACGCCGAGCCGCACATCGGACAGCCGCTGCGCCGCCTCCTTCGAATCGATGACGGCCGCGTGGCTCAGGATGCCCAACGACCGGCACACGCGGTCCTGAAGCCGCACGCGGGATTCGGCGAGCAGGCGGTTGCGCGCCGCCTTCTCGTGCTCGAGAATTTGCCGGGCGACGTTGTGGAGATGGTCGAGGATCTCCTCCTCCGACTGCCCGAGCGTAATCTGGTTCGAGATCTGGAACAGGTTGCCGAGCGCTTCGCTGCCCTCGCCGTAGATGCCGCGCACCGCCAGGCCGACCTGCGTCACGGCCGGCAGGATGCGGCCTATCTGCTGCGTCAGGACGAGCGCGGGCAGGTGCATCATGACGGACGCGCGTATGCCCGTGCCGACGTTCGTCGGGCAGCTCGTGAGATAGCCGCGCGTCTCGTCGAACGCGTAATTGACCGCTTCCTCGAACTTGTCGTCGATCCGGCTTGCCCGGGCCCATGCCTCCTTCACCTGGAAGCCCGGGTACAGGCACTGGATGCGCAGGTGATCTTCCTCGTTCACCATGATGCTGACCGATTCGGTGCGGTCGAGGATGAGCGCCCCGCAGCGCGACTCGTTCGCCAGCGCCGGGCTGATCAGATGTTTCTCGACCAGCACCTGCTTCTCCAGCTCGCTGAGATCACTCAATATAAAAATATCAAACTTTCCGACTTCATCCAACTTGCCCGCCCGGACCGCGCCGGTCAGCTTCTCCATCACTTCCCGCGCCTGCTGGTTCGTCGCCAGCATCGGGAACGGATGCCCGCTCAGGTTGCGCGCGATCCGGACACGGCTGCTGATGACGATGTCGGAATCCGGTCCGCCGTGCCGCATCCACTCGCTGAGCGCCTCACGCACGAAACGACGTTTTTCCATCCGGGTTCCCTCCTTCATTCCCCCGAATCCGTCAACACCAATCCGTTCTCAGCCTTCCGCCAGTCTGCGCTCGAGTTCGCGTATCCGGTCGCGGATGCGCGCCGCGCTCTCGAAATCTTCCCGCGCGATGCGGTCCTGCAGTTCCCGCTTCAGCCGATCGATCTCCCGCTTCGAACGGATCTGGCTTCCGGCGCGCAGCGGCACCTTGCCGACGTGGACCGTGTTGCCGTGCACCCGCTTGAGCAGTCCGTCGAGCTTGCCGGAGAAGTACCGGTAGCAGTCGCTGCAGCCGAAGCGTCCGACCTTGCTGAACTGGCTGTAGGTCAGCCCGCACGTCTCGCAACGGAGCGGGTGCGCGGCGGTTCCGGCTCCGCCGCCGGGCGGTTCGAAGTCAAGCAGGCCGGACAGCAGGCTGTGGATCGAGAATCCGTTCGCCGTGCCCGGGATCATCTCCCCGCGCTCGCGCGCGCACGCCTCGCAGAAGTGGAATTCCGACTTCTCGCCGTTCACGATCTTCGTGAAATGCAGCGTCGCCGGACGTTTCCCGCAATCCTGACACAACATGGTGGGCGACCTCCTTCCGAAAAACTTTCCGCCTAGAAGCATCATTGACTTTCCGCAAGCAGCGCAACCAGCATCGCCTTCAGCAGCCTCGCGCGAATCTCGTCCCGGAGCGGCAGATTGACCGCGATCGCCTCGCGGGAGATTGCCGCCTTCAGGAGCTGCGCCTCGCGTCCGGTCAGCAGCTTCGCCTCCGCGAGCCGGTAGATCAGCCCTTCGGCCGCGGACTGGTCGATGCGGCTCCCGATCGTGCGCAGCACGTGTTCGTGGATCGGCTGGTGAGCGGGCAGCTCCAGCTTCCGGATGCGGATGTAGCCGCCGCCGCCCCGCTTGCTTTCGACCAGGTAACCCCGCTCCAGCGTGAAGCGCGTGGCGATCACGTAATTGATCTGCGACGGCACGCACGAAAACTTGTCCGCCAGCTCGTTCCGCTGGATCTCGACGGTCCCTTCCGCGCTTTCCCGGATCATCTGTTTCAGATATTGCTCGATGAGATCGGAAATGTTGCGCATGGTCATACCCTCCAGTCGATGGCCGGCCGGATGGACACCATCCTGCGCATTACTGACTTTGACTTTCTTTGACCTTAACTTTATTATACCTGATTTTTCATCCCCGTCAAGCGTCCGGATTTCAAAAATTTTATGTACGAACCGGCCGGAACCGCGCCGGCCGATTCGACTATTCGCGGGCATCCCGGAGCACGATGCGCAGATCGCGGGCGATCTCGTCCGCCCTGGCCGACAGCCGGCCGGAGGACAGGGTCCGGTTCAACCGGGCGAGCGCCGCGCGCGCGACCGGGCTCGTCACCCTGAGCACGCGGCCGCCCTCTCCGGCTTCCCCGGCGGCTTCCGCCGGGCCCGCTTTACCGTCCGTGATCCGGATGCCGCCGAGCCGCAGCACGACGGCGCCGCCCGCTTCCCGCGCCGGGACCGGCGCTCCCTTCGGGTCGGACGTTCCCGCGCCGTCCGGGGTGATGCCGTCGTATCCGTTGCCGATGCGGCGGCCTTCCCCGAGCTCCTGCTTCCGGCCGGTGAACACGCCGGTCCCGAACCATCCGGCGCCGCCGCCGTCCCGGCTGCCGTTCGCCTCGTCCTCGCTGCCGAACATGCCGCTTCGGCCGCCCTTCCCGTTCTCCCGGGCCGCCGAGCCGTCCTTCGATTCCCCGGCCCGGTTGGCATCCGCGCCGCTCCCCCGCGGCCGGACGGGCTCATCCCGCTCGAACAGCCGGGCGCCGTTCGATCCGTATCCGGTGCCGAACGCGCCGGTCCGATCGTCGCCGTCTTTGCCGCCGAAGCCCGAGCAGCCCGACAGCGCGAGCGCCGACAGCAGCATCGCGCAGACCAATCCCATTCCGATTCGCCTCACGCGCCGAACCTCCTTCTTGATCTCCGGCTCCGTCACAGCATCGCGCAGAACTGCTTCATGTCCTCGATGAGCTCCTTCGGCAGTTCCTTGTCCTGCTCGAACCCCTCGGCCAGCGTGTGCGCGACGAACTCGGCGCTCACGCCGTAATGCTTCAGAATGACGTTCAGCTTGTCGAGATGCTCGTGATTCTCGACATAGTCGTTCAGCCGGCTCACGATTCGCACCCCCTTGTCCCGTGAAACATCCGCCGCTTACCGCCCGCCTTTTTACCCCGGAAGCTCCAGCTTCTGACCGAGAATGTAGCGGTGGTACAGCCACTCCGCCCAGGCGACCAGCGCCGAGATGATCAGAATCTCGCCGAAGCTCAGGTTCCATGCGAACAGATACGCGACGATCCCGAGATAGACGGCGGCCAGCGCGAAGTCGGCGATCGTCGCCACCGTGTTGTTCGTGTTCGGCAGCAGGAACAGGTCTCCGGCCAGATACGCGATGACCGACAGGACCGAGGCGGCCAGCAGCGCGGCCAAATAGGTCGTGTCCGCGTACCAGGCCGTCAGCAGCGTGACGATGATGCCGTTCAGCACCCATTTGAAAAGAAACTTCACGGCCTTCACCCCTCCTTCGCGGGCCAATGCTGCACGGCTAGTGTGCCGCAGCGACCGGGTTCTCAAACGGCGGAATATTCCGGCATCCGTGGGAGCGGCGGCAAGACCCGCGCGGCCCGCCCGGAATGAACCGCCCCGCCGCCGGGAATGCTGACACAGTCGGCGCCTTGATTCGCGCCGCCAGCGGGACATGATCCGCATCAGGCTCAGGTGAAGGAGGCATCAGACGTGAAACGGATCGAATGGCGTCCGGATCTGCGGACGACCGGCGGCGAAGTGAACGATATCCTCGTGGACGGGCGCTTCGTCGGCACGATGTCGCTCGTCTGGCGCGAAGGCGGACGGCTGAGCGGCTCCGTCCAGCTCGACAGGGACGCGCTGCGCGCCCGGGACAAGCAGCGGGTGCTCGACCGGATCAACGATTACGTCCAGTCGTTCGTGCTTGCCACGGGCGTTCAGACGTGCGAGGTGTTCGTCACGTACAGCCCGTTCGAGCAGCTCATTGTGACGGCGGAAGACGCGGAAGACGAGCCGGCCGGAACATGGACGGACGCGGACGAAGAGCCCGAATGGCGGGAAGCGGAATACGAGCTGGTGCTGGTCGGCAAGAAGCGCAACCGGCTCCATTACCACGTCTACGACGACCGGGGCAGGTGGCTCGCCGAAGCGCATCTGCGCGCGGAGAACGGCCGCGTGACGGGATCCGTCCAGTGGCGCGGCGAACCGGATGAAGACGAGATCGAGCTCGTCACGGAGTTGATCGTCTCCGACTTCGACGAGGATTCGGTCGACGAATTCCTGATCGATCACCGCCACGGGGACGATCTGCTCGAGACGGTCGAGCTGTCGCACGAGAACGCGCCGGCGCCGAAGCCGGCCCGCGGCAAGAAAGCGAAGGCCGACGCCCGCGGGGAAGCCAACTTCACGGCAAGGCTGATCCGCGACGACGGCGACGCGCTCACCTACGAGATCCGTTCGAAGGCCGACGGCAACCGGCCGATCGGCACGGCGACGGTCGATATCCGGGAGCGGCGGCTGACCGGCTTCATCGACTTCCGCGAGCGGCGGCACGCCGATGACGCCGGCGCGATCGCGGCGGTGCTGATGCGGGAACTGGACAAGGAGAAGGAGTACGACGGACTCAACCTCTCCCTCATGTACCGCAACAAGCTGATCGACGAGTTCGTCGTCGAGAACGAGACCGTGCACTGAGCCGCGGCGAAAAAAACGGGCCGATCCCGTCCGGGATTCGGCCCGTTCTGGTTGTTGCCCGTCAACCTTTCGTCGATTCCAGCCATTCCGCGTAGCATTCGCCGCACAGCACTTCCAGCCGCTCCTCGACGCCGTCCTCGTCGTAGACGGTGAACGTGCGGACGCTGTCGGCCGGCTTCTCGCAATGAAAGCATCGATGCTCTTGTTCCGCCAAGCGGCAGCCCCTCCGTGCGCGTGCTGTCCGGCATCAGCCCGTTCGATCTATTTCTTCGCCTTCTGCTTCCGGTTCTGTTCCGCCGCGTACTCGCCCGCGAACTCCGTGTCGTCGGCAGGCAGTCGGTTCAGGTCCGTCGTCTGCACATCCGCCTTGCTGGCGCGATTTTTCTTCGCCACGACCGGCACCCCCTTTCGGTGGATTCAGCCGTTAGCATCTGCACCGTCCCTGCGGCGTTATGCGGGCGGAAGCGGCGGGGTTGCTGGAAGAGCATCCAGCTTCTGCCCATGAAAAAAGCGGACCGCCTTCGGCCCGCTTCTTCCCGTTCCCCTATTCGCCAAGCATGCGGAGAAACTCCGTCTCGTCGTCGATGACCGCGACGCCGAGCTCCCGCGCCTTCGCCAGCTTGCTGCCGGCGTTCTCCCCGGCGATGACGAAGTCGGTCTTCTTCGAGACGCTGCCGGCCACCTTCGCGCCGAGCGCTTCCAGCCTCTTCGCCGCCTCGTCGCGCGTCATCGACGACAGCGTGCCGGTCAGCACGACCGTCTTGCCGCTGAAGACGCTGTCGGTCCGCACGACCGCGGGCCGCCCGGCTTCCGCCTTCACGCCGGCCGCGCGCATCCGCGCGATGCTCTCGCGATGGATCGGATCGGCGAAAAATCCGACGATCGATTCCGCCACGATGCCGCCGACGTCGGGCAGCTGCTGCAGCTCTTCCTCCGTGGCCGCCATGACGGCGTCCAGGCTGCCGTAGTGGTCCGCCAGCATTTTCGTCGTCGCCTTGCCCGTGTTCGGGATGCCGAGCGCGAACAGGAACGAGGCGAGGTCGCGCCCCTTCGACTGCTCGATCGCGTCGAGCAGCTTCCGCGCCTTGCGTTCGCCGAACCGGTCGAGGGCAACGAGCTGCTCCTTCGTCAGATCGTACAGATCCGCCGGATCGCGCACGCCGCATTCGTCATAGAGCTGCTCGGCCGTGGCGACGCTGAACGTCTCGATGTCCATCGCGTCGCGCGAGGCGAAGTGCGTGATCCGCGCGACGATCTGCGGCTTGCAGCCGAGCCTGTTGTTGCAGAACAGATGCGCGCCGCGCTGCTCGAGCGGCGAGCCGCAGGCCGGGCAGACCGTCGGGGCATGGATCTCGCCGCCTTCCTCCTCGTCCGCGCGGCCGAGAATTTCGGGAATGACGTCGTTCGAGCGGCGAATCCAGACGCGCGCGCCAAGCCCGAACCTGAGCCCCTTGCGCTCGATGTCGCCCATGTTGTTCAGCGTGCAGTTCTGCACCGTCACGCCGGCCAGCTCGACGGGCTCGACGCGGGCGATCGGCGTCAGCTTGCCCGTGCGGCCGACCTGCCAGTCGACGGCCAGCAGCGTCGTCGTCGCTTCCTCCGCCTCGAACTTCCAGGCGATCGCCCAGCGCGGGAACTTGTCCGTGTAGCCGAGCGCCTCGCGCGTCCGCATGTCGGTGAGCTTCACGACCGCCCCGTCGATCAGGAAGTCGTAGCTCGCGCGCCGTTCCTCGATGCGCTTCAGCTCGGCCGCCACGTCCTCGATCCGGTCGAAATACGCGATGTAGTCGTTCACGAGGAAGCCGTTGTCCTTCAGGAAGCGGATCATTTCCGCGTGGTTTTCGAAGGAGACGCCCTCGGCGTAGCCGACGTTGTAGAAGAACGCGTTCAGCTTCCGCTCGGCGGTGACGCGCGGGTCGAGGTTGCGCAGCGCGCCGGCCGCCGCGTTGCGCGGGTTCTTGAGCGGCTCCGCGGCCGTCCGGTTGTATTCCTCGAAGACGGACAGGTGCATGATCCCTTCGCCCTGCACCTCGATGACGCCCTGGAACGGAATCGTCAGCGGCACGGTGCGGATCGTCTTCACTTGCGGCAGGATGCCTTCGCCGACGACGCCGTTGCCGCGCGTCGCCGCCTGCACAAGCTGCCCGTTCTCGTAAGTCAGGTTCAGCGTCAGGCCGTCGAATTTCAGCTCGATCACGTAGGACGGCGGCGGCAGCGGGTTGTCCGGATTCCGCTCGTTGTAGTCCGCGATCGCCTTCCGCACGCGGGCGTTCCAGGAGAGCAGATCCTCCTCGGTCTGCGCCTTGTCCAGACTCCACAGCCGCGCCCGGTGCCGGTGCGGCTCGAAGCCCTTCAGAATCTCGCCGCCGACCCGCCGCGTCGGCGAATCCGGCAGCACGACGCCCGTCTCCCGCTCGAGCGCGACGAGCTCGTCGTAGAGCGCGTCGTATTCCTTGTCGCTGATGACGGGGTTGTCGAGCGTATAGTAGTTCCGGTTGTGCATGTTGATCTCTTCCACCAGCCGGGCCATCCGGTCCAGCTTCTGCTGATCAGCCACGGGCGCACCCCTCTTTCCCAACAGTTCGTCGGTCCGGTCGGCGGCCGGGGCCGCCTTCCGCCGTGATCAGATTTTCGTGATCGGCGCGAAGGCGGCGAGCAGCCGCTTCACCCCGACCGGCGCCGGGAACGCGATCTGCAGCTCCCGGTCGTTCCCTTCGCCCTTGACGGCGACGACCGTGCCAATGCCCCATTTCGCGTGGTTCACCTTGTCGCCGGGCGCAAAGTTCTTGTCGGCGGCGCCTCCTGCGCTTGCCGCCGCGCCTGCGCCGGCCTGAGCGCCGATGCCGGCGGTCGCCCGCGCGCCGCCCGACGGTCCGGTCGGCGAGGCGTTGCGACCGCCGAAGCCGACACCGGTTCCGCCTCTGTCGAAGCTTCCGCCGTAACCGCCGCCGCGGTAACCGAAGCCGCCCGCGCCGGCCGAAGCGCCGTCGCCGTAGCGGGCATATCCGAAGCCGAACGACCGCGCGGGCGAATCGTTCTGCTTCAGCTCGTCCGGCACTTCCTGCAGGAAGCGGGACGGCATGTTCGCCATCATCCGGCCGAACAGCGTGCGCGTCCGCGCGCAGGTGAGATAGAGCCGCTCCTCGGCCCGCGTGATGCCGACGTAGGCGAGCCGCCGCTCCTCCTCGAGCTCCTCGTCGTCCATCAGCGCGCGGCTGTGCGGGAAGACGCCTTCCTCCATGCCGATGATGAAGACGATCGGGAACTCGAGCCCCTTCGCGCTGTGCATCGTCATCAGGACGACGGCGTCGCCCGCGTCCTTGCCGTCCGCGTCGTCATCCAGCGTGTCGATGTCCGCGATCAACGCGAGATCGGTCAGGAACGCGACGAGCGACTTGTCTTCATTGCGCTGCTCGAAATCCTGGGTGACGGACAGGAATTCGTCGATGTTCTCGATCCGGGATTGCGACTCGATCGTGTTCTCCCGCTTCAGCTCCTCGCGGTAGCCCGTCCGCTCGAGCATCTGCTCGGTCAGCTCGGTCACGGACAGGTAGTCGACCATCCGCGACAGGTCCTCGATCAATTGCCGGAACTCCCCGAGCGCCGCGCGCGTCTTGCCCGTCACGTCGACGCCGTCGAGATCGCCGAGCACTTCGAAGATCGACGTGCCGCGCCGCGCCGCTTCGGCCGCGAGCTTCCCGAACGTCGTGTCGCCGATGCCGCGCTTCGGCACATTGATGATCCGCTCGAGGCTGATGTCGTCGTGCGGGTTCGAGATGAGCCGGAGGTACGCGAGCAGGTCCTTGATCTCCTTCCGCTCGTAGAACCGGATGCCGCCGACGATCCGGTACGGAATCTCCGCCTTGATCAGCATTTCTTCGATGACGCGGGACTGGGCGTTCGTCCGGTACAGGATCGCGTGGTCGGCATAGCGGCGTCCGGCTTCCCGGTTCTTGCGGATTTCGTTTGCGACGTACAGCCCTTCCTCGTGCTCCGACTCGGCCTGGCAGACGCGAATCGGCTCGCCCGGCCCGCGGTCGGTCCACAGGTTCTTCGGCTTGCGCCCGATGTTGCGGGCGATGACGGCGTTCGCCGCGTTCAGGATGTTGGCGGTGGACCGGTAGTTCTGCTCGAGCAGAATCGTGACGGCTTCGGGGTAGTCTTTTTCGAAGTTGAGGATGTTCGTAATGTCCGCGCCGCGCCACCGGTAGATCGACTGGTCGCTGTCCCCGACGACGCAGATGTTGCGATGCTTCTCGGCCAGCATCCTGCACAGCACATACTGCGCGCGGTTCGTGTCCTGGTACTCGTCGACGTGGATGTAGCGGAACTTGTTCTGATAGAAGTCCAGCACGTCCGGCTCGGACTTGAACAGGTCGATCGTGGACATGATGAGATCGTCAAAGTCGAGCGCGTTGTTGCTCTTGAGCCGCTTCTGGTACAGCAGGTACACGTCGGCGGCGATCCGGTCGACGTAGTCGCCCTTGCGGTCGGCGTACCGTTCGGGGGACAGCAGTTCGTTCTTCGCGCCGCTGATTTTGGCCTGGATCATGCGGGGTTCGAATTTCTTCGTGTCGTAGTTGAGATCCTTCATGCAGGCGCGGACGACCGAGAGCTGGTCCGCCGAGTCGAGGATCGTGAAGTTTTTCGTGTAGCCGAGCCGCTCGATGTCGCGGCGGAGGATGCGCACGCACATGGAGTGGAACGTCGACACCCAGATGTCGGCGGCGCCGGGGCCGACCAGCGCCTCGACGCGCTCCTGCATCTCGCGCGCGGCCTTGTTCGTGAACGTGATCGCCAGGATGCTCCAGGGGGCGACGCGCTTCTTGCCGATCAGGTACGCGATCCGGTGCGTGAGCACGCGCGTCTTGCCGCTGCCGGCGCCGGCCATGATAAGCAGCGGCCCCTCCGTCGTCTGCACGGCCTCCCGCTGGCGCGGGTTGAGCCGCTCGACCGCCTGGTCGAGGTCGATGGGACTGAACATGGCAGAACTCCTTCTGTTCGCATTGTTGTTCGCCTGTTCTCAGTCTAGTCGACCGCACCGGGCGTGTCAATTTGCGGGAGGATGGCGGTCGGCGGAAGGTGGTGCGTTGGCGGATGGTGAATACGGTGGTCGGCGGAAGGCTGACGGTTGGCGACGTTGGCGGGTGGTGGAATATGGCGGTCGGCGGAAGGTCGATGGTTGGCGACGTTGGCGGGTGGTGGAATGCGAGCGGTCGGCGAAAGGCCGGCGGTTGGCGCGTTGGCGGGTGGTGGAATGTAATGGGCGGCAGGTTTGCCAGGTAGCCGGTTTCGGATGGACGACGACACAACGGGAAACGGGGCTGTTTTCAGGCCGCGCAATACGTGAAATAGACGAAAAAATTGCTTCTAATTTGTCGAAATCGGGCTTCCGAGGCAAAATAGAAGCAAAATCTTCCTCTATTTTCCGAAAAAGGGCCGTCAATGAAGAAATTATGAGAAATAGAAGAAATTTTTGCTTCTATCCGGGGCATGTCCGCCGATTTTTCAAAAATAGAAGAAAAATTTTCCTTTATCTATTATGCGACCTTCGCTCGGCGCCCTCCGTACGGGATTCGCTACAGCGCGGGCTTTACTCCGCACGGACATTGCTCCGGCACGGGCATTGCTCCGGCACGGCTTTACTCCGCACGGACATTGCTCCGGCACGGGCATCACTCCGGCACGGCTTTACTCCGCACGGACATTGCTCCGGCACGGGCATCACTCCGGCACGGCTTTACTCCGCACGGACATTGCTCCGGCACGGCTTTACTTCAGCGCGGCCTTCACTCCGGCACGGGCGTGCCCTTGACCGCGGCCACGGTCGCGAGCGCGTCGTCGAACCGCTCGTAAATCGCGTTGCCGACGATCACCGTGTGCGCCGCCGCGGCCGCCTGCCGCGCCTGCTCCGCGCTTGCGATGCCGCCGCCGTAGAACAGCCGCGCGCCCCGCAGGTCGGCCCGCACACGCTCCACCAGCCGCATGTCGCCGAACCGGCCGCTGTATTCGAGATAGACGACCGGCAGCCGCATCAGGCGATCCGCCAGCCGGGCGTAGGCCAGCACGTTTCGCTCGCCGATCTCCGCGCGGGCTTCCGTGAGCTTCGCGGCCGTCGATTCGCCGTTCAGGATGATGTACCCCTCGCCGACGGCCAGATCCCACGGAATCATCGAGCCGTAAGCGGCGATCGCTTCCGCCTGTCGGCCGGCGATCCATTCCGCCGAACCGGCGTTCAGCACGATCGGCACCAGATACGCGTCGAAGCCGGGCACGGCCGCATCCGCCGACGACAGCTCCAGCACGCACGGCACTTCGTAGCGCCGGATGCGGGCCAGCAATTCGGTCGTGTTGTCATACGTCACACCGGTCGATCCGCCGACGACGACCGCGTCCGTTCCGGACCGGCAGACTGCGTCCAGCGCGGCGTCGTCAATGTCGCGATCGGGATCGAGTTTGAAAAGATGGCGCCATTCCCGCACCAGACGCTCCGCACCCCTGACGTTCACCGGTTCCACCCCGCTTGCATCTCGCTTGCATCCATCCCCAGTCTAGGCGGGGCAGCCTTATGGTGTCAAATCTGCGCGAGTGCCGCTCATGTTGCCGCGTCGACCGCAGCCCGATAGCGACCACATCCCTGTTCGCGTCCCGACGCCGATAGCGGCCGGGGCCGACTCCGGCCCGCGCCGAACGCAACCCGATATCGATCACGGCCCGACGTCAATTGCGATCCGAAGCCGATTCCGGCCCGACGCCGAACGAAACCCGATATCGATCACGGCCCGACATCAATCGCGACCCGAAGCCGATTCCGGCCCGACGTCAATCGCGACCCGAAGCCGATTCCGGCCCGGCGCCGAACGAAACCCGCCCACACCGCTCACACGCCGGACTCGAGCGCCTCGATGCGCTGCATCGCCGCGTAATTGTCCGGATACAGCATGACATACTCGGTCAGCCCGACCATCCGGAACAGCTTCTGGTAATGCGCCGAAGCGCCGCATATGAACGTGTGAAAGTTCTGTTTCCGGCCGGTCCTGGCGATGCGGATCAGCAGCGCCATGCCCGAGCTGTTGATGAAATTCACTTCGTGCAGATTCAGGATGAGGTAGCGCCTTCCTTCTCCAAGTCCCTTCTCCCAATCGAGCACCGACCGGATTTTCTGTTCCGCCTGCTGGTCCAGATCGCCCTTCAGCGTGACGGAAAGTCCGCCGTCGAACGGCACAATGTTCAGCTCCAGCGCCGAATCCATCATGAATCCCTCCTCCGCGTCACGATTTCCGATGTTGCGACAAAAAATACATCTCCATGCAAAATCCGTTCTGATCCCGCGTCGCGATCCAGTAGTCGGTCAGTTCGTCGATCAGACGCAGCCCCCATCCTCGGCCGTACTCGTCATCGTCCTCCGTTCGACCAGCAGCCTTCTTCGAGCGGAACGCTTCCGCATCGAATCCGGGGCCCCCATCCCGCACCCGGCAGACCATGATCGCGTGGCCGAAATGCACCTGCACGGAGACCTCCTTCCTTTCATCGAAGCCGTTGCCGTGCTCGGCCGCGTTCATCACCGCTTCGGCAACGCAGGTGACGATATCTTCGGTCCGGCCGGAATCGGCCCATTCCTCCCGCAGCATGGCCGCCAGTTCCGCGGCGACGGCCCGCTCGCAGCCGGGCGACGACGCCACGCGCCAGTTCCGCTCGCGGAGCTCGGCGCGCCGGCCGGCCTTGCCCGCGTTGTACTCGACGACGAGCAGCGTACGGTCATCGCGGCGGGATGCCCCGCGGCTTTCCTGGCTGTCCAGCAGCCGGTCCATCCAGTCCGCCGCCGGCACGCCGGCCGCCCAGCCGGCCATCTCGGCCTCGAACCGGTCGAAGCCGTACATCTCGCCGTCCGGGCCGGCATCTTCGACGACGCCGTCCGTATAGAGCACGAAACGCTCGCCCGGCGCGAGGCGGAACACCGTTTCCCCGTAGGCTTCGTCCGGATTCATGCCGAGCGGCAGCGACGAGCTGTCGAGCTGCCGCGGCGCCGCTCCCGGCTTCGCCAGGTAGGGTGCGGGATGGCCGGCTCCGGCGTAACGCACCTCGCCGTTGTTGACGTCCACCAGGCCGACGCCCAGCGTGACGCCGCTTCCCGCGAGCCCTTCCGCGCCAAGCCCGACGAGCGCGCGGTTCATCCGTCCGAGCAGCTCGGCCGGACCGCCGCCCCGCTTCACTTCGGAGCGGAACAGCATCAGAAGCGCCGGCACCATGAAGGCGGCCTGCAGCCCTTTGCCGGGCGCGTCGCCGACGAGCACGGCGACGATCGCGTCGTCGAGGACGACCGCGTCGAACAGATCGCCGCCGACTTCCGCGGCCTGCCGGCTGCGGGCCGTCACGCGGCAGGCGCCGAGGCGCAGATCGACCGGCGGCTGCCATTTGCGCTGGACTTCGAGCGCCAGCCGCAACTCCGCCGCCAGCGACTCGCCGCCGCCGGACAGGCGGTTGTCCGCGCCGCCCGCATTTGCCGTCTCGGCCGGTCCCGCAACGTCGGCATCCGCCGACTCGGCTGGTCCGGAGCCGTCCGCAACGCCCGCATCCGCCGCCTCGGCCGATCCCGCTCCGTCCTCACCAGCCGTTTCAACTTGTCCGGCGCCATCTGCGTCCTCCGCCGATCCCGGCCTTGTTCCGCCGGCCTTCTCCGATCCCGGCCCCGGATCCGGGCCTGCCGCGCCGCGCCGCTTCCCCCGCCGAAAAGCGGCGCGCGCCGCCCATCCCGCGGCTCCCGCCGCGACCGCGAGCACCGCGGCGGCCGTGGCCGTCATGGCGTCACGCGGCAGAAGGTCCGCAGCAATCCAGCCGGCCGCCGCGCCGGCCAGCACCAGGACGAGGGCGACTCCGGCGAGTCGCGACCGTCGCCTCAATCTTCCCATACCAGCCGCTTCGTCTCCTCGAGCGGCTCCATGCCGTATTCTTCGCGGAATACGCGCTCAAGCCGCTTGTACCAGCCGACCGCCTCGGCGTGGCGGCCGCGGTCTTTCCAGAACCGGATCATCGCCTGATAAGCCTCCTCCTGGTCGGGCCGGAGATCGATCCAGGCGTTCAGCCATTGCTCGGCGTGGCTGTCCTCGGATTGTCCGATATAGTATTCCGCGAGCCTGCGCAGCATCACCGTCTGCCGCTCAAGCAGCTGCATCCGCCACCGCTCCAGCCAGTCCGACGCCGGCATGTCCGATCCGAGCAGCCCGTACTGCCGTACGGCGTCCATGTACAGCGTGACGGCCGCGTCGCGGTCCGTCGCCCACAGCTGGTCGCCAACCCGCGACTGCGTCACATATTGCTCGACGTCGACCATGTCGACGACCGATTCCCGAAAGCCGACCAGCCCGCCCCGCACCTCGATCGCGTCCCCGAAGCCGATGCCGGCGAGCGCGCTGCGCAGCTCGTGCAGCGAGACGTACAGATGGTTCGCCACGCGGGCGGAATCCGCGTCGCCGAACAGCTCCGCCATCACCTGATTGCGGAGCGCGCGATAATCCTGCTGCAGCAGTAAATAGACGAACAGCTCGCGCGATTTGCGGCGCTTCCATTTCGGATTCACCGCCGAGCCGTCCGGCAGAAAGATCCGGATGCCGGACATCAGCTGAATCCGCATCCGGCGCGTTCGTTCCTCCGGCTCCTCCCGCGTTTCGCCGACGCGCACGACCGGCGGCTGGACGGCCGCGAGTCCGAGCTTGCCCTTGAACTCCGCAAGCCAAGCCAGCGCGCGCGGCGTCGTCATCTCCGCGTGGAGCAACTCCAGCTGACGCAGCGCCACAGCCGCGTCCGTCCGCTCGCCCTCCGCGAGCCGCCGTTCCACATTGAGCCGGCAGGCGAACATCTGCACTTCCACGTCATAGCGCAGCTCGCCCTCCGGCAAGCCGACGCCGCCGTTCTCCCCGGAGCGCAGCGAACGGATCATGTAGGCGTACCGGGCCGGCAAGCCGGTCTCCGATCCGCCGGTCAGCGCTTCATGAACCGGCGCGCATTCCGGCCTGAGCGCCGCCCAGCGGCCGAGCTCGGCGATCCGTCCGGCCCATGCGCCGTTCTTCATGCCATTCGGATCGTATAACCAGCGGTCGAGCAGCACGTAGGCGAACCCGATCGCGTCGCCGTCCTCGCGGAACCGGTCGGCCGCCCGCGCGAAATCGTCGTCGATCAGTCGGGGCGCAAGAAAAGCGGTCGTCCGGGACCAGCATTTGCCGCGCGCCAGCGCCCACCAGACGTAACCGCCGCACCCGTCCGGATCACGCTCGGCTTCCGCGTCCAGGTGCGCCAGCATCGCCTCGTTGTCCGCGAAATCGCCGATCCGCACATGGATGAGCGACAGCAGGCCGATCATCGACAGCATCTCCCGATGGTCCGCGAGCACCGCGAACGCTTTCACGGCCGTCTGCGCCCAGTTCCTCGCTTCCCGCAGCCGGCCGTCCAGCATGAGCTTCACGGCCCCCGCGCGCAGCAGGAACGGCGAACGGAACAGGACGTTCTCAGGCAGACGGCTCAGCTTGCCGATATCCGGAAGCTGCCCGTCCTGCACGGCCTGCTCGAGCTCCAGCACGATCTTTCTGAAGTTGTCCGTTTCACCTCGTTGTCCGGAGTGACGCATGGGTGTAAATCTCCATTTCCATGGAATATAGGTTAATCGTACTATCGGTTTAGGAAAAATGGAACACTTACTTACAGAATACGATGTAACCTTACAAAATCCTTCCTCCCGACTCCCGCTTCCCCGAAAAAACGAAACGGCACGCGGACAGGCCGTGCGTGCCGTCATTCCCGATCATTATTTGACCAGTTGCCCGCGCGTGACGCCGAGCTGGTTGATCGCCTTGAGGGTGCGCCACACTTCGGTGCCGCCGATTTTGCCCCGGATCGCTTCGGTGTAGAGCCGGATGACCTCCTCCACCTTCTCCGCCGGCTCTTCCAGAAATTCGACCCGGAACGCGCCGGCGCCGAGCGCGATGAACCCGCGCAAATATTCGGCGCCCGACTGCTCGATCGCGTTGTACACCGTGTTGCGGCAGCCGTCGTCGACGCGGACGGGATGCGACATGCCGATCCGGTCCCGCAGCGACACGCGATGCTTCTCGCAGGGCCGGCCGCAGTTCGTGTAGTCCGTTCCGTCGCTCAGGAACGTGCAGTAGACGCAATGCTCTGTATGGAACATCGGCAGATGCTGGTGGATGACGATCTCGGCGCGCGAACCGTCCATCCGACCGAGCAGATCCGCCATCTGCTGCGCGTTCAGATCGTAGGACAGCGTGACCCGCTTCAGGCCCAGGTCGAGCATCAGGTTCGCCGCCTTGTGATTGGCGATGTTCAGCGAGAAGTCGCCGATCAGTTCGGGGAACCGCGCCGATTCTCCGGATGCTGAAAATTCCTCCCGCTTCCGCAGGTAGAATTGCAGCGCGCCCGTGTTCCGGACCAGCACGGCGTCGGGCTCCAGCTTCAGGATCATGTTGTGGTAGCCGTTCTCCCCGGGCATGTGGATGCGCGGCGTCGCCAGCGCGATCCGCCTGCCCGCCCTGCGCGCCGCCTCAACGGCCTCCGGATACTGCCGGATGAATTCGAAATCGGCATAGACGAGCCCGACGCCCGACGCAAGCGCCGCTTCGACCTGCTCCATGTTCCGGCACAGCGCGGTCAGCTCCGGCTCGCCCGCCAGGGGCGCCGCCTTCCGGACGTCCGCGTACGGATCGATGGTCCGCTTCGCATGCGGCCGCGGCTTCATCCGCTCGTCCTCGAGCTTCGCGGCCGCCTCCCGGCGGAGCCGGTTCAGCTCGCTGACCGGCAGGATGACGGGGCCTTCCAGGTCGATCTCCAGCTCCTCCAGCCGAAAAATCGTTCCGCCGAGCCGCCCCAGCTGCTCCTCCAGCAGGGACCGGTCCATCGGCCGCTTCCGCGCGACTTCCAGCGGAACCGCGCTGTCGACCGCCACGCTGAGCCCCGCGCGGATGTCGGTCCACACCGTCCGGAGCGGCTCGCCCGCCCGGCCGCAGACCGACACGCGGACCGGGAACGCGCGATACGGCTTGTCCGTCTCGAACGTCTGACGCAGCCGCCGGTCAAGCGCCGGGTCGCTCGTCTTCCAGATCCGGTCGCCCGGCTTCACGCGCTTCAGATCGACATCCTGGCGGCCGGGCACGATCTCGTACGTTCCGCCCTCCCGCGCCTCGCCTTCCACCTTGGCGCCGCCCGAGCGGATGTCCCAGACGCGGCCGCCCTCCTCCGGCTTCTCCGGATCGCCCGCGTCGAACACGATGCCGTCGCCGCGCTTGAGCGGCGCTTCAAGCCGGCAGACGACGCCGTCGCGGGTGACGCGCTCGACGCGGCCGAGATAGACGCCGCGGCTCTTCGGGAACGTCCCGTCCACGAGCTGCTTGTTGTTCGTGCCGAGCAGAAAGCCCGGCGTGAATCCGCGCGAGAAGCTTTGCTGCAGTTCCCGGATCTCCTCCTTCGACGGTTCCGAATCGTCCCCGGCGAAGTAGCGGTCGATCGCGGCGCGGTATTTGCCCGTCACGTTCGCGACGTATTCCGGGCTCTTGAGCCGGCCTTCGATCTTGAAGGAAATGACGCCCGCCTCGATCAGCTCCGGCACGAGCCCGATCGCGGCCAGATCCTTCGGCGAGAGCAGATAGGCGACGTCGCCCATCGGCTTCTGCACGCCGTCAACCATCAGGTCGTAGGGCAGGCGGCACGCCTGCGCGCATTCGCCCCGGTTCGCCGACCGGCCGCCCCACATCTCGCTCGTCAGGCATTGGCCCGAATAGGAGACGCACAGCGCGCCGTGGACGAACACCTCGAGCGGAACGTCCGTCTGGCCGGCGATCGTCCGGATCTGCTTCAGGTTGTTCTCCCGGCCGAGCACGACCCGCTCGATGCCGAGGCTCGCCGCGAACTCGACCGCCTCGGGCGACGTGATCGTCATTTGCGTCGATCCGTGGATCGGCAGATCCGGCGAGATCTCGCGGATCATGCGCACGAGGCCCAGATCCTGCACGATGACCGCGTCGACGCCGGCGTCCGCGCACGCCTCGACGAGCCGCTTCGCCGCCTCGAGCTCGTCTTCGAAGATCAGGATATTGAACGTCAGATACCCCTTCATGCCGTATCGGTGCAGGAAGGCCATGATCTCCGGCAGCTCCTCCGTCCGGAAATTGTGCGCCCTCGCCCGCGCGTTGAAATGCTCGACGCCGAAGTACGCCGCGTCCGCGCCGTTCGCCGCGGCCGCCCGCAGGCAGTCCCAGTTGCCGGCCGGCGCCAGCAGCTCGATATCTTCGCGTCTCAATCCGTTCCGTATCATCTATGCTTCCATCCTCCGGGTGGTCCGCTTGCGCATGGCACTCGCGAAATTCTGCTTCCCAGTGTAACATCGTGCGTCCGCGATTCCAATAGCATGACGAGGGAGCGCCGGGAATGTCAGGGTCCGGTCTGCCGCCCGTTTGGCCTGTTCGTATTCGAATTTGGCTTTTCACGGGGCATGTTGTACAACACGAAATTCGGGCATGCTATAATGAACAAGAAAGCGATGACAATCCCGTTCGGAGATCAAAGGAGGCAACGCTGAAAGATGAAACTTGGCATTTTCACCGTGCTCTTCAGCCAGAAACCGTTCGAGGAAATGCTCGACTACGTCGCCTCGAAAGGACTGGAAGCGGTCGAGATCGGCACCGGCGGCTATCCCGGAGACGCGCATTGCAAGCGGGAAGAACTGCTCGCCGACGAGGGCAAGCGCAAGGCGTTCCTGAAGGCGGTCGAGTCCCGCGGCCTGATCATCAGCGCGCTGAGCTGCCACGCCAATCCGCTCCATCCGCAGAAAGCGATTTCAAGCGAACATGACCGCCTCATCCGCGAGACGATCGATCTGGCGTCGAAGCTCGGCGTTCCGGTCGTCAACACGTTCTCCGGCTGCCCCGGCGACAGCGAGGACGCGAAATATCCGAACTGGCCGGTCGCGCCGTGGCCGAACGACTACCAGGAGATCCTCGATTGGCAATGGAAGAACAAGGTCATTCCGTACTGGACCGAGATCGCGAAATATGCCTCCGAACGCAATGTCAGGATCGGGCTCGAACTGCACGGCGGCTTCTCCGTCCATACGCCGGCGACGCTGCTCCGCCTGCGCGAGGCGGCCGGCGAAGCGATCGGCGCCAACCTCGACCCGAGCCACATGTGGTGGCAGGGCATCGATCCGGTGCAAGCCGTGCACATTCTCGGCCGCGCCGGCGCGATTCATCATTTCCACGCGAAGGATACGTCGATCGATCCGATTAATGTCAACCGCTACGGCCTGACGGACATGCAGCCGTACACGAACATGCTCGAGCGCGCATGGCAGTTCCGCACCGTCGGCTTCGGCCACGATCTGAAGACGTGGGCCGACATCATCAGCGCCCTGCGGCTGGTCGGCTACGACTATGTCGTCAGCATCGAGCATGAAGACGGCCTGATGTCCGTCGACGAAGGCTTCACGAAGGCGGTCCAGAATTTGCAGCAGGTGCTGATCCGCGAACCGCTCGGCGAGATGTGGTGGGTGTAAGCCGCCCGTCTCCCCCGTTCGCGACAATCATTCGCCCCGACGCGTCCGCTTCGGTCCGGCGCTTCGGGGCTTTGTCGTAGGCGGCAAGACAATTCCCTCGCAAGGAGTTGATCCGGCATGACACGCGTGAAAGTCGGCGTGATCGGACTCGGCGAAGTCGCGCAGATCATCCATCTGCCGATTCTCGCCTCCATGGAAGACCGTTTCGAGATCGCCGCGATCTGCGACATCTCGCCGAGCCTGCTGCGGCACATCGGCGAGCGGTACCGCGTTCCCGAGGCGATGCGCTTCACGGACATGGAGTCGCTCTGCGCGGTGCGGGAGCTCGACGCCGTCTTCGTGTTAAACAGCGACGAGTACCACACCGCCGCGACGCTGGCCGCGCTGCGCCACCGGAAGCATGTGCTGCTGGAGAAGCCGATGTGCCTGACGCTCGCAGATGCGGACGCGATCATCCGCGCCCGGGACGAGGCGGGCACGCAGGTGATGATCGGCTACATGCGGCGCTACGCGCCCGCCTTCACCGAGGCGGTCGCACTGGTCCGCGAAATGGGGCCGATCCGTTACGCGCGCGTCCGGGATCTGATCGGGCCGAACGCCTACTTCATCGGCCAGTCGAGCCGCGTCTTCCGGCCGGACGATATCCCGCCGGAAGCGCTCGAGGAGCGGAAGCGTCTCGCGGCGCGGCAGGTCGCCGAGGCGATCGGCGAAGCCCCGCCCGATCTCGTCAGCGCGTACCGGCTGCTGAACGGGCTGAGCAGCCACGACCTGTCTGCGATGCGCGAGCTGATCGGCATGCCGAACCGCGTCATCTCCGCCGCCCAATGGAACGGCGGTTCGTTCATCCACGCGCTGTTCGAGTTCGACGGCTACAACGCGACGTTCGAGACCGGCATCCACCGGATCGGCCGCTTCGACGCGCATCTCGAGGTGTATTCGGACACAAAGGCCGTAAAGGTCCAGTACAACACCCCCTACATCCGCCATCTGCCGACCGTGCTGATGGTCGACGAGACGGACGGCGACGCCTTCTCCGTGACCGAGAGCCGGCCGACGTTCAAGGACCCGTACACCGTCGAGATCGAGACGTTTCACGACGCGGTGACGCGGGGTCTCGCGCCGAAGACGACGCCCGAGGACGCGAAGCAGGATCTGATCCTGTTCCGGTGGATCATCGACGCGATCCGGCGGAACGGATAGCCGGACGGCCGGACAATCGAGTAGGAGGGGGCGGCTAGCCCCCGACCTCTCACACCACCGTACATGCGGGTCCGCATACGGCGGTTCCGTAAGGTTAACAAAGTTCCAGGTAACGAGAAAGCAGACTTTTCAGCCCT